>FWPV01003286.1_pt1 | contig 37087 bp, 35 predicted proteins | sample 2228371 | NCBI WGS metagenome assembly FWPV01 (sample SAMEA103939776, study PRJEB20133) | metagenome | reverse complement strand
AGGCAGCAACGTGTTGTGACTTTCGCTACGTTGCGGCATGGGCGAACCGCTAGGCATGGTTGGCTTGAATGGGTATGCTTCTCGTCCACCCCAAAGCTATGGTACTTTGCTCCCCGTACGTATATGCGGGGTCCGTGGCCCAAGGCGCTGACGGGTGCTGACCGTGAATCTCGGGACAGCCGATCGGCAGCTTTCAATACGGCATCCCGGAGCGGTCCAGCGCCAGCGCGAGATCTCTTGAATGTTCGACGGCGAGGGTTGCGAGGTTGGTCACAGCGTAAAGTAGGGCACGGCGACATGAGCACCGGCCAGCGCCACAAGTACGAATATCAGGTTAACCCCGATACTGCCGCCGCCAAGGTGATCCGCATGGTGGGTTCCGGCCAGCGGGTGCTGGAACTGGGCTGCGGCCCGGGTTCGATCACGCGCCACTTGCAGGCGAATGGCTGCCGGGTAACCGCGCTGGAGCTGGACCCCGCGGCGATCGACATCGTCTCCAAGTTCTGCGACAAGGTGTATCCGTGCAACCTCAACGACGCAGATTGGCCGACACTGCTCGGCAGCGAGCGCTTTCCGGTCATCGTCGCGGCTGATGTCCTCGAGCACCTCTACGACCCCTGGAACACGCTGAAGAAGCTGCGATCTCTACTCGAGGATGGGGGATATGTCGTCATCTCCCTGCCGCACATTGCCCACAGTGCTGTCGTCGCCTGCCTGCTTATCGAGGATTTCGAGTACCAACCGTGGGGTCTGCTCGACCGCACACACATCCGATTCTGGGGCATTCGCAACATCCAAAAGTTGTTTGCGGATGCCGGTTTCAAAATTGTGGAGGTGGAGTTCGTGGTCCGCCCCCCGGAGCAGACCGAGTTCGCCAGTCGCTGGCGCAAGTTGCCCAGTGAGGTGCGCAAGGCGCTCGCCTGGAACCGGTTTGGCAACGTCTATCAGATCGTGGTCAAGGCGGTGCCCCAAGAGAACGGCGACCGGGGCCTGCAGCTTGAGTCCCTTCACGTGCCGGTGACCGGCGCAGGTGGCGTCGGCGCCGATACCCGGCGTAACCGCCTGGCGGCCTTTTTGCTATCTTTCCTGAGCCTGGAAACCCGGGCAAGGATCTCGCGCCTGCTACGACGGTTCGGCATCCATTACTAAAGAACCAGTCCGATGAGTCACCCAATGCCGGTGAAAAGATGCCATCGTTCTCCACGTCTGATTGCCTTTTATCTACCCCAGTTTCACCCTATCCCGGAAAACGACGCCTGGTGGGGCAAAGGGTTTACCGAGTGGACCAACGTGACTAAGGCCACGCCTTTGTTCGAAGGGCATTATCAGCCGCACCTGCCCACAGATCTCGGGTTCTATGACCTGCGTGTGCGCGCGACGCGCCAGGAGCAGATTCGCCTTGCCAAGGAGTACGGAATCGACGGCTTCTGTTATTACTACTATTGGTTCTCCGGCAAGCGACTTTTGCACCAACCCCTCGATGACATGCTCGCGGACGCAGAAAGCGACATGCCGTTCTGCCTCTGTTGGGCGAACGAAAACTGGACGCGCCGCTGGGACGCGGCGGAGAGTCAGATCTTGATCGAACAACGGTATGAACAGGGCGACGCTCTGGAATTCATCAAATCTATAACGCCCTTTCTCGCCGATCGCCGATATATCCGCAAAGACGGCAAGCTGTTGTTACTGGTCTACCGACCACAACAAATTCCTGATGCTGCGCGGACCGTCCGGGTCTGGCGGGAGCATTGCCGCCAAGAAGGTCTAGGGGAATTGTACTTATGTGCTGCGCTAACGCATGGTAACAGGGACTATGCCCATTTGGGGTTCGATGCCGGTGTGGAGTTTCCGCCCCACAATCTGGACGGGATATCCTGCGTGAATGATCAGATCCTGTTCAATGTGCCATTTCGCGGCCGTGTGATGTTGTTCCATGAGGTTGCCGCCGCTTATTTGTCACGGACGTATCCAGGCGGGGACGTTCACCGAGGGGTTTTCCCGGCGTGGGACAATACGGCACGCACAGGGAGCCGAGCGACGCTGGTGCTCAATGGCACGCCAGCAAATTACGAGTATTGGCTCGCCTGCGCCTGCCGCAAAACCGAGGAAGAGTACCCCGGAGAGGAGCGGTTTGTATTTATCAACGCTTGGAATGAGTGGGCCGAGGGATGCCATCTCGAGCCCGACAGGCGCTTTGGGCGGGCATTTTTGGAAGCTACCCGGCGCGCCAAAGTAGGCCATACGACCTTGAGTGGCTTTACTGACACGGAGATTGCCTGCCCAAAGGGTACCCAGTCTTTATTCGCAGACCTGCGGCGGGTATTTGCCCATCACAGTCTGCGACTACTGCGACGCGCGTATGAGCCGCTCAAACCTTTCGTGTGGCGGCACCCCCGGCTGAGACGGCTGCTGCGCCGCTTATTGAGCTGGTACTGAGCGGCGCGTGATCACGAGGTGTCGTGAGTACTCCGCGGACCAGGCCCGTCCCCAATCTCGGGTATTCCGAACCGGGCCAGCAATGTCAGTTTGTACGGTACTGGAACGAACACACGGGCAAGTCTGCTGGCGCCCACCCTTCGCTTGTTTTGCGTTTCGATGCGATTTGCCCAAAGCATGCGACGGCTGTGCCACAGGCTGGTCAGAGCGTGCCCATAAATGGCGCGCCAGACTTTACGGTCCTTGCGCAGCAAGCCCAACATGATGCCCTCTAGCATAAGTAACCCGAGATGTAGGGGCAGCAAGAACCACAGGGCCGGCCCGGGATAGCAGATAACCATTACGAACGTCTTGTTGCGCTCGGAGAGCGCACGGCGGGCATAGGTGCTCAGCAGTCTACCCCCAGTCACCTTTCCGCCGCCAAAGCTGCTACCGATACGATGGCGAAAGCCCGATTTGTGCAGGACGCGCACTGGGTAACCCCATAGGCGTGCGCGTAGGCAGAGATACATATCTTCTGCGATGGAACCAAACCATTCCGGGAAACCGCCAAGTTCATCCCACAGACGCTTGGGAATCCACAGACATGCACCCGCTACCATTCCAACCTCGACACGACGGAGATCCACATTTGGCACCGCATTGAGAAACGGATCGAAGAGCATTCCTTTGTCTACCAGTATGCCGCTGTCCCAAGCGTGCTGTGGTAGACCAAGAATGGCCGCACGCCCAAGCGATTCCGCGGCACGATGGAGTGTCATGAGGGCATCAGGGAAAAGCGCGGCGTCGTTATTGAGCAGAAGGAGATATCGACCGCGCGCTGCGGCCGCCATCCGGTTATTGGCAACGCAGAAGCCGACGTTGGTCCGACTTTCAAGCACGCGCACCTGGGGATAGCGGGCGCGGATGTGCATGACCGAGCCGTCACATGAGGCATCGTCATGAACGAGGATTTCGCAGGGCAAACGTCCCTCCTGGCTGAGTACAGAGTCGATGCACTCGTCGATCATACCGATGCCGTTGTAGTTGGCGATGCACACAGATATGAGGGGTGGCTCAGCCATGCGACCGCTCCGGGTGAAGCAGCCGCGCATACCGCGAGGCGACGGTGGTCCAATCCCACTCGGCGACTGCGCGTGCGCGGCCGGCGCTACCAAGGTGGCTGCGCAAGATCGGGTCGGCAAGCAGCCGTGTCAGAGCCTGCGCCAAGGCTTGGTCATCGTCAGGACGAACGAGTAAGCCGGTCCGTTCGTGTTCGATGACCTCGCGCAGGGCTGGTAGGTCAGATGCGACGACGGCGCGGCCGCAGGCGAGGGCCTCGGCCGCGGCCAAGCCAAAGCCCTCACGCCGTGATGGCACCACTACGACCGAGGCCTCCGCCAGCAGGCGTGGCAATTCTTCCTGCGGCCGGGCGCCGAGGAAACACACGCGCCCATCAACGCCCAAACGCTGCGCGAGCCGTTGCAATGAATCCCGCAGCGGCCCGTCTCCCACGAAGATGAGTCGTGCACCAGGTCGGGTGCGGGTAAGGCGGGAAAACGCTCGCAGGGCCAGGTCGAAGCCTTTCTCGGCCGCGAGACGTCCTATACAGAGCAACGTTTCATTACCTGGGTCGGGCGTAGCCGCGAAGCGTTGGGTGTCGACCCCCATCGGAATTACACTCAAACGGTCTGGGGATGCTCCCAGGGCAAGGGCCCGTTGTGCCAAGAAATGGCTGACGACGGTCACCGCGCCGGCTCTAGTCAGCACTCCCCGTGTCAAATGGTCATGCACAGGACCCCCCAGTGCGTGGAGGTCGCTGCCATGTGCGGTACACACCACGCGCATACCGGGGATACCTAGTCGCACGGCGGCCCACCCTTGTGGAAGCAACCAGTGGGCATGCACGGCACTGAAATCGATCTCGCGTATAAGCTCGCGAGCGGTCCGCATTAGAGCGCGCACGAAGAATGGCACGGCGAGTACATTGAGTGGCTGATGGCGGAGGTTCGCAAGGATGCCACCGCCATAGGCGAGGGCTTCCCACCTCTCGGGGAGATAGCGGAAACGAACAATTTCCATTCCCGCCATGTGGTCGCGCACCGCAGCGCGAGGCGCGTGGGGCGCAAGTACCCAGACATCGAACCAGGCAGTGAGCCGCCGGCAAAGCTCATAGACGAAGGGCGGGGTCGTGTCTTCTGGCCATCGGGGAAACGTAGAGGTCAGGACCAGTAGCCGGGGTAACGATGTTGCCAATGTATCACTTTTCGCTGTCACGGTAATGGAGTGTCGTGATCTGCTCCGAAACAAGGCCAATCAGGAACACCAGAACTGAGGTGGTCAGGAGCAGCGCACTCATGTTGGTGAAGCGGTGTGCCGTAAGGTAGGTATAAAGGTAGTAACCCATGCCCGCCGAAAAGAAGGCAAGGCTGATGGGCAGAAAAAGTTTCAGTGGCGAGTAGAGAGTGCCGATCTTGAAAATGATCAGGAGAAAGCGTAGGCCATCTCGCATTGGTCGAATGTGGCTCTTCCCCTGTCGGACTGCGGTGCTGATGGGCAGGTAGCCCACGGGAAAGCCGGCGCGGAAGAAGCTGATGGTGATCGTGGTGGGATAAGAAAAGCCGTTGGGGAGCAAGTACAGAAAACGCTTGAACTTGTCCGCATACACGGCCCGAAAACCGGAGGTGAGGTCGTCTATGCGCTGTCCCACCATCCAGGACGCGAGCCGGTTGAAGAAGCCATTTGCAGCCGCTCGGTGGTGGCCGGCTTGGTCATGCCAGCGCCTGGCCCCGACTACCATGTCGTAGCCTTCCTCGAGCCTCGCGAGTAGACGAGGCACGTCTTCTGGGCGATGCTGCCCGTCGGCATCCATGAAGACCAGGATTTCGCCCCGTGCGGCGCGTGTGCCGGTCTTGATTGCTGCGCCATTTCCCATGGCACAGGGGTGGACCAACACGCGAGCCCCGTGCTGAGCGGCGACCTGACCGGTGCCGTCAGTGGAGCCATCGTCCACCACGATCAGTTCGGCGTCGGGCAAGAGATGGGCGAGCTGTGTCAGCAGCGCAGGCAACGCAGCGGCTTCGTTACGGGCGGGCAGGATGATTGAAAGGCTACCGCGACACAGCGACACGACGTGGCTTCCAACGCTCGAGGGGGGCTACTGGTTCAGTGTGTGGCGGCTAGTATAACCACTTAATTTGTCCTTCAGGCGTGCGTCGTGTGGCCAAGCCTTCAGAGCCTGCTCGAGATAGGTCTGTGCTGCATCTGGATCACGGGATACGACGAGCTCGTAATCGGAAGCGGCCTCCAGAAATTGGGCGCGCAGTGCGGGGCTAATGCGCCAGTTCGTGCCGCCGGCGGAGAATAATCGAAGCGCCTCTGACCGAGGGAGGCAGTGCGGCATTGTGGTCAGGGCGCGCAAGAGATGTCCGGGCAGGCTGACTTGCCCGGGCTGAAATGGTGTATTGTTCAGTCGATCGGCGAATGCATCGAGCCATGCGGGCTCAATGGGGCGGCCCGAGGCGCATGCCCAGACCAGCAGGCCATGATAGCCCCACTTGAATGATGGATCTGCCCGTTCTGCTTGTTCGAAATAATATCGAATAGTTTTCCCGCCCAAGGGATCGCCGGCATCGCCGAAACCAGCCACCATAAGTGCTACCCCTGCGGCATGATTCGCCCGTGCAGACATGGGATGACGTGAGGCTTCGATTTGCGTCCCGATGAGGGGTCTGGACATCTGTTCTGCACGCAACCAGGACATGAATCCTAGGAATAATATGGGGGTGACGGCGGCGGCGATGACCGTGGCCCGAGGGTGGTCCAGTTTCATGCGGTTCAGCAGGTATCCACCACTGTAGCCGACGACAAAAATAGGTCCCAAGGCCGGTAGGTAGTTACGGTGCTCATGGGCAATTTCCAACGGCAGAAAGCTTGATTCCAGGCTGTGGCCGAGAAGGAACCAGAATACGCCAAATCCGAGCAATGGTATGCGGTGGCGCAATGCGATGGCCAGAATGATCGCGATGCACCATGCAAGCAGCGCAATGATTGTGGACGGGGGTGATAAGAGCCCTGTGGAATGCGGCAGCCAATCCAGATAGAGGCCGAATGAACCGTAGGACGGTAGCAGGACTTGCCCCAGATAGAACCACAACACCCGTGCCTCTGTCATGACGCGCTCAGTTAACGTGAAAGGACGCATGGCGTAAGCGTGATCCATCCATGATGTGCCAAGGAACAGGACCATGCCTATGCCAGCTATTCCCAGCGCAACGGCACTGGCCGCGAGCCCTATGCCTCGGGCGGCTCCACGTGATGGGGGTATGACGAAAAGCGTGATGGCCAAGACGTACATTGGAAACATTAGGCCCGTTTCCTTGCTCAGGATGGAGAGCGGCCAAAGCACCAGCCATGCCATGATGAGGTACAACCATGTGTGGGTCCGGCCGCGCGCCAGCAAGCCTTTGAGATGTGCGATCAGAGCAAGAAGAGTAAACAAGCCAGCGAGCAGCGTCATGCGCTGCGCGGCCATCATCACAGCCACGAAATGGATGGGATGCACAATCCAGATGGCTGCCACCCAGATGGGAAGCCACATACGTGTCGCCTTGCTAGTGTTTTGGGGTGTGAGCCGCATCAGCAATGCGGTGAGCCAGGCGACCAGCAGCGCGTTCGCGCAATGAATGGCCAAATTGATTGCTTTGAACGCGTATGCATCCAGCCCAAAGTAGGCGTGCGTCAGGGCAAAACTCAGTACGCTGACGGGGCGCCCCAACGGTCCGGCGCGTGGTCCCTCCAGGCTGGCTGCAAGCGTATCAAGACTCACGGATGTAATGTGAATGGCGGTGTTCTCGACAATGTTCGGTGAATCGTCGAAGAAGAATCCGCCCGTCAAACCTGGGGCGAGCGCTGTGAGGGCCAGCGTCAGCACGGCGACCCACGCCAATGTGAAGGTCAAACGTCGCATGGGGCGGAAACTGGGAAAAGAAAACCCCCGAGCGAGGCCCGGGGGTTCGTTTGGCTCTAGACGCAAGAACCCGGTGTTAGAAATCCTTGCATGTGCCGGGCAAGTAGCGGGTGGGGATCGTGCCGGCACCGCATTGCCATCCAACGACGCCCGTCGTCGGGTTGCCAGTGGCGCGCAGGATCACGGTCGTGCCCGCAGCGCTACCGAGTTTCGTGGTGTTCGCCAGCGTGATGATGACATCCCCTGAATCTGGGCCCGTTTGCGTCCAACCCACCGACGCAACGTATTGGCTACCCTGTGTTTGAATATTCATGGACGCAGCGCTTGGCAGCATCTGGCCTTGGTTGGCATACACTTCCGACACCGCTGTACGGGCGGAGGAACCTGCGATCAGCGCTTCGGACACGCGCGCACGCACGGTGTAGTCCTGATACGCCGGCAGTGCGATGGCGGCCAGAATGCCGATGATCGCGATCACGATCATCAGTTCGATTAGGGTAAAGCCTTGTTGAACTCGCTTCATGTCATGCTCCTTAACGAAAGTTTATGGATCAAATCCAACACGTGGTGTGTCTGGCCCCTGTGCAGCAACCACCGTGCCAGCCCACTGCTACATCGGTCGGCGCTGGCGATGGTTTAGGGTTCTTGCGGGAATGTTCTGATTCTTATGCGGAAATGACCGTGTGCAGGCAGGCGGCGTGCCGTAGTTCCATTCAGGGTTCGACGTTTCCGGCCTCTGCCCGACTGCGCCCCGCGGCAGCGTCTGCCGCAGAGCGTCACTTTCCTGGGGCAGGGGCTTTTCAGCGCAGGCGGAATTCAACGCGCACGCCGGCGATTTCGATCAGGTCACCGTGGTTCAAGGGGCACAGGCGGTCGTTGATGGTGACGCCGTTGACCAGCGGGTGGCGGCTGCCCTGCAGGTGCTGGATGAAATAGCCGCTGGGCCGGCGCGTGACTACGGCCACCTGGGTGCCGCGCTTGCCCACCGACACCAGCGGCTTGTCGATGGGAATCTCGGTGCCGGCCTGGCGCCCGGTCAAAACCCGCAGCAGCGCCGGGTGCTGGTGGGCCTCCGCCGCTGGCGGTGCCCCGGACGCATCGGTCTTCCTGCGGGTTTCCAGTTCCGGCGAGAAAGTGATGGGAAAGGGCTCGGCGAGGGTGGGCGCTTCCGCTTCGCCGCCAGCGAGTCCCTTGCCGGCGAAGGGACTGCGGATGAGGAGGGTCTTGGCGAAATCCTCTTCCGTCAACCCGCTTTGGGTGGCGATGAACTTGAGGTGGTATTTGGCGATCTGGATCACGTCGCCATCCTTGAGCGGATGTTTTTCCACCCGCTGGCCGTTGACCTCGGTACCGTTGGTACTGCCGGCGTCTTCCAGGACGTAGCCCTCCGACGTTTGCAGCACCACCGCGTGCTCGCCGGAAACCGCGAGGTTTTCCAGGCGAATGTCGTTGCCGGGGCGGCGCCCGATGGTGGTGCGCGGCTTTGTGAGCTGGATTTCCTGCAGTATGTCTCCGCCGATGCTCAGGATGAGCGAGGCCATGTTCGATCTCCCGTCCCCCGCCACGCCTGGCGGCAGAGGAAAGTTCCTGCGCGCAAGCGACCTTGCACCTCTTCCTGACGCATTTATACCAATGTATTGCCTATCCCGGTGAACGCGATGCGATTTTCCCGACGAGCGGCAGAGTCATGGCGTCATCCACAATCCCTGTGGATAAACATGTGGAGAATTTGTACAGACGCGGGCTAAATGGCCGGATCTGCAAAGCAATTTTTCCCGCGGTCAAAAAATGGTCACAGGTTTTGTGATGATAAATCATATTGTTATAAAACAATGCCGGCGCGGAAACGGCGGCTGATGGGCACCTGCCCGGAAAGCCGCCATCTGTGGGTGATTCGGCGCCTTGGGTGGTATTTCCCCGGGAAAAACCCATCCCTTCAGTGTCCCGCGCCTCTCACCCGTTATCCGGCGTGGTTTCATGGCCGATCGTCCAGGGTGAGCAGCATCGGCTGGTGGTCGGAAGCGCGGGTGTCCACAATCACTTCCACCGCTTCCACCCGCGGCGCCAGGTCTTTGGTCACGAAGATGAAGTCGCAGCAATAGGGCGCGTCGGAGAGGGTCTGCGTGTGGATGTCCACCGTGGGCGCGTGCGGCACCCCCGGGTGGGCCAGCATCCAGGCATCGAGAAATCCCAGGGTGCCGTCGTCGAAGGGCGCCACCAGGCGTGCATGTTCTGGCCAGTCCGGCTTCAGGTTCATGTCGCCGGTGAGGACGGCGCAGGCGGGGCGCGGGTGGGGATTGAAGATCGGCTCCCCAGCCTCCCCGCCGGGGCGCGGCGCCCGCGCCTGGGCACAGGCCTCCCGCTGGATGTCGCGGATCGCCTCCACCTGGGCGGCGCGCTGGATCGTCGAGTAGTACTCCAGGTGCGTGGTCATCACCCGAACCGGGCCGAACGGGGCCTGGATGACCGCCTCGATCAAGGCCCGCTGCATGCTCGGGCAGGCGGGATCGGCGGGCCAGGGCAGGCGGTGGCGGAAGACCTGGCCCACCGGCAGGCGGGTGAGGATCAGGTTGCCGAAGGCGGCGCGGCCGCCGCGTCCGTCCGGCACGTCAAGGGCGGCGACGTAATGCACGCCGTAGCCCGGCAGGGCCTCGGCGAGGAGCGCCACCTCGTCTTCGGCGTGACCGCCTTTCAAGCCAGGGAAATTCGCCGCGACCTCCTGCAGGCACAGCACGTCGAAATCGGCAATTTCGCGCGCAGTACGGGCGATGCGCTTGGGGTCGACGCGGCCATCCAGGCCGCGGCACCATTGCACGTTCCAGGTGATGAGTTGCATGGCGATGCCTCCTGAGCGAAATTTAGCAGGGAAGCTCGTGAGCATCGAGACATGGGCGTGCCGCGTCTTGCCGTCGGAGCTTCTGGGCTAAGCCTGGCACGGCTCAGGGGTTGAAGCCGTCCAGCGCCGCCAGCACCAGGGTGAGCAGGGGCAGCAACGGATGCTCCGGGGCCACCGGGCCGACGAGTGGCAGCGGTGAAACGAGCAGGCGCAATAGCGCAAGCAGGGGGCGCCAGGATGCGTCCTCGGCCGTCAGTCCGGCAACAGGTCGGCATCGGCCTCGTCTTGGCCCGCCTGCATGCGTGCCGCCACCAGGATGGCCTGGATGCGCTCCGGCGCGCACTGCGTGGGCAGCAGGCGATGCACCCGCATGAGCCAAGCCGGATGCGCGGCTGCGGCGACTTCCAGCTCGGCGCGGGTGGCGGGGCTCAGGCTTGGCAAGAGCAGCAGGTAGGGTGCGAGCCAGGCGTGATATTCGGCCACCAGCGCGGTCTCCAGGGTGGTGGGCCAGCAGGGTTTCACCAGCAGCTCCGGAAAGGCCTCCGCCCCGAGGCGGCGGCCTTCCCAGCCGGGCTCGAGCCGCAGGCCGCCGAGGCCGATACCGCTGCCGTCGGCACGACGCTCGAACCACTGCGCCGCCGGGTAGGGACGTGCCGCGAGGTTCACCAGGCGCGCCAGCACATCGCGATGCGGCGCCGCTCCTCGGGGATGGTGCGCGTCGCGCTCCGCCAGGGTGGCGGAGCGGAAGCGGGTATAGCGCAGCGGAAAGGGATGCCATTCCGGGTCGATCCTGGGCAGGGGGCTTTCGGGCCGCGCGGTGGCGAGCAGGGCGAGGGGCAGGGTGGTTTCCTTGTCGAGCAGCCACAGCTCGAGGCTGTCCTCGGGTGCGAAAGGCAGCGGCGGGTGGGCGGCCAGCGCGGGCGCGAGTGCGGCGCGCTGGGGGCAGTGTTGCAGGGCGTCCGGCGCATCCTGGCGCCAGGTGCCGGCAATCCGCAGGCCGTAGTCGTCCCGGCAGATGAGGCGCCAATGCACCCCGTCGGTGGTGTCGGCGCTGGCCTCGCCCACGTCCACCACCTGCAGCACGCCGCGAAACGGATTGACCAGCCGGCGCGCGTAGTAGAGGGGCGCGTTCACTGCCTAAGTAGGTTCCGCATCAGCCCGTTGAGCTTCAGCGCCCACAGCCCGGGCGTGCGGCCGGGCCCGGCCTTGAGGCCTTGTGCTGGGGGGCGCCAGCACCGTGGCGAGTGATGAAAAGCCTGCCATGCATGGGGACGCCTCGAGGGATCAGGCGCGGGCTCCGCCAGGCCTTTGCAGGGCGCGTCCTGGCGCAAGTTCGATTCGAGCAGGGTCCGCGGCAGGTCTGCAAGGGTTGGGTGCCTTCAAGGTCGCGCAAAACCGCGCCGCGGTCAATGGGGGGTGCGGGATGCTGGGGTCTCAGGCTGCCAGGGCGTGGTTGGCGTCTTCCTGCAGCGCACCGCGCAGGCGGTTGTCGAGGGTGTTGAGCTCCTCGAGCTGGCGCAGGATGGTGGTTTCCATGTGTTCCAGCTCCAGGATGCGGTCCTCCAGGGTGTCCGTGGCCTTGTGGATGCGCTTGATGCTTTCCAGGCGCCGGCGCAGCTGCAGCTGGTGCTCCCGCACCTGGGTTTCCATCGGCGCCATGATCGCCTTGAGCCAGGCGTCGACGTCGCGGTTAGCGATCTCGTAGATCTGCACCACTCGCGTGGCCACGGTTTCGAAGAACTTGCGCATGACGTTCTCGCGCTGGCTGGCGAATACGGCGATGGCGTTGAAGTGCTCGTTGTAAGCCTTCTCCAGCTTCGCCAGCTCCTTCTGATACTTGAGGGTGGAGAACGGTGCCGCCGCGGCTGGCTTGAGGCCATGCTCCTCGCTGAATTTCTTGTACATCGCCTCCATCATCTGCTTGATCTCGTCGATGCGGTCGGTGGCCTTCAGCACATTGCCGGTGACATCGCGGAAGAACGAGTTCATCGCCTCGCGCAGGCCGCGGGTGAAGCGGCTTTTCTCCATCTGCAGGCGGATGTCGCGGATTTCCTTCTTCAGGGTTTCCATGCCGAGATAGGCATAGAGCACGTTGGTATGACTGGAAAACACTGAGCGCAGCGCCTGGAAGCGTTGCAACCCTTTCTCGAAGTCCTGCTTGTCCTGCTGCACCTTGAGCATCATGTGCTCGATCACGTCCTGGTTCTTGCCGCGCAGGCTGCGCAGTTCATCCAGTTGCTCGCGGACGCCGGCAAGCCGCCCCTGCAGGATGCTGGCCGTGGCACGGAACATGTCCGACAGCTCGCCCTCGATGGCTTCGCGCATGATGTCCTGCTTCGAGGGGATCAGCTCGTCCGACAGGGCCTGCTCCAGCGCCGGCAGACGGCTTTTCGTCAGGAGCGCGTCGTCGTGATTGACCTTGGCGAGCAACCCCTTCTGCGCCGAGACCGGAAAGATCTGCGCCGGGTCGAGCGAGAGCAGCTGCGCGGTGGTCGCAACCTGCTGGGCGATTTCACGCTCGATGGCCTCCCAGCTCTTGAGGTCGTCCCACATGCCATCGATCTTGTTCAGGACCACGATGCGGCCCTTCTGGCGCCCGCCGGTATTGCCGATATGGTCGCGCCACACCTGGATGTCGCTCTTGGTCACGCCGGTGTCCGCGGCGAGGATGAACAGGATCGCGTGCGCGTTGGGCAGCAGGTTGAGCGTCAGCTCCGGCTCGGTGCCGATGGCATTGAGCCCCGGCGTGTCGAGAATGACCAAGCCCTTCTCCAGGAGCGGATGCGGGAAGTTGATGATGGCATGGCGCCAGGCCGGGATGTCCACGGTGCCGTCCTCATGCACGGTGAGGGCGTTGTTCTCGTCATCCCGATGATACAGCCCGTAACGTTCCGCCTCCTCCACCGGCACGCGCTTGGTTTCGGACACCTGCTGCAGCGCCGCGCTCATCGCCTCGGCAGAATTGACGTCGAGCGGGACCACCTTCCACTCGTCGGCATAGCGCTTGTATTCGCTGGTGCTGGTGTCCGCGGCCCGGGTTTCGATCGGCAGCAGCATCAGGCAGGGCGTGCGCGAGGGATCGTACAGCAGCTCGGTCGGGCACATGGTGGTGCGCCCGGCGCTGGAGGGCAGCAGGCGCTGCTTGTAGCCGGCAAAGAAGATCGCGTTGATGAGCTCGGATTTGCCGCGGGAGAACTCGGCGACGAAGGCGACATTGAGCTTGTCGTCCTTGAGCCGCTCGATGATCTGCTGGATGCGCAGTTCCGTCTGCGCATCGGCGAGTTCCTGTTCCTGCAGCCAGTGACGCAGGCCGTCGACACCGTCGAGGAGGCGTGCGCGCCAGGCGCTGTATTGTTCGAAATGGGCGACGAGATTGTCCTGGGTCATGAGGGGCTCCGCGCTGTTTGGGGCTGGCCGGTGCTGCTGGTCTCAGCGTAATCTAGCACAAAAGTCATTTGAAACAAGCCAGTTGGCGGTCATTGTTCGAGTGCTGGCTGCATTCTCTGCGGCGGCCGCGCAACGGATCCGAGTACGGACATCGGCGTTTCGCACGGGCAACTTTAGCCAGTGTATGCCATGGGCATGAGGCGCCCGCCCGTCCGCGACCGGCGGTCAGCGCTGGCAGCGCGGGCAGTAGCAGGTCGAGCGCTGAGCTTGCAGGATGCGGCGGATGGCGGTGCCGCAGCGGCGGCAGGGCAGCCCTTCGCGGTCGTAGACCCAGGTGTCGAGCTGGAAGTAGCCTGGCGTGCCGTCCACGCCCACGAAATCGCGCAGGCTGGCGCCGCCCGCTTCGATGGCGCGCGCGAGGGTGTTCCGGGCGGCCTCGGCGATGCGCGCGCAACGGGCGCGGCTCAGGCTGCCGGCGACGGTCCTGGGGTTCACGCCGGCGAGAAACAAGGTTTCCGCAGCGTAGATGTTGCCGATGCCCACCACGACGCGGCCGTCCATCAACACCTGCTTGATTGCAGCGCGGCGGCCACGGGTGGCGCGAAACAGGTAATCGCCATCGAAGCCGGCGCCCAGCGGCTCCACCCCCAGCGGGGCGAGCAGGGGATGCGCCCAGGGCGCGGCACCGGCCCACAATACGGCGCCGAAACGGCGCGGATCCCGCAGCCGCAACGTCTGGCCGCCCTCGAAACGCAGCTCCACGTGGTCGTGGGGGCCGGGCGGCGTGGGCGCCGCCAAGACGCGCAGGCTGCCGGACATGCCCAGATGCACGAGCAGCCAGCCGGATTCGAGATCGAACAGCAAATACTTGCCGCGCCGCATGATGTCGCGCACGCGGCGACCGCGCACCCGCGCGGGCAGGTCGCGGGGGACCGGCCAGCGCAGGCGCGGCGAATGTACGCACGCCGATGCGATGGTGTGCCCCACCAGCAGGGGCGTGAGCCCGCGTCGGGTGGTTTCGACCTCCGGCAGTTCAGGCATTATGGCGCAAGCGCGAGGGGGCGCAGCAGGCGTTTTGCCTGCTCGGTGGGGAAGTGGAAGCTCAGGCCTTCGTCGACGCGACGGATCGCCCACTCGGGCTCGCGTCGCAGCACCTCGAACGGGAGCGTCCTGCCGTTGGCGAGCTTCACCGTGAGGGTTGCCAAGGGCGTGCCGGCGGTGCGCGTCACGGCTGCGGCCTGCAACTGGCGCCAGTCGTCGGCCAAGGCATTGGCCGCATCCTGGGTGAGCTCGGTCTGACCGGGTTCGACGACCCACCTGCCCTCAGCGCGGGTCAGACGCACCTTGCCCGCGGCGAAGCCCACCGGCTGCTCGGCTTCGCCGAGCAGGGTGCGCGCCGCATAGTCTTCCGGCAGGCGCGCGACATCCACGAAATAGATCGGCGAGATGAGATAAACCACGCCGCCCGTTTCCACGTAGATCTGGTGGTTGAGGGGGTGGCTGGCACCGAAGCGGAACACCTGCGTCCCCAGGGTGAGTTGCGCGCGCGGCGCATCCAGTCCGAAACGCGCGGGCTCGGTGGCGGGGAAGCGCTTGTCGCTTTGCGCGGCGAGCACGCCCAGCAGACCGTCCACCCGCAGGGGGTCGGCGCGCGCCTCAAAGGGGGCGGCGAGGAACCAGGCGCCCTCGCGGCGCTGAAGGCGCACGGGGTCCCGCTCGCGCGCCTCGACCGTGATGGTGTCGATCATGTCGGCTTTGAGGCTGGACAAGGGGTAACGTGGCGGGGCGTTTTCCGTGGGCGCGAAAAACACGCCGAAGCCCGCCGCCACCACCAGCGCGAGCAGGGCCAGGTTGATCCACAGGGCGCGCTTCACGGACGCCGCCGGCGCCACCAGATGGCGCCGCCCGAAAGCAGCAACGCAAGCGGCAGGACGAAGAGAAAACCCAGTACGATGGCCAGCCGTGCGCCCTGGCCGAGTGCCATTTGCGTATCCTGGGTGGTGCGCGGCTGGATCGTGATCAGCTGATCGTCACCGGCCAGCCAGTTGACGAGATTGATGCCGAAGTCCAGATTGCCGGCGTTGCCGATGAACTGGTTGGAAAGGAAGGCGCCGTTGCCGATCACCACCACGCGCTGCGCGCTGTTTTCCACCTGTCGCTCCAGCGCGACCGCGATGGTGACCGGGCCCCGCTTGTCCTGACCCTCATCGAAGCGCACCGTGCCGTCGAGCCTGCCCCGCTCGATCCAACCTTGGGGCGCCACCTGGATCAAGGGCGTGACACGCCAGACCTGGCTGTCTTCCGCCGCCTCCACTTCGCGCGCGAACGGGAACACCGTCATCAGGCCGAAGTTCTGGAACAGCGCGTGCTGGGCATACGCGGCGCTCACCGCCATGCTCGCGGAGGCGTTGAAGCGCTGCGCCTGTGGGTCCACCACCGTGCCCGGTGTCAGCACGAGTTCGAGGTCTTCCGCCAGCGCTTCCAGGCCACGCAGGGGTTCGGCGTCGAGCAGCCACAACAGGTTGCCGCCCCCGGCCAGGTAGGCGCGCAGCTTCTCGATTTCCCCCGGCAGCAAGCTGACCTGCGGATGGGTGATGAGGAGGAAGGCAGCATTGCGCGGCACTTCCGCCACGGCGGGCAGCCGGAGGGGGCCGGTCTTCACGCCGCGCAGGCCCAACTGGCGGCCGAATTCGCCCAGATCGTGGTTGGCTTCGCCCGCGAGCGAGCGTTCCCCATGGCCCTCCAGATACAGCACCAGCCGTTCCTGGTCGCGGGCCAGCCGCATCAGCAGGTTGGTGAGGGCGGATTCGTTGTAGCTCATCAAATGCTCGCTGCGGCCCGCGTAGCTCACGACCAGCTCGCCTTCACGCTGGATGCCGGCCTGACGCGCGAGCTGGGGCTGCTCGTCAGGATCGATGTGGGTCAGTTTGATGTCGGCCTTGGCGCGCCGATAGGGCGCCAGGAATTCCGCCAGTGCGCGTCCGGCTGCGCTGTCGGGGGCGGCATAGGCGGTGATGTAAATGGGCGCCTTGAGTTTGCCCAGTACGTCCAGGCTGCCGGGGCTCAGGGTGTTGCGGCCGTTGAGGGTGAGGTCCCAGCTCGTGTGATGCATGCGCGTCAGCGCGGCGAGCAGCGCCGCGGCCGCGATCAGCAGCACCACGAAAACCCAATGGTGGAACAGCAGCTTGCGGCGGGTGGTGTGATCCATGTCCATGGCTCAGCCCCGAAGGCGCCGCGCTTCCAGCTGGCGCGCGGTGAGGATCAGGAACACGGCGATGAACAGCAGCAGATAGGCCAGCGCCGCGGTATCGACCACGCCACGGTTGAAGCCGTCGAAATGCCGCATCAGCGAAAGGTAGGCGAGCCAGTGGTTGGGATCCGGCGCGAGGCCGTTGATGATCCACAACAGGATCAGCGCGCCGAAGCTGCCGAACGCCGCGACCACCGCATGCTGGGTGAGGCTGGAGACGAACAGGCCCACGGCGGCGAAGGCCCCCACCAGCAGCAGCAGGCCGAGGCTGTTCGCGGCAATCAGGCCCCAGTCGAGGCGGCCGCCTGCCATGAGCGAGGCGATCATGGCGAGCATGAGCCCTAACGCGACGAGCAGGAACAGCATCAGCCCGAGGAACTTGCCCAGCACGATCTCGGTGCTGGAAACCGGCGCCGAGAGCAACAGGGTCAGGGTCTGATTGCGCGCCTCCTCGCTGAAGAGACGCATGGTGATGAGTGGCACCGCCATCAACAGCAGGATGGCGGCGAAGCCGAAGAGCGTGCCGGCCACCACCTCGGTGACGCCCGGCGGATTGGCGAGCTGCGAAAGCTGCGGCAGGTTGTCGGTGTATTGGCTGAGCTGATGCAGGAAGACCCAGGCGAGAATCCCCTGAAACACGGCCAGGACCACCCACGCGAGGGGACTGGCGAACAGGCTGCGCAGCTCTTTCGCAGCAATGGTGAAGATCATGGGCGCGTTTCCTCCGGCACTGCATCGCGGGTCAGTTCGGCGAACACGTCCTCCAGCCGCGGGTGCTCCGGCGACAGGCGGACGAGCCCCCAGTCCGCCGCCACCGCGGCCTGCGCGATCGCCTCGGCGGGGTGGGCATCCTCGGCACAGTACACCCGCATGAGGCCAGGTTCCACCACCTCCACCGCCGCGACGCCGGCCATCCCTGCGAGTGCTTCTGGCGCCGGTGGGCGCTTCAGGCCCACCAGCAGGCTGTGGGCGGTGCGCGAGCGCGCCAGCGCCGTGATGTTGTCGCGGAACACGATGTGGCCGCGATGCAGGATCTGGACCTGGTCGCACACCGCTTCCACCTCCGGCAGGATATGGGTGGAGAGGATGACGCTGTGGCTGCGGCCCAGCTCACGGATCAGGGCACGGATTTCACGGATCTGATTGGGATCGAGCCCCACGGTGGGCTCGTCGAGGACGATCACGTCGGGGCGGTGCAGGATCGCCTGGGCGATGCCCACACGCTGCTGATAGCCCTTGGAGAGGTGGGCAATGAGGCGCCGCCCCATGTCCGTGAGGCCACAGCGCGCCTTCGCTTCCGCCACCGCGGCTGCCACCTCCCCCCGTGCGACCCGATGCAGGCGCGCGCAGAAGCGCAGGTATTCGTCCACCGTGAGCTCCCGGTACAGGGGCGGCGTCTCCGGAAGATACCCGATATGCCGTTTGGCCGCCTTGGGCCGTTCCAGCAGATCGATTCCGCACACGCTGATGCGCCCGGCAGTGGGCGCCAGGTTGCCGGTCAGCATCTGCATCGTGGTGGACTTGCCGGCGCCGTTGGGGCCGAGCAGGCCGAGGACTTCTCCACGCCGCAGCGCCAGATCGAGCGGATGCACCGCGACGAGCGCGCCGTAGCGCCGGGTGAGCCGATGGGCGGACAGGGTGATTTCAGTGGATGGGATCATGCTATTCGGCTGCGCGGGGCCGCGCTGGACAAGGGAAATATACCCGATTATGCTGGCCCGACATAGTTTCACAGAGCGCTATTCCATGAGCGAGTTTCCTTGCGCGCGCGTCTTTTGGCCGGCTGCAGTGGCACTGGCCCTGCTGGCGGGCTGCGCGCATCAGCCGACCCTGCAACCGGCCGCCGCCGAGAGACCGGCGGCGCAGCCCAACTCGGCGCGCGAGGCCAAGCGGCCGGAACCGCCCAAGCAGCCCCTGAGCGAACAAGTGCTCTACCAGCTTTTGCTGGCCGAGGTGGCGATGCAGCGGGGTGAGACGGTCCTCGCGACCCACGCCTATCTGGATCTGATCGATCGCACGCGGGACTATCGCGTGGCGGAGCGCGGTGCGCAGGTGGCGCTCAACGCCCGTCTGCCGGATCAGGCGCTGGTGATTGCGCAAAAATGGCTGGAGCTGGAGCCGGAGTCGGTCACCGCGCGCCAGACCCTCGCGGGTGTGTACGTCAGCAAGGGTCAGCTCGACGCCGCCAAGCCCCATCTGCAAAAGATCCTGGCGGCGGAAGGTAGCAACATCGGCTTTGGCTTCCTGCACCTCAACAACCTGCTCGCGCGTCATGCGGACAAGGCGGCGGTACTCGCGCTGGTGCGTGAACTCGCGTCGGATTATCCCCATCTGCCGGAGGCGCACTACGCGGTGGCACGCGCGGCCTGGGGTGCGGGCAACCGCGCGCTTGCGGTGGAGGAGGCCAGGGCCGCGCTCGCGCTGCGGCCGGATTGGGAGGGCGCGGCGCTGTTCAAGGCGCAGGTGCTCAACAGCGAGTCGGCGGCGCAGGCGGCGGCGTTTTACCGGGCGTATTTGCAGGATTTCCCCAAGGCGCGCGAAATGCGGCTCGCGTACGCCCGGCTCCTGGTACAGGAGCGGCAGTACGCTGCGGCAAAGGAGGAATTCACGCGCCTCGTGGCGGATTTTCCCAACAACGCCGAGGTGCCGCTGGCCATCGGCCTGATCTCTTTCCAGCTCAACGAATACGATTCCGCCGAGGCGTATCTGAAGCGCGCGCTCGACATGGGGGTGAAGGACGAAAACGCGGTGCGCCTTTATCTCGGTCAGGTGGCCGAACAGCGCGGGCGTTGGGAGGAGGCCCGCGAATGGTATCTCGCGGTACGCGGGGCGCAGGCCTTCAATGCCCAGCTGCGCGTCGGCGGTCTTTATGCCCGGCAGGGTGACCTTGCTGCAGCGCGCCGCCACCTGCAGCAGATCACGCCCGCCAACAACCAGCAACGTGCCCAGCTCATCTCGGCAGAGGCACAACTGTTGCGCGACGCAAAGGATTACCCGGGCGCGTTCGAGGTCCTGAGCCGGGGGCTGGAGAAGCTGCCCAACCACCCGGATCTGCTCTACGACCATGCCATGGCGGCGGAAAAGGTCGACCGTCTCGACGCGCTGGAGGCGAGCCTGAAAAAGCTGATCCAGCTCAAGCCCGACCATGCGCACGCCTACAATGCGCTCGGCTACACACTGGCGGACCGCACCACCCGCCTTGACGAAGCCAAGCAGTATCTGGACCAGGCGCTCAAGCTCGCGCCGGACGATCCCTTCATCCTCGACAGCATGGGCTGGCTGCAGTACCGCCTGAAGAATTACGACCAGGCGCTCGCCTATCTGCGCCGCGCGCTGTCCCTGCGCGCCGACCCGGAGATCGCCGCGCATCTTGGGGAAGTCCTGTGGGTCACCGGCAACCATGCCGAGGCGCAGCAAGTCTGGGACAGCGCCCTCAAGGCGCATCCGGGCCATGAAAGCGTGACCGGCACCATCCTGCGGTTGCAGTCGAAATAATGGTCCCTCGCCTCGGCGCGCTGGCGGCGCTGCTGCTCGCCGGCTGCGCGACGCTCGAGCCGCCCCCCGTCCCGGCATTGCACACGCAACCCGCGCTGGAGACCTTCGGCGTCGTCGGTCGCCTTTCCCTGCGTCAGGGCAACGAGGGGTTCTCCGGCAACCTGGACTGGCGCCACAGTGCTGCGCGCGACGAGTTCGTGGTGCTCTCGCCCCTGGGCCAGGGCGTCGCGCGCCTGGTACGCGATGCCTCCGGGGTGGTGGTGGAAACCGCGGGTGGACAGGTGCTGCGTGCCGCCGATGCGGAATCTTTGACTGAAGAAGTACTCGGCGCACGGCTGCCGCTTTCCGCGCTGTCCCGCTGGGTGCAGGGCGAGGCCCTGGGTGACGCCCACATCACCCGTGATGCTGCCGGCACCGTGACGCGTATCGTCGAGGCGGGCTGGCAGATCGATTATCTCGGCCATGTGGTCGTGTCCGGGCGCCGCCTGCCGCAGCGTATCTTTGCCGAATCCGGCGAGCTCAGGCTGCGCCTGATCGTGGATCGATGGGAGCTCCCGACCCCATGAAGGAGACCACTTTCCCGGCGCCGGCCAAGCTCAACCTCTTCCTCCACGTGACGGGCCGCCGCCCCGACGGCTACCACCTGCTGCAGACGGTGTTCCGCTTCATCGACTATGGCGACACGCTTGCCTTCACGCTGCGCGCGGACGGGGTGATCGCCCGCGTCGACCCCGTGCCCGGGGTCGCGGCGGCGGACGATCTCACGGTGCGCGCGGCGCGGCTGCTTAAGCGCGAAGCCGGTATCGCCCAGGGGGTCGACATCCGGCTCGACAAGCGTCTGCCCCTGGGGGGCGGCCTGGGGGGCGGCAGCTCCGATGCCGCCACCACGCTCATCGTGCTCAACCGCCTGTGGGGCCTGAACTGGTCGCGGGAGCGGCTGATGACGCTCGCCCTGAAGCTGGGCGCGGACGTGCCGGTGTTCGTGTTCGGACGCAATGCCTGGGCCGAGGGCATCGGCGAGCGGCTCACGCCGATCCAGCTGCCCCCGGCCTGGTATGTGGTCCTGATTCCACCCGTAAGTGTCTCCACTGCCGAGATTTTTCGGGATCCGCAATTGACGCGGACGAGTGCGCCGATTACAATGGCGGCCTTTTTTGCGGGGGCCGCGCGCAACGACCTGGAGCCCGTGGCACGACGCCGCTACCCGGAGGTCGGTACGTGCCTTGACTGGCTGGGACAGTACGGGGTCGCCCGCATGACCGGTTCCGGCGCCTGCGTATTCGCGGCGTTCGAGACCGAAGCGCAGGCGCGAAGCGTTCTCGCCCGGCGCCCGGATGGCGTGGCCGGTTTCGTGGCGCGCGGACTGGATCGCCATCCGCTGCTGGAGTTTTAGCGCCGCGGCGCTTTGCCGCGGTGCCCACTGGGGAGTCGCCAAGTGGTAAGGCACCGGATTTTGATTCCGGCATTCGTAGGTTCGATCCCTACCTCCCCAGCCAAACCGATCCCAAGCGTGTATTGGCTACACGCTTTTTTGTTTTGTGGAAGTGGCTGAGCAATGCCCATCGCACATGGCGGCATGATGATCTTTACCGGCAACGCGAATCCGCGTCTGGCCGAGGAGGTCGCGCGCCGGCTGAGCTTGTCGCTGGGCAAGGCCATCGTGGGGCGCTTTTCCGACGGCGAGGTGATGGTCGAGATCATGGAAAACGTGCGCGGCAAGGACGTGTTCGTGCTCCAGTCGACCTGCACCCCCACCAATGACAACCTAATGGAAGTGATGGTGATGGTGGACGCGTTGAAGCGCGCCTCCGCCGCACGCATCACTGCGGCGATCCCCTATATGGGCTATGCGCGCCAGGACCGCCGGCCGCGCTCGGCGCGGGTGGCGATCACCGCCAAGGTGGTGGCCAACATGCTCACCTCCGCGGGGGTGGACCGGGTGCTGACCATGGATCTGCACTCGGACCAGATCCAGGGCTTCTTCGACATTCCGGTGGACAACATCTATGCCTCCCCCATTCTGCTCGGCGACGTGTGGAAGCAGAATTACGAGAACCTGATCGTGGTGTCGCCGGATGTGGGCGGCGTGGTGCGGGCGCGTGCCCTGGCCAAGCGCCTGGAGGCGGATCTTGCCATCATCGACAAGCGCCGGCCCAAGCCCAACGTGGCCAAGGTGATGCACATCATCGGCGAGGTGGAAGGACGCACCTGCGTGCTGATGGACGACATGGTGGACACCGCCAACACCCTGTGCGAGGCCGCCGCCGCCCTCAAGGAAAACGGCGCGGCGCGGGTGGTGGCCTATTGTACCCATCCGGTGCTGTCGGGCAGTGCGGTGGAGCGCATCAGCCAATCGGAGCTGGACGAGCTGGTGGTCACCGACACCATCCCGCTGCGTGAGGACGCGCGGCGCTGTGGCCGCATCCGTCAGCTCACGGTGGCGGATCTGCTCGCCGAGACCATGCGCCGCATCAGCAACGAGGATTCGGTCTCGTCCTTGTTCATGGAGTAGGGAGTACGATTCTGTGCTGCCGGTGGTCGCGCCGGCGGTGCGTCAACCCGCTGTCACCGACAGCATTTAACTTGGAGTCACGCCATGCCATTCGAAGTCAACGCCACCGTGCGCCAGACGCAGGGAACGGGTGCGAGCCGCCGCCTGCGCCGCGCGGGCAAGGTGCCGGCCATCGTCTACGGGGCCGGCAAGCCCGCCGTGAACATCGAGCTCGATCACAACGCCATCCTGCTGCAGCTGCGCAACGAGGCCTTTCACGCCTCCATTCTCACCCTCAATCTCGATGGCGAGAAAGAGCCAGTGCTGCTGCGCGACGTCCAGGTGCATCCCTGGAAGCAGTTGGTCATGCACCTGGACTTCCAGCGCGTCGATCCCAACCAGAAGATTCACATGAAGGTGCCCCTGCACTTCGTGAATGCCGAGAGCGCCCCGGGCGTGAAGCTCGCCGGCGGCAACATCACCCACGTGATGAACGAAGCCGACGTCTCCTGCCTGCCCAAGGACCTGCCGGAATTCATCGAGGTGGACCTCTCGGGCCTGCAGGCCGGGCATTCTCTGCACCTGTCGGAGATCAAGCTGCCGCCGGGGGTGGAGTTCGTCGATCTGCGCCACGGCAACGATGCGGCGGTGGCCGCGTGCGTCATTCCGCGCGGCGTGGCGGAAGAAGCCTCTGCCGCGCCGGCAGGCGAGGCATCCAAGGCTTCCTGATCGCGTGCTGGAAGGTGAAAGGCCCGTCCCGCATCGTCTGGGGCGGGCTTTTCGTTTCTGAGCCCACATGACTCCGATCCGCCTCATCGTCGGTCTTGGCAACCCCGGTCAGGACTATGCCGAGACGCGCCACAACGCCGGCTTCTGGTTCGTGGACGAAGTCGCGCACGAGGCGAACGCCCTGCTTCGGGCCGAGAGCCGCTTCCATGGGCGGGTGGCGCGGGCAGCGTGGTCCGGCCACGACCTGTGGCTGCTGGAGCCGCAGACCTACATGAATGCCAGCGGCCAATCGGTGCAGGCCTTGGCCACTTATTACAAGATCGCACCGGAGGAAACCCTGGTCGTGCACGATGATTTGGACCTGCCACCGGGTACGGCGCGCCTGAAGAAGGGCGGCGGCGCCGGCGGGCACAATGGACTCAAGGACATCATCGCCCGGTTTGGCCAGAATTTCTGGCGGTTGCGCCTGGGCATCGGCCACCCGGGCCATCGCGACGACGTGGCGGACTTCGTGCTGCGCCGGGCGCCTTTGGCGGAAGAGGCGCTGATCCGCGAGGCCATCGACAAAAGCCTGAAGGTGCTGCCGCTGGTGGTGAAAGGTGATCTGGAAACCGCCATGCATCGCCTCCATACCAGGGACAAGCAACCGGCGAAGGAGGCGTCGCCGAAACCGGGCAACACGGAAACCGAATCATGAGTCTGAAATGCGGCATCGTCGGGCTGCCCAACGTGGGCAAGTCCACCCTGTTCAACGCGTTGACCCGCGCGGGCATCGCCGCGGAGAACTATCCCTTCTGCACCATCGAGCCCAACGTGGGCATCGTCGAGGTGCCGGACCCGCGCCTCGCGCAACTGGCGGAGATCGTCAAGCCGCAGAGGATCGTGCCGGCCATCGTCGAGTTCGTGGACATCGCCGGCCTGGTGGCGGGTGCATCCAAGGGCGAGGGGCTGGGCAACCAGTTTCTCGCCAACATCCGCGAGACCGACGCCATCGTCCACGTGGTGCGCTGCTTCGAGAATGAAAACGTCGTGCACGTGGCCGGCAGGGTGGACCCCATCGCCGACATCGAAGTCATCGGCACCGAGCTGGCGCTGGCCGATCTCGCCACCGTGGAGAAGGCCCACGCCCGGGACGTGAAGAAGGCCCGCGCCGGGGACAAGGAAGCGCAGAAGCTGATGGCCGTGCTGGACCGGCTGCTGCCGCACCTGAACCAGGCCAAGCCGGCGCGCAGCCTGGGCTTGTCGAGGGAGGAACTGGCGCTCATCAAGCCCCTGTGCCTGCTCACCGTCAAGCCCGCCATGTACGTGGCCAATGTGGCGGAGGATGGCTTCGAGCACAATCCCCACCTGGATCGCCTCGAGGCTTACGCGGCCGCCGAAGGGGCGCCGGTGGTGGCGGTGTGCGCCGCCATCGAGGCCGAGATCGCCGACCTGGACGAAGCGGACAAGGCCGAGTTTCTGGCCGCCATGGGCCTCGAGGAGCCGGGGCTGAACCGCCTGATCCGCGCCGCCTACGACCTGCTGGGGCTGCAGACCTTCTTCACCGCTGGGGTGAAGGAGGTGCGTGCCTGGACCATTCACAAGGGCGATACCGCACCCCAGGCGGCCGGCGTGATCCACAGTGATTTCGAACGGGGCTTCATCCGCGCGCAGACGATTTCGTTCGAGGATTTCATCACCTGCAAAGGCGAGCAGGGCGCCAAGGAGGCCGGCAAGATGCGTTCCGAGGGCAAGGACTACGTGGTCAAGGATGGCGACGTGATGAACTTCCTGTTCAACGTCTGAGCGCCACGTGTCACCGTCCTCGAGCTCGTCCGTCGATTTGGGGCGATGATTCGGCGACTGGCTCCATGGCGCTCACAAGGGCTTATTTTGCTTGGGTTTTTGCCTTCTGCGCATTGACAGGACAGGGGGTTCCGGCTATATTTCTTCCGCCGTGGCGAATTAGCTCAGTGGTTAGAGCAGCGGAATCATAATCCGTTGGTCCGGGGTTCAAATCCCTGATTCGCCACCATCTCCTTTTCGTGTTCGGCCGCCCGTGTGCGGCCGAATCTGTCTTGGCTGCGGACGGGTCGATGAAGCGAACGGTGTTGATGCTCTGCCTGCTTGGCTTGGCGCTGCCGGCGCTGGCGCAGCTGCGCAGCTTTCCTGCCGGCGCGATGGCGGGCCAACTCCTGGACAGCGCGTATCCCAACTACCTCATCGGCGATCGCGTCTACCGGGCTGCGCCAGGTTTGCGCATTTACGACCAAAGCAACCGCATGGTGCTGCCTGGCTCGGTACGGCCGACCGGGCCCGTCCTCTATCAACTCGATCTGCAGGGCAACCTGCTCAAGCTCTGGATCCTCACCCCGGCCGAGGCGGCGCGCCTGACCCAGTAATCCGTGGCCAAGAAGCTCTACATCAAGACCTTCGGCTGCCAGATGAACGAGTACGACTCGGACAAGATGGCCGACGTGCTCCATGCGGCCGAAGGCTACGAACGCACCGAGAATCCGGAGGAAGCCGATCTCATCCTCTTCAACACCTGTTCCGTGCGGGAGAAGGCGCAGGAAAAGGTGTTCCACCACCTCGGCCGCTGGAAGCATCTCAAGCAGAAGAATCCCGAGTTGCTGATCGGCGTGGGCGGCTGCGTCGCCAGCCAGGAAGGCGCGGCCATCGTGCAGCGGGCGAAATACGTGGACGTGGTGTTCGGCCCGCAGACCCTGCACCGCCTGCCGGCGCTGCTGGCCGCCCGCCGCAGGACGGGCAGGGCCCAGGTGGACATTAGCTTTCCCGAGATCGAGAAATTCGACCGCCTGCCGCCGGCGCGGGTGGAGGGCGCCACGGCCTTCGTCTCCATCATGGAAGGCTGCAGCAAGTATTGCAGTTTCTGCGTCGTCCCCTACACCCGCGGCGAGGAGGTGTCACGTCCTTTCGATGACGTGCTGGCCGAGGTGGCGATGCTGGCGGAGCAGGGCGTGAAGGAAGTCACCCTGCTGGGCCAGAACGTGAATGCCTATCGCGGCCCGATGCAGGACGGCGAGGCCGCCGACCTGGCGCTCCTGCTCGAATACGTGGCGGAGATTCCGGGCATCGAGCGCATCCGCTACACCACGTCCCACCCCAATGAATTCTCGGATCGCCTGATCGAAGCCTACGCGCGCATCCCCAAGTTGGTGAGCCATCTGCACCTGCCGGTGCAATCCGGCTCCGACCGCATCCTGGCGGCCATGAAGCGCAACTACACCGCGCTCGAATACAAGTCGCGGGTGCGCAAGCTGCGCGCCGTGCGGCCGGACATCTCCCTGTCTTCGGATTTCATCGTCGGCTTCCCGGGCGAGACCGAGGCCGACTTCGAGGCCACCATGAAGCTGGTGGAGGACGTGGGCTTCGATGCCAGCTTCAGCTTCATCTACAGTCCGCGCCCCGGAACCCCGGCGGCGGCGCTACCCGACGACACACCCCAGGACGTGAAGACCGAACGTCTGATGCGCCTGCAGAAGCGCATCGAGGCGCAGGCCTTCGCCATCAGCCGGAACATGGTGGGCACGGTGCAGCGCGTGCTGGTCGAAGGCGCCTCGAAGAAGGACGCGGGCGAGCTCTCCGGCCGTACCGACAACAACCGCGTGGTGAACTTCGCCGGCCATCCGCGCCTGGTGAATCATTTCATCCAGGTGCGTATCACCGAGGCGCTGCCCCATTCCCTGCGCGGCGAAGTGGTGGTTTCGGAGTAAATGCATGCATCCCGGAGACACGGAGGCATTGAGAAAAACGAAGCGCATGAAACGCAAAGTTCGCAAAGAGAACCAGGCCCATCCGCGTGTCCTTGGCGTCTTTGCGTTGAAAAGTCCTGTCTTTCTGCGTGCCTCTCCGTCTCCGGGGTGAACTGAAATGGAACTCTCCTTCACCCCGGTCGACAACAAGCGTCTGGCCAACCTGTGCGGGGCCCTGGACGAGAATCTGCGCCAGATCGAAACCGCCCTCGATGTGAAGATCGCCCGCCGCGGCGAGCATTTCCGGGTGGAGGGTGAGCTGACCAAGGCGCGGCTGACCGCCGACCTGCTGCAGAGCTTCTACGAACGCGCGAGCCGCAGCCTGAGCGTGGAGGACATCCAGCTCGGCCTGGTGGAAGTCGCGCACCTGCAGGGGGGCGAGCGGCGCGAAGGCATGGTGCCAGTGCTGATGACCCGCCGCGCCGACCTGCATGGGCGCACCGCCCGCCAGAACCAGTACCTGCGCCAGATCCAGGAACACGACATTACCTTCGGCATCGGCCCCGCCGGCACCGGCAAGACCTACCTCGCCGTGGCGAGCGCCGTGGACGCCATGGAGCGGGACCTGGTCAAGCGCATCGTGCTGGTGCGGCCGGCGGTGGAGGCGGGCGAGCGGCTGGGTTTCCTGCCCGGCGACCTGGCACAAAAGGTGGATCCCTATCTGCGCCCTCTGTACGATGCCCTGTACGACCTGATGGGCTTCGACAAGGTGCAGAAGATGTTCGAGCGCGCCACCATCGAGATCGCGCCGCTGGCCTACATGCGCGGCCGCACCCTGAACCATGCCTTCATCATCCTGGACGAGGCGCAGAACACCACGCCGGAGCAGATGAAGATGTTCCTGACGCGGATTGGTTTCGGCACCAAGGCGGTGATCACCGGTGACGTGACCCAGATCGACCTCGCCCGCGGCCAGACGAGCGGCCTGGTACAGGCGCAGCAGGTACTCGCTGACGTGAAGGGCATTGCCTTCACCCATTTCCAGTCCGAGGACGTGGTGCGCCATCCCCTGGTGCAGCACATCATCCATGCCTACGACCGCTTCCAGAAAGAGCAGAGCGAAACCTGATCTCTCCCTGTCGGTGCAATACGCCACGGACTGCGAGCACCTGCCCACGCGCGCCCAGGTGCGCCGCTGGGTGAGCGCGGCGCTGGACAAGGATGCCGAAATCACCGTGCGCTTCGTGGACGAAGCGGAAGGCCGCGCACTCAACCGCGACTACCGCGGCAAGGACTACGCGACGAATGTGCTAAGCTTCGTATACGAAACCGAACCGGTGCAAGGGGACCTGGTCATCTGTGCCCCGGTGGCGGCGCGGGAGGCCCACGAGCAGGGGAGAACCCTCGAAGCCCACTACGCGCACCTGGTGGTGCATGGCATCCTGCATCTGCAGGGCTATGACCACGAGGACGACGCCGATGCCGATGCCATGGAGGCGCGCGAATCGGCAGTCGTCACAAGACTGGGCTACCCTGACCCGTATTTGCAACGTTGAATAAATCCGGCGAATGAAACTTCATTCGCCGACGAAATCTCCCTCTCCCCGGCCCTCTCCCACGGAGGGAGAGGGTGAAGAAGGGCTTTGCAGGCCTTTCGATTTGGGTGTGATGCATGACGAATGGCCGCCGCCATTCGCCATTCATTACCCCGAAGGGGTTGGCCAACCACGTATGGATGATGCGAGTACCAAGCCGAACTGGCTCGAACGCCTGGGCGCGCTGCTGATGCGCGAGCCGGAGGACCGTAACCAGCTCGTCGATTTGCTCCACGCCGCCTATGAACGCAATCTCCTCGATGCCGACGCCCTGTCGATGATCGAGGGGGTATTGCAGGTCTCCGAAACCCCCGTGCGGGACATCATGATCCCGCGCTCGCAGATGGACGTGATCGACATCAACGATCCGCCGGAAAAATTCCTTCCGTTCATGATCGCCACTGCGCACTCGCGCTTTCCCGTGATCGACAAGGATCGCGACGACGTGATCGGGATCCTGCTGGCCAAGGACATGCTGCGCTACTACGCGGGCGAGGAGCCCCAGGTGCGCGACATGCTGCGACCGGCCGTGTTCATCCCGGAGTCCAAGCGCCTCAACGTGCTGCTCAAGGAATTCCGTGCCAATCGCAACCATATCGCCATCGTCGTCGATGAATATGGTGGTGTGGCGGGGCTGGTGACGATCGAGGACGTGCTGGAGCAGATCGTCGGCGAGATCGAGGACGAATTCGATTTCGACGAGCATGAAGACAACATCATCGGCGATCGCCACGGGCGTTTCCGCGTCAAGGCGCTGACCGAGATCGCGGACTTCAATGAGGCACTCGGCACCCATTTCAGCGATGAGGATTACGACACCGTCGGTGGTCTGGTGATCCATGCCTTCGGCCGCCTGCCCAAGCGCGGCGAGACGGTGACCCTGGACGGGATCAAATTCCAGGTGCTGCGCGCCGACAGCCGGCGGCTCTATTCGCTGCTGGTGGAACGTGTTGCGGTGCCGGAGACCCGGGGCGAAGGTTGACCCAAAGCGCGACCGTGTTTCGCGCCGGGCGGCTGCGCCTGCTCGCCCTGCCCTTCGCGCTCGGCGTGCTCACGGTACTGGGTTTCGCGCCGCTGTATGTGTTCTTCCTGACCCCGCTCACCCTGGCGGGGCTGTTCCACCTTTGGCTACACGCCGGTTCCCGGCGCGCCGCGTTCCGGATCGGCCTGGCCTTCGGTGCCGGGATGTTTCTCGTCGGTGTGTCCTGGGTCTACGTCAGCATGCACGATTTCGGCATGATGCCGGCGCCCGTCGCCGCCTTGGCGACCCTGGTGTTCTGCCTGTTTTTGGCCTTGTTTCCCGCGATCGTAGGCGTGGCGCAGACGTGGCTCGACGGTCCGCCCGCCACACGCCTGCTGTTCGCCATGCCGGCGCTGTGGGCGGGTTCGGAGTGGGTGCGCGGGTGGATCTTCACCGGCTTCCCGTGGCTCGCCGTCGGCTACAGCGCGGCGCCCTACGGTCCGCTGGCGGGCTTCGCGCCCGTGGCCGGCGTGTATGGTGTGTCCCTGCTCACGGCCGTGAGCGCCGGCCTGCTGGCGCTGGCCCATGCAGGCTGGCGTGGTGGCGGGATCAGGAAAGCAGCGCCCATGCTGACCGGCTGTGTGGCCTTGTGGGTGCTGGGGGCTGCCCTGCAGCAGGTATCCTGGACCCGTCCCGTCGGCGCGCCGGTCAGCGTGAGCCTCCTGCAGGGCAACATCGCGCAGGATCTGAAGTGGCGTGAAGACCGGCTCGCGCCCACGCTTGCCACCTACCAGGCGCTGGTGCAGCAAAGTCCCGGCCGGCTCATCGTGCTGCCGGAGACGGCGATTCCCCTGTTTCTGGACCAGGTGCCGGCAGGCTATTTGGAGACCCTGGCCGACCATGCCCGCCGCCAGGGCGGGGACCTGATCCTTGGCATCGCCGAGCGCGATCCGGACACCGCCGCCTATTACAACAGCGCCATCACCTTGGGCAGTGCGGTGACCCAGCGCTACCGGAAGCATCATTTGGTGCCCTTCGGCGAGTTCGTGCCGCTGCGCCCCCTGTTCGGCTGGTTCATCGACCTGATGCAAATCCCTCTCGGCGATTTCGCGCGTGGTCCGAAGTGGCAGCAGCCCCTGGCAGTGGCCGGCCAGCGGGTGGCGGTCAACATCTGCTATGAAGACGTGTTCGGGGAGGAGATCATCCGTCAGCTGCCCTCCGCGACGCTGCTCGTCAACATCAGCAATGACGCCTGGTTTGGCGAGTCCTTCGCGTTGGGCCAGCACCTGCAAATTTCCCAGATGCGTGCTTTGGAAACCGGCCGTTTCATGCTGCGCGCCACCAACACCGGCATCACCGCGATCATCGACCCGCGCGGTCGTGTGCTGCACGCGCTGCCGCCGCACCACACCGATGCCCTGCAGGGCGAAGCGCAGGGCATGATGGGTGCCACGCCCTACGTGCGCTGGGGCAATATCCCCTTTCTAGGGGTGACCTTCGGCCTGCTGCTGGCGAGTGCCTGGCAGCGCCGACGCAAATAATGGTGTGCTGCGCCCCATGGCGAGGCCGCGCTTTGTATCCCCTCTGAAAGCGCTTAAAATGTAACGTTTGGCCGCGCACCGACGCGACTCCATCCGGAAAGTCATCCATGTCCTCGTTTCAAGACCTGATCCTCACCTTGCAGAAGTTCTGGGGCGAGCAGGGCTGCGTCGTGCTGCAGCCCTACGACCTGGAGGTCGGTGCCGGCACCAGCCACACCGCCACCTTCCTGCGCGCCATCGGCCCCGAGCCCTGGAAGGCCGCTTATGTCCAACCCTCGCGCCGGCCCAAGGACGGCCGCTACGGCGAGAATCCCAACCGCCTGCAGCACTACTACCAGTTCCAGGTGGTGTTGAAACCCGCGCCGGAGAACATCCTCGACCTTTATCTCGGCTCGCTCGAGGCCCTGGGCTTCGATCTGAAGAAAAACGACATCCGCTTCGTCGAGGACGACTGGGAGAACCCCACCCTCGGCGCCTGGGGCCTGGGCTGGGAGGTGTGGCTCAACGGCATGGAAGTAACCCAGTTCACCTACTTTCAGCAGGTGGGTGGCATCGACTGCAAGCCCATCACTGGGGAGATCACCTACGGCCTGGAGCGACTGGCCATGTACCTGCAGGGTGTGGAAAACGTGTTCGACCTCAGCTATGCGCCCGGGGTGAGCTATGGCGACGTGTTCCACCAGAACGAAGTGGAACAGTCCGCCTACAACTTCGAGCACAGCGACGTGGCGTTTTTGCTCACGGCTTTCAATGCGCACGAGCGGCAGGCCAAGCATCTGATGGCGCACCAGCTCGCCCTGCCTGCCTACGAGCAGGTGCTGAAAGCCGCCCACACCTTCAACCTGCTGGATGCCCGTGGCGCGATTTCGGTGACGGAACGCGCGGCCTATATCGGCCGCATACGCAATCTGGCGCGGTCCGTGGCGCAGAGCTATCTGGCGTCGCGCGCGCGCCTGGGCTTCCCCATGGCGCCCAAGGCGTGGGCGGATGAGGTGCTGGCGAAGATGAAAGACAAGGAGCAGGCATGAGCGCGAAGAACCTGCTCGTGGAACTGTTCGTGGAAGAGCTGCCGCCGAAGGCGCTGAAGCAACTGGGCGAGGCATTTGCCCGCGCCCTGTTCGAATCCCTGAAATCGCAAGGGCTGGCTGGCGATTCAAAGGTCACGCCCTACGCATCCCCGCGCCGTCTGGCTGCCCACATCAGCAACATAGCCACGCAGGCCGCCGACAGGAAGGTGTCGCAAAAGCTCATGCCGGTGAGCGTGGGCCTGGATGCCCAGGGGGCGCCCACCCCGGCGCTGCTGAAGAAGCTGGGCGCGCTGGGTCTGGATGCCTCGGTGGTGCCGCAGCTCAAGCGCGAGCATGACGGCAAGGCCCAGGCGCTTTTCTACGACAGTGTGACGAAGGGCGCCACCCTTGCGGAAGGCTTGCAAAAGGCGCTGGAAGAAGCGCTGGCCAGGCTGCCCATTCCCAAGGTCATGACCTATCAACTGGCCGACGGCTGGACCACGGTGAACTTCGTGCGCCCGGCCCATGGTCTGATCGCCCTGCACGGCGCGGACGTGGTGAACGTCGGCGTGCTGGGCCTTACGGCGGGCCGCACGACCCAGGGCCACCGTTTCGAAGCCAAGGCCAACCCGCTGTCGATCAGGGATGCCGACAGCTACGAAGTGCAGATGGAAACGGAGGGCGCGGTCATTCCCGCGTTCAACAAACGCCGCGCGGAAATCGCACGCCAGCTCGTGGCGGTCGCAGCCAGGGTGGGCGGTGGCTTGAAGCCGGTGGAGGACGATGCCTTGCTGGACGAAGTCACGGCCCTGGTGGAGCGCCCCAATGTCCTGCTGGGCCGTTTCGACGAAGCTTTCCTGGAAGTGCCGCAGGAATGCCTCATCCTCACCATGAAGGCGAACCAGAAATATTTCCCGCTGTTGGATGCAGCCGGCAAGCTCACCAACCAGTTCCTGATCGTGTCCAACATCTCCCCGGCCGATCCCAGCGCGGTCATCGGCGGCAATGAGCGGGTCGTCCGTCCGCGTTTGGCGGACGCCAAGTTCTTCTTCGACCAGGACCGCAAAAAGCCCCTGGCGTCCCGTGTGGAGAAGCTCGCGCAGGTGGTGTATCACAACAAGCTCGGCACGCAGCTCGACCGTAGCCTGCGCGTACAGAAGCTGGCGACCGAGATCGCCTCGATGCTGAAGGCGGACGTGGCGCAGGCCAGCCGCGCCGCGTATCTCGCCAAGGCCGACCTCACCACCGACATGGTGGGCGAGTTCCCGGAGCTGCAGGGCATCATGGGCGCATACTACGCGCGCCACGACGGCGAGCCGGAGGCCGTGGCCCGCGCCATCGAGGCACACTACCATCCGCGTTTCGCTGGCGATACCCTACCTGCCGACAACATCGGTGCCGCCGTCGCGCTCGCCGACAAGCTGGAAACCGTGGTGGGCATCTATGGCATCGGGCTCGCCCCCACCGGCGACAAGGATCCGTTTGGTCTGAGAAGACACGCCCTGGGCATCCTGCGCATGCTCGCCGAGAGGGCGCTGCCGCTGGACCTCACTCGTCTGCTGCAGGTCGCCCGTGCCCAGTTCGGCGAGCAGGTGGCCGACAGCGTGGTGGTGGACGTGCAGGGCTTCATGCTCGACCGCCTCAGGTATTACCTGCGCGACAAGGGTTTCGAGGTCAACGAGATCGAGGCCGTGGTGTCGCAGAATCCGTCGCGCATCGACCTGGTACTGCCGCGCCTGGAAGCGGTGGTCGCGTTCAAGAGACTGCCCGAAGCGGAAGCCCTGGCCACCGCCAACAAGCGCATCCAGAACATCCTGAGAAAGGCCGGCGAAGTGGACGGCCATCCGGACCTGGCACTGTTCGCGGAAGATGCCGAGCGCGAGCTGTTCCAGGTGGTCCATACCATCGCGCCCAAGGTCGAGTCGCTGGTGGCCAACGAGGACTACACGGATGCGCTGCGTGAGCTGGCCACGGTGCGCGCGGCGGTGGACCGCTTCTTCGACGAAGTGATGGTGATGACCGAGGAACCGTTGTTGCGCGCCAATCGTCTCGCGCTCCTTAAAGTCTTAGGCGGCCTCATGAACCAGGTGGCGGACATCTCCAAACTCGCTTCCTAGTGGTGCAGCCCGTCTGGGGTGTAGAATCCTCGCATGCGCAACGCCGCGTAGCGCAACCATGAAACTCGTCATCCTCGATCGCGACGGCGTCATCAATTTCGACAGCCCCCAGTTCATCAAGAGCCCGGAGGCGTGGAAACCCATCCCCGGCAGTCTGGAGGCTATCGCGCGGCTCAATCAGGCCGGCTTTCGCGTGGTGGTGGCCACCAACCAGTCCGGTATCGGGCGCGGGCTGTTCGACATGGCGGTGCTCAATGCCATCCACGACAAGCTCTTTCGCGCCTTGACCCAAGTCGGCGGCCGCATCGATGCCCTGTTCTATTGCCCCCATGCGGCCGAGCTCAACTGCCCCTGCCGCAAACCGCGTACCGGCATGTTCGAGGAGATCGGCCGCCGCTTCAACATCGATCTCGCCGGCGTGCCGGCGGTGGGTGATGCCCTGCGCGATCTGCAGGCCGCAGCGGCCGTGGGCGCCCGGCCGATGCTGGTCTTGACCGGCAAGGGGCAGAAAACCCTCGAGGCCGGCGGTCTGCCCCCCGGGACCGAAGTGTTCGACGACCTTGCCGAGGCGGCCAAGCACATCATCGCCGCCTCCGCATGATCGCGCTGCGTTCCACCCTCTTCTTCCTTGCCCTGCTGATCATCACGCCGCCGTACGCGCTCCTCGCCCTGGCGTGCTTTCCGCTGCCGCTGATGTGGCGCTATCGCGTGATCACCTTCTGGAGCCGCATCGTGCTGTGGCTGTTGCGCCTGCTGTGTGGCATACGCTACCGCGTAGAGGGGCGCGAGCACATTCCCGCCACGCCAGCGGTGGTGCTGTCCAAGCACCAATCCGCCTGGGAGACGCTGGCGTTCCAGGAGATCTTCCCGCCGCAGACGTGGGTGCTGAAACGCTCCCTGCTCTATATCCCCTTTCTGGGCTGGGGACTGGCGATGCTTAAGCCGATTGCCATTGACCGTGCCGCCGGGCGTGAGGCCCTGCGCCAGGTGACCGAGCAGGGGCGTGACCGGCTCGCGCGCGGCTTCTGGATCATCATCTTTCCCGAGGGCACGCGCGTGGCCCCCGGGGCACGGGGGCGCTACGGCATCGGTGGCGCCTGGCTTGCCACCCACACCGGCGCCGCCGTGCTGCCGGTGGCCCACAACGCTGGCGAGCTATGGGGGCGCAACGCCTTTCTCAAGTATCCGGGCACCATCACCGTCAGCATCGGCACGCCCATTGCCCCCGGCGGACTCGACGCCGGCGCATTGAACAGGCAGGTCGAAACCTGGATCGAAGAAGAAATGCGCCGCCTGCCGCCGGCGCGGAGCGGCCGATGAGCTATCCGGACAGCGAAACCCGCGTGATCCAGTTGCAAGGCGAGGTGCTGCGCTATCAACTGGTGCGGCGACGCCGCCGGTCCATTGGCATCAAGGTGGATGAGGCCGGCCTCACGGTGTCCGCGCCGCCCCGCGCGCCCTACCGACGTCTGGATCAGGTGCTCACCGAGAATGCCGCCTGGATCCTGCGCAAGCTTAACGAGCAGCGTGCGCGCGCCGCGCCGCCACGCCGCTGGCAAAGCGGGGAAGCCCTGCCCCTCCTGGGGGAAGTGCTCGGGCTGTACGTTTATCGCAGCCATACCCGTGGTGAGCCGCAGCGTGTTGCCCGTCATCTGCTGGTGGGGGTGCCGGAGCCCCGGGATGCAGCGGCCGTCGAGGCCCGTGTGGCGACTTGGTACCGTGCCGAGGCGGCGCGGCACTTCGCCGCCCGCCTGGCCGCGCTGGCGCCGCGCCTGGGTGTTGCGCCGCCGCGCTTCAAGCTGTCCAATGCGCGCAGCAGCTGGGGCGTGTGCACCGCTTCCGGGGAATTGCGCCTGTCCTGGCGGCTGATTAAGGCGCCGGCGGATCAGATCGACTACGTGGTGGCCCATGAGCTCGCTCATCTGCGCCACATGAACCATTCGCCCGCGTTCTGGCAAACCGTGGCGTCCATTTATCCCGACTACCAGCGTGCGCGAAAGGCGTTGGAACGGGATGGGCATTTGTACCAAACCTTTTGAAGCAGGAGGGGACCATGCGCATACTGCATACCATGATCCGGGTGGGCGACCTGGAGCGATCCATCCGGTTCTACACGGACGTGCTGGGGATGAAGCTGTTGCGCCGCAAGGATTACCCGGACGGCAGGTTCACCCTGGCTTTCGTCGGCTACGGTGACGAATCGGACCACACGGTTCTGGAACTGACCCACAACTGGGACACGAAATCCTACGATCTCGGCAATGGCTTCGGTCACATTGCGGTCGAGGTGGATGATGCCTACCAGGCGTGCGAGGCGGTCAAGGCGAAGGGCGGCAAGGTGACGCGCGAGGCCGGGCCCATGAAACACGGGTCGACCGTCATCGCCTTCGTCGAGGATCCGGACGGCTACAAGATCGAGTTCATCCAGAGGGGCACCCGCGCCGACTGACGGTCGACGGCATCCTCTGCGCTGCCCGATCCCCGCTGAGCGGGGCCCCTCGGGCGACGCTTCGAGGCGCCACCGTCATCGCCTTCGTCGAGGATCCGGACGGCTACAAGATCGAGTTCATCCAGAGGGGCACCCGCGCCGACTGAGGCC
>FWPV01003288.1_pt1 | contig 37107 bp, 33 predicted proteins | sample 2228371 | NCBI WGS metagenome assembly FWPV01 (sample SAMEA103939776, study PRJEB20133) | metagenome | reverse complement strand
AACTGAATCCTCCCTCGCCTTGAAGGCGAGGGGTTCCTAAACTTGTCGACTTCAAGTCGACTTGGGTCCTAAGTCCCTCTTCTTGGTCATTCCTGCGGAAGCAGGAATCCAGAAAACGATCTAATGAAAGAATCTCCTGGATACCCGCTTTCGCGGGTATGACGAAATGATGGGGCTCGTTCTTATAGTTGGCTCATGTTCAGTTTGTTCACATTTCGCCTATTTTCCCTTCGCCTCAAGGCGAGGGGTTTCCACCATCCCCGATGTTGAAACTAAAAAACTCCGACCTCATAGTCTCAAATCTTCCCTAATCCTCTTACGGGGTCCCCCATCCCTTGCTGGGGTCCAATCCTTGACCGGAATGATCTCCTCATAACGATCCATCTGCCCAAGCTCCTTAAGCCTGTCAATAATGAGCTGCCAACCACAATCCAACTCCTTATCCACCTCACACTTCCCACCCGAAGACCCCCCACAGGGACCATTGAGCAGACTCTTCGCACACCGAGCAATCGGACAGACCCCTGCGGTCAGATGCAACACACACTCCCCACAACCCTGACACCGCTCCGACCAAACCCCCTGCTCCAACGTCACCCCCAAAAACGTTGTATTGACCGCCGGCAACACCACCTTCCCACGATACCTCTCCGCCACATACTGAATCCCCGCCCCACAGGCCATCGACAAAATCACCTCATAATCCCCCACAAAAGGCCTCACCTGATCAATATACTCATAATCACACTGACGCTCCAACGTCTGCTCCCGAACCTCAATCTCCTCCCCCTCCTTCGCACGGGAAAGCCTGATCTCCGAAGCCAAGACCCCTACCTCCCGCTCCCCTCCCACCGCACAGACCGTCACACACTCATTGCAACCCAACAACAACACCTTCCGGTAAGGCCTAAGCATCCCCAAAATCTCTTCCAACGGCTTCCGATTCGCTACAATCATCCTAAACCTCCAGCATTAAATTGCGGATTTCGGATTACGGATTTCAGAATCTTTATTCCGAACTCCACACTCCACCTTCCGAATTCGAATGGGACTCGGCCCCAAGGCCCTTATCTTCTCGGTCATCTCACGAGCCACCTCGGCAAACCTCTGACCCTGAGCCGAACTCATATTATACATCTCGATCCGACCCCCTCCCAATCCCACCTCCTCCAGCAACCCCTTCACATACTGAACCCTCTTTTTGGCCCTGAGATTCCCCCTGAGAAAATGGCACTCCCCCTCCAAACAACCCGCCAGATAGACCCCATCCACCCCGGATTCAAAGGCCCGAAGGATCAGCAACACATCCACCCTGCCCGTACAGGGCACCTTCACCACCTTCACATTGGGGGGATAACTGAGCCTCATCGAACCCGCCAGGTCCGCCGCACTATAGGCTCAATGCTCACAACAAAAGGCCAATATCTGAGGCTCAAAGGAGTCAACAGATGATTCTGGGATCATACCTCGATTCTCTTGAAGTGCCTCCATCACTTTCTCCTCATCCTCGTTCAGAGGAGCCGTTCTCTTCTTTTTCTCCGAACTCTATCCTCCAAACTCCGAACTTATGGTCAAGGCCTGGACTTTCTCCTCCAGTTGATGGCTTCTGAAATGCATCAACTCAATGGCCCTTGCAGGACACTCCGCCACACAACTGCCACACCCCTTGCACTTGGCGATATCAATCTCCGCCTCGCCACGGGCATTGATCACTGGCACACTGTAAGGACAGACCCTCACACAGGTCAAACAGGCCGCACACCTCTCCCCCTCCACCACCGCAACTACCCCACCCACCTGAAGCGTCTCTTTTGAAAGAATGGTGCAGGCACGAGCCACTGCAGCGCTAGCTTGAGAAATGCTTTCACTAATCAACTTCGGACCATGTCCTGCTCCTGTTAGATAAATTCCATCGGTTGCGAAATCTACCGGCCTCAACTTCATATGGGCTTCAAGAAAGAAACCCTCGGCAGTGCGGGGAAGTTTAAGCATGGTCGCCAATTCTTCATTCTCTCTTGGAATGGTTGCTGAGGATAAGATTAAGAGATCCGGGTTTATCTCCACCCTTTCCCTTAGAATCTTGTCGGTAAAGGAGATGGATAGGATCTGTCCCTCTTTTTTCACTTGGGGTTTTTCTTCAGGTTCATATCGGATGAATAGGATTCCTTCATTTCTAGCTTTGGAGTAGTAAGATTCTAAAAGGCCATAGGTCCTCATATCTCGATAGAGGATGGTGATACGGGCTTTCGGATTGATCTCTTTGATCTTGAGCGCATTCTTTACAGCGGTTGCACAGCAGGTGCGACTGCAATAGGGTCGCTCCGCATTTCTTGACCCCACGCACTGAATCATGACTACTTGATTGGCCCTGGCCACTTCATCCCGTTCGTGAATAATCTTGGACTCTAATTCGAGTTGAGTCAGAATTCGAGGATCTTCCCCATAGAGGTATTCGGTGGGTTTCCATTCCTCTGCCCCTGTGGCCAGGATCGTTATCCCATGCTCAATCTTCCGGTAATACATGGTGGGCGCCACCATCACGCCAGTGGAGAAGTTCCCTTTCGAACCACTGAAGTCAACGACCAATGCATTTGGAATCACATGGATCAACGGATGGTTGGTTACCTTTGAGATAAGATGATTCAGAAAAGCCTGAACATCTTCTCCTTCGAGGGTATAGTAAATATTTCTGAGGTTTCCACCTAATTGAGCCTCCTTTTCAAGGAGATAGACTTCGTATCCTTGTTCTGCAAGTTTGAGGGCAGCGGTCATCCCTGCCACCCCTCCTCCGATGACCAATCCCTTTTGAATCACAGAGAGCGCAAGTTCCCCAAGAGGTTGAATTCTGCGAGCATTGGCCACCGCCATCCGAACAAGGTCTTTGGCCTTACGGGTGGCTTCCTCTTTTTCAGTCATGTGAACCCAAGAGCATTGATCCCGAATGTTAGCCATTTCAAAGAGATACTTATTCAATCCTGCATCTCGGAGTGTCTCTCGAAACATCGGTTCATGGGTTCTTGGAGAACAAGAGGCAACGATCACGCGGTTGAGGTGATGCTCCTTAATGGCGGTTTTGATTTTCTCCTGGGTGTCGGTAGAACAGGTATAAAGATTTTCATCCACATAGACCACATTTTTGAGTGTACTGGCATACTGTTTGACAGAAGGGACATTGACCACCCCTCCGATATTAATTCCGCAATGGCAGACAAAGACCCCAATTCGGGGCTCCTCCTTCGTGATATCCACTTCTGGGGGATACTCTTTCTTTTTGGCGATCGTTCCCCTTGCCGAGGCAATGAGACCCGTGGCATCCGCCACAGCGCCACTAGCCTGGGTGACGGTTTCTGGAATATCTTTGGGTCCTTGAAAAGCGCCACAGACATAGATGCCTGGTTTTGAGGTTGTGGTCGGTTCAAAAGGTTTTGTTTTACAGAATCCATAGTTATCCACCTCAATCCCCATTCGTTTGGCCATCTCCACTGTGGCTTTGGATGGAACCATTCCTACAGAGAGGACAACCAGTTCAAATTCCTCCTCTACAAAGTTTCCTTCTTCATTTAAATAGGTGATCAGGAGGTTCCTGGTCTTAAAGACCTCTCTTACTTTGGAAACCATACATTTGATAAAACGGACCCCATAGTCCGACTTTGCCCTTTCGTAATAGGCGTCAAATCCCTTTCCATAGGCTCTCACATCCATATAGAAGATAGTAGGCTTCACAAAGTGGACGTGTTCCTTGGCAATGATGGCTTCCTTGGTGGCATACATACAGCAGATTGATGAGCAGTAGTCGTTTCCACAATTGGAATCGCGGGAGCCCACACATTGGATAAAAGCAATCTTTTCAGGAATGGTTCCGTCTGAGGGCCGAAGGAGATGCCCCCGGTGGGGACCGGTGGCGCTTAAGAGTCTTTCAAATTCAATGCTGGAGACCACATTGGGATAGACGCCGTAACCGAACTCCTGTCTGAGACGGGCATCGAAGACCTCATAGCCGGGTGCCAGGATGATTGAGCCCACCTCAATCTTCTCCTGAGTTTGAACCTCTTCATAATTTACCGCCTTTGCCAGACAGACCCTTTCACATAGACCGCATCCAATACAGACCTCCCGATCGATCAAGTATACTTTGGGGATCGCCTGGGGATACTTAATAAAAATTGCAGCCCGCTTGCTCATCCTTTCATTGTAAGTGTCGATGGCACTGACCGGGCAGTGTTTGGCACATTCACCACAACCTGTACATTTGTCCAGGCGAATGTACCTTGGTCTTTTCGTAACGGTCACGGTGAAATGACCAGGTTCTCCTTCAAGGGCCTCCACCTCTGCATGGGTAATGATTCGGATATTGAGATGCCTCCCGCATTCCACCAATTTGGGGGACATGATGCACATGGAGCAGTCGTTGGTGGGAAACGTCTTATCAAGTTGGGCCATCACCCCGCCAATGGTCGGGGAGCTATCAATGAGATAAACATAGAAACCAGATTCCGCCAGGTCTAAGGAGGCCTGCATCCCGCCGATTCCTCCCCCAATCACCATCACTGCTCCTATGGGTTGGAATTTAGCCTCTTCGATTTTTCTCACCGCTTCCATATCTCCTGCCTAATCAGGTTTAGTTCACGCCTTAAGGGTTAGGAGTTTTTTTTCAGACCCTAAGCCTTAATTTCAAACATTCCGTGTATATTTCGGAATCTTTCCTTCTTCAGAAGGATCGAATCCAATCTTCCCTTCTCCCACCAATGAGACCAGATAGGAAAGCGTTTCTTTCAAATTCAGATTCAATAATCGACTAATCTCAGATGCAGGTAGGGATCGGGTTTCAATGAGTTGAATAATCCGATTTTTATTTAACTCATCCCGAATGGTTTCCTCGATCATCCTTTCCAATCTCTCTAAGGGGATACGCTCATGGTAAACATTCTCCTTCTCCATGAGTTCAGGGCCTTTTCCCACCATCCAGCGAATCTTTTCTCCCTCTAAGGAGGCCTGGACCGCCTGAAGCCTTCCCTTCATTTCTTGATTAAGAGGAAAGGGGCCCAGTTGACGAATCTTCTCGATGAATTGACGAACGACCTGGGAAAAACGTTCCCCCTCTCCTGCAGAGACCCAATCGAGGAGAAGCCTTTCGGATTGAATGCCAGCCATCTCCAGAAGTTTTCGGGTAAGGTTGATCTTTTTTTCTGCCTGGATGTTTCCGCTCAGGTAATGGCAATCTCCTGGGTGACATCCTAACACCATCACCCCATCGTATCCAACCCCAAATGCCTTCGGGATAAAGGAGGGGTCCACTCTTCCAGAACACATCACTCGAATGACTCGGGTATTGGGAGGGTATTGAAACCTTGAAATTCCTGCCAGGTCTGCACCGGCATAGGCACACCAGTTACACAGGAAGGATAAGATCTTGGGTTCAAATGTCATCTCTTTGGTCCTTTAAACCTAAATTCAAAAATTCAGATTCACCCCTATCGGCCTAAAAATTTCTTCTTCAGGCAGCCTCCTTCTCTTTAAGAGGTCCGAGGGCTTCAATCTGGGCGATTAATTGTTCATCCGTAAAATGGTGGATAGTGATCGCCCTCTGGGTACAACTCGAGGCACAGACCCCGCACCCCTTACAGGAAGCCGCAATCGTTTCAGCCTTGCTCCCTTTCTCTGTTTCTACGACACGAATGGCACTGAAAGGGCAGAGCAGTTCGCAAAGACCACAGCCCACACACCGACTCTGATCGACCTCGGAGATGGTTGGCAGGACGCTCACATATCCTTTTGCAATGGCTGAGGTGGCGCGGGCAACCGCAGCATCGGCCTGCGATAGGGATTCACTGATACTCTTTGGAAAATGGGCCAAACCCGCTACAAAAATGCCATCCGTAGCAAAATCGACAGGTCTTAACTTCATATGCGCCTCAAGGAAAAAGCCATCGGCCGTTAAAGGAACTTTAAGCATCTTAGCCAGCGACTCGTTCTCATAGGGAACAATGGCGCTGGCCAGGACGACCAGATCGGGTTGAATGGAAATCTCTTCTCCGAGGATCTGATCCTTTACTTTCAAATGGAGAAGGCCAGAGTCCACCTTCAGTTCGGGTTTTGACTCCAGTTGATAGGGAATAAACTGAATCCCCTGGTTTCTTGCTTGAGCGTAGTAGCGTTCCATCAACCCATAAGTCCGCATATCTCGATAGAGGATGGTAATCTTTACCTCAGGATTTTTTTCTTTAATCCTTAGGGCGTTTTTGATTGAGACGGAACAACAGATTCGACTACAATTGGGACGTTCCGGGGTTCGGGAACCCACACACTGGATCATAACGATATGGCGGGCCGATTTGATCTCCTCCCAGTGAAGCGCAATCTTCTCCTCTAATTCTTTCTGGGTGATTACCCGTGAATCCTGACCATAGAGATATTCTGTAGGTGTCTTTTCCTTTGCTCCAACCGCCACGATGATCACTCCATGGTCATATTCCTTTTCTGACCCATTTGTAGAAAGGATTGATTTGAAATTTCCTACATAGCCACTTAGCGCCTTTAGTTCGGTACGAGTAAAGACCTCAATTTTTGGATTCCGCGTGACCTCTTCAATCATCTCTTTTAATAAGGCTTGAGGATCATTTCCCTCAAGGGTGGAGTAGATGTGCCGTAGGTTTCCTCCCAATTCAGCCTCCTTTTCGATCAGGGCACACTCAAATCCCTGCTGGGCTAATTTGAGGGCAGCCCTCATTCCCGAAAGCCCACCCCCGATCACCAGTCCTTTTCGGTTGACCTCCACGAGGGGCTCTTTCAGGGGCTTAAGACGAGAGGCCTTGGCTACAACCATCCGGAGAAGCTCTTTTGCTTTTTCGGTTGCCTCTTTAGGTTGATGCATGTGGACCCACGAACATTGATCCCTGATATTGGTCATCTCAAAGAGGTATTTGTTCAGGCCAACCTCCCGGATGGTCTCTTGGAAAAGAGGCTCATGTGTTCTCGGTGAACAGGAGGCGACCACCACCCGATTCAATTGGTTCTCCTGAATCGCCTTCTTAATCTTTTCTTGGGTGTCTTGGGAACAGGTGTAGAGGTTTTCATCGACATAGACCACATGGTCAAGGGTTTTAGCATATTCCTTGACTTCAGGGACATTAACCACTCCGCCGATATTGATTCCACAATGACAGACAAAAACCCCAATTCGAGGTTCTTGCCCGGTTACGTCAATCTCGAGAGGATACTCCTTTTTCTTCGTCAGTGTGGCTCGGACATCGGAGAGGAGCGTCGAAGCAGAGGTCACCGCTGCACTTGCTTGGGCAACCGTTTCTGGAATATCCTTGGGTCCTTGAAAGGCACCACAGACATAGATCCCAGGTTGACTGGTTTGGAGGGGTGAGAATTCCTCTGTTTTACAGAATCCATAGGAGTCGAGTTGAAGCCCAAGTTTATGGGCGAGCTCTTTTGCTCCTTTGGAAGGAGTTAATCCAACAGAGAGAACCACCAGATCGAACTCCTCTTCCTTGAGTTGGCCTTCGGGGTCAATGTAGGTAATCAGGAGACTCTTTGTTTTTGGCCTTTCGGCCACTCGAGAGATCATCGATCGGATGAATCGGACCCCATATTCATTCTTTGCCCGTTCATAGTAGGCATCAAAGTCTTTTCCATGGGCACGAATATCCATATAGAAAATGGTGGGTTCGACTTCATGGTGATGCTCCTTAGCGATGACTGCTTCTTTAATGGCATACATACAGCAGACAGAACTGCAGTATTCATTTCCACCATTTCCTGTCAAATCCCTGGAACCTGCGCACTGAATCCAAGCCACTTTCTTGGGCGGTTTTTGATCGGAAGGACGGAGGAGGTTTCCTTGAAAGGGACCTGACGCACTAAGGATTCTTTCGAATTGGATACTGGTGATGACATTTGCAAACCGGCCATATCCATAAGGGATTAACCGAGTTGCATCAAATTCATCAAATCCAGGGCACAAGATGATGGAGCCCACCTTGAACTTGACCATTTCTTCCACCATCTGATGCTGAATGGCTCCTGCCTTGCAAAGGGTCGCACATTGGAGACATTCAGAGCAGTATCCACAGTTGAGGCATCGGAGAGCCTCTCGATGGGCCTGTTCTTCAGTCAATCCTCTCTTTACCTCAGAAAAGGTTCTTTGTCTTTCTTCAAGAGGAATGGTAGAGACTCTTTCCCTCGGGGCTTTGGACTGGCCGGTATAGATGTCTGAAAATCGGGCTTTTGGGGGTTTGGGTTTGTCCCTTCCTTCATAGAGGTCCTTCCCCCTCAAAAATCGGTCGATGGAGATGGCTGCTTCCTTTCCTGCGGCCACTGCTTCAATGGCAATCCATGGTCCGCTGACTGCATCCCCACCGGCAAAGATTCCTTCTCGAGAGGTCTGAAGGGTAATCGGATCTACCTCGATGGTTCCTTGCGAAGTCACTTTTAATCCCATCCCCTCCATAAAGGAGAGGTCCGGAACCTGACCAATGGCAGGGATGAGGGTGTCGACCTCTATATAAAAGTCTGACCCCTGGATTGGAATTGGACGTCTTCGGCCTGAAGCATCGGGTTCTCCCAGTTCCATTCTAATCAGGCGTACCTTGATTCCCTCTTTCTCCTTTGAGATCTCCACAGGGGTGGAGAGAAAGTTAAATTTGATTCCCTCAGCCTCTGCCTCCTCAATATCCTCTTCGTAAGCAGGCATCTCCTCTCGAGAGCGACGATAAAAGAGATTAACTTCTTTGGCTCCCATTCGAAGGGCAGTTCGGGCAGCATCAATAGCCACATTTCCACCTCCAACCACAGCCACCCGTTGTCCCACTTCCACCTTCTGGCATAGGTTGGCTTTTCTTAAAAAGACAACCCCTGGAATCACATTTGGATTTTCTTCTCCAGGAATGCCAAGTTTTTGATCTCGATGGGCTCCCACCGCAATGAAGATGGCTCGAAACCCCTCTTTGAAGAGGTTGTCAAAACTGAGGTTTGGACCAATGGGAGCGTTGGTCTTGATCTCTACTCCCAGGGATTGAATCGCCTTTACTTCTTCCTCGATCACCTCTCTGGGGAGTCGGTAGGAGGGGATTCCAACCTGTAGCATCCCTCCAATGACAGGAAGGGCTTCGAAAATAGTAACAGGATATCCTTTCTGAGCGAGGTAGTAAGAGGCGGTAAGACCTGCTGGACCAGAGCCCACAATCGCCACTCGCTCCTCCTTGGGTTCTTCCTTCTGAATGGGAATCTCTTCTTTGACCTGGTCTGCAAGAAAACGTTTCAATTCGCAGATGGCGATGGGTTGATCAAGCTCTTTACGATTACATTCCTTCTCACAAGGATGGGGACAGATTCTGCCTAATATCCCGGGCAAAGGAAGGTTCTCCCGGATCAAGGAGAGGGCTTCTTTATACTTTCCCACACTGGTGAGGGCAATATAGCCCTGGACATTTATCCCCGCTGGGCAAGTGAGGGTACAAGGGGCCCGATCCCCCTTTTCAATAGTGAAGATATTTGGAAAGGCCTGCGCATAGGGTCTATAGATGGCCTTACGGTTGACCAAAGCCTCATCGAATTCGCTCTTGATGTTTACCGGACAGGCCTGTGGACATTCTCCACAACCTGTACATTTCGTTGGATCCACATATCGGGGTTTTTTTCTCACCGTGACCTCAAAATCTCCGGGTTGCCCTTCCACCTTTACCACTTCTGAATAGGTGAGGGTTTGAATGTTGAGGTGACGGCCAGCCTCTACCAATTTGGGAGAGAGAATGCACATCGAACAGTCGTTGGTTGGAAAGGTTTTGTCCAGTTGGGCCATCACTCCGCCAATGGCAGGCGAGGCCTCAACGAGATAGACATAGTAGCCCGATTCGGCAAGGTCAAGCGAGGCTTGAATTCCCGCGATTCCGCCTCCAACAACCATCACGGCTCCAACTTTATCTCCCATATTATCCCCTTTTGCCAATCCCAATAAAAAACTTTAAAAGGTCTCTTTGATTTTTAAAAAGTGGGATCCCAATTATCAATGTTTATATCAATCCTTTACTACTCAACACTCGGGTGGGGTCGGTAAGATGACGTCCCAACCATTTTTTAACCTCGCGATGGCCCAGGGCCAATCCCATCAGTTCAGTAAAGTAGAGGATGGGAAGGTCGAACTTTTGACCTCCCTCCTTTTCCAATTCATCCTGTCGAGTATCGAGGTTGGATTGACACATCGGGCATCCCGTGACCAGGCAATCCGCCTCGGCTTCCTTGGCCATTGAAAGAAGTCTCTGTCCAAGGCTTTTTACAATATCGGTTCTGGTCATGACCAGACTGGCTCCACAACAATCGGTCTTGTAAGACCATGGAATCGGTTCAGCCCCTAACAATTCCATCAAGCGGTCCATATGTTGAGGATTCTCATAATCACGAATTCCGGTCACTTTTGGAGGTCGAACGGTGAGGCATCCATAATAGCAGACCACCTTTAGGCCGGAAAGGGGTTTGACCTTTTTTCGTTTTACCTCCTCCAGGACCGATTCCTCACAGAAGAAGTCCAGGACATATCGGATGGGGACGTTCCCCTGGTAGAGGAATGAAATTCCCTTAGAATGCCCTTCCGGATGTTCTTTCACTTCTTTTTCTGCGGTTTTGAAACGGCTATAACAGGCCACACAAGGGACAAGGAGCTCAAGGCCTTTCTTTTCGGCAATAGCAAGGTTGCGAGCAGCAAGTTGGAAGGCTAACCCTTCGTCGGTGCAATGGGCTGAACTGGCTCCGCAACAGGTCCAATCCTCCAGTTCTTGAAGTTGAAGGTTCAGAATACTGCATACCCCCCGAATCGATTCGTCATACTCACGGGCTGTTCCATGGAGTGAGCATCCAGGATAATAAGAGACCTCCCTCATTTTAATCCCCTTCTTTGGTGGTTTTGAATTTTAATGGCAACTGGGATCGTGCTATTTTTCCCTCTTTTCAAACGCCTTAAAAATTTCCTTAATCTCTTTTCCTCCTCCAAACTTTGAGGGGAAGAGTTTGATTTTCCCCTTGCGATACATTTTCAGTCCTAAGTTCGCATCCTTAAAAAAGTCGCGGGTTTTGGACTTGAATTGAAGGATCAGGCTCAATTCGTGGATCCTTCCTCTGGATTTAATCGAATCGAGAAAGACAGAGTGAAAGATGGGAATATCCTTCTCTCCTGGCTTCACTCCGGAGGAAAGGGCTATATGTCTCAGGGCATCCATGATTTTTGCGATATCAATATTATTCGGGCAACGGACGCTACAGGTATAACAAGAGGCACAGATCCAGATCGTTTTGGAGGAGAGGACCCTTTCGCGATGATTGTACTGGATATGGCGGAGAATCTGATTGGGAAGGATATCCATGGCGTAAGCCACCGGACATCCCGCCGAGCATTTCTGACATTGATAGCACGCTTGAATCTTTTCGCCACTGGCTTGAACGACTTCCAACAAAAAGGAGTTTTCTCCTTGGAGGATGGGTTCCCTTGAATTCATGGCCTAACTTACCTCCATCATGGGTTGATCTTCGAGATAGGTTGGGAGTTGGATGGTGAAGGTGGTCCCTTCACCCACTTTACTCTTAACGCTGATACTTCCTCCATGGTCTTGGATGATGCCATAGGAGGTGGCAAGACCCAGCCCTGTCCCCTTTCCCACCGCTTTTGTGGTGAAGAAGGGATCAAAGATCCGGGTCAGATTCTCTTCGGGGATACCCTCTCCAGTATCGGTAAACTCTATAGAGACCACTTTTCCATCGGGGGAGGAGGTGGTGGAGATGGTCAACGTCCCCTGACCATGCATGGCTTCTGCTGCATTGACGATGATATTCATGAAGACTTGCTTAAGTTGGCTGGCATTCCCCTTGACCAAAGGGAGAAAGGGATCAAATTTTTTAACAATCTTTATATTATGGAAAAGGGCCTGATTGACTAAGAAAAACAGGCCGTCATTGATGGCCCGGTTGATATCGGTGGGCTCCATTTTAGGTTCGGTCTGACGGGCAAATTCAAGAAGACTCTTTACGATTTCCTTACACCGACTTGCCTCTTGAACGATTCGGGACAGGTCATTTCGCCTCGGGTCTTCTTCCGGAAGATCTTCCATGAGGAGGCTTGAATAGATGAGGATCCCTCCAAGGGGGTTATTGATTTCATGGGCGATGCCTGCCGCCAGTTTTCCAAGAGAGGCCATCTTCTCCGAATTGACCAGTTGGAGATGGGTTTCCTCAAGCTTCTTTTCGATTTGAATCCTTTGCCTCAGGTCAGTAAAGATGCCCACACTGGCAATCTCATGGCCTGCGCTGTCATAGATGAGGGTGGCTGAAAGTTGGACAGGAATTTCCTCTCCATACTTATTGACGACATTGAGTTGGGTGGGGATAAATTTTCCAACCCCGCCGTAGTCAGGGCTTCTAAGTTTTTTCATCACCTCTTTCGCCATCCCCTCTGGGTAGATCTGGGTGATGTGAATCTTTCCGATCACCTCTTCTGCCTTATAACCGGTCAAGGCCTCCGCTCCTTTATTAAAGATGAAAATGTTTCCTTTCATGTCAGCAGCAATGATTCCATCTACGGAGCTTTCAATCAGGTTCATAAAAAATTGGTTAGCCTCCCGAAGTTCATCTTCAATCCGTTTCCTCTCGGTAATATCTAAATTGATCCCTTGATAGCCCGTGATCTCCCCCTTTTCGTTTTTAATGGGATAACCCGTGAGGAGGATGGTAATCTTCTCCCCATTCTTCTTCTTAAATTCGACCTCCATGTCTTTAACAAAGCCATCTTCTTCCATTCTTTTTTGAAAGACCTTTCGATCCTCAGGGTTCACGTAAAGGTCCTGAGCAATATCGATTTTTAGAAATTCCTCTTTACTCGAATACCCCAACATATCCAAGAGAGCTTGGTTGCAGTCCAAGAACTTCCCTTCCTTTGAGCTGATAAATAGACCGTGCCTCACTCTCTCAAAGAGGTTCCGTAATTTCTCCTCCGAATCCCTTAGCTCCCTCTCAAATTTCTTTCGCTCTGTGATATCCCGAATATAGGCATAGGTCTTTACCTCACCGGTTTCAGATTTAGCCAGGGCAATGCAGACCTCTGCGTCCTTCACCTGTCCCTGAGGGGTGACAATACCCATCTCGGTGCAAAGTTTTTCTCCAATCCCAACCCCTCGGGTCACCGTTCCTTCCAGAAATTCCTTGTCTTCCTTGCCAATCACCGTGAAGAAATTTCTTCCTAACAAGTCTTCCTTTGGGATCCCGGTGATTTCGGAAGCCATCTGATTCGCAAAGATGATTTCAAAGGACTGGTTAAAGACCACAATCCCATCATCCCCCATCTCTGCAATCTTTTCGAATTGCTGGGTTGCCTCCCGGAGCTTTCGCTCCATCTGCTTCGATTCAGTGATATCTCGAAGGTAGGCATAACCTTTTCGGATTCCCTGAGGGGTTTGAGCCAAGGCCAGACAAAGTTCGACCTCCTTCGTCGTCCCTTTGGAGGTCACCAATTGGGTTTCTGTGCAAACTTTCTCACCATACCGATCGGGATGGAGGAAGATGTCTTCGAAGAAGGATCGATTCCACTCTCCAAACAAATTGAGGACGGACATCCCCAGTAATTCCTGATTGGAATATCCTGAGATTTCAGATGCCATTCGATTGGCAAATTCGATCTGATGATGTTCATTGAAGACCAGAATCCCGTCATTTCCCAACTCTGCAATGGCCTGAAACATCTCAGAGCCCAATTCTTTCTCAAGGGGTTGAACCCGATGGAGATGTCTTTTCCTTTTTATGGGTGATGGGATTTTTTTTGTCTGCATACCTTTTTCAAAATAACATAACGATTGAGGGCTGACAAGCGAGGAGGACCCTTTCATCCCCTTATCGATTGACGATGATTCAAACGGGATGGATTCGCCTGCCATCCCTTAGGACAATCCGGCTTGATCCAAAAGGGAAGGGACAAGGTTTTCCCATCCGATCGGAATAACCTGAACGCCCTGACAGAAGGGTTTCATCCCTTTGATTAAATCAGCGGCGATTCGAATACTCTCCTCCTGTTTATCAGAAGCTCGCATCAACTGGTCGATGACGGAATCAGGAATGAACGTCCCTTCGATATGTTTATTCATGTATCGAGCCATGCCGACTGATTTGAGCAGGGTAATGCTGACGAGGATGGGCACTTTAAAGTGAGCGACTTTTTTTGAAAAGTTCTCTATGAGATTAAGGTCATAGATGGAATTGGTGATAAAGAATTCAGCCCCTGCACGAATCTTCTTCTCCATATCCATGACCTCCAGATCAAGGACATGTCCCTTTGCCCCAGCGTTGACCATGGCCCCAACGAAAAATTGGGGTTTGCCCTGGAGGTCATTTCCCATTAGGTCATAGCCCTCTTGGAGACGTTTGACACCTCCAAGCAGACCAAATACATCGAGATCGAATACAGGTTTTGCTTCGAAATGGTCTCCAATGGACGGGGGGGTTCCCTGAAGGACCAGGACATTATGGATTCCCAGGGCGGCGGCATTGAGGAGTTCGGACTGCAAAGCCAAGCGGTTTCGATCGCTACAGGAGAGGTTGAAGATAACTTCCAGCCCTTTTCCCTTTAAAAGCGTACATACGGAAAGGGACCCAAGCCTCATAATTGAATTTTGAAGATCTGGCACATTGATTGCGTCCACCCGACCTTTCAGGGATTCAGCATGGTGATAAACCTCAGAAAGATCAATTCCCTTAGGAGGCTGAAGTTCGACGATCACAGCAAATTTTCCTGAATCCAATCGGTCCTTGAAAGTCATGCGCCTTCTCCCTTTCTTTCGGGTATCCTCTCTTACCCATTCCTCAGAGGGAAATCCCTCTTCTTGCTGGAGGTGGGTTAGATTTTGTGGACCCCTCTCATGTAAAAGATAATGTATCCATCTTTTTTGAAGGTTCCTTTTCTTTTGGTTGAAAATTATGAATTAATTCACTTATGGGGAGGGTCATCCCCCTTTGGGTATTATTCAGATCGGTAAATATATATATTAAACTCAACCACCCTGTCAATTAGGAAAAGTTTTTCTATCCCCTTCGTTTGGCTAAAGGGTCTTCTCATTTGGCATATCGATGTTTAAACATTTCGTGGATGAGGGATCTCCGGGTTTGATTTCGCCAATCTCTGGGGATCCTTACTTTGAGGATATTTTCTAATCGGCCTTGTTTTTTTAAACGCTCATAAATCTCAAACCATGCACAAGGGGTTTCTTTACTGACCTCACATTTTCCTTCTCTGGAGGTCCCTCCACATGGGCCATTAAAGATAGATTTGGCACATCTGGTCACTGGACAGATGCCTGCGGTTTCCCCCAGGATGCAATCCCCGCATGTGCGACAGTTTTCCTCATACCAACCAATCTCCCTATCCACCCCAACAAAAATGGTATTGAGTGCTGGAAAGACCGGTTTTTCAGGATATCGGTCAGCCATGAATTGGACCCCAGCCCCACAGGCCATCGACAGGAGGGCGTCATAGGCTTTGACCATTTCATCCAATTCGGAGAAAAAATCAGCATTGCATTGACGCTCAATGGTAAACCCGTCGATTTGAAAACGGATATTTTCTTTTTGGAATTCCTGCTTCAGGTCATCGTTGAGCACATTCACCTCTTTCTGGCCACCCGAAAGGCAGATTGAGGTACATCCTCCACAACCCACATTCAAAATCCTTTGGTAGGGTTTGACCATTTCCTTAATCTCTTCTAAGGGTTTTCTCTCTCCTACAATCATTTTATTCCTCCAAGGATAAAGACCTTTAAAATTTTTGGAAAAAGTTCAAGAGCTCCAGGGCTCGGGGGTCGTTTTTAGAAATTTGCCCCTTTTATTTTTTAATATGACATTCCCCACAGAAACGAGGACCTGTTTTTTTCCTCTCCTTTTCATTCTTTCTATGGCAAGAGATACATTGGTGATGAAAGGCCTTCTGAAGATTGATCCGGGCTTGAAGAGTATGACAGGTAGAACATTGGATCCCCTTTTCTCCCTCCTTCAGCATGCTTTCGTCCAAGATGTTCTTCCCTTCCTTGTATTGATGGTGGCAATCTTTACAAGAGAGTTCCCCCTCCATATGCCGATGATGAGGGAAGCCCACAGGGGGTCGTTCTCTTTTCTTAAAGACCTCAGGGTGATTCAGGAGGATATTATCCGGTTGTGCTTGAAGACCACTGGCGGAAAAAGATAGAATTCCCGCTATCAGGAGAACCCACCAAATGTATTTATTCATCATGCCTTTGCTCCTAATGATTTCTTACTTCCCAACCAATCTCATTTCCTTTCCAAGAGAGAACCCTTTCCCCTTTTCCCCTTCCTTATCAGGCTCCCCTTATAGCCAGCTCTCGGAGATGGATTCGTTCACCTGCGGGTAAACCCCTTGGGAACGGCAGATCATTCTGGTAAAGGCGATCATACTTGGGATGTCGATTCCAACAGGGCAATAGCAGCGACGGCAGAGGACGCAATTCCTCCAGACTATGCCTTTGATCTTTTCCAGAAAATGACGATCGACCCTCCCTCTCTTCTTATAGAGTTTTCCTAAAGTATGGATCACTTTATAGGAGGGCATGTATTGGGGGTCTTTATCATGGGCCATATATAAGAAACAACTCTCAGCGCAGAGGGTGCATCGGACGCAATGGGAAAGAAGCCGTTTCATTTTCCCCTTTTTCTTTTCAAGCATCCTTTTGATTTGTTCGGTGTCCACCGGATGGGTCTCTGGTCTTGACATTCCTCTCTCCATTCAGGTTTAGGATTCCCCAATTACCAAGTTCGGGTTCCTCGAGCGAAACTATATTCGCTCCCAATAAAGAAGCGATAAAGGAAGAAAAAAAGCATGTGTCCCAATTTCGTAAAAGGGATGGTGATGAACATTACTTCGCCTGCCAGGATATGAAGGTGAATCATGGTTTGATAATTGAAGTACTGATGATAGGTCAAATAACCGGTCACAAAAGGGGCAAGGGTGATTCCAAGGGCAACGTAGTCATAGGTGGTCGTGATGACACGAACCTTTCGGATAAAGAGCCTTCGGAAAAGAAAGAATCCCCCACATCCAAGAGGAATCCAGGTAAGCTTGTCTGAGAAGGACTCACCGAAACTCCAGAGGCTAATTCCCCAGGCTTCTTCGAGAAGAATGTTGTGTCCGAGAAGGAAAAGAGGGACAATGAAAAGGGAGATATGGAAAACAGAGGTGATTCCTGCCATCAATGGATGGTGACCCCAAATTGTTTTTTTCTTAAGGTAAATCAACCCTTCCCCCAGTCGCTGGGTCCACCGTTTGGAAGGAGGTTTATCGGGGTTGAATGGGATTTCGATAAAGACCCATTCTTTCTTTTGGGTTAGAGTAAAGAATCTAAAGGCTTGATAGAGTAAGCCTAAGACGAAAATCAAAAACGAAATCCATATCAGTGGTCCACGAATAAATTCCAACATGAGCCCTCCTTTTAAACTTTTGGTCTGGGAATCATCTTCGCCCGTTCAGCGATTTCTGGTACCCGGTGTTCCCATTCAATCGCCATGAGGTGAATTCCGTGGACTCCTTTAATCTCTTTCAATTCTTCGATCTGCTCCACACAGATCTTAATCCCTTCTTCGGCAGGCTTGGGAGCCTTCACCATTCGGTCTATGATCTCTTCAGGGATGATGATCCCGGAGACATTTTTCGCCATATATCGTGCCATACCTCCAGATTTCAGAGGGGTCACTCCAGCCAGAATGTGAACCTTCTCCGTAAGTCCCATGTCATTGGCCTGCCGCATCCATTCGCGAAAAATTTTCATATCGTAAATACATTGGGTTTGGATAAAATCTGCACCGGCCTCTATTTTTTTGGCCAGCCGGTGGACGCGCCATTCCAAAGGTTCAGCAAAAGGATTTTCCGCAGCGCCAATAAACATCTTGGGTGAACCTTCTATCTCTTCATCGTTGATGAATTTTCCACTCTCTCGCATTTTCCGAACCGTGTAGATGAGTTGGATAGAGTCAATGTCAAAGACTCCTTTGCTTAAGGGGTGATCACCAAATTGTTGATGATCTCCAGAAAGACAGAGCATATTCCGGATTCCATGGGCATAGGCTCCACAGATGTCAGCCTGCATGGCCAAACGATTCCGATCTCGACAGACCATTTGGAGGGTCGGCTCTAGACCCTCCTTCATGGCCAGAAGGCAAGCCGCCCAACTTGCCATTCGTACCACCCCTGTCTGGTTGTCCGTAATGTTGACTGCATCGACGATCCCCTTCAAGAAGCCTGCCTTTTTCTTAATAACCTCCACATTTGCTCCTCTGGGAGGACCAAGCTCGCCTGTAAACGCAAAGTGTCCTGCTTCCAGAATCTTTTCCAGGTTACTTCCTGATTTCATGGGTTGGAATCCTCCCTTATAATTATTCTTGATTCACTGAGCAAAATCATAAATTATGAGAAATTATTCACAAAAATTAGTAAATTATTTCACTTATTTTGTCAAGAAAAATATGATAGACTTAATGGTAATTTTTTTGAAGTAAATTTTTTAGTAATTTTAAGTAATTACCGAAAGATATTTCGTAAAGACTTTAGATAATAGAGGGGGAATAAAAAAGAGGTCATTCCATGAAAACAATACCACCATTGCAACAGATGGAATAAGAGATTTCTTCTTTGCTTTCTGATTAAGAGAGAATTAGAGCGGGTTCAGGTTGAAGATCTTTTGTAACGGTTCACCCTATAAAAGATAATATGAATCCATCCCCAATTTCTATTGAAGTTGAAAGAGGTCTTAGGCCAGTTTTTTCCCTGTAACGGTTTTAAACTCTTTTTCGACGATCTCCTTTAGTTTTTCCTGATCTTTGGCAAGCCCACCTTCTTCTAAATTAACCAACCAATCCGCCTCATAGAGGATTTGGAAATAGGGCGTTTCCTTTTCTCTTGGATGATGCCCTATAATATCACAGATTTGATTGAGGATCGGTCTCTGAAGATTCAGTTTCTTTAGGATTTCTTCTGCGGTCACTTTTCCAAATCTCTCTTGGTCCTCCGGGGATGGGCTTCCATGTTAAGGTGTTTGCTGCTTTGACTTAAGTCAAAATCCCTGGTTAAGAAGGGGAAGGAAGGGAATTATGGTTTTATAAGGAAGTTGAATCCTCATTTTGACCGTGTTATGTAAAAAAAAATTATAGAGTTCATTTGAAGGGACTTCCCGACTCAAGGAGGCAGGAATCCCGGTCCGGTGAATGACTCCTCCAAGGAAAGGAAACGATCGAGAAGATGAGTTTCCCCAAAATTGAATTGCTCTTTATCACCCCAAATGCGGAGAAAATCATGGAGATGGCAGGTCGAACCTCCTACTTATCCTTCGATCGTCAGGGGGAGGGAACCGAGAAAAAATTTATAAGGACACTTATTAAAAATGAGCATCTCTCAGTATTGGAACATGCCTACGCCACCTTTAGGATTTCAGGGGTATCCAGAGTCTTAACCCATCAATTTGTGAGACATCGATTATGTTCTTTTATCCAACAGTCTCAGAGATATGTCGACGAAAGCCATTTCAATTATATCGAACCTGATTCCATAAAAAATGATCCCGAAGCCCATTCCCTCTTTGTTGATTTTATGGAAAGGGCAAAGGAGGCCTATTCAAAACTCCAGAAGTTAAGGGTTAAGAAAGAGGATTCCAGATATGTCCTGCCCAATGCGGTGGAGAGTCAGATCGTGGTAACGGCCAATTTTCGGCAGTGGCGTCACATCCTTAATCTTCGGGGCCAGCCCCAGTCCCAATGGGAGTTTAGAAGGGTGGCCATAGGGATTTTAAAGATTTTGAAAGAGCATGCCCCTGCTGTATTTGGAGATTTTGAGATCGATGAGAAAAAAGAGGTTATTCGAAGACTCTAATCCCTTTTACCTCACCTCGGGAAGGATATTGCCTCCAGAAGGAAAGATGGCAACCTCGGCGACAGGCATCTTATCACAAACCTGATCGATGGCCTCCTCGAGCGAGGAAGAGTAAATAAACTTCATCATTCTTACCTGTTCGGCTGAAAGCCCTTCGGTGACATGATAGACATCGAATCTTTCGGCCAGTTCCTTAAAATAGATAACCTGCATGATATAAGAGATTCCAAAAGACCTGAGAGGGTCTGGAATATTCCCCTCAATGAGACGTCGGTGAAAATCCCCTGCACTTTCTTCGCTTCCCATCTCTTGAATTAAGGGCAGAATGGGACCGGCCTCTTTCTGTGGTGCCACCCAGATGATGGCCCCACCCGTACGGGTGCAAAACTTTGCCAATGCAAGGGCCTTTGTAGCCTGGACTCCTATCTCTAAGGGGTAAGCAGAGGTGATGGTGACATCGGCGAGTTTACTTAAGGGAACCAGATAGAGGGAGGAGGCATATTTTGAGGCCTCCCGGTGCTCCTCTGCCGGATCCCCTGCAAAGGCACGGATGACCTCTCTCTTTTCATTAAGGATCAGGTCAAGTTTAAAGGCTAATCTCGATAGTCTGCCTGCATCCACGATATCTTCAAAGAAGGGATTTCCCTCAAGCAGGTTTACCCGACTATCTCGATGCCGCATCCAGGTAAAGTGGTGATCCGCTACTGACCGATAAGAGCAGACCCCGGGCATCACGATTTTAAATCCTCCACCATATCCAGAGACGGGATGGGGCATACATTCTCCCACTCCAATGATTAAGTCTGCAAATGCCACATGCCGATTCACCTCTACCAGTGTTCCCCGATGGGTCTTCCCAATGATGACATTCTCTTGAGCGTAAGGATTATGGGAAAAGATTCGTCCCTTCAAACGGGAAGATACCTCCGAGCCTATCTTCATTTCCATTTGTGGGAGGGAAGGAGTGGGGTGGGTTCCTACGGCGCAGATCGCAGTGATTCGGTGGTCCGGAATGCCCGCCCGATTCAAACGATTCAAAATCTCCGGAAGGACAAGGTGGGCGGGAGTAGGGCGCTGAAGATCGTCAAATAGGATAGCCACCTCCATCCCCGGGCGGGCCAATTCTTCAATTCGAGGAGAACCAGTGGGATGGTCCAGGGCATTCCTTATCTCTTGAATGGGGTTCGAAACCCCCGGGACAGAGTTCCGGTCCTCTGCAGAAATGAGATTCCACCCTTTTGGAAGGGAAAAGTTTAATCTTCTCCTTCCGTAATTGAGATAGAAGTTCGCCATAGTGAAACCTCCTCAGGAACCACCCAGTATGATTTAACCTTATCTTGGCAATTCAAGTTTGTCAAATGGAAAAGAGAAAGAAGAGGTGGCTTCGATTCCCTCGACACGACCATTTCTTAAAAGGTCTTAAAGAGATCTCAGAAAAAGTATTAAAAAGGATTTGGAACCCCGCCTCCCAGTCTATGGGTGACTTTTACAAAGGTCTCATAAATGGGTCTTGACAAATGGAAACAAGCTGGGGTACAGTACCCCTGATGAGACGTTGGGTCGTCAGAAAGAGTAAAACCCTCAGAAGGAAGGTTTATGAGTATCTTCGTGAACAACTCCTCAGTGGTCAGATCCCACCTCATCAGCATCTCATTGAAGCAAGAATTGCAAAGGAGATTGGGACCTCCAGGACCCCTGTTCGTGAGGCTCTCCACAGCCTTGAGTTGGAGGGGCTCGTCCAGTCCATCCCAAAGGTTGGATATGTGGTCAAACCCATCAGTGAGGAAGAGGTGGAGGAGATCTGTGAGATAAGGGGAGCCATCGAGGGGCTGGCAGCGCGCTGGGCGATGGAAAAGTCCCATCAACGTTTGCTCTCCGAATTAAAAAGAAATATCTCTCTCGCAGAAGAGAAAGTGCGAAGTGGGGATATTAAGTCGTTTGTAGATTTGGATGCCCAATTCCATGAGATCATTTCAAGGCTGAGTGGAAGCAAACGACTTTTGGAATTCGGTCAGACATTAAGACGGCATATGTTGAGATATCGGATCCAGAGCATCTATGTAAAGGACAATGTGTTACGGGCAATACGGGGACATCAGGGGATCCTAAGGGCAATCAAGAAAGGGGACCTAAAAGAGGTCAACCAAGCGATTAAAAAGCACTTGGAGCAATCCAAAAGGGACATCCTAAGATACGCCTTTAAAGAAAGCAAGGATTTGGAGATAAAACATTGAGTGAGGACTTATTCTCTCAATCCTTTAACTCTTTGGAATCCTTGAGACCTTCTAACAGGGTAATATGATCGAAATCAAATTTAGAGGACGGGGTGGGCAGGGAGCGGTTGTTGCCTCTGAGATCTTAGGAAGGGCATTTTTTATGGAGGGGAAGTATCCCCAGTGCTTTTCTCTTTTTGGGGGGGAACGTCGAGGGGCCCCTGTGACCAGCTTTCTCCGAGTGGATGATCAGCCCATCCTTCTGAAATGTCAAATCCGAAATCCTGATCACATCATCCTCTTCGATCTTTCATTAACAAACGAGTTAGAGATTTGCAAAGAACTCAAACCTCATGGGATGGTCCTGATCAATACAGAAAGAAAGGTAGACTCTTTCCCTCAACTGAGGAGGTTTAGGATGGGTTTAGTGGACGCCTCTTCGATTGCAAGGGAGATGGGATTGGGTGATATATTTAACATGGCGATGTTAGGAGCCTATATCCGTTTTTTCCCTGGGGTCAAAATGGAGACGTTGATCGAGGCTGTTAAAAAGGAGGTCCCTTCCAAGGGAGAAGAGAACATCCGAGCCCTAAAAGAAGCCTATGAGAGGGTCATAATCTACGAGGCCACGGGTTAGACCGATGAGGAGTCCTATCGAGTTTTCCCAAGAATCTGTCATTCCCATTTCCTATGGGAGCACAGAGGTTTTTGAAACCGGGAGATGGGGTTTTCAGAAACCTTTTATGAGGTTTAAAATTGCTCCCTGCCAGGAGGCCTGCCCAGCAGGCATTGATATTCCTCAATTTCTTTGCTTTTTAAACGAAGGTAAAATAGAAGAGGCTCTTTTATCCCTTCTTAAAGAGAACCCACTGCCAGGGGTCTGTGGAAGAGTCTGCTTTCACCCCTGTGAGGCAAATTGCAATCGGGCACAATTTGATGAATCTGTTTCAATTCAGGCCTTGGAAAGGTATGCCGCTGATTCGATCGCGAATGGAATAGGCCTTAAGCCCACAACCCATATCAACCCCAAGAGGATCGCTGTTGTTGGCGGAGGACCGGCTGGCCTCTCCTGTGCCTATTTTCTCTCGCTTCTTGGACATCGAGTGACGATTTATGAGGCCCAAAAGGAATTAGGAGGCGTGATGCGTTGGGGGATTCCCGAATATCGACTCCCCAAATCCGTATTGAGGAGAGAGATTCGGAGAATTTTTCAACTTCCGATCGAGGTCAAAACCGGAGTGAGGGTCGGCAGAGATATCCTGTTTGATGAATTGGACCGGTATGATGCGATCTTTCTTTCCCCAGGGGCAGAGGTCAATCTTCCTCTTCTTATTCGAGGAGAAGACCTTTTAGGAGTTTTAAAAGGAGGGGAATTCTTAAAGAGGATCAATTCAGGGGAGAAGATTTCGGTGGGAAAGAAGGCCATTGTCATCGGAGGAGGGAATACTGCCATGGATGTCGCGCGGTCGGTTTTGAGACTTGGCTCTGAAGTGACGGTAGTTTATCGGAGGACCCAAGACCAGATGCCAGCCCTCTCTGATGAGATTGGTGAAGCGGAGGAGGAAGGGGTTCGATTTGAATTTTTGGCCCAGCCTGTTGAAATCGATTGGGACCGGAGAAAAAGATTGGTGATAAAATTTCAAAGGATGAGGCTTGGAGGAATAGATCCAAAAGGAAGGCGAAGAGCCATTCCTGTAAGAGGAGACTTCTTTACTTTGAAGGCAGACCTTCTTATTACAGCCATAGGGGAAGGGACGGATCTTGCATGGATCCCCAAGGCATACCTCCAGAAGGGGTTTCTCAATTTTCATCCCTCTCCTAAGGTATTTGCAGGGGGGGATGCGATTGACCAACCACGAACCATTGTGAATGCGATTGCCTCTGGGAAGAGCGCAGCGATTTCAATAGATCTCTTTCTTCAAGGGGAATCAAACGAAGAGTTGACTTCAAGAATTGGGGTTGGGAATAAAGGTTCGATTTCCATGGAATCCTATCTCTCATGGAGGGAGCGGGGGCAGTGGCCAGAGCCGAAAGAAGTCCTCTTTTATCCCCGGATCAATACGCTCTATTTTAGCCAGAGCCGAAGGGTTCAAATTCGGAAACGACCGCTTGAAAAGAGGAGAAGAAGTTTTTTAGAGGTGAACCTTGGATTAAAACCCGACCAGGCCCAATTTTCAGCCTCCCGATGTTTCTCTTGCGGGACCTGTAATTATTGTTATAACTGTTATTTCTTCTGTCCTGAGGGAGCGGTGGGGCTTGATCCTGCCCATCGAATAAGAACGGTTGACTTTCAACATTGCAAGGGATGTGGAACCTGTGTAAAGGCCTGTCCCAGGAATGTACTGGAGATGAGGGGAGAGTGGTGAAAGATTTCATCACAGGAAATGAGGCAGTGGCTCATGGGGTGAGGTTATGCCGAACTCCTCTGATTGCCGCCTATCCGATTACCCCACAGACAGGGATTTACGAAAAACTCTCGGAGTGGGAAGCCTCTGGTCAGATCAAAGGGATGATGATGAGAACCGAATCTGAACACTCGGCCATGGCCTCCTGTATCTCAGCCTCTCTCACAGGAGTCAGAACCTTTACAGCCACTTCATCCCAGGGGCTTGCCCTGATGCATGAAATGCTCCATTTTGCAGCAGGATGTAGGGTTCCTGTGGTAATGGCCAATGTGAATCGTCTTTTGGCTGGACCTTGGGGATTCTGGGCGGACCAATTGGATAGCCTCTCACAAAGGGATACCGGTTGGATTCAATTTTACTGTGAAAATGGGCAAGAGGCCCTTGATACGGTGATTCAATCCTACAGGATAGCAGAACAGGTTTACCTTCCTGCCATGGTCTGTCTGGAGGCCTTCTTTGTCTCGCACTTCATCGAGCCTGTGGATATTCCTGAACAGGAGAAGGTTGATCTTTTTCTTCCTCCTCTTGACCTCCCTCACAAGTTTGATATCGAGCACCCAGGTTTTTTTGTCCCAGTTGTCCCTTCAGAATTATACCGAAAGTATAAGCATATGGCCCAGGTTTCCATGGATTCGGTCAAAGCGATTGCAACGCAAGTCGATCGAGAGTTTATGAGAATATTTGGAAGAGGGTACGGGATTGTGGAGCCAATCATGCTTGAAGATGCAGAGGTTGTCATTGTCACCGCAGGGTCAATTACCAGCACCGCAAGGGTGGCCATCAAAAGGCTTAAAGAAGAGGGGGGAAAAATCGGCCTCCTTAAGATCCGTCTCTTCAGGCCATTTCCTGTGGAGACAATTCAGGAGGCTCTTAGAGGAAAGAAGAAGATCGCGGTGGTTGACCGGAATATCTCCCTTGGTGGGGGAGGAATATTCTGCCAGGAGTTGAGGGCAGCCCTGGTTCATTCTTCAGATCATCCCCTCATCTATAGTTATATCGCAGGAGTGGGAGGGACGGATGTAACTCCAGAGGTAATTGAAAAGATCGCCTTCGATGCCCTCAGGCGAAATCAACCTGAGGACTCATCTATCTGGATCCTTGAAGATTGAAATAGGAGACTGATTTATATGGCCATGGTTGAGCCTCAATCCAATCTCCTTAGGCCGGGACACTCTGCCTGTGCAGGTTGCGGATTAGCCATTGGTATGAAATTAGTGTTACAGGCGATGGGTCCAAAGACCATTGCGGTGATTGTTCCTTCCTGTGAGGGAGCCATCGGTGGGGTCTATCCTCATACCGCCTATGGAGTGCCAACCTTTCACTCCGCTTTTGAGATCGCCGCACCCACTGCAGCAGGGATTTCCAATGCCCTTAAGCTCTTGGGAAGGGAGGATATCCAGGTGGTTGCCTTTGCAGGAGATGGGGGAACGTTTGATATAGGGCTTCAATCTCTCTCCGGAGTGGCCAAAAACAATGACGATATCCTCTATGTGTGCCTTGATAATGAAGCCTACATGAACACTGGGATTCAAGTAAGCTCTGCCACTCCTTCCTTTGCCTGGACCGGAACAACTCCTCGAGGAAACCCATCTCGAAAGAAGAATATCATGGAGATTATGGCTGCCCATTACAATCCTTATTCTGCCACGGCCACCATCGGCTTTCCTAAAGACCTCCAGGAAAAAATCGTTAAGTCAAAAAAGATCCGTGGAACCAAATTTATCCACCTCCTTGTTCCTTGCCCAACAGGCTGGAGGACTCCGTCAGATCTTTCCCCCGAACTCTCCATCCTGGCAGTTAAGACCAACGTCTTCCCCCTTTACGAAATTGAAGAAGGAAGGAGGTATATCATCAATTATCAACCCCGGTCTCTTCCTGTTCAGGAATACCTTTTAAAACAGGGAAGGTTCAAACACTTGACCCCTGAGCAAATCCAGCAGATTCAAATGGATGTGGATGAAGAATGGAAGAAGTTGAAGGATAAAGCACGTAAGTCATCCGGAAAAAGGAAAAGGGGAGTTTCATGAAAGGATTCTGGTTTATTTTTGATCGGGTGATCGATTTAATGGCTTTCCTGGCTGGAGGGGTCCTCATTTTCATTACGGGTGCGGTTTGTTATACCATCGGGATGCGATACCTATTTACCAAGACAACCATATGGATCATCCCGATTGCAGAATACAGCCTGTTATGGATCGTTTTTCTTGGCTCCACATGGCTTTTAAGAGAGAAGGGGCATATCACCACTGACATTCTATATGTTCATCTAAAAGAGAAGTTTCAACATTACCTCAGTGGCATTATGTTTCTCATTGGGGGACTGACCTGTGCCTGTCTCCTCTTATTAGGAATCATCCATGTCGGCCAATGTGTCGCAGGGAGGGTTACCGATGTGAGAGCCATTACGGTTCCTAAAACCGCGGTTTTTATTATCATCCCGATTGGGAGCCTGTTTCTTTCCATTCAATTCTTTAGGATGGCCTGGGCCAGCTTGATCAAGATCAGAAAAGGTGGATGATCCGTGGAATGGTGGTTGGTGATCCTATTGCTTTTTGGGGGAATGGTTCTTCTGCTTCTGACCAATCTTCCGATTGCCTTTGCCTTTTTGGTCGTCAATATGGTTGGAGCCTATTTCTTCTTAGGAGGGATGGCAGGACTGATTGGAGTGGTGACAGGAGTATTCAGCTCCATCACCACCTTTACGCTTCTCCCCGTTCCTTTCTTCATCCTGATGGGGGCATTGATCTTCCACTCAGGGCTCGGACTGAATGCGGTCAATGTTCTTGATAAATGGCTTGGAAAGCTTCGGGGCAGGCTTTCGATTTTGACGATCATGATGGGGGTCATCATCGGCGCCTTGAGCGGTTCGACGATTGCCACCTGTGCTCTCCTTGGCACTATCCTCCTGCCGGATATGTTAAAGAGAGGTTATAGTAAAGCGATGAGCCTGGGTCCACTGATGGGAGTAGGAACGGTGGATGCACTGATTCCCCCCAATGCCCTGACCGTGGTGTTGGCCAGTCTTGCCAATATCGATGTGGGACAACTCCTAATGGCAGGGATTGTGCCGGGGTTGATCATGTCAGGACTTTACCTGGTTTATGTAATATTATGGTGCCATATCAAGCCGGAAGAAGCCCCTCTTTACGATGTCCCCCGCATTCCTTTAAAGGAAAAAGTTGTAGATACAGTGAAATATCTATTGCCGCTTAGCCTCATCATCTTTATGGTCATTGGTTTCATCTTTTTAGGGGTTGCCACCCCCACAGAGGCTGCTGCCACAGGAACATTGGGATCGTTTCTATTGGGCCTTATTTACAGACGTCTAAATTGGGTGATTCTAAAACAATCCGTCTATAGCACGCTTAAGGTCACAGTAATGATTTTTATGATTATCATTGTTTCAAACACGTACGGGGAGATATTAGCCTTTACAGGAGCGGCTTCAGGCATGACGAACTTCATTATAAACTTGAAAGTTCCCCCTCTGTTAATCCTCATCGGGATGCTCTTTGTTATCCTCATCTTGGGTTGCTTCATGGAAACCGTGGCGATTATGATGATTACCATCCCTATCTACATGCCGGTCGTTCATGCCTTTGGTTATAACCCCATCTGGTTTGGGGTACTCATGCTGATCGCCCTTGAAACAGGTTTGATTACCCCTCCCTTTGGGGTTACCCTCTTTGTGATGAAAGGGGTTGCTCCTTCGGAGATTACAATGTCTGATATCTGGAGGGCGGTAAGCCCGTATGTTTTCATTGATCTCCTCTGTGCGGGGCTTGTATTAACCATGCCATCTTTGGCAACCTTCGTTCCCGGTCTGATGGGGATGAAGTGATGGAAAGAAAGGAGGGGTGGAGGAAGGAAAATAATCAGGGATGAAGGAATGGAGTAAATTTAAAGAGATTTATAAAAAACAAATAAGGAGGGAAAGATGAAGAAGAGACTCATTTTAATTCTTTTTATGATCTTTTTTGCAGGAACCGTGCTGGTTGCCTATGAAGGGGGCGCTAAAGCACAAACTACGACGCTGAAAGCGGTCACCGCATGGCCGAAGACCGCCAGTGAGTATAAGGCCTTTACCCTATTTACAGACTTGGTTGAACAGATGGTGGCCAAGAAATATCCAGGCACCCTGAAGATCCAATATGTCGGAGGACCGGAAGCGGTTAAAACGATGGATCAGGTTCAGGCCTTACAACGTGGGATGGTGGATATGGTGTTCACCACAACTGCTTATTACTTATCGGTGTTACCCGAAGTGGATTCCCTGAAACTCTCTCATTTTACTCCTTCAGAAGAAAGGAAGTCTGGAGCCTGGGCCTCCCTGAACGACCTTCACGAAAAAATTGGCCTCTATTACCTTGCAAGGCTTGGGTTGGGTATTAAATTCCATTTATACCTCAAGAAGCCCATCAAGAGTGCGGACCTCAAAGGGCTGAACATTCGAGTCTCTCCCATGTATCTACAGGCTATAAAAGGGCTGGGAGGGAACCCTGTGGTCATTCCGCCCACGGAGGTCTATGCCGCGCTCGAAAGGAATGTGGTTGATGGTTACTGTTGGCCATCGGTTGGGATTCGGGATTGGGGCTGGCAAAAGCATACCCAATATGTGGTAGAGCCAGGGTTTTATAATGTTCCCAATCCTCTTCTTGTCAGTTTAAAAGTCTGGAATCAACTTCCATCCAACCTGAGATACCTGCTCACTGAGGCAGCCTTAGAGTCAGAAAAGAAAGCGGTGGCCTTATTTGATGACCTCGCAAAACAGGAAAGACCCCTTCTTCTCAAAGAGGGGATTCAGGTGATTGACCTCCCTCCTGCAGAAAAAGAAAGGTTCCTTACCGTTGCCTATGAAGAAGGTTGGAAGGACATTACCGCAAAAAGTCCCCAGATGGGTCCAAAACTGAGGGAATTGCTTACAAAGAAGAAATAATCTTTAAGGGGTTAGGGGTTAGGATTTAGGGATGAACTAACCCCTAACCCCTCAAGAAAGGAATGACGATGAGAAAAATCTTGTTAGCGTTTTTGGGTTGGATCCTTATCCTAATCATAGGGATCGGGGGAATTGGGGTTGGTTCATCCCAAAGGGTTTTAGAGGTAGAAGGAAAGAGGTTCATCTCACGAGACCCTCCCTTTATGGTAACGCTTCCCTCTGAATTGAAATTAGTTCATTCCTCATCTTTTGAGAATCCCAAGGAAAATTCACTCACTCGGGTCTATCTCTACATGAAAGAGAGGGATAAGAGATTAGAGGAACTACTGATTGTTCAGATTGCAGATAAGACCAACCCCCAGGCAGGCCCCATGAGTGTCCCTCCCTTAAAACCCTATGTAGAAAAGAGGACCTATCTAAAAGACAAGATAAAGAGGGGTGAGTTGGTGGTGGATTATCTGGTTCAATTGATGGCTTGGAATCCTGAGGCCCCTTCGCTTCAACCGATTGTGAAAAAAGGGGTGATGATTCCATCTCATTGGGCCCTCCAGGGGCAATTCCTCTTTAATTACCTTGGAGAGCATGCCGTATTTTTCAGATACTCAAGGGACGTAAACTCCTTTGGATTGAAGGTCTCAGAGGAAGGAAAGCGTTGGGGAAAAGAGCTCATCTCGAAGAATGAGAAGAAGGTTCTTGAAACCTTTAAAAAAAGTTTTATGGAGATGCTCAATTCCATCCAGATAAAGAACCCATCCTGATCCCACCCGGTCTGTAAAGATTTTATCTTGCCATTTTTAATTTTTTTTATTATACTTCGGTCGAAATTTTTAACATTGCGTAATTATTCATAAAATGGTTTATGGCAGAAATTTTTTTGGGCGATCTCTCGCAGGTAAAGCTTTTTGATATTTTTAAACCCTTATTAGAGGGGAAAAAGTCAGGGGTTCTTATCCTGAGAGGGAAAGAAAATGGGGAGATTTATTTAGAGTTGGGGAATATTGTCCATGCCAAGACCCAAAATTCTACTGGGGAATTTGCCTTTTATATTATCATGGGATGGAAATCAGGAAGGATCACTTTTGATCCCGGAGTCCCCCCACCAGAAAGGACAATCTCGCCCCCTACAGAACAATTACTCCTGAATTGGTCTTCCAGAAAGGAGGAATGGGAAAGAATAAAAGAGATGGTCGCTTCACCCGATACGGTTTTCCGCCTCTCCTTACAAAAAAATCCAGGGGATAGAAATATCAGTTCAGATCAATGGAATGTCCTGGCTTTGTGTAACGGGGCGAGACCGATTTCTGAAATATCCAAAATCCTTCAGTGGGATCCCTTCAAAACAGCAAAGGTCATCTCTCAGATGGTTCAGGAAGGGCTCTTGGAGAGGGTGGAAGTGGAGAGGGTTTCTAAGAAGAAATTGGTAGGAGAGAATTTTTTTTTAACCCTTGAGATTGAGTTAAAGAAGATAATGGGACCTGTGGCCCCTTTCATTATCGAAGATAAACTTGCAGAATTTGGAGAAAGTCCAAAATCCTTTCCTCTGGATAAGTGGTTAGCCTTCCTCGATGCGATTGGAGAGGAGATTCCCAATGAGGAGAAGAGGAGAGGGTTTCTGAAGTTGATGAAGGAGAGCCTCTTTCCCAAATGAGAGAGGGAGGGTTGGAATAGGAAAATCTTGGGTGGAGAGATCAGATTTGAATTAAGGTTTTAAAAGGAGGACCTTATGGGAAAGAAGAAATGGGGTGTGGGGTTGTTCACTAAATTAATCCTCGGGGTTTTTATCCCAATTCTAATAGCCTTCTTCCTCATCTGGGCCTTGATCTTTTATGGCTTGGATTTTAGAGGCTTTCATATGGAAAGCCTTAAGGCCATTGGAGAGGAAAATCTGAGAGAGATAAGTCGAGTTTCTTCCGAGGAGGCCAAGAGGGCCCTAAATCGATTAGGAGAGAAGTTGATTAAGGAGAAGGCCATCGATGTTGCAGCCCAGATGGAGATTTTCATCAAATCCCATCCCAAAATGAAAAGGGAGGATCTGTTCAAAGACCCTTGGCTTAAATCCATTGCGGTACAGAAGGTGGGAGAAACCGGCTATACCGCTGTCCACGACAATAGAGGGATCAACTACTTCCATGTAAACCCCCAGATTGTCGGGATGGATTTGCATGAGCTTGCTCCTAAACTCCCTGAATTTTGGAAAATCTTGGAAGCCAGCCTGAAAGGGCCAGCCTGGGGTTATTATGATTGGAAAGATGCGGATGGGAAGATTCGACCCAAATATATGTATCTAACCCCCGTCAAAGGGACTGACCTCATTGTGGCCGCTACCACCTATATCGATGAATTCTCAAAACCCGCAAAGGCCCTTGAAATCAGGATGAAATCCATCGAGTCGAGATATTTAGAAACCTATGAATTGAAAGTTCAAATATTCTATTTAATCATTGGGGTGGTCCTTGTCATTCTTCTGGTCATCATATTCTTTTATTCCCGTTCAATCATCCGTCCGATCCGTCAGCTCTCCGAAGTAGCCGATAAGATCAGTATGGGTGAACTGGACACCCCCATCCAGATTAAAGGGACTGGCGAGATTGGAGTGTTGGTTGAATCCATTGAGAGGATGCAAACCAGCGTCAAAGCAGCGATCGAACGATTGCAAAAGAGGAGATGAAGGGTTTTCTGTTATTGGTTTAAAACCCCAAGGGAGAGGCGATGATATTTCCAAGAGGAGAGATAAGACATCAAAACCTATCGACTGCGTATACCAATCTTTCTGCTCTGATTTCAACCCTTAAACTGGAGGGGTTTAGCGGAATGGTCGAGGTAGAATTTCCCACTCGAAGCGGGGCGATCTTCATGAGGACCGGAGAGATTATCAATGCCGAGATAAAGAGCAAGGATGGAACGAAGAGAACCCTTGGGCAGGAGGCCTTTGAGAGGCTTCTAAGTCTCTCAAACCAAAAAGATGGGACCCTTCATGTCTATCAATTCTTACCCGATCAGGTAACCCTTGTAGCCAAGAACCTTCAGTACGAAATCGTCTTTCAAGGGCTCTCCACAGATTTTATCCGGATGGATCGTCTTTTGATCAAACTGAAAGAAGAGGGCCATAATGGTTTTATGGAGATTCTCACTAAAGAGAATCGTCCCTTAGGAGTTCTTTTCCTTGAAAGGGGAGAGCCCATTGAAATGTTTATCACCCCAGAACGCGGGCCCTCGATTTTTGGTCGAAAGTCGATTCCTACCTTGGTTGAAAACGCCAATAAACAGGGGTTGATCTTTAATGTGTATAGAATCCCAGGAGAAATCCAGAAGAAGGTATTGGAAGGGATTTCCAAGGAAGTTCCCCAAGAACCTCCTAAGGAGGGTTTAAAAGAAGAGGGATTGGCCAGAAAGGAGAGGAAAGACCTGGAGGAAGTCCTCTCTCTTCTCCAGGATCTCCTCCTTAATTTAGAGAGGCTTACGGATGGCCTCACCCATAGGAGGGGAGCATTTCTAAAGGCCTTTAAGAAATCACTGATTGAGCGGTCGGAGGAATTTCCGTTTCTTGACCCTTTTGCAGGGGAATTTGAATATCGGGAAGGGATGGTCCGGTTTAGTGGAGAGGTTGAGTTAAAGAAATTTTGGGAAGGGATCGTCCAATCTTTACAGACGACCCTTTTTAGGCTTGAGGAAGAATTTCCCAAGAATAAGAGGCTTTCGGCCACATTGAAGAAGGGAATTGATACCACCCAGGAATCTCACCAAGAAATCTTGAAGCGGTACGGATTAGATTTGGCTTGACAAAAAAGGTATGGTTTATATATTTTGGGAAAGGAAGAGAGAGGGAAGGAGTTTCCAATATTAGATTTTTCATTTAAAATTCCCACGAGAAAGGAGGTGGGGAATATAAAAGGTTAGGAGGAACCCCTGTATTCGCTATGGTTCCACAAGAGGGGTTCCATTTTAAGCGGAAGAAGAGTTTTATTTCTAAATTTGGAATTTCTGTTGAGATTACGGGGCAAAGGATGGGATAATTTAAAAATTTGAAAGGAGGGATAATCCATGAGGAAATGGAAAGTTTTAGGGGGAGGGTTGGTTTTTTCAATCATCAGTCTCTCGATTATAATATCATCTGCGTATGCTCAGATTAAACTCAATTACTCTATCTTTTTCCCGGCCACCCATAAACATAGCATCTTGGCGACGGAATGGGCGAAGGAAATTGAGAAAAGGACTGGAGGGAAAGTTCAGATCACCATGTATTATGGAGGGACACTGACCCCCGCTGATAAATGTTATGATGGGGTTGTAAAAGGAATTTCTGATATCGGCATGTCAGTTTTGGCTTATACCCGGGGGAAATTTCCACTGACCGAAGTCTCTGACTTACCCTTAGGGATTAAGACAGGGTTGGTGGCCACAAAGGTGATCAATGAATATTTTAAGAAATTCAAACCAAAAGAGTTTGACGAAGTCCAGGTAATGTATCTCCATGGTCATGGACCAGGAATCCTTCATACCAAAAAACCGGTTAATAAATTAGAGGACCTCAAGGGGATGAAGATTCGCTGCACAGGGATGGCAGCGAAGATTGTGGCCGCCCTGGGTGCTACTCCTGTAGCCATGCCGATGGGCGAAACCTATGATGCTTTAAGCAGAGGGGTAGTGGATGGTTCGATGGCTCCTCAAGAGGCTCTTCAAGGATGGAAATGGGGAGAAGTAGTGAAGTATACGATTGAGAACTATGGGTCTTCTTACAGTACAGGGTTCTTCGTGGTCATGAACAAGGAGAAGTGGAATTCTTTGCCTCCAGAAGTGCAAAAGACGATCGAGAAGATTAATGAAGAATATATTGAGAAGCAGGGAAGGACCTGGGATGAGATCGACAAAGCCGGCAGAGATTACACTATAGCCCGTGGGAACAAGATCATCTCTCTGTCCCCTGAAGAAGACCAGAGATGGGAAAAGATGGTTAGACCCCTTCTTGACGAATATAAGAAGAATATGAAGGGAAAGGGTTTACCTGGAGAAGAGGTGCTTAGTTTCTATCTCCAGACGATATATAAATATCAAAAGTAGAAAATGGGAAGAGGGGAAGGGAGGGTTAACCTCCCTTCCCCTCTTTTATTATCCGAAGTGATAGGAGTCGAAAAAGAGGCAAGGGATGCAGGAGTTCCTCAATCTGATTTTCAGACTCAGTCGATTTCTGAATATCGTGGCAGGAATTACACTGACCTCCATGATGTTTTTTACGGTTTCGGATGTGATTTTAAGGTTTATGAAAAGACCCATTGTCGGGACCTATGAACTGGTTGCCTTCTCAGGGGCGGTAGTAATTGGGTTTTCCCTTCCTTTTACCTCCTGGTTAAGAGGCCACATTTTTGTCGACTTTTTTATCTCAAGATTTTCTCGACTCCTCAGAAACATCTTTCATGTTTTTACACGGGTTCTTGTGATTTGGTTATTTTTGATGATTGGCTGGAATTTATTCCTTTATGGGAGAGACCTTTATAAATCCGGAGAGGTTTCTCTCACCTTGCAAATGCCCTTCTATCCTGTGGCCTATGGGGTGGGAGTCTGTTGCTTCATCCAATGCCTGGTTCTTTTCTGTGATATTTTGAAGATCATTGGGGGGAAGTATGAATGAGGTGTTGATTGGGATCCTCGGGTTAGCGGTGGTTCTGGCTTTATTCCTTACCGGGATTGAGTTAGGATTTGCCATGGCCCTGGTTGGATTTTTAGGGTTTAGCACCATTGTTTCTACGAAGGCAGCCTTAAACCTCCTGGCCAAGGATGTTTTCGATGTCTTCGCCACCTATGGGTTTACGGTTATCCCCCTTTTTATTCTGATGGGTCAGATTGCCTTTAATGCAGGAATCGCCAGGAGGCTATATCATACCTCCTATAAATTTGTCGGACATATTCCAGGAGGGTTGGCCATGGCGACGGTAGGAGGGGCGGCTGCCTTTGGAGCCATTACGGGATCTTCTCCCGCCACAGCAGCCACCTTTGCCAGCGTTGCGGTTCCTGAAATGGACCGATATGGATATGACAAGAAACTTTCAACTGGAATTGTTTCCTCGGTGGGCACCCTTGGAAGTCTCATTCCTCCAAGCGTGACCCTGATTGTTTATGGAATGATTACGGAACAATCGATCGGGAAGCTTTTTTTAGCCGCGGTCCTCCCAGGCTTAATCATCACCCTCTTTCTATTTTTAATTGTCTACGGCTGGTGCAGGATCAATCCAACATTAGGCCCGAAAGGGGAAAGGTCAACCTGGAAAGAGAGAATCATCTCCCTTAAAGACGTGTTCTGGGCCTTAGTTATTTTTCTCGTGGTCATTGGGGGTCTTACTTGGGGGTTCTTCACACCGACCGAGGCAGGAAGTATTGGAACCTTTGCTGTTCTTCTTCTCTCTGCTGCAAAAAAGGACATTGATTTTAAAGGGTTTCTTAAATCAGTTGCTGAGGCCCTCCGAACCGCCTGTATGGTCCTGGTACTCATTGCAGGGTCAACTATTTTTGGTCATTTCCTTGTCGTAACAAAGATCCCTATGCTTGCAGCCGACTGGATCGTAGCACTCCCATACCCTCATATTCTCATCATGATATTCATCTTAATTATTTATGAGATTGGGGGGTCTTTTATCGATGACCTTGCCTTTATGGTGTTGGCTACTCCCATCTTTTTTCCCGTGGTAGTGAAGTTGGGGTACGACCCCATATGGTTCGGAGTCATTCTCCATATTTTTGTTATGATTGGATGTCTCATTCCTCCTGTGGCCATCAATGTATTTGTTGTCAAAAACATCACAAAGATTCCCTTTGGGGTAATTTATCGGGGAGTCGTTCCCTTTTTAGTTGCGCTGATCCTTTGTGCTGCGTTGCTTTTTATATTTCCACAAATTGCCCTTTTTCTTCCCTCCCTATTGATGAGGTAGTTTAAATAGAGGGTTCCAGGTTAAATTCTACCCTGGGCTATCTCCAAAACTTCCGATATTTTTTCTTAGTTTCTTTAGGCCACCATGGGAGTAGATCCGAAGCAACTGAATTGGGAAGTAGGAGAGGAACTTTCTCCTTCTTAGCCTGAGCTTCGATTCCAAAGAGTATGACGGCCTGTCTGAAATAGTTTTTTGTTTTTAATCGTTTAGGGATTATTCCCCGTTGGATCCTCTTTTTCAACTTCTGTTGGGCAATTAAAATTTGATAAATTTCTTCTTTTAAACCTCTTGGAAAAGAGAATGGGGAAAGAAGTTGTTCCAATGCCCAACGAATGGTCTGAGTCCAGTAAGAGTATTTTCTTTGGGTCCGACAAAAGGGTGGTCAAAGGGAATGGATTTTAAGAAAGGGGTTAGAAATAAAGACAGAAGAATGGGTTCAGGGACTTCTGTTCCCATTTTGATCAGTGGGGCTGTAAGATCGAAGAGAGATAGAAAGGATTCTCGATTTTTATGGGCGGAGGGATGCCGCTCTCCAAAGACCCTGTGAGATCCGGAAAGAGAGAAAAGAGGAGACCCGTCTGAAGCGTGAGATGGAGAGAAATTTTTGCCTACCCCTCTTTCAACCCCCTTAAAAATTCGTTTCGAATTCGAGAGGGAGAGCATTTCTTAATCTCCTCTCGATGTCTGAGGATAGCCTGATAGGTTTGGTCCTCAATCCTAAATCCAGTTCGAG
>FWPV01003287.1_pt1 | contig 37108 bp, 27 predicted proteins | sample 2228371 | NCBI WGS metagenome assembly FWPV01 (sample SAMEA103939776, study PRJEB20133) | metagenome | reverse complement strand
GGGGGAAGGCACCTCCCCGCGCACCACGAGGCACGGAGCCCCGCGAAGCATCGGGGAGCGCCGGGAGCAGGATGCGCGGCCCTTTTCCGCGCGGGCGCGTCCCCCCGTAAGCGCCGCGAGCCCGGATCGCCGCTAGCCCGGAGAGAAGAGGGCCCGCGAGGGCGGCTCCGGCGGCACCTCCGTACCCGGCGTCCTTGCGATTCGCCGCTAGCCCGGAGAGAAAAGGGCCCGCCGGGGGCGGGGTCCCGGACTTCAGGCGCGTTGCAGGAGACGGAAGAAGCGCAGGTAATCCCTCAGGTGGCGGGTACACAGGAAGTTGCGGCGCACCTTGTCGTGGCCTGCCTCGCCCATGCGCTGCGCGGTGGCGGGGCTTTCCAGGAGCAGGCTCACCCTCTCCGCCGCCTCCTCCGTACTCTCCACCAGGAAGCCGTTGACCCCGTCGTCCACCTGCAGCAGGATGCCTCCCACTCCCCCCGCCACCACCGGCTTCCTCTTCCACATGGCCTCGGTGACCGTGAGGCCGAATCCCTCCCGCAGCGACTTCTGCAGCACCACGTCGGCCATGGCCTGGAAGGCGCTCACCTCCACGTTGCCGATGCCCTGCTGGTTGGAGAGGAGGAAGATGTCGGGGTCGCCGGCGCTGTAGTCGGAGGTCTTCTCGTAGTAGTGCCAGCCCTCGGGGTCGTCGTCGGCCATGCTCGCCAGGTACACCAGCTGCACCTCGCGGTGCTCCTCCTTGACCATGCGGTAGCAGTCCACCAGCCCCAGGGGGTCCTTCCAGGGGTCGAAACGCGAGACCTGCAGCATGATGGGCCGGTTCTCGTCGACGCCGTAGCGGCGCGCGATGTCCGACTGCACCCTCTTTTCGGGGATGATGTTCTTGGCGCTGAGGGGGTCTATGGAGGGAGGGATGAACGCCAGGCAGCTCACCTCGATGGGCGACTTGATGTAGGAGTCCATGGTGAAGATCGCCCCGTCGTACATGTCGATGTACGGCTTGATGAAATCCCAGGCGTCTTCCCGGGCGTAGGTGGTGTCGATATGGCAGCGCCATATCCACTTCGCCTCGCGGTACGGCGAGTCCTGCAGGGAGGCGATCATGGCGCAGGGCTGGGGATCGTGGACGATGACGTAATCGAACTCGCGGTCGAATCGCGCGGCGTTCTCCTCGCACACCGAGAGGTACTTCGCCTTCATCTCCCCGGTGATGGGGAGCTCCATGCCCTGGAGGGCGTTATGGAAATATTTGGTGATAGTGAAGAAGTCCGCGTCGCCCTCCACGAGGAACCAGTCCGCCTCCAGCCCCGCGCTCCTCATCAGCGGGACCTGGGTATAGAGGAGCTCCGCCACGCCCCCGCCGTGCGCGGTGCTGTTGATGTGGGCCACGCGCGCCCCGGAGAGCTCCCTGCCGAGAGCGAGGATCTCTTCCATCACCTCGTCCCCGGCTATGGGACGGTACTGCTCTAGGTTTCGGGTCTGCACCGGCACCCTGGGCAACATCTCGCCGTTCCTTCCTCTCCCCTGCCGCCGACGATCCCATACAGGGCCATTTTATAATGCCGCACCGCCACGGCATAGTGCAGGGTTCCCGGATTTCCGGCCTCCGTACTCCTCGCCTCCCCGGTGCCGCCAAGACACCCCGGAGCCCGTGGCCCCGCATACCGTCGCACGGCGCCCGCGGGCCGTCCCCGGGCTTCGCGGACGGGCCGGGCGCGCCCGGGGATCCCGGGGACGCGCGCCCGAAGGCACGGCCGCCCCGGCGCATCCGCCGCCCGACGAGCGCCCCGGGTTGCGCCCGCCGCGCCGATGGGCTTTTACTGGAGGCAGTAAGACGGCAAGCGGCCACACGGCCGGCCGGGGTCGCAGATGCCCGAAAGGAGTGGAGCCCATGGTCATGAAGGTGTTGCGGGAGAGGCGGAGCATCCGCCGTTACGGCGACCGGCCCGTGGAGGAGGAGAAGCTGGAGGCGGTGCTGGAGGCCGCCCGTCTCGCTCCTTCCTGGGCCAACATGCAGTGTTGGACCTATATAGTGGTCAGGGACCCGGAGGTGAAGGAGGCCATCGCCGCCACCCTGGAGGGAAACCCCATCCAGAAGGCGGTGACCGGGGCCCCGGTGCTCATCGTCGCCTGCGCGGACCCCGAGAGGTCGGGCAACGTCAACGGACAGCCCTATTACATGCTGGACATCGGCATCAGCATGCAGCAGCTCATGCTGGAGGCCTGGAACCAGGGCCTGGGCACCTGCTGGGTGGGCTGGATAAAGGAGGACGAGATACGCTCCATCCTCGGAGTTCCCGAGAACATCCGCGTGGTGGCCCTCACGCCGCTGGGGTACCCCGCCGTGCTCCCCGACGCTCCGCCCCGCAAGCCCCTGGGGGAGATCGTGCGCCACGACCGCTGGTGAGCGGCCGCCCGCGCGGGACGGACCTCCGCATGGCGCGGGGCTTCGGTCGCCCGCGCGGCGGGCAGGCCCTCGGCCTTTCCGCGCGTCGGCCACGCACCGGGGGCCCCATACCCCGGCCGGCATATATCAAGGTGCCAGCACATCGATCACGGCGGCGGTGAGACCCGGAAGTCCCCGGTCCACCCCGCTTCCTGACACCGATATTGTAAAAATTTGTTATAATATCACCATATGGTCACTCGCGTTTCAGGGTCGGCAATCGCCGCAGGGCATGCAAACACATCGGACAGGGGACGACGGAGCTCACAAAGGAGGGGTCATGGCGGCTCATCGAGCTCGGGGCGGGGCGAGGGAAGGGGACGGTGGTGGTGCGGCCGTAACCGACCGGCTCGTGGGACGTTGCCGGGAGTGCTTCTCGAGGTTCGATTCCATGCTCCCTTTCCTGGAGGCCGTGCTGCAGGACCTGCAGGAGACCTTCGGATACGACGCCCTGGGGATCAGGCTGAAGGACGATCACGGCAACCTCCCCTTCGCGGCACACCGCGGCTATACCGAGGGGTTCTTGCGGGAGGAGCGGTGGCTGCGCGTGGACGATGACGAATGTCTGTGCACCCGCATGGCCCGGGAGGACATGTGCGCGTGCGACGCCCCGGGGATGACCCGGGGCGGGTCCTTCCACTCAGACGACCTGCCCGCCTTCCTGGACTCGCGGCGCGGGGAGGAGGCGGCCCGTTACCGGGACGCCTGCCGGAACGCGGGCTTCCGGTCACTCCTTATCCTGCCCCTCTCCTTCCGCTCCGAGACTATCGGGGTCATGCACCTGGCGAGGAAAAACGGGCGTGGGGGAGGCGAGGGAGAGCCGGAAAGACTGGAGGCGCTTGCGCCCGTGTTGGCGGAGTCGCTCTACCACTACCGCCTGGAAGAGCGGCTCCGCCGCAACAACGACCTCCTGCGGACCATGAACTCCTTGCTGGAGCTCTCGCTGAGCGGCGCGAGCCTGGAGGAGATCCTCGCGCGTTCGCTCGACCTGGTGCTCTCCATCCCCTGGCTGTCATTCGAGTCGCGGGGAGCGGTGTTCCTGGCGGATGACGGGGAGGGCGTCCTGGAGATGAAGGCGGAAAGGGGTCTCGGCGAGGAGGTGCGGCGGCGGTGCGCACTGGTGCCCTTCGGCACATGCCTGTGCGGGCGGGCTGCGGCGGAGCGGGAAGCGGTCTTCAGCGCCGCGCTGGAGCAGGGCCACCATACCCGTTACAGGGGCATCGACGACCACGGCCACTACTGCGTGCCCATACTCTTCCCCCGGGGCGAGGTGCTCGGTGTCCTGAACATCTACACGCACAGCGATCACCGCCGGAGCGAGGAGGAGATGGCTTTCCTCCGTTCCGTCTCCCACACCCTGGCAGGCATCATCATGCGGCACCGCGCCGAGCGGGAGCTGGTCATGAACGAGGAGCGGCTGAGAGATTTTCTGATGCTTGCCGCCCACGAGCTGCGCCATCCCATCACCATCATCTCCGGCTACGCCCACCTGCTGGAGAACTACCGACACCGCCTGGACGAGGGCGACCTCTCGGACATCCTCTCCTCCATCCACACCTCCACCCACCGCCTGACGCGCATCGTGGACGAGTTGCTGGACGTCTCCCGGGTCGAGGCCCTAGCCACCCGTTTCTCGACCGCCGCGGTGGAAGCCGGTGAGCTCGTAGAAGCCGCCTTGGAGGAGCTGCGGCGCCTGGGGCACCGCAGGGAGGTCGCCGTCCTGCATCCCGGCGAGCCCATCACCGTGATGGCCGACACGGAGATGGCGGTGGCCGCCATCCTGGAGCTGCTGGACAACGCGGTGAAGTTCTCCCCCGCCGGCCAGCCCATCGAGGTCGCGCTCGAGCGGGACGGCGGGATGGGCATGATCAGCGTCCTGGACCGCGGCCGGGGAGTCCCGGAGGCCTTCCGGGAACGCATCTTCGAACGTTTCGTCCAGGTCGAGGACGTCCTCCACCACACCACGCCGGGGCTCGGGCTCGGTCTCTATACCGCGCGCAGGGTGGCGGAGGGACACGGGGGAACGCTGGATTACCGGCCGCGCGAGGGCGGAGGCTCGGTGTTCACCCTGAGCCTGCCCCTGGCCGGCGAGGGCCGTGGCTCGTGATGAGGGGCGGCCGGCGGAATGCGCCCCCGCTTCCCGTTGCCGCGACCGGTCCGCGCGCGGAGCGGGCATGCGCGGAGGTGAAGCGGAAGAGGAGAGAACGCCGCGGCGAGTTCGCGCGCGCAGAGGGCTCCGGCGGAATGCCGGTTGACCGCCCTCGCGGCCTGCGCGCGTACCGGCCGTACCGTCCCGGACATACCGCGGCGAGGCTTCCCGAGCCTTCCCGCGTCTCGACCCGCCCATCCCCAGGTTACCGGCAAGATGTCCCGTGTCCGGGAGTCGGGCAGGATGATGTCCGGTTTCCGCGGCGGAGGCCGGGTGGAATGCGGAGCTGATCCAGGAGATGTCCCATGTCCGGGGCTGACCCCATGGTGGTATATACTTAGGCGCGAGGGTTAACGGAGATGGCTGACGGGAGACCGGGGTGACGCCGCCGTGGAGGAGTTCGACGAGCTGGACCTGGAGACCATCACGCCGCGGCAGGTGCGCCAGTACCTCCGGGACAAGTTCGTCATCGTGGCCTCCAACCGGGGCCCGGTGGAGTTCCGGCGCGCCGCTGACGGCACCATCAAGGCCTTCCGCGGCGCGGGGGGCGTGGTCACCGCCATGTCCACCGCCCTCACGGCCACGGACGCGGTGTGGATCTCCACCGCCCGCACCCGCGAGGACGCCGTCATGGCGCGCGACGCCGCCGGCGGACGCATGGCCATGCCCCCGGACAGGCCCCAGTACTGGGTGAAGTTCATCGTCCCCGAGAAGCGCGATTACGATCAGTACTACAACGTCATCAGCAACTCCATCCTCTGGCCCCTGCAGCACTACCTCTTCGACGTCATCCGGCGCCCGGTCATAGACGAGGCGGTGCACGAGGCCTGGAACAACGGCTACCGCAAGGTCAACCGCCTCTTCGCCGAGGAGATCCTCAGGGAGATCCGCGCCAGCGACAAGAAACCCCTGGTCTTCCTGCAGGACTACCACCTCTACCTCTGCGCGCATTACCTGCGCCGCAGGGAGCCCGACGTGCTCATCCACCACTTCACCCACAGCCCCTGGGTGCAGCCGGATTACTTCCGCATGCTCCCCCAGGGCATGCGCCGCGAGCTGCTGCAGGGCATGCTGGCCAACGACGTCCTGGGCTTTCACACCCATCACTACGTGAACAACTTCCTGCAGTGCTGCCGGGAGGGGGAGGCGGTGCGCGCGGCGGTGGACGGCAAGCGCCGCGTGGTGCGCTACGGGCAGAGGGACGTCTTCGTGCGCCACTACCCCATCTCCATCGACCACGAGGCCCTGGAGAGGATGGCCGCCAGGAGAGACGTGGCCGCGCACCGCGAGAGGCTTCGCGCCCTGGCGGGAGAGCGCCGCCTGCTGGTGCGCGTGGACCGGGTGGAGCCCTCAAAGAACATCCTCCGGGGCCTGCTCGCCTACAGGGATTTTCTGGCAAACCATCCCCGCTGGCACGAACGGGTTGTCTTCGCCAACCTCCTCTACCCCTCGCGGGAGAACCTGCGGGAATACCGCGACCTCAGGAGGGAGATAGAGGAGACGGCGGCGGCCATCAACCGGGATTTCTCCACCCTGGAATGGGACCCCGTCATCCTGGACATCGAGGACAACTACCCCCGCTCCCTGGCCGCCCTCATGGAGTTCGACGTGCTGCTGGTGAACCCGGTCATCGACGGCATGAACCTGGTGTGCAAGGAGGGGGCGGTGCTCAACCGCCGCGACGGGGTCATCGTGCTCTCGGTGGGCGCCGGCGCCTATCACGAGCTGCGCGGCGCGGTCATCCCCGTCAATCCCCTGGACGTGGCGGAGACCGCGCTGGGGATAAGGAGAGCGCTGGAGCTGGGCGAGCGGAAACGCAGGGCCATGGCCAGGGCGGCGCGGGAGGTGGTGAAGCAGAACACCTCTTTCCTGTGGTTCCTGCAGCAGATGCGCGCCCTGCGCAGGGTGGAGCGCCAGCGCGCCGCCGAGAAGGCCTCCTCCGAACCCCTGCTCGAGCTCCCCCGCTACGAGCGCTTCGACTGACGCCCGCGGCCGTGGAACCGTGCGCATTCCCGCCTCCTCCCGGCGGTCGTCCTCAGTCTGCCGCTCCCCTTGCTTCCATGCCCCCGATCTTTTGAACGTGGAGCCCCGCGCGCACCTTTCCGCGGGGCAGGCGTCCCGGCTTCCTCCGCCCCGACCTCGACGGCCCCCGGCCGCCAGGCGCGCCGTGAGGAGGGCCATCGACATCAAAAAGCTAATGGCTGGTAACCGTTTTTCCGATATATTGCTCGGCGACGCGGTTTCGACCATGGACCCGGGAGGGATGAACATGCTGGGTGCCTGCAGGGCATGCGGCCTCCCCCGCGCATTGAGCCTGACCCAGGCGTGGCGGGACGGATGTATCGTGGACATCACCAGCGGCACGGCGAGCCTCTGCGTCTACGAGGCCGCGTACCCATCCCTGCTGGTGGCGGAGCTCGAGGGAAGGCTGGGGATCCCCCTGGACCGCATCGTCTATCACGCGGGCACGCACGCCGCCGTCAAGGTACTGGGGGTGCTCTATGAGTCCCATCCCCATATCGGGAAGGTGCTGTTCAGCGCGCCCCTGCATACCTTCACCGAGCGCTTGCTGGTGGGCTTCGGAAAGGCCATCGGAGTCGCGGAGGTGAGGATAGTCGAACGCCGGAGGGGAGACGGCGCCACGGTGGACATCAGGGATCCCTTCGACCTCTCCAACTGCCTGGCCATCATCTCCGGCATCCTCCAGATCGCCGACGGATGCCGCATCGCCTGTGACATCCTGGAAAAAAACGGTTCCTACCTCGTCGATTTCAGGCGTGCCGAGGGTGAAGACGTGGAGGAGGAGACGTACCGCCGCCTCTTCGCCGAGAACCTCGTCCCCGAGCGCAGGGGCGAGGAAGCGTCCCTGGCGCGGTGCGGAAGGTGCGGGGCGCCCCGCGGCGTGGGCGCGCTGCTGTCCTTCGACCTGGAGAGGGGGCTCATAACCGACCGCTCAGACGGAACCCGGACGATCTTCATGGGCGTGCACGGCCTGAACTCCATCCTCAGGGAGCTGGGCCGCGAGCTGGGAAGCTGCGTGGACGACATACTCATCGCCTTCGAGCGGCGCGGGCTGGCGGAGAGGCTGGCCGCCAACGGGGACGCTTACCCGCCCTGGGAGGAGGGGGCGCTGCGGGAGTACCTCGCCCTGAGGGGCCTCGGGCTGCTGGAGGAGATGCGCGAGCGGGAAGGCGCCTGCGAGGTGGTGGTGAAAAACGCCTTCCTCGCCCCCGTGGTGGCGGGGCGGCTGCTGGCGCTCCGGGATCACCGGAGCGGAGGCCGGGTTTCGCCGGAATACGAGGTCGATGGCAACACCCTCCGCCTGGTGCTCTCCTGAAGGTCCGCGGGCGCGCTCGTAAGAACCGCCTTTGTCCTCATGGTTCTCATCCGGCCGGGGTTCCCTATCCCAAGACGTATGGCGCCGCATGACGGCCTTCTCTCCACCTTGCCTCCTACCATGCCTCTGTGACCGTTTCCGTTCAGGCATACCCCTCATGTTCGGGCACGGCCTTCCTCGTGTTCCGGTTGCTCCCCTTGCATGGGGAAGGCTGGGAAGCAATCAAAAAGCTAGAGCATCGCTTAAAGGTTGCTCCCCTTGCATGGGAAAGGCTGTCTGTTATGCCTGCAGGAGTCTGGGCGCAGATCCTTATACGCTATCTTCCGGCGGCGCGCAAGGCGTTCCTGGTGTCCACCACCGGTATTCCGGAGCGTGAGAGCAATCCGTAATCCACGTCCTGGTGGGCGGTCACCACCACCGCGCAATCGAACGACCCCAGGGCATCCTCGTCCAGAGCGACGCTGCGCAGGTTCACGCCCCCCACCGCGAACTCCGGCACGAAGGGATCGTGGTAGGACACCTCCGCCCCCTCGCGCATGAGCAGCTCCATGAGCTTGGCCGCCGGCGTCTCGCGCGTGTCCCCCACCCCGGGCTTGTAGGCCACCCCCAGCACCAGCACCCGCGAGCCCCACAGGCTCTTGCCCGCGCGGTTGAGCTCGCGCGTGACCAGGCCCGCCACGAAGTAGGGCATGTTCACGTTCACCTTTCCCGCCAGCTCGATGAACTCGGTCTGGAAGTCGTATTCCCTCGCCTTCCAGGACAGGTAGAAGGGATCCACGGGGATGCAGTGGCCTCCCAGCCCCGGCCCCGGCCAGAAGGGCATGAACCCGAAGGGCTTGGTGGCGGCGGCCTCGATGACCTCCCATACGTCGATGCCCATGCGGTCGCAGAGCATCCACAGTTCGTTCACCAGCGCGATGTTGACGCCGCGGAAGATGTTCTCCAGGAGCTTGGCCATCTCCGCCACCTCGGGGGAGCTCACGCGCACCACCTCGCCCACGAAGGCCCCGTAGAAGGCCTCCGCCAGCTCGGCGCAGCAGCCGCGCATGCCTCCCACCAGCTTGGGGGTGTTGGTGATGGTCCACCTGCGGTTGCCGGGATCGACGCGCTCCGGCGAATAGGCGAGGTGAAAACCGCCGCAGGGCGCCAGGCCGTTCTCCATGAGGATGGGCCCGACCACCTCGCGCGTGGTCCCCGGATAGGAGGTGGATTCCACCACCACCAGCTTCGGGCGCCCGCCTTCGCGGACGAGTCGCTCGCACTGCTCCGCCGCCTCCCTCACGAATCCGAGGTCCGGGTCCCTCGTGGCGGACAGGGGGGTGGGCACGCAGACGCAGATGACCCCGCAGTCGAGGAGGTCGGCGGCCTCTCCGCTCACGCGCAGCCTGCCCTCCCCGACGAGGCGCTCTATCCTTCCGCCGTCGAGCCCCTCGTACGGGGCCTCGCCCGCCGCGATACGCTCCCTCTTCCCGCCGTCCTTCTCCAGCCCCACCACGCGGAAACCCGCCTCAGCGGCCTCCAGCGCCAGGGGGAGCCCCACGTAACCCAGGCCTATCACCCCCACCAGGGCCTCGCGCTCCTCTATCATTTCCAGGAGACCCATCACGCACCCCTTTCCGTCATCTCCTTGCCGCTCGCGCCCGTCCATGAATTTACCATGAACCGGGCATCGTGGTCAGGCTATCGGGTCCCGTGCTGCCGACGGGCACGGGAGAGGGCGCCGCCCCGGCACGAGAGACGGCGTCCTCTTACAGTCATTATGCGCATCCCCGAGGGGAAGAGATCCCTTTGCGCTCTCGCCCGCTGGGAAGGTATCCCTTATGCGCATCCCCGCGGGGAGGTAAAATGGTGGGCGGGGTCCATGCGATGCGGGCCTCCGCGAACGGCAGGATAACGGTCGATAGAGCAGAGCGGGCGACGTGGCGGCGAGGCGAGGGCGGGCCGGGGGCCGCCTATAACGTGCCTGGCTCGACGGACGGGAGGTGCGGCAGGGGTGGACGTTCCCATGATAGAGCCCGAGGAGGCGCTGGAAAGGATCGTCGCCTTCATCGGGGAGAGGATGGAGGAGGCGGGCAAGTCGCGCCTGGTGGTCGGACTCTCGGGCGGCCTGGATTCAGCCACTTCCTCCTACCTGGCCGTACGCGCCCTGGGCAGGGAGGCGCTCACCGCCTTCCTCCTTCCCTACAGGACCACCAGCCCCTCGAGCATCGAGGACGCGCTCCTGGTCGCGGGCGAGCTGGGCATAGAGCACCGGACCATCGACATCACCCCCATGGTGGACGCCTATTTCGAGCGCTTCCCGGACGCGGACAACAAGAGGCGGGGCAACTTCATGGCGCGCACGCGCATGGCCGTTCTCTACGACCAGTCGGCGGCCCTCGACGCCCTGGTGCTGGGCACCGGCAACCGCACCGAGGCGCTTCTTGGCTACACCACCCTGTGGGGGGACATGGCCTGCGCCTTCACCCCCCTCGGCGGGCTCTACAAGTCCCAGGTGAGGCGGCTCGCCGCCTACCTCGGCGTGCCGGCACGCATCATCGAGAAACCCCCCACCGCGGACCTGTGGCAGGGCCAGACCGACGAGGGGGAGATGGGGATCACCTACGAGGAAGCGGACCGCGTCCTCCACGCCATCTTCGACCTGGGCCGCGGCGACGAGGACCTTGCGGCGGAGGGCTTCGACCCCGAGCTGGTGGCGCGCGTGCGCCGCATGGTGCGGGCCTCCTCCTTCAAGCGCCGCCTTCCCTCCGCCTGCCCACCCTGACCCGCGAGGCGGAGAGCGGTCGCCCCGCCCCGCCCGCATCCTCGCTCTCGCGCCCCCCCGGCCGGATGGCGTCGCGTCCGTCTCCGGGCAGGTCGGCGGCGGGTCGATGAGCGCGTCGCATACCCGCTCCCTCACCGCCGGCCATCTCCACCCCTGCCTGCATCCGGTCCCTGCTCCATCCCGCAAAACGGTCGCGGGAGCATATAATGTACCCATGTCCGGCAAGCTGCGCGTGCTCGAGGTGTGCAACCTGGACCGCTTCGCCGCCTCCCCCTACATGTTGCCGTTTTTCCGGGAGCTGGCGGAGCGGGGACACGAGGTGCACGTCGCCTGCCGGGTGACCTCCTTCAGGGAGACGCTGGAGGGCGCGGGGCTGGCCGTGCACGACATCCCCATCACCCGCAGCGTGACCCCCCTGGCGGACCTCGAAGCCTACCGCCGCCTCAAGGCCCTGATACGGGGGGGCGGCTTCGACCTCGTGCACACCCACAACCCCAAGGACGGCGTGCTGGGACGTCTCGCGGCTTGGAAGCTCGGGGCGCGGGCGGTGGTCCATACCTGCAACGGCTTCTATTTCTCCCACCGCTCCGGCAGGCTCAGGAAAAGCCTGGTGCTCGCGGCGGAGCGCCTCGCCGGAAAGCGCTGCCACCTCATCATCTTCGTCAACGCCGAGGACCTCGCCCTGGCGGCGGCGAAAAGGGTCGTCGCCCCCACCCGGGCCAGGCTCATCCACAACGGCGTGGACCTGGAGCGTTTCCGGCCCGGCGACGACGGCGGGCTGAGGGAAGAGCTGGGGATCCCCGCCGAGGCCACCGTCATCGGCTACATAGGCGAGATCCGGCGGGAGAAGAACCTCGATACCCTGGTGGAGGCGGCGGCACGTCTCCTTCCCGCGCACCCCCGCCTCTGGCTGGTGCTGGTGGGAGACCATTCCCTGGAGCCCCGGGAGCGCGAGCGCCTGGCGGAGCTCGCCGCGGGGACCTCGCCGCCCCTGCCCCTCGTCTTCACCGGTTACCGCTTCGACCCCGAGCGCTTCTACCGCGCCTTCGACATCTACGTCCTCCCCTCCTCGCGCGAGGGCTTCGGGGTAACCCTCATCGAGGCCATGGCCTCGGGGGTGCCGGTGATCGCCTGCGACGTGCGGGGGCCGCGGGAGATCGTGGAGGACGGGCGCGACGGCATCCTGGTGAGGGACCGGGATCCCGCGGCCCTGGCCGGGGCCCTGGAGTTCTACCTGCGGGCCCCGCGGGCGGTGGAGAACTACACGCGGCGCGCGCGCCGCAAGGTGGAGCGGGAATTCGACCACGCCCGCATACGCGCCCGGCTCTTCGAGGAATACCGCCGCCTCACGGGGAACCACGCCCCGCCCCGCTGAGGAAGATCTTGACCGCCGCGGTGCGGGAGTTCACCCCCAGCTTATGGAATATGTTGGAAACCGCCTTCTCCACCGTCTTGGGAGAGATGAACAGCCGGGCGCCGATCTCCTTGTTGCTCATCCCCTCGCTCATGAGCTCCAGCACCTCGCGCTCCCGTGAGGTCAGGGCGCGCAGCGGCGAACTGTCCGGCTCCTCCCCTCTCTCCTCCTTGAAGGAGGACACGATCATGTCCAGCACCTGGGGGCTGAAGACCTTCTCCCCCCTCCGCGCCTTGCGGATGGCGTTCACCAGCTCGGCGCTGGCCACCTTCTTCAGCAGGTAGCCGTCCGCCCCCACCCGCAGCGCCCGGTTTACGTATTCGTAGTCCTCGTACATGGAGAGCATGATCACCTTGACCAGGGGGAAGCTCTCCTTGAGGCGGCGGCACACCTCGACGCCCGACATGTCCGCCAGCTTGATGTCCAGCACCACCACGTCGGGGAGGAGGGCCTCCGCCTTCTGCAGGGAGGTCGCGCCGTCCTCCGCCTCCCCCACCACGGTGATGTCGTCCTGCTTCTCGATGAGGGATGCCAGGCCTTCCCGCAGTATGGCGTGGTCGTCCACCAGCAGGACGCGTATCCTCCCCGACCTGTCCTCCATCCTCACCCCTCCAGGTCGACCTCGGCCGCCGGCGCGCTCCCGGCGGAGGCCATCTCCTCCGCCCCTCCCCGTTCGCGGCCGCCTCACGGCGACGCAGGGGTTGAGGCCGCGCCTGCGTCTCGCTCGCTTCCCTCCGACATCATATCCCTCGGCCCCCGCTCTCCTCCCGCCGTTCCAGCGGAAAGCTCGCCTTGAAAACGGACCCGCCGCCCTCTCGGTGTTCGTGCCACAGCCTGCCCCCGTGAGCCTCCGCTATACGGCGGGCGATGTAGAGCCCGATCCCCAGCCCCTGGGAGGAACGGTTGAGGTCCTCCTCTACCTGGAAGAACCGTTCGAACACCCTTTCCCTGAGGGGCTCCGGGATGCCCCTGCCGCGGTCCAGCACCGCGAAAACCAGTCGGTCCCCCTCGCGGGCGATCCTCAGCTCGACATCGGTATCGGGCTCGGAGTACCTCGCGGCGTTGTCCAGGAGGATGATCAGGAGGCGCCGCAACCGCTCGGGATCCGCCTCGACAAGGACGGACTCCGGAGGTGCCTCCAGGACATAGCTCCTGCCGGGGTGGAGGATGCCCATCTCCTCGATCACCTCGCGTCCCAGTGGCCCCGCGGCCACTTTCTCCCTTTCCAGCACCAGCCTGCCCTGCTCGATGCGCGATATGTCCAGGAGCTGCTCCACCAACCTCATAAGCCTGTCGCTGCCCTTCTCTACGGCGGAGGCCGCTTCCTCGACCAGAGCCCGGTCCAGCGAGCGCGAGCTCCTCCTCAACAGCAGGGCATATCCCTTGAGCAGGGTGGCGGGGTGGCGCAGCTCGTGCGCGGCGATCTCCAGGAACCCCTTGAGCTGGCCGTCTCGCGCCTTCAACTCGCCGGCGAGCTCCTCCGCCTCGTGCAGCGCCCTGGCGAGGGCGGCGCGGTGGTAGCTGAGGTTCGAGATCATGTTCGCGAGCCGGGCGCAGAAGCGCATGGCCTTCTCCGCCTCCTCGCGGCTCACCCTCGGCACGCGCTCCAGCGCCGCCAGGTACTCCTCCACGTCGAAACCGTAACGGGAAGCCTGCTCGCGGTAGAGCTCCGTGTCGACGGGTTCGTCGTCGAAGAGGAACTGTCCCAGGAAGATATTTCCTACATGTATGTCTTTTACCACAATGGGAGTGGCCATGTCCCAGAGGTTGTTCCTGCACCTGTAGAGCCTGAACGCGCCCGGCTCCAGTCCGGAAGCCATTTGCAGGTCGCTCTCCCGGCAGGCCCTGGCGGACTCCGGATGGGCGCGGTGGAAGAGCACGCACATCTCCTGCCCCGAGGTGGAGATGACCGCCCTGCCCTCGAGGTCCAGGATCCCCACCGCCAGGCCGGTCATGGCGCGCAGCCCGTCCAGGAGCGGTTGCAGTTGCTCCGCGTCCACGATGTCCCTCAACGGCAGGCTCCTCACCTCGCCCTCCGGCTCCAGAACGGCATCCAGCCTCTTCCTCAACCGCTCCCGTGACTCCTCCAGCGCCAGTTCCCTGCGTTTCTGCTCCGTTATGTCCATGAGGTTTCCCACCACCCGCACCACCCTGCCGTCCTCGCGTACGGCCTTCGCCGCGGTCCTGATCCACTTGCGCCGGCCCCGCAGGTCGGTGAAGGGGAATTCCAGGTCATAGGGGACGCCCCGCGAGGCGCAGCGCTCGAAGGCCTCCATGATCGCGGGGCGGTCGTCGGGGTCGTAGCACTGCAGGCTGAGCCGGATATGCTCCTCGGAGCCCGGGGCGAGGGCGCCCGGCTCCATGCCGTGCAGGCGGTAAAGCTCGTCGGTCCAGTACATGCGGCGGTTCACGGCGTCCCACTCCCAGCCCCCCAACCCGGTGAGCCGCTGCGCTTCCTCCAGGAGGGCGTTCCCGGCGCGCAGCGAATGGATCATGCTCTCCACCTCGCGCACCGCCTGCACCCGCCGGCCCAGGATAAGGGATAGATGATCGCCGCCCGCGGCCTCATCGGGTGGCAGGAAGAAGTGGTTCCTGGTCAACCTCCCGTCCATGAGCAGGAGGGGGTGGGTGTCCAGCACGTCGAGGAGGAAGCGGGGCTCGAAGAGGCGCGTGTCGTACATGCACAACCCCGCGCAGGCCTTGCCGTCAAAGAGCCTTTTCGCCTCCGCCTCGTAGCGGAGCAGCTCCTCCACGGGGGTGTCCCCGGCATGGATGAAGCTCGCCTCTCCCGCCACCCACAGGGAGGAAAAGCCCTCCGCGAGGGCGCCGGCCACCTCGCGCTCGAGAAAGGCGACCATCCTTTCGGCTTCGAACTTCTCCCCGCTGCGGTAGACGTTCTCCGTGGTATCTATGACCAGCGCGTCCATGCCGCCGCCCGCCACCTCCCGCGCGAGACCTCGTAGCGCTGTCTCGGCCTTCGACAGGTCCTTACTGTCGAGCACGCAGACGGTCTTCGCCCCCGCCTCCAGGCCCGCGCGCGCGAACTCCAGGAGCGCCTCGTCCCGCTCCCTTTCATGTGCGTAGAAAAGGCAGATGTGCGCCCCGGCACTTATATCGCGCGACCAGTCCGATCCCATCTTCAACCGTTCCTACCGACTCGTTCTGGCCCGGATGCCACACCTGTCCGGGCCGGGATCGAGGACTGCCCCTCATCTGCGACGCCGCCCGCAGGCGCATGTACGCTCGCCCCGCACCGGACGGCGGAACACCCGTACGATGAACCGACGACCTTCATTATTCCCCATACGGCCTGCCGTGAGATGCGCGTGGCGCTCGCCGCAGCCCGACCCCGGGCCATTGCCGCGAATCCCCCGCCACGACCCTCACGCGTCTCCGGCGCCGTATTCCCGCCGGGAGCGATGGGGATAAAGCCCGGCATGCTCTATGCCTGCCGCGGCCCTCACGCGTCTCCGGCGCCGCATTCCTTTCGGCGTGTCAATGATAACAGCTTCCCCCTCCCGCATGGTTGACGGCGCCTGCGCCCCGGGCGCCCCGCAGAGACCCCGCGAACGGAAGGCGGCAGGCGCATGCGGCGCGGACGTCATGGCGCCGCCGGGATGCGCACCGCCACCGTCACTCCCCTCTCGCGGTGGGGGAACTCGAGGGTGGCGCCGATGCGCTCCGCTCGCTCGCGCATGTTCACCAGGCCCAGGTGGATGGCGTTCTCGCCCTCGCACGAGGAAGGCCTCCCTCGCCCCTCGCGTCCCGCGTCCGCGAAACCGCGGCCGTCATCGCTGATCACCAGCTCCAGGCCTTTCCCGTCGCGCCTGAGCTCCACCCGCGCCCTGCGCGCGCCGGAATGCCTCACCACGTTGTTGAGGGCCTCCTGGGCGATGCGGTAGAGGTTTATCTTGACCTCGCCCGACAGCGCGCCCTCCTCTCCCTCCGTGAGCAGGGAGAACTCGATGGGGTAATCGGCGTTCATCCTGCGCACCAGGTTGCGCAGGGCCTCGGTAAGCCCCAGGTCATCCAGCACGGGGGGGTGGAGAGACGCCGAGAGGTCATGTACCTGCTTGAGCACCTGGGATATGGAGGACGAGGCCGACTCTATGTGCGCCCGCGTACCCTCCGGCACCCCCTCCTCGCTCAGCGCCAGCTCCAGGTTGACCAGCGCGTTGCTGAGATCCTGGCCCGTGTGGTCGTGGAGGTCCCGCGCCACCGACGACCTCTCCCGCTCCTGTATCTCCAGGATGGATTGAAAGAGGGCCTTGAGCTCCATGTTGGTGCGCCTCAGCTCCCGCGTCAGCTCCGCGTTCTCCCTCATCTGCCGCGTGAGCAGGTACTGCTTGAAGCTCATCTCCGTCACCACCTGGGCTATGGCGTTGACCACCGAGAGCAGGAACTCCACCTCCTCGATGTCCACGCTCCTCACATGCTCGAGGGAGGCGAGCAGCGGCTCGGGGTCCACGCCCAGCTCCTCCGCCAGTCGGCGGTACTTTTCCGGGTCCGGCGCCTCCATGAGCGAGGCGTCGCCGCTGATCATGCCCACGATCTCCCCGCCCAGGATGAGGGGAGCGTCGAAGCATACGAAGCCCGCGTGGCATATCCGCACCTTAGGTCCCATGCTCTTCTTGAGCTCCGCCAGGGCGCCGATGGCGGACCGGTAGCAGCGCATCACGCCCTCGAGGGAGTCGATGATCAGCTTGCAGTGCTCGCCCCCGGTGGCGCTTACCACCACCGGCATGCAGTTCATGTCCAGCACCCATAGCCTGACCCCGGTGATGCGCGCCAGCTCGTCCACCAGCTCCTGGAGGTACCTCACGTCCAGGATCTCGGTGAAGGCGATGTCCCTGAGCTGGAGGCTCCCGATGAGCTCCTGGTAATCGTGGGGCGGGGAGAGGATGCCGATCTCCTCCAGGAAATATCCCACCCCCAGGGACCAGAGGTCGATGAAGGGCCTCAGCATGTCGAGCTTGAGCCTGCCCTCACGCACCAGGGTCATGAAGCGGTCGCCGAAGTCGCGCGCGTCCTTCACCTCGCGGAAGGTCTCCAGGTCGCGGGGGTCCTCGAAGACCAGCTCGAAGAGGGGCCGTTTTTCCGTCCTCTCGCCGTAGACGAAGCGTCCCCCCACCTTTTCCACGCTTATGGAGCCCCCCGGCGCGTGGACCTTGAGCACCGCGCCGTCTCCAAGGGGTTCGATGGCTTTCTTTATGGGGCTGTCCTCGGAGGTGAAAAGCTCCGCCAGCTCTAACAGCAGCTCCCGCACCGACTCCATACCCCGATTATATCCAATGGGGTCAGCCCCGGACATGGGACATTATCTCGACCAGCTCTCCCCTGAACCCCTTTTCGCTCGACCCCCCCTCATCCAGACACCCCTTTATCCTCGAATAGCGTCGAGAAACGGCGTTCGGCGAGACATCGCTCAGCATGCCCGCGATCTCCCCGTTCGTCGCCGGCGTGTATTCTCTGGCAAGATAGATGAAGGCCTTCCTCGCCCTCTGCAACGCGGCCGGCTTCCTTCCATCCTCTCCCTCAAGATCGCTCAGGCCGTAATACCTGCAGACGGCATCGTGGAGCTCCCGGAGCGAAAGCTCTCTTACGAGATATTTCAGTCCCGTGGTCTCATCCGGCTTTATCTTGTCCTTGATCATCGCCTTGATCGCGTCCACGAACTTCTCGCTCCCCAGTATCGCCTGGGCGACCACCTTCTCCTTCGGGTATCGGGGCGGGTCGTCGCACGCGCTCTCCACGAATTCACGGTAGAGACGTCTGGCCTCCCTGTCTTCATCGCCGAAATACTCCTTCAGCCAGTCCTGCCTGAGCCATTCCGGAGCATCACTTCCTCCGGCGTAATGGCGATAGCTCGACCATCGATAATCCTGCGGCTTGACAGCCAACCCTGCCTTGACGGGATTCAGGTGGATGTAACGGCTCACGGTGAGGAAATATTCCTCTTTCTCGATGCAGATGGATTTGTAGCGCCCCGCGAAGACATGGCCTTTCCAGCCCATGCAGGCAGCATAGTTCGCATATGAGGAGCCGAGGTAATGCATGAACCCGGAGAGATTCGCCTTCAGGGTCTGGATCAAGAGATGATAGTGGGTCCCGAGCACACAGTATGCGTAAACCTCTACCTCATACCTTTCCGCGCCCTTTCCCAGAAGCTGGATGAAGTGCTCTTTCTCCTTATCGGACCTGTAGAGGAGGCTCCCGCCGTTTCCTCTGGAGATCACGTGGTAGAAAGCGCCTTCGTACTGTATGCGCAACGGCCTAGCCATGTAACATATGTTATATGACTTTTATATATTTGTCAACATCTGCGCGGCAGCTCACGAAATCCATATATTAAGTAATGGCTGCGCCGGCAGCTCGCCCTTTTCTGGACCCGGAGATGTCCCATGTCCGGGGCTGACCCCACTGTTCAGCCGACGCGGCGGGCGGGGGTGGTGCGCTTTCGTTTCAGCACCGTGGCCACGAACTCGTCGATCTGCTCGTCCAGCGCGCTCATGGGGGTCATGCGGCGTATCCAGGCGTCGCCCTGCAGCATGAGGGTGGGGAGCTTGGTGCGCTTCATGATCTCCCCCCGCACGAGAGAGAAGACGCTCCAGGTCTGCTTGCAGGAGTGGTGGCCGCAGTAGATGCAGGCGTCGGCGTCGAGCTCTGAGGTCCAGTAGGCGATATCGTCCACCCATTGCGCGGACATGGACTCCGCCCCCACCTGGCGGGTCATGGCGTAATCCCAGCAGGTGTCCGCCAGCCCGTCGATCATGGCCTCCCTGGTGGAGGTGTCCACCGGCTGGAAGAAAAAGGACCCCAGCAGGTCGCCGAGGACGGTGATGCCACGCTCCTCCATGCGGTTGAAGAAGCCGTACCAGTCCCAGTAGTAGAAGGTATAGATCCAGAAGCAGCGCGCCACCTCTTCCTCGGCCGGGTACATCCCCTCGGCCATCCTCTCCCTCACCGTGTCGAGCATCGCCTGCAGCACCCTCACCGCGATGTCCGTCCCCCAAAGGGTATAGCGGACGCCGTAGGCGTAGAGGGTGAAGATGTTGGGACAGGGGTTAGGCCGCGCCTTGCGCATCTCCCACAGGTCGTAGTAGAGGCGCGTGGCCTGGTTGGCGCGGGTGAGCACCTCCCGCATCCTCTCCTCCTTGAGCTCCTCGCCCAGGAACTCCTCCAGTTCCCTGACCAGGGAGCGGAAATAGGTACGGTAGGCGCGGCGCCCGCGCGGCGAGTCGTCCACCGGCTTGTCCAGCAGGAACTGCGGCACCCCCAGATAGCGCGCCACGAACTCGTGGATCTTGGAATTGGCGTCGCAGCTCCCCGGGGCCGCGGAGATGATGGCGTCGGGCTCGAAATCCGCCCCCGTGAGGGCGGAGCCGAGCTCTATGGTGTTGGACGAGCACAGGTAATCGGGAAGCCCCAGACCCATGGCGAAGTCCCAGTACCTCTCCCCCTGGCCCTCCAGAGAGGCCACCCCGGAGACGGTGAGGACCTCGCTGGTCAGCGGATAGGCGTTCTCGAAACAGTACACGAACTCGGGCGGGAAGTTGAAGGGCACGAGGATGATCTTCTTGCCCTGTGCCTTGGCCGCCCTCGCCCCGTCGAACCACTCCTGGATGCCCTTGAGAAAGGCCAGGCTCGCCCTGCGGATGCGCGGAGCCATCACCGCCCCGATGGTGGTGGCCATGTCCTTCGGCAGGACGTGGAGGACGCCCTCCACCTCCTCGTCGCTCAGCTCATCGGGGAAATACTTCAGCAGCCCGAAGATCCCGGAAACCCTGTTGACAAGCCCCTCGTAATCCCTGAACTCCTTCTGTGCCATGTCCCTCAAGCTCCTTTGCTCGCGACTCTCCCGTGTCCGCGCGTTCCCCGCCACCCTGCCGCTCTTCCTGCTCTTTCCAGCTGACCTTTCAGCCGGAATCAGGGCGGTACGTACCCCTCCAGTCCTGACCTGCTCCAGCGTCCTCGACCGGTTCCCATCGTGTCCGGCGCCTCCAGCCTCATTCCTCCTCCGCCAGGAAGGCAGCCCCGATGGCGCAGGCCAGCTGGGGGTCGCAGGGAAAGTCCCGGTACTCGCCGCGTATCTTCTCCCGGGCGGGACCAACCACCGAGCGCAGCTTGGCCACTCCCCCGGTGACGGTGTATTCGTCCTGGAACCCGAACTTCAGCGCCTGGGAGATGAGGATCTTGGCCACCGACTCGCATATCCCGGCCATGATGTCCGCGGGATCCACGCCGTCGTTGACATGGGTGATGAGCTCGCTCTCCACGAAGACCCCGCACTGCGAGCTCACCGGTACCCTGTTGCGAGATCGCGCCGCCACCTCGTCGAGCTCCTCCACGCCGTAGCCAAGGGCGGCGGCCATGACGGTGAGGAATTTTCCCGACCCCGAGGCGCACTTGTCGTTGCGCATGAAGTCCACCACGCATCCGTCGCCGTCGATGAGGATGGAGGTGACGCTCTGTCCCCCCACGTCCAGCACCAGGTTGGCATCCGGCACCAGGCGGCTCACGGCCATAGCGAGACAGGAAACGTCGTCGCGCCTCACGTCGCCTATCTCCACCAGCTCGGCCCCGCGTCCCGTGACCCCGATCCCTCCCAGGTCCGCGGGGGATACGCCCGCCGCGCCCAGCACCTCATCCACCAGCACCCGGGCCTCGTCGGACACGTTGCCCGTGGTCTCGATCACCCGCGAGGCCACCAGGGCGTCGCCGTCCATCACCACCGCCTTGGTGTAGAGGCTCCCCACGTCCAGGCCGAGGTATCTCATGACCCACCTCCCATCTTGCGCGCCATGAGCGCCGCTCCCAGCGCTCCCACGATCTGGGAATCGGTGTCGTACTTGATCAGGCGCACGTTGAGCATGCGCTCCAGCTCCGCGCGCACCGCGGCGTTCTTGGCCACCCCGCCGCTCATGGTCACCTCCTTCTCCAGGCCCACGCGGCGCACCAGGGCGGCCACCCTTTCGGCCATGGCGCGGTTGACGCCCGCCGCGATGTCCGCCTTGGTGTGGCCGCGCTGGAGATAATGGAGCACCTCCGTCTCGCAGAAGATGCTGCAGCGGCTGGAAAGCTCCAGGGCTCGCTCGGCCTGGAAGGAGACCGTCCCCAGCTCGTCCAGGGAGAGCCCTAGGGTGCGCGCCTGCACCTCCAGAAAACGGCCGGTGCCGGCGGCGCATTTGTCGTTCATCACGAAATCCACCAGCTCGCCGCCCTTGCCCACCCGGATGACCTTGGCATCCTGACCGCCTATATCGATGACCGTTCGCACCTCGGGCACCAGCCATGAGGCGCCCATGCCGTGGCAGCTTATCTCGCTCACGTTGTCCTGGGAGAGCCCTTCCGCCTGCACCTGCTCCCTCCCGTATCCGGTGCTGACGCAGAACCTGATCTCGCTCCAGTCGATGCCCTCCTCCTTGACCAGCATGTCCACCACCGCCCGGGCGGACTGCACGGGGTGCGGCTTGACGCCAATGCTCTTGTAGGCCACGATCCCCTTGGCGTTGATCACCACCGCCTGCGCGGTGAGCGACCCGACGTCGATACCCGCGTAGTACATCTCATACCTCCGAACATCTCCTCGCTTTCCTTAACCTCCCTGCCGTATGAAGGATAAGAGCACGCCGGAGCCCGGTCCTTCTACGGCCACGCGGTAGCGCCGCCCGGCGCCACCGCATATCGCCGCTCTCCTGACCCCGCCTTCGCCTCCATGCCCGCACGTCCCTTTTCGCGTCTCTGTTCTCATCTCCCGTGCGATCCTGCGTCCGACCCCTCCGCATGTCCCATGTCCGGGGCTGACCCCATGTTCAGCCGATGGCGCGGGCGGGGGCCTCGCGTCTCTTCACCACGTTGTTCACGAACTCGTCTATGGTCTCCTGCAGCACGGTGATGGGGGTCATGCGCTTGATCCAGGAGTCTCCCTGCAGGATGAGGGTGGGTATCCTGGAGCGCTTCATGAGCTCGGCGCGCACCACCGAGGCGCCGCTCCAGGTCTGCTTGCAGGAGTGGTGCCCGCAGTAGATGCAGCAGTCGGCGTCGAGCTCGCGGGAGGCCCAGGAGATGTCGTCCAGCCACTGCACGGACATGGAGCTCGCCCCCATCTGCCGGGTCATGGGCATGTTGCGCGCCACCTCCGCCATCCCCGTGAGCATGCTCTCCCGCGAGGTGGGATCGATGGCCTGGGGGAAGATGAGGTCCAGGCCGTCTCCCAGGTGGGTGATGCCGTTCTCCTCCATCCAGTTGAAGAGTCCCCCCATGTCGAAGTAGTAGCTGGTGTAGGTCCAGAGGCTGCGCGCCACCTCCGCCTCGGCGGGATAGAGCCCCTTGGCAAGTCTTTCCTTGGAAAGGTCCACCATGGCCCGCATGACCTCCACCGCATCCTCCGTGCCCCACATGGTGTAGCGCACCCCGTAGGTGACGAGGGAGAAGACGTTGGGCACGGGGCAGGGCGAGAACTTGTGCAGGTCCCACAGCTCCCAGAAGAGCTCCGAGGCGCGGTTGGCGTTCTCCACCACCATGCGCATGCGCTCCTCGTCGAGCTTCTCGCCCAGGAACTCCTCCATGTCCTCGACGAGGCGGAAAAAGTATTTATAGTACTGCCTGACCCCGCGCTCGCTGTTGTCCACCGTCTTCTCCAGGAAGAGGAGGGGGATGTCCAGGTAGCGCGCCAGGAACTCATGGGTCTTGGAGTTGATGTCGCAGGAGGCGAAGCAGTCGGAGATGACGGCGTCCGGGATGAAGTCGGACTCCGTGAGCGCCGAGCCCACCTCGATCATGTTCGCCGAGCAGGCGAAGTCGGGGAGCCCCAATCCCATGGCGTAGTCCCAGTACCTCTCACCCTGTCCCTCCAGGGCCACCACCCCCAGGGTGGAGAGCACCTCGCTGGTGATGGGCCAGGCGCTCTGGAAGCAGTGCACGATCTCGGGCGGGAAGTTGAAGGGGACCAGGAACACCTTCTTTCCCGTGCGCTTGGCCTCGTGCGCCCCGTCCAGCCATCTCTTGATCAGGCGGAGGAATTTGAGGCTGACGCCGCGGATGCGCGGCACCATGAAGGCCCGCATGGTCCTGGCGAGCTCCGTGGGGAGGACGTGCATTATCCCCTCGACCTCCTCGTCGCTCATTCTGTCGGGCAGTTTGTCCACGATGGAGAAGATCTCGTAGACGCGGTTGATGAGCCCCTCGTACGGCCTGATCTCCACCTGCGCCACTGCCGTCACCCCCTTACTTCCCCAGCCTTTCCAGGAAGGCCTGCACGCGGGTCTTGATGCGGCCGGTGTCGGCCTTGGAGCCGTAGTCCTTCTCCAGCACCAGCACCGGCACCCCCGCCTTCTCCAGGTCCATGCGCAGAGAGACCGATTCCACCCCGTGCAGGTCGCAGAACTTGTTGTAGGTGACGATGGCGCCGTCCACCCCTGCGCGTTTCGCGGTCTCCAGGATATAGTCGCGCCGCTTTTCATACTCGGTGAACATGCGCGGGCAGAAGAGGTTGGCGAGGTAGCGCTCGGCCAGCAGGCGCGCGGGGTCTCCGCTCTCCCCCTCGCGCCTCCAGAAGGAGCGCGATCCGTAGCACAGGGCATCGGCGGCGATGAGCGCGCCCGTGGACTCGATGTCCTCGATGAGGTCCACCTCGTCGGTGGCGCTGCCCAGGATCATCAGGCGCGCCTTGCAGGGAAGCGGCGCGGCGTTCTCCTTCTCCGCCAGCACCTCGTCCAGCAGGGCCGAGAAGTCCTCGGCCATCATGGAGGAGCCGGTGCAGACGAGGCGCATGACCTCCGCGCCGGAGACCGCCGGGGGCACCTTCTCCCGCAGGGCGTAGAGGCGCTTGAGCCTCGCGAAGACCTCGTCGTAGGCGTCGATGGCCTCGCGGATCCTCTCGTCGGTGACCTGCGCCCCGAAACGCTCCTCCAGCGCCTGGCGCAGGAGCCCTATCTCCTCGGTGAAGTATTCCAGGGAGTCCTCGCGCAGGAAGTGGGGTACCTTCAGGTAGTGGAAGAACTCGTACTTCTTCACGTACTGCCAGTTCTCGAACATGCCACGCAGGTGGTCGCATCCGTTGGTCTCGATGAGGCCGTCCAGGAAATCGTAGGTCCCGTCCAGGCCGAGCTGCAGGCAGGAGCGGCAGAAGCGGCAGTTGAAGCGCGCCAGATAGGCGTCGCCCAGCTCGGTGTCGGGATGCCCGAAGGCCTTGATGCGGTAGGGCAGGATGCCCGCCGCCTCGATGAGCTCCACGGGAGTGGCCACGCAGGCGTACCCCAGCACCTTCCCTCCCTTTTCCTTCCAGTCCCGCACGTAATCCGTATAGATGTCCGTCGACTGGCTCTGCAAGGTCCTCATCTCAACCCCCTATCGTCGTTTTCCGGGGATACTCCTCTTATACTTCCTCCAGCCCGCCCTGTTGCCGCCGCCGTTAAGGCGCTATGTCCCATGTCCGGGGCTGACCCCATCATCTGCGTCGGCGGCGGACGAGGAGGACGGCGGCGGCGGCCACACCCAGGGCCGCGGCCGCGGCTGCCGCCGGTTTCGCGGCTCTGGCCAGCAGGGGCTTCGCCGCCTTGCCGATCACCTCGGGGTGCCTGCGCAAGGCCGCGAAGCCCGCCGCAGCCACCTCCGAGGCCGCCAGCACCAGGTCGTCCACGTTTATGGCTCCCAGCACCCGCGCCGCCTTATCCGCCATCAACCCGGGGTTTCTCCACGCGAAGGCGTTGAAGGCCGCCAGGGCGGCGTTTATCCTCTCCGCCACCGCCTCCGGCTCCAGCGCCGCCCGCACCGCGGGGTCTGCCAGCGCCGCCTCCTTCACCTGCAGGGCCGCCTTCTTCCCCGCCTCCGCCAGCGCCTCGGTATCCAGGCCCGCCAGCAGCTTCCCCGCGAACCCCGCCAGGAGGTCGGGCCGGGCGTCGAAGGCCTTGTTGAGCAGCACCGCGTTGTAGTTGATCACCCGGGCCAGCTCCCGCGGGTCCACGGCCTCCTCGAAGTAGGCGTCCATGGCCGCCACCGCCTCGGGGGGCAGCTCCGAGAATCGCCGCAGGTGCTCCGCCGCCGCGCGCAGCGCCGCCCCCACCGCCAGGTAGAGGGCCCGCGCCGCCCGCACCGTGCTGTCGGGGGTGGCGTAGATGTACCCCGAGAGCACCTGCCCGATGACCGCCCCGTCCTCCTTGAGGGCCACGAGCATCTCGCGGAAGGCCTCCCCGTCCACGCTGTCCACCAGGTCGCGGCTGACCCGCTCCAGCACCGCCTTGAAACGGGGCTCGTCGCGCCCCAGCACCAGGTTGCCGCGGTGCAGGGCGGTCACCAGGCCGGCGAGGGCGTTCACCAGGCCGCCCATCTCCGCCATGTCGATGTCTTCCAGGAGCTGGAAGACGGCGTTGGCGAGGATCTCCGCCGGCAGGTTGAGAGCCTGCAGGGCGCGGGTCATCACCCGCAGCAGGTAATTGGCCAGGGGCGGCACCACGCCCAGGAGGTTGGAGATGGCCACGGGGTTCAAGAGGCCCGGCTCGCCCTCCAGCTCCGCGCGGCGCCCCTCGAGATGGGCGGTCAGCCCCACGCGCACCTTGCCGAAGTCCGCGGTGTTCCAGACCTTGCGCCAGGTGCGCTCCCCCGCCTGCAGCATGCGCTCCGCCACCGCCCCGATGCCGGCGATGAGGGCGTCTAAGGCCTCGCGGTCCTCCAGCAGCAGCCGGTTCACCAGCGGCGCGTAGGCCGCGGGTATCTCCTTCAGCCTCTCGGTGTCCAGATCCCTGCCCAGGCGCGCGATGAAGTCCTTGAGGATGTCCAGGGTGAAGTTGTTGAGCTGCTTTCCCAGCTCCAGCAGGAGCTCCACCACCCAGTTGACCAGTGAGGGAGACGCTCCCAGCACGCTCATGGAGAAGGCCACGTCCTCCCAGAGGAAGGCGCGCACCAGCTCCGCGGCGTTCTCGGGATTGACGTCGCGCAAATGGATGAGGAGCAGTTCCTTGAAGCCCGGGGTGCGGATGAGCTCCCTCACCAGCCCCGGGAGGGCGCTGTAGCCCATGCCCGCGCCCGCGCCGCCGTCGCCGTCCCCCGCGGCCCGCGCCGCCTCCCGGGCCTCCCTCACCAGTTCCTCCAGGTTCGCCTTTTCCGCCATCCTCACCACCTCACTCCCCCACCCGGGCCAGCAATCCCGCGGAGGACTCCTTGAGCCTCTCCACCACCGGGGCCAGCTTGCCCAGGACCGTCTTGAACTCCTTCACCGCCTCCTCCGCCGCCGCGAAGTCGACCTTCTCCACCAGTTGCATGAGGAAGGCCGCCAGGATGTCCGGCGGGAAGGAGTTGAGCTGCTCCGCTATGCTCCTGGCCAGGGCTACCTGGAAGTTGATGATCCCCGGCAGGAGCGAGACCGTCCCCATGAAGGTCTCCGCGTCCTCCCACAGCAGGGTCCTCGCCAGGCCGGATGCCGTGGCGGGGTCGATGTTGGCGGTGAGCACCCTGAGCGAGGCCTTGAACTTGGGGCTGCGGATGAGCTCGCGCAGCAGGCGCTCCGCCGCCCCGTGCTTCCCGGTCGCCGTCTCCTGCATGGCTTTCCCCCTCATCTCTCCTAGACCGTCTCCAGGTCGAAGAACCAGCGCGCCACCTCAGCCTGGCAGAGCTGCTTGCCGCCCATCCAGAGCTGGACAATCTTCAGGTCGCGCCAGTGCTTCTCGACGTCCCAGTCCCGGTCCGCCCCGTAGGAACTCATGAGGTTCATGGCCTTGCCCACCGCCGCCATGCCCTGGTCGCAGGCCCAGTACTTGAGGGCGCGGCCCTTGGCCACGATCTCGTCGTTCCAGCGCGGGCCGTACAGGTCGGGGCGGTCGAGCATGCGCGCGTACTGGTAACCGCAGATGCGCACGATCTCCGTGTCCCGCGCGAAATCGGCCAGCACCCCCGCCACCGCGTCGTGCTCCTTGAGAGGCTGTCCCTTGTAGGTCTGGGTGCTCACGAACTCGTAGAGGCGCTCGAAGACGTTGAGCATGACCCCGCCCACGAAGGAGATGGAGCCCATGTTCCCGAAGGAGATGACCTCCTTGAAGTACATGAGGTCGAGCCCTGGCCCGTGGGCGCGGTAGGACTTGGGCACGCGCACGTTCTCGAACCAGATGTCGCCGTTCTTGTCCGCCGCCATGCCCGCCTTCTGGTAGGGCGGCCCCTGGGTCACGCCCGGCGTGTCGGCGGGGACGAAGATGAAGGCGAAGTCGTTGGGGTCGCGCGAGCCGGGGTTGGTGGTGCACACCACGCCGAAGAGATCGCACACCCCGCCGGAATTGGTGGGCCACAGCTTGTGCCCGTTGATCACCCACTCGTCGCCGTCCAGCACCGCCGTGGTCTGGATGGTGGACCCGCCCACGATTTCCATGTTCTCGATGTCCGCGCCGCCCTGAGGCTCGGTCATGGCGTTGGCGGCGAAGCGCGGCTCGGTGGTGTTGCAGAAGATGGGGGCGAACTCCTCGCACAGCTCGCGGTTTACGTGGGGCTCCATGGCGATCATCACCATGGGCCAGTAGACCACCCCAAAGGCCACCGCCATGCCGGAATCTGCGCGCGCCACCTCCTCCATGAGGCGGTAGGAGGCGGTGCCCACGTAGTTGGAGCGTCCCAGCCCCCATCCCCCCAGGTCCTCGGGGAAGAGCACGCGCTGCATGCCCAGCTCGCCCATGAGTTTCTTGAAGGCGGGCTCGATGAGGGCGTGCTCCTTCCAGTCCTCGTCGAACTTGCGGCGGTGGGGGATGACGTAGGTCTCCGCCCAGTCGCGCACGATCTTCCCCAGGGGGTCGTCCAGCGGCGAGAGATATTCCAGGGGTCGGGTGAAATCGTCTATGGTCCTCATCTACATGCACCTCCCGTTCTCGGCCCCGCGGGAGGGGGCGAGCTTCAAGCGGTTCCCGCAGCTCTCCTTGCCCGTCATCGCCGCATCCTCCCCTCACCGCGCATTGGACTGGTAGAAGTAGCGCGCCACATCCATCTTGGCCAGCTCGTAGGGACCCAGGCAGAGCTGCATGGCCTTGGTGTCCCGCCAGTAGCGCTCCAGGTTCCACTCCGTGGCGTACCCCGCCGAGGCCATCATCTCCATGGCGTTGCCGATGGCCTTCTCCGTGGACTGCGCCACCTGGTGCGCCACCATGGAGGCGGTGACGAAGTTCGCCTCCAATCCCGCCGGCCCGTAGATGGCCGGCTCCGCCAGCACGCGGGCGAGGTCGCAGGTGAGCAGGCGGTTCACGCTGATCTCCTTGGCCACCTCGGCCATCACCGCGGCGGTGAGGGGGTTGTCCTTGAAGATGTTGCCCCTGCCCTTGATGACGCGGTTGTCCCCCCACTCCTTGAGGATCTCGTAGCAGGCGAAGAGGGCGCCGACGTTGCTGGCGGACACTCCCAGATAGAACCAGGCCAGGGCGGCGCGGCAGGCTTCCGTTCCCCTGGCCACGCACATGGCCTCCGGCGCCTTCGCCTTGGCGAACTCCACCTCGGCGTTACGGTCGGCCGCCAGGCCGGTCTTGAGGAAGGCGTCCCCGCGCTTGACGCCCTTGGCGTCGCCCGGGACGGCGATGATCCCCACCTCGTCCTCCGCGTCCGTGCCCTCGAGGGCGCAGAGCACCGCGAACACCGCGGCATCCGCCCCGGAGGAAGCGGGGCGTGCCTTCTCCGCCTCCACCGACCACGCGCCGCGGGAGAGTTTGGCCCTGGCCTGGGGCACATCCCTGAAGAGGGGCAGGACCAGGGCGGCTATGGCCGGGGTGTCCTGCGAGGTCACCACGGGTGCCAGGGCCGCGCAGGCCTCGTCGTTCACCCTGCCCTCGGTGGCCACGCAGGTCTGCAGGGCCCAGAGGGAGGAGAGCAGCAGCGCTATTCCGGTGTCGCCGCGCGATACCTGCTCCAGGGCCGCCACCATGGTGTAGGCCGCCGAGGGGGCGTTGTGACCGTCGCCCCCGTGCGCCTCGGGCCAGAAGAGGCGCTGCAGCCCGATCTCGCAGAAAAGCTTGTGCATGGCGGGGGCCAGGAGGGCGGCATAGTCCTCCTTGAGCTCCAGGCGCTTCTCCATGAGCTCGCTCTCGGCCCAGCGGCGGAGGTTGCCCGCCAGCGACACGTCCATGTCGCTCATCCATTCATACATGCAGGGAAAGACATCGCTTGAACTCATACCAAACCTCCCCTTGGTCCACTTCCCTCTCGCGTACCCGTATACCCGTATATGCGGACGGGTCCCGTTGACCCCGTGAGCACAAGAACGAGATGGACCGGCATGATGATCCGATTCCCTCCCCGGGATGGCCGAAAGACCGCCTTAGAGCAACCGCCAGCCTAAACTATATAAAAGACCTATCATTATTCGTAATACCTGTACAAGGGGGGAACCCCTAACTCCTCCATAGGGAAATCCCCCGCGGCCCGCGCGCCGGGCGGGCGCCCGGTCTCGAGCAGCTTTCTGGATCTCCGGCTTCCATGGAGAGCCCGCGGCCCGCGCGCCTGGCGGGCGCCCGGTTTCGAGCAGTTTTACTCAGATTCCAGCTACTATGAGAAAACCGCCCGCGTCCGGCGCCCCGGATCATAAGGCCGGTTTCCCGGATCCCGTGGAACAGGGGGTCCGAACCGTCCATGTATCTCTCCGAGGGACGATTTGACGCTGCGCCGGCGGTCTGCAAGAATCCTTGCGGGAACCGGACGGAGCAAGCCGCGGTCAAAGCCCCGGGAGCGATTCTCGAGAGCGGCAGCCTCCCGCGAGGTCGACTCCCCTCACGGAATGGCCGGAGTCCGCGTCTCAAGCGCCCGGCCGGTGCGAAGCAGACGCGCATGGCCGAGGAGGCCGTTCCTCCAGGACATGCCCCCTGGACGTCCGGGGAAAAAGCTTGAAAGCGGACCGGGCGCGGCCGTGCGGCGATGAGGGGGGCGGCGGCGTGAAGGGCGCTCGCGACGCGAGGAGAAAAAGAACGGTGTGGGATTTCTTGCGAACGGGGAGGTTGCCCCGGTTCTCCCGGCCCGTGATCGGAGAATGAGGAGAAAAAAGGCGCGATGAGTCTGCTGCGGACCCCCTGGAGACGGATCACCGCCTTCAAGGAGACGCATCCCCGCCTCACCGCCTGGATGCGACGCTACGGCATCTACCTGGCGGTGCTCTTCTTCATCCTCCTGTACAGCATGATCTCCCTGCTCAAACACATGAACTTCCAGTCCCACGGCTGGGACCTGGGCATCTTCGACCAGCACGTCTGGCAGCTTTCGCGCTTCGAGTTCGGGTTCAACACCGTGCGCATGGTGCCTTCCCTTTGGGGCGACCACTTCCATCCCATCTTCTTCCTGGTGGTGCCCGCGTACTGGATATGGTCCGACGCGCGCATGCTCCTCATCTACCAGGCGGTGGTGGTGGCCCTGGGCGCCATCCCCGTCTATTACGTGGTGAGGCGCAACTTCCAGAGCTCCTTCTGTGCCATGTGCCTCGCCCTCACCTATCTGCTCTTCTGGGGGACCATGGAGCTCATCTTCTTCGACTTCCATACCGAGGCCTTCCTGGGGCCCCTGCTTGCCCTCGCCTATTACTTCATCGACCGCGACAACTGGGTGGGCTACCTGCTGACCCTGCCCTTCCTGCTGTGGGTCAAGGAGACCACCGCCTTCCTGGTCTTCTTCCTGGGCCTGTACGTGATCCTCTTCCGGCGCAGGTGGTTCGCGGGCGCCGCCACCTGCGTCATCTCCGCGGGATGGTTCTACGCCGTGACCAGGCAGATCATGCCTCCCCTGGCGGCGAGCGGGAACTATTTTTATTTCAAGTACTACTCCCACATGGGCGACAACTGGATCGAGGTCTTCAAGTACCTGGTGACGCACCCCTGGGACGGTGTCAAGCAGATGTTCGTCCCCTACCACAAGGCAAAGCTCCTGCTGTTCATCCTCATGCCTTTCCTTTTTCTCCCACTCCTGGGGGGATTCAGCATCGTGGCCGTCCCCGCCCTGCTGGAGCGCCTGCTCTCAAACTACTATCCCCACTGGGAGATCCTGCGCCACTACAACGCCGTCTTCGCGCCTATCTTCATCATCGCCCTGCTGGACGCCGTGCCGCGCCTCCACCGCTGGCTGGCGCGCCGGGGGAGGTACTACGATTACCGCAGGATGGTCCTGGCCGTCTGCGTCCTCGTCCTGGCGGCGCAGATACCCTTCACCTTTTCCCGCTCCGCCAAGACCCTCTTCAATCCCTGGTTCTACCACCTCGACCCGCGCATGGAGCGCACGGGGTACGACATCATCTCCATGATCCCGCGCGACGCCTCGGTGTGCGCGCAGGACCCCATCGTGCCCCACATGTCCCAGCGCGAGCACATCTACCAGTACGACGGCAACACCTACGGCGCCGAATACGTGATCCTGAACAAGTTCCTGGACTGCTACCCCCTCACCAACCGCACCCTGGTGTGGGAGATCGCCAGGCTCTACCGCGACCCCCGTTACGAGGCCCACCGTTTCGGCTACGGGTGGGTACTCTTCACCATCAAGCCCGAGTACGACCTGGAGGGCAGACTGCAGCCGCTCCCGATATGAGCCCCGATCGCCATCGGCCTGAATCCCGGCTTTCACTTCCTCGCCGTTGGCCGCTTCGGTTCCTGGCCCCGGCCTTTCCCGCCGCGGTTTCAGCCGCAACCGATCTTCATCCCCACCCTTCCTCGCCCGATTCCTTCCCGCTTTCGGCACCGGCCCCGGCCTTTCCGACGGGGCGTGGATCATCCCCTATCGACTCCCAGACCTTTCCTTTTCGAGCCTTGGCGACCCGTGGTCCCTGGCCCAAGCCCGTGCATCTCCGCACCCGAACCCTCCCCTGTGGCCACGCGGATCCCCCGTCTCCCTGCCGGAGCGATCCCCGGGCCAGCCCATGGATCCCCGTCCGTGTTATAATCCCGGTGATCATGACGGGCCGTCATGAAGGTGGGAGGGACCAGCATGAACCTGCTCATACTGTACGAATCCTGCACCGGCAACACCGCGCTGGGGGTGGAGATCATCCGCCAGGCCCTGGAAAAGGACGGGCACCGCTGCGAGGTGAGGCGGTTCCGCGACGCCGACCCCGCCGGGCTCGAGGGCTTCGACCTCTACTGCTTCGCCACCCCCGTCCAGAGCTTCGCCCCCCTGGCGAGCGTTCACCGTTTCATCAGGGAGATGCCGAAGCTCCGTGGGCGCCCCGCCTTCATCTTCACCACCTGCGCGGGCTGGCCCGGCGCCGCGCACCGCATGATGGCCGCGGCCCTGCGCCGCAAGGGCATGATCGTGCTGGGAGCGCGCACGCTGGCATGTCCCGACAGCTGGCCCATCGGGCGGAGGATCGACCGCTTCTTCTACGACCACGTGTCCTTTCCGCGCCGCGGGTCCGTGAAGAAAGCCCGCGCCTTCGCCCTGGAGATGGTGAACATGGCCTACCGCCACCGCGACGGCATCAGGGTGAGGCAGGCTCCACGCCTCCTCTGGCCGACCCCCACCCTTCCCCTGGGCCTCGCCGCCGTGCGCGGGATGTTATCCCGGGGTTTCGGAAAACGGACGGTGGACGCGGAGACGTGCACACGCTGCGGGGTCTGCGTGGAGGCCTGTCCCGTGGGGGCGGTCAGCCTCGACGCGGAGGGCGGCCTGCCGGCGTTCTCCGGGGACTGCATCGGCTGCTGGGCCTGTTTCAACAACTGCCCGGAGCGCGCCATCCTCTCCTCTGCCTGCCGCCCCGAGCATTACTACGGCGGGATCAGGAAAAAGCGCCGAACAAACCCGCTGCATTACCGTACCCGCGTTCCCGGCGACCCGTCATAGCCCAACCTCCACACCGGGGCGGTCAACGGGGCATCAGGGTGTTCGCCGCTGACAGATTTAACCCAACCTCCACGCAGGGGCGGTCAACGGGGTGCTGGAGATAAGTGCCTCGACGGGCTGTTCAGGTCGCCTTCCTCCCCCGTCCCGTCGCGACAGGCGACCGGGCCTGGTAGATACTTCCTTCTTTTGTCAGCGGACCTTGAGCTGTCTCGCCTCCGCGCCGAAGGGTTGGCAGGTGAGGATCAGGCCTTTCTCTCCCTCCTTCACCTCGAAGACGGCGGTCACGAAAGCCTCCGCACCCGGCTCTATGGGTTCTGCGCTGTACGGCCCCCCGTAACCGCTGGTGGTCACCAGATCGTATTTGTCCCCCTTCGCGTTGGTCAGCTCGAGATCGACGGGCTTGACCCCGGGCGACGTACTGGTGCCCGTGTTGTAGTAAGCCATAATATACCAACTGCAAGCCCTGCGCTCAACGCATAGGTCTTCCCGTGCTCCGCCGCCCAGGAAACGGGCCGGGCGAGGGGAGTCGGGTCCTGAAATCCCGTTCTCCTGCCCCTCCTTCGGTCCATATTGCCCGACAAGGTGAGTTTGCGGGATAGCCCCCCGGAAACATCGCGACCCTCGAACGAGCCGACCGGACTCCGGGGCCCGGCTCTCGAGGTTCCCCGGGGAGGAAAGGTCGGAGGGGGAGAGCAGCGGAGCTTTCTAGCGCCTGACCATGCGGTTGGCCTGGTTGGGGCAGGCCCTGACGCACTGCCCGCATCCCTGGCAGGAGAGCACCTGCGCCCTGCCGCCTATGAGCCGCCGCTCCTCGAAGGCACAGACCTCGACGCAGGTCCCGCACCCCTCGCACCTATCCGGGTCCACCACGGAGCGGTAGGTGGAGGGGATGAAGCGGAAGCCCACCTCCCTGTAGTAGCGGTAGCCGCGGATGGGCACACAGGCGCAGCCGCAACAGTTGCAGATGACGAAGTAGTTGGCGTTGCCGCGGTAGTACATGTGCCGGTCCACCATGGGGACCAGCCCGATCCCGTAGCTCTCCCTCACGATCCGCTTCGTCTCTTCCTTGTCGATAGGGCGGTAATCTCTGGGGAATACTTCCAGCCAGATGGGCGCGCCGGTCAGGATGTATATATCCGTCTCCATGGGGTGGTCGCAGGCGCGTGTGGCCAGGCGGCAGCGGCAGGGCCCCACCGCTATCAGGCTCTCGTCCGGCAGGCCGTCGATGAACTCCAGCATCTCCTCCAGGGTCATGACCTGCCCGGCGACCATGTGCTCGCCCACGAACTTGCCGGCGGCGTAGTAGGAGAGCCTCTTCACCCAGGTCCTGCCGAAGACCGGGAAACGGTACTGGAGGTTGAGGATCCAGAAGAGGACGGATAGCAGCCGCACCTCGATGCGCGCGTAGTGCTTGAGCATGAACAGGCGCAGCGGGCTGTGCTCCTCGATGAAGGCGTCGCCCCAGTGGCGGGGCAATGACCGCTGAAGCGCCTCCAACCCGGCCAGACACCACAACCATGCCCGCAACGCTCCGAGCCTTCCCCCGGGCTCCTTCATGCCTTCTTCCTTTCCTCCTGGCCCCGCGTCGCCGTGCCGGTGCCCGTGTCTCCTCAGCGCCGGCATAACCGCACCGCGAACGCCGGGGCGCCGCTCCTCGCCCGCGCCGGCCATGCCCGCCAGGGGCGGTGCCTTTCGGGGATCCGCCCCTTCTCGGCCTCCTGCGTTATTCTAGCACCCACGTGCGCTCTGTCGCCTTGATGCGGGCGGCCGGTACATGAAGTCCCGTTTTACCTCCGGCCTTGTCTGACCCCCGTCTTACCCCCGGCGAGGTCAGGTGCCGTGCCGGCTGCCAGCCCCGCTGAAGCGCGGCATCCCTGGCCGCCGCTCGCCTTTTCCCCGCCCACACGGTTAGAATGATGCGGAGGTGATGGCCTTGAAGGGTCTGGATGGGCTGGCGCGCAGGTTTCTCTACTACCCCGACCGCCTCCCCGCGGACCTGCCTCCGCCCCGGTGGGCCGTCGGCGCCGAGGAGGTCTGGCTGGACTGTGAGGACGGGGTGAGCATCCACGGCCTGTGGTGGCCCGAGCCCGCGGGCGCCCCGGCCATACTCTTCCTCCACGGCAACGCACAGGAGGTCTACAGCTGGTCGCTGGTGAGGGAAGAGCTCGCGCCCCTGCAGTGCCGCATGCTGCTCATCGACTACCACGGCTATGGCAAGAGCGGCGGCGAGCCCCACGAGGCGGGGCTCTACCTTGACGGCAGGGCCGCCCTGCGCTGGCTGGGCGAGCAGGGCGTGGGGGACGGGAAGATCATCGTCTTCGGCAAGTCCCTGGGCGGCGGGGTGGCCTGCGAGATCGCCCAGGGGCGCGGCTTTCGGGCTCTGGTGCTGGAATCTACCTTCACCTCCCTCGCGAGCGTGGCCAGGAAACTCTTTCCCTTTCTTCCCGGGAAGGCCCAGCTGGGCGAGACCTATGACTCCATCTCCAAGCTGAGGCGCGTGCGCTGCCCGGTCATGGTCATCCACGGCGACCGCGACGAGCTAATCCCGGTGGAGGAGGGCCTGGCGCTCTACGAGGCCGCTCCCGAGCCCAAGGAGCTCTACCTGGTGAAGGGCGCGGGGCACAACGACGTCTCCATGGTGGCGGGGCCGGAATACACCCGCCGCATCACCTCCTTTTTAATGGGGTCAGCCCCGGACATGGGACATTGTCGTTGAACACTTTATCCAGCGCCACCGGACATCCGGTTCAAGCTTCTTTTCCCCCCGTCCTGGAGAGACTCGTGAAACATTCCGAGAGATCCCGATGCGTTGATCTTCCGGGGTTCCGGGCGACGGGGAATCTGCCGCCGCCTGCCGAGGAAGCGTTTCGCTGACGGCGGAAAGACAGCGCGGCTCCATGCTTTGCTTTTTGTCCCATGTCCGGGGCTGACCCCATGTGTTAATCTGGCAACATGTGGTGGAGAGCGCTCCTGGCCGCCTTCGGCCTCATCTTCGTTGCCGAGCTGGGCGATAAGACCCAGCTGGTAATCCTCACCCTCAGCGCCAGGTGCGGTTTCAGACAGGTGTTCCTGGGGGCCGCGGCGGCCTTCGCGCTGCTCAACGCGCTGGCGGTATCGGTGGGGGTGGTGCTCTACGAGCTGGTGCCCGAAAGCGTCATCAAGTACTCCGTCTCGGCGGTCTTCATCCTCTTCGGCCTGTTCATGCTGCTGCCGGAGAGAGAAGAGAGGCGGGAAGACGAGGAGGACGGAGAATGCGAGGAGGGCTCCGGGGAAGCGGAGAACGGCGCGAAGCGCGGCCGCAGCCCCCTGCTCACCGCCTTCTTGATGGTGTGCCTGATGGAGCTGGGGGACAAGACGCAGCTCTCGCTCCTCGCCCTCACCGCCAAGTACTCCTACCCGGCCCTGGTCTTCGCGGGGGGCACGCTGGCCCTGTGGGCGACCTCGCTCATCGGGGCGCTGCTGGGGGCGGGGCTGAGCCGCATCATCCCGCAAGCCCGGATGCGCCGCATCTCCGGAATAATCTTCATCGTCTTCGGTGTCGTCAATCTCTTCTGGTGAGGGCGTCAAGCCATGAACCTTGAATCATATACCACATTATGGTGTGACATATAATGGTAACCACTGGCTGCTGATTAAGGATTTGATTTCCGATCCCCTTTCACGCCCCGGCCGGACCTGGGGGCATGCCGAAGTGGTCCGCCTCCATGCGCAGGAGGTCCTCGACGGTGTTGATGTTGAAGAAGGAGCGGAAATGGGGGTCGCCGGCGGCGATCTCCTCCTCATCCAGGTAGCGCACGTCCAGCTCGCTCACCAGCTCGTGTATCTTAAGGCGCCCCTCTTCCACGCGCGAGCGTACCCTGTCCAGTATGGAGCGGGAGTACACCGCGAAGAGCGGCTCGATGTAGTCGCCGTGCCGCGGCACCACCGCCTCCCGCCCGGGGGCGGCCGCGAGCAGGCTCCTGATGAGCTGCGGGCTGGGGTACGGCATATCGCAGGCCATGACGAAGACGTAAGGCGCGGGAGCGTGCTTGAGCGCGGTGTAGATGCCCACCAGCGGGCCCTTGCCGGGGATGAGGTCGGCGACCACCTTGACCCTTTCGCCTCCCGCCGCCGCCAGGGGAGAATCCCCTCCCTGGACCACCAGCAGTACCTCTGGAAAGATCTCCAGCAGCACGGATAGGATGTGGTCAAGGACCGGTCGGCCCTCGAACTGCAGCCTCGACTTGTCT
>FWPV01003284.1_pt1 | contig 37125 bp, 38 predicted proteins | sample 2228371 | NCBI WGS metagenome assembly FWPV01 (sample SAMEA103939776, study PRJEB20133) | metagenome | reverse complement strand
TTTCTTTGGCAAGGAAGCTTTTGGACTGGGAACCAAAAATTGAGCTGGACGAGGGCCTAGCCAAAACGGTTGACTACTTTAAAACCCAAATTTAGACGCCGGCAAAACTTGCAATCTCATACAATCTAATATAATCTAACATACAGCTGTATGAGCTTTAGAGACCGACTAAAAACAACACCACCGGAGATTTGGGCTAAAATAGCCCGTATTGATGAGCTTAAAGGCCAGTGGGCAACAGGCGCAAAACTGCACCCCCAAATCCTAACCAACCTTAAAAGTCCGCGCTAATAACCTCCAGCGGGGCATCCACCAGAATTGAGGGCGCAAAACTTTCTGACGAGCAGGTGGAAGAACTCATGCGCGGATTAGCCGTCCAAAAACTGGCCGACCGCGATTCCCAAGAAGTCAGAGGTTATTTTGAACTGCTAAGCAATGTGTTTGAAGCATGGCAGTCTATAACCTTTAGTCAAAACACCATAAAACATTTTCATAAAGAGCTTTTAAAATATGTGGACAAAGACGCCCTCCACCGTGGCGACTACAAAAAACAGGAAACCAAAGTGGTTATGGTAGACGATCAAGGCCATACCACGGGCGTCTTGTTTGAAACCGCACCGGCCTACCTTACGCCTAAACTCGTGCAGGAACTTACGGAATGGACGCACCAAGCCTTAGCGGGGGCAATCTTTCACCCACTGCTGATTATAGGTAACTTTATTGTGGAGTTTCTGGCCATTCATCCGTTTACGGACGGAAACGGCAGACTTTCCAGAATACTTACCAATCTATTGTTATTGCAGGCGGGTTATGGGTATGTGCCCTATGTGTCGCACGAAAAACTTATTGAGGACAAAAAAACCGCTTACTATTTGGCGCTAAGAACTAGTCAAAAAACATTTGGAACGGAGAGCGAGAATTTAACGCCCTGGCTGGATTTTTTTAGACATTCTGCTGGCGCAGGCAGAGCAAGCGGCCGGATTTATTATGGGCGGGTTGTTTGAGAGCTCGCTTTCACAAAAACAACTTGCGGTGTGGGAGTACCTAGGTACGGTAGTGGAAGCTAGTCCTTTGGAGATAAGTAACAAGACCGGTATTGCAAGGGCTACGGTAAGCCAAGCATTAACCAAATTATTGCGACTTAAAAAAGTGGAACGGTTGGGTTTGGGCAGTGACACCAGGTACAGGAGGGTTTAGCATATGACTAACAATAACTTCTCCATCATCATCCCCGTCTGCACGATAAACGACTTCATTTAAGAATTTATGGATCAAAAATACACTTTTATGGAGCATGGGTTATTTCCCTCTACAACAACGACGAACATGATTTGGCTATGCTAAACCAAAAATTTATGGATCATCAATGGAGCAGGCGTTACTGCTTGTTATAACAACGACAAACCCTGTTTCTATCCGTTTTAATGGAATTTCTATGGATCATCTATCTACCACCCAAAGAAAGGGGGGAGTTACCCAATTAAAACAAGTAAAACAAGAAAGACAGCCCCTCCCGTAACTACTCTGCATAAGCAGAACACGGCATAGAGCCGTGTTGCGCTACGGGCGAGCCGTCTAACAGGCACAATGCACCTCAAATTGCTCACTTAAAGCAACTGGACTGTCAAAATATTACATAACAGGGGCCACATCAGGAGGCAGGACTTTTTCTATAACATAAGTAGGGCTAGTCTTTTTAGCCAGAGCGGAAGCAAGTTCATGTAGAGTCTTTTCCACACCCACCACACTACCCGTGGCTTTGTTTTTAGCAACCCACTTATTGGCGAATCTGGTTTTATATTCAAGATACCGGGCTTTTTTCTCTTCCATGATCATATTGTACAGCTAAAACCCGCAAAATTTTATGTCGTATAATAGCCCCATGAAGCAAGGCAGTCCGTTGGTTTCTGTAATAATGCCCGCGTATACCGGAGGGCCATGCTGCCAAAAACAAGGTTCAGTAAACACATCACTGAGGAAGCGACTAAATAAACTTACAATTTAGGAAACAAGTAGTGAGATCATAATATGAAAATACTTATAATAAACTGGAGAGCTTTAAAAGACCCTAGAGCTGGTGGAGCAGAGAAAGCTACATATGAACATGCAGTAAGATGGGTCAAAAATCATCGTGACACAGTTTATTGGCTGTCACCAAGATACAAAAATGGACAAATAAATAATGAGATTATCGATGGTATTGAGTGTATATACATAAGGCCACTTTTACCCAACAACACTTTATTTTTACCTATGTATTACCTAGTTTTTATGTTTAATGTTTTCTACAACTATATGCTTCATTTTCGTAACAAAATTGATGTTATTATTGAACAACACCACGGAATCCCTCTACTTGCCCCTCGTTACGCCAAAGAAAAGGTTTTATTATACATACACGAAGTGGCAGGAAACATCTGGCATAAAATGTTCAACCCACCACTCTCTTATTTAGGGCACTATTTAGAAAGGTTTTTATTAAAACTCTACAAAAATAATAAAATAGTTACTGTTTCTGAAAGTACAGCTAAGGAGCTAGCAACCATAGGTCTGAAAAATGTAGAAATAGTAAACAACGGAATTGATGAGGTAAGCAAACCGTACAATGTTCCGGTAACCAAAGAACCCAAACTTACTTTAGTTTACCTGAACCGTCTGGTAAAAATGAAAGGTATAGAAAGGACCTTTAGTGTAGTAGCTAAGCTCAAAGATAGAACAGAAAATGTACAACTGTGGGTTTTGGGTAAAGGCGAAAAAGAATATGTTGAACAACTACAGGCTTTGGCAAAGCAGTTAAATATCACTGATTATGTCAAATTTTTTGGCTATGTTACAGAGGAGGAAAAGGACACATTATTACGTAAAGCACATATACTCATTAACCCCAGCTATAAGGAGGGTTGGGGCCTATGCAATTTAGAAGCTAATAGCAGGGGTGCCCCTGTTGTAGCTTTTTCGGTACCGGGGAATATTGACTCTGTAAAACATGGTTATAGCGGCTTGCTTTCTGATGATGGAGATATAGATGGTATGTGTAATAACATAATGACTGTAATGAAAGATTATTCCTTTTACAGTAAGAGCTCCTTAGAGTACGCTAAACAATTCACTTGGGAAAATATGAGTGAGAAGTTCCATAAGTTATTAGAGTCACAAACATGCACATAAATAAAATTGTAGTAATTCCTTGTGATATTAAAAGGTTTTGTACCGTATTTTTGTTAACCGTACCTGTTATGTACGGGGTAGTCCCAAGATTTTCAGGCCTTAAAGCGGAAATTACGGTAGACGAACAGGGTTGGATGGTAAGAAGCGCCTCTTTTATTCAAAATGTAACAAACGGTAACTATGAACATACTATCTATGCAAAAATAGACCCTAACTCTAAATACGCCAGCCAAGGCCTCATAACTAGGTTTGTAGTTGGTTTATCCTACTACAGCGATTATGCTCATAATAACAAAGATCCCTTGTTAGTCCTTACCAAAGATGCTTTATACCATGGCCGGCTAGCGTTAAGTATAACTAGTCTAGTTTTAACGGGGATAGCAATTTTTCTGTTATATATACTTCATAGGAGCTATCTCTTTGCTCTTCTTGCGAGCCTAATGTTGATTACAGACCCCGTAATAATAAATAACGCAAGGGTAATTCACCTCGATGCCGTAGTCTCTTTACTTATTACTATTTCCCTTATCTTATTGGCCTTAACAATATATAATCAAAAGCCATATATGCCCCTGTTCGCAGGAATATTCGCGTGCATGGCATCCTTGCAAAAAACGCCGGGATTGTTGTTATTACCATACATTCTAGGCTTTCTATTGTTACAATATATAAAAACGAAAAAAACGAATTTTTATTACCCACATAATAATCTTCTCGGTCTCCTGCGTACTGACTGGTTTAATCATCCATCCAGCCTCATTAAGGGACTCATTTAGCATAATAAAGTACGAATTCATTGCGGCATCAACACACTTCGGCAACAAAGAATCATCCGCACACATACAAAAACCGTCGGCTAGAATTAGCCTATCATTAAAAGAGTCCGTAAAAAATACTTATTTTATCCGGTAAGCTTTGCGATTTATACCAACATAGTTGTTTTACTAGGCTTAATGTGTGTCATAATCTGGCTTGCCAAAAAGGGCTATCAACAAAAAGTTGGGACTGCATATACAACCTTGGTGGTTGTAATTACCCCCTATATACTTATACATGCTTGTATTATCACGCTTGCTTATAGTCAAAGTTTCAGATATTTCCTGCCGGCGTATGTACAATTTGTATTATTATCCACACCAGGTTTATACACGCTGTATAAAGATGTAAACAATAGAAAAAATTTATACTCCTTGGCATGGTCTCGTTGGCTACGGTGATGAGGTTGTACTACTACAAAGACAGTTATTATAGTTACAGAAACCCGTTTTTCATGAATAATGCACAACGGTACTTAAATTATGGCTGGGGTTACGGTCTAGAACAAGTGGCTAATTTTATCCAACCGGCCCTTAAAGAAGGTGATGGAGTATTCACCCATAAAGCGCCATTAATGAATTTTCTTATAAAGGAGGGTGTCAAGGGCGTTACATTTTATGAACTTGGGAGTTATGACTGCCTTATGAAAGAGGGAGATTTAATAATTTTCTATGAGGAGGATCTGCGCTACGGCAACAGCGTAGAGCTTTACAGCATAATCTCTAGGAGCGGACCACCTATAAAAATTGCCTCTAGTAAAGGTATAAATTACGCGTATGTATACATAATTGACAAAATTTGTTAGAATTTGTAGACAATTCCAAAAATGCAATGAAACAAACAAAGGTTTTTTGTAGCGTAATACTTCCAACTTATAATAGGCTTTCTACACTGAGGATTGCATTATTACCAAGTTTAAATAAACAAACTAGCAGTAACTGGGAACTAATAATTATTGACGACTGTAGCATGGACAATACAAATGAGTATTTTACTAGCATAGAATACAGTAAAGAATTTCCTAAAGTTTCTAAACTGACTAAGTATTACAGAAATGACAAAAACCTAGGATCTCCAGCAACAAGGAATGTAGGCTTTAAAAAAGCTCAGGGGGAATGGTGCTTTATGACGGAAGACGATTTGGAATTTGATAAGCCAACATTTTTCCAAGATGCAGAGTCTATAATAAAAGCTCTAGTAACGAAGGATGGCGGTATTGCCGTAGTATCACCTCAAAGGCTGGAATATGATACGAAGGGTTATTATAAAAATTACAATGGTAAGTATGTGAATTATGGCAAAATTTCCAAGGAAATTTATTTAGACCCTAACCAAACAAAAGAGGGGTATACTATCAACACACACGCCTGTTCATTTATCAGAACATCAATAGCACAAAATTACCCCTATGACTCTATAAATTTTAAGTATTTCAGAGAAGAAAGTGACTTTTACGAAACTATTAGAAAAAACAGTTACACCTTATACTACCTAGGAAATAGATTGGTCACAAAACACCGCATGGACTTAGGCAAAAGTGGAGGTAATAGAAAAAACTCTGTCAACATTAGAAACGAGTTGAAATATATTCGCGGGCATTATGCCTTTCTCAGTAAACATGCCAATATGCCCGAGGTAAGGTTGGTAGCGTTTATATTAGTCAGATACCTAAAGATTTTGTCAAATTTGATCGGTTTTCCATACCTTAAAAACGCTATCTCCTTTTTCAAGATATGAAAAACAACAACAAAGACAAAAATTACATTTTCGCAATTACAACAGACCCTTAAGACAATGTTTACGGGTATGCACTGATATTTATGCAACTTATAGTGTTTATACAAAGCAGGTACAACAATATAAGTGTACACCTTGTTAGCACAGACGGTGCTTGTACAAAGCTACTAGGGAACAAAATAAAAAACCATATCCTAGTAAAACTCCCTAAGAAATGCTGTAGTTTAGTAAAAGGCATACTTTATACAACAAAGCTCATTAATATACTTTTGAAACAAGGACGAGGCTCTTTTTTAGTAGTTAACAGTGAACTACCTGAGCTTTTGGTGGCCGCGCTTTTGAAAAAGAAGTTCTGCAAAACCTATTGCTTTATACACGATTACCATAGGAAAGGGTTTAGAAAATATTCTATCTTATATAACCTCATAAGAGAACAGCTACTTAAAAAATTGGCAATATATTTGTAATAAACCCAGCACTTATTTTACCAATGTCACAGAAGCTGGGACCTTTAAACTACACCCCCATCAACAACCCCATTTTTATAGAGTACCATTCACGCAAGCAGTGTGATGTATGCAACAACGGCAGGAAAAAAGTCTACATGATTGGCTTACCAACAAAAGAAAAGGGTATAGAAGATTATCATTACCTTGCCAGTAAGCTATCCGCCTTTTCTTTTTATTGGTACTGCAACAATGTTGCTGTAGATACTTTAGAAAAATATGGACGGTGTATAAAATTTAGAGTAGGGCTTAACCGTATAACTATGTTCGAAGAAATATCACAAATGGACCTGTTTTGTGGTTGCTCGCACTACGAAAATTTCCCTCTTACTGTTGGAGAGGATATGGCTATGGGTATACCTGTAATAATTTACAAATTAAATGAAGTGGAGAAAGTTTATAAAAATACTATTCAATATGTTGAGTATCTAGACCGTGAACAGATGCTTATAAATGTGAGGAATTATTTAGAAAATAATGTATATCTAGGCAACAGAGAAAAAGCTAAAAAGCTTATCGAAGAAAATTATTCCCCAGAGAAAGTTGCAACCAAAGTCATGGAAAGTTTGTTAAACTAAGTATGAGGCATAAGACACAGGATCACGAAAACAAAAACCTATTTGCCAACTACGTCAGCACCCAACTTAATCAAACCAAAAATTATCAAAGCCACAATAACAAATTATTTCTAGAATATGACTTGTATAGGAAAAATATAAAGCCTCACCTTCCAAAGAGTAAAGACTCTTGTATTCTGGATATAGGTTTTGGACGCGGAGAATTCTTACGGTACTTGAAAACCGAGGGCTTTACTAGCATATGGGGCGTAGAGTTATCTACCGAGGCTGTTGCTCTGGCCAAGTCTTACGGCTTGGTAAATATTATCCACACCGCCTCTACGGAGAAGTATTTGGAAAAAAATATAAACCGCTATGACACAATTGTAATGTTGGACACATTAGAACACATACAAAAAAATAAGGTAATAGGACTACTTAGAAGAATTAGGACCGCACTTAAAACTGGTGGGTGCTTCATTGCTAAAGTACCAAACGGTAGTAACCCCCTTAACTCAAATATATGGTGGTGTGATTTCACTCATGAATTCATCTACACTGCTCACTCACTGAAGCAGGTATGTCTAATAGCAGGTTTTACGGATGTTAAAATTTATCCGGTAAAAGAGGGGGGTTAACTTGGCATGCTAAAATAACCAACATGACGCAACCGTTCCTTATAGCATTGTTAGAATTTGCCACAGGATTATGTCGCGCGGACCTGCAAGATGATGCATTTTATACTAAAACAATTCTTTCTGTATCAAGAAAATAGGAGGCTGAAAAATGAAGTTTTTGTATTTTGCACTATTTAACGAGCCAAATTTCCCCGGAGGTTTGGAAAACACAGTGAGAAAGCTTTTAATTAATCTCTCACCCCGTTATAAAAACAACACAAAAATACTTGTCTTTAATCCGGCTCTGGAAAAAGAGGGAAAGATATTGGAAGCAAATTACATAAACTTGTATAGACCGCGTAGCTTGGTTCCATACCTACCTAACAACCTAATAAAACTACTCTTAATAGATAAACTTGTTTACTCTTGGTTGCTTGCAAAGTACATAAAAAGTTATTGTAGCGATTGCATAATAAACTTTCACGGAGTTGAAATAAGCTTTTTTAGTCTGCTAACAATTAGAGCAAAAGAGAGGCGTATTACTTTTGTCACAACATATCAAGGCTCGCTCACAGAAGAAAGGCTTACTTTTATAAAAGACCTGCCTTTCACACAAAGCTTGGTAAAAGTTGCGATGATAGCGTCCCTCCCTTTAGTCTATGTTATTGATGTGGTGGGTTATAAGAAATCCACATTTTGCGTATTCATAACAAAACATATAGCGTCCTATATCAGAAATCTCGCATTGAACACTAGAGGTTGTCCTTACGCCGTAATACCAAACGGTTACGAGCTGAGTGTGTGTGAAAAACTCTCAAAGCTGAATGGAAGTAAAACTAAACCGTGTATCAATGTTGGCTCAAAAGCATTCCACAAGGGCCTAGATATCGCTTTGAAAGCGCTAAGACAGTACAACAACTCTAGATGTGGAAGACTAAAACTTAAAGTCGTAGGGTATAAAGACGACGTTCAAAATGTGAATTTTCTCATAAAGAAGTACGGTAATGCGGTTTATTTGGGAGTACTAGAAAACGCTCAGGTACTAGAAGAAATGCGGTCTTCGTGGTTTTTTATATTACCCTCTCACTACGAGGGTTTGCCACTGTCCATATTGGAAAGTATTGCTTCTGGCACACCATACTTATGTTCGGAGCCTTGTCACGCGGAAGAGGTTGACCCAGAAGGCAAGTACGGCAAAGTCGTAAAAGGTTTTAGAATCCAAGATTGGGTAAACGGAATAAAATACTTAATGGATAATTATGACTACTACAAAACTAACTTAGCAGATGTGGTTGTCTTAGGTGAGCACGCCAAAAATTTTAGCTGGTCTAATATCACTAAGCGTTATGAGAGGGAAGTCTTTGACCTGTTTGAAAACTAGAAGAAGCTTCTTGCATATTCTTATTCTAGTTACAATAATAAAACTGTTTCTACTACCATGGGGTGCTCACCCGTTCGATTTCTGGGCTTTTGCTAATACCATAGAACGCTTTGTTTTCTATGGTTATACTCCCTACGACGCTTGGAGTAGAGGCAACTTGTTAATTGTGCTTTGGTTACCCTTGTACTATCTGTACCTTTTATTTATTTACTTATTAGGAAATCAGCCACCTCAAATTGTAGTACTACAAGTTTTTTTCAAGTTCCCATTTCTATGCATAGATGTCATAAGCACCTTACTTATCTATAAGCTATTAGTCATTACAAAAAATGTTTCTTGGGCCAAGCTACTATCATTATCATGGTACATAAACCCACTTATATTTTATTCGTATGGCATACACGGCCATTACGAGATTTTGGTACCTTTTTCCCTTTTATTAACCTTATATGCATTATCTACTAAAAAACCGTTGCTATTTGGCGTAGGCCTGACTCTTGCCATATCAACAAAGTACATTCCAATGATCTTTATACCTCTGTATTTCATCTACACCTTAAATAAGAATTACGGTTATAAATTTTGGTGCAAAGTTATTTTTTACACAGTAACTGGTATAGGGTTAACTTTCCTTTATATTTTCACTAAGAACGAGCTGGCTTACTACATATTTGATAACGCTTTAAGACTTGGGCAAGCTCACTCGCTAACCGGTACAGTTAGCATAAACCCCCCTAACTTAGTGTCCTCGCTCCTCCTCCTCATTGCTAATACCACCCTAACAGATGGCTCGACACCCCGACTATTCACTATATCCATGTACCTACCAGTGTTTGTTTTATTAACCGTAACCTACCTTTTTGTAAAAAGGGCTAGGCATGCTTACAAAAAAATTGACTATGATTACCAAAGCTTGTTGGGAGATATTATTCTGGTTTTAGTCACTCTCGCCCTGTGTATAACTAGCTTCCAGATCCACTACTTAATTTGGTATATTCCGCTGTTGCTCTTACTTATACCTTACAGCACTAAGTTATACAGTTTTATGTGCGCTTTTACAGTAGTATCAAGCTTGCTTGCTCTGAAAAGCGAGCTCGGCTTCAAAACTTTTTTTATAAATTTGGGACTAAACATACAACCCTTGTTTTTAGAGAGTACCAGCAGCGTGGTAATAAATGTAACGAATATAGTATTATTTATCTTAATTTTTGCTCTTGGTATATATTTAGCAAAATGCGTTTACACTGTACATGATGGTGCGGATAATTACAACACCGTTTATTACTTTATCCTGTGTTTTTTCTTATGGTCCGCTATACTAGCTGTGCACATACAACACATAATGGCATATACGGACGATGAAATCGGCGGGCACCGGCATTATAACCACCTTGGGTCGGTACGGGATTACTATAAAGGCACACTTTATGGTGATGCAGTTATTTTTTCTGATATTGGTGAAAAAAATTCACTTGTTTTAAAGGAAGTTGCAGACAGCAACAACCACAAGATAAAGAGAGACTTATTCCTCGCAACTGTTTATGCGAGTAGAAATGACCCTCAGTTAACAAATAAGATAGATTTGATGTATATAAAGTTCAACAACTGCATATTAGATAGTTATAAACCACCTCATCTTGAAAAAAAGGTGGGTATGGAAATTAAAATACCGTTGGAATGCCTGCAAAAAGATAAGAATGTAATGTTTCTGGATTTAACAACACCCACCTCCGGCAACTTACCTACCCATTTTACAATGAAAATAGAGAACCTAAATTTGAGTGATTACAGCATCAGAGCAGGCGTGCTACCACCACATATCCCGGTTGCGGTTGGCGCATGTTATATGTTAGTAATGTTTGCAATGATACTATATGCTATTAAATATGTGAGCAATGTGCCCGTGGAAACTTGATATTTGCCCGTTATCTACAAAGTTTGGCCCGTAGGAAAAGTTGCTTATGTGATTAGCTCCCCGCGTCAAAGAGATTCCTAAAGAAAATCATTTTGTGGCAAACGGCTATGCCAACGGCTGGCTGATCAACGCGGAGGAGCTGTGTCAATCGGGCGCGTGGTGCGTAAAGAATCCCGATGGCACTTACGATATGGAGCTGATCATAGAATTTTGGCCTCAACGCCTGTATTATGTTGGCGCGGGCATTTCTTTAACCACCCTTTTCTTGTGTGTGGGGTATTTGGTTTGGGCCGGGGTTGGAGGCAAAACCGCGCCTGTGATAACATAAGCGCATGCCGATTACCAACATTTTGCTTGCTTTTTTATTTGCTTTGGGGTTTTTGGTATTCTTTTTGCCCGTCTCCGTATGGACAAAAAAATTGCTGGACTTGGAAGTCGCCCAACCAATTGCTGCCTTGCTTGTGATTGGTGTAGCTGTGGGGCTTTTGGGTGTAAAAACGGCAGGGGTGGCGTTTATTTACCTAGCGCTTGCGGTTTTTTGCCTGTGGGCGTTCACTTTTGGCTTTTTGGCGGACAGAAAATACCCATACACGCTGGCTTTGGTATTCCTGGTGGCATGCCCATTTCTACTTATTGCCAAACTAGACCAAATTGCCGAATTTTCCGCCGTGCTATGCTATTTGTGCTTGGTTTTAGGCGTTTTAAAGGATTTATTTTATGACAAATTGGTGGACTAAAAATGGCAACGATCGCAAATCAAGTCGGATGGCCCTTATTACCCTATTGTCGTGCCTTGCTTTCTTTATCGCGCCTGTAAAGGCCCAAACTTCCGCGGAATACTATGGCGGACTTTTTAATTCCTGGGGCATTAGGACCGACATTCTCCCAAGTCAAAAAGCTGACCAACCCGCCACCAAGGCTGATCTAAAAAGTCTATATGATTTAATCTCCGGAGAAACAGTCCAGGAGAACCAGCCGGAAGAATTCCCCCAAAAAATCGTTGAAGAAAATAAATACCTACTAATTTTAGAGTCGCAAAAAGAAAAGGCCCAAAAATTGCAGGAGACGGGTGTTATTCCGTCCTATCGAAGGATTATTCTTGTCTCTAAAGCTTACCCACAGGATTTATACTTGAACCAAAGCTCGGCATCCGCCAAACTGCCGGCCGACCTTGACCCAAAGATCATTGACACCAAAACCTATTACATTATTCCGGAAGTTTATTTAACAGCACCGGGGCTCCAAACCCAAACCGCCAGTTATTTTAAGGCCGTGGCCAAAGCAGAACAAGCGTCTATGAGTAAATCCAAAGACGCTTCCTCATCCAAAACCAAAGGGCTAATAGCAAACCTAAGAAAAAGCTTTTTGTTTGAGAGCGCGGTGTACGCGGGAGCCATACTTTTGATTTTTATGGCATTTTACGGGCTCTTTACCACGCTGGTCCGCAACCCCACAAGGCTCCTGCAAAAGGAGTTTTACTTGCGTTTGTTATCCGGATCTGTGGGGTTTATCACAAAATACCAATCGATATTGCTGTTTGGCTTTATTCTGCTGGCGTTATTTTACATTCCCATCCTTTACGCGCTTTATCTAAAGACCAAACTTCTGGGCGATCCGACTTATGTGGCAAAATACATTACAACAACCCTAGATTCCCTAGCCATGTCCAACCACCTAACCTCCCAGAATATTTTTAGGCTTGGGTTCATGTTTTACAACTATGTTCTGGCGATTCTTGCCCTAATCCTACTGATCCCCGGGCTTTGCAAGGTTACCGCAATCTCGAATCGCAAATTTGCCTCCGTCAACCTTAAAGCTTCTTTTGTAAAGTGGGCCGTTCCCACTGTCGTCTTGGTTACGATCGTTCTGCTGGCATTCTTCCCTGTTGACTCGCTTTTGGGACCTCTTGCTCTGGTGGCCGTGTTTATGACTGGACTAATTTGGTACATTCACGCCCGCAAACTCGCTTACACCCAACTTTTTACCATCAAAGAACGGCGCGTTCTGCTTGGGCTTTTGACTTTAGGTATTGCGCTTAACATCGCCTGGCCGGCGTTCCAAAAAAGCCTCCCCGTAAAGTACGCTTACGAACCTCTTATTGGTATTAAAGATGAGGTCGTCATGCTCCCGTATAGCAAAAAATGGGGGCGAAATGTGTTGTTTGACAAACATTACTATTCTGGCGACTCGCTTATTTTTGCGGACGGCTATCTAATTTACGCTCCCGGCTTTGAAAAGGTTGTCAACAAATCTTTGATGGATTTTGAAACAAATGGAAGTTCCGCGACAGGAATTAAAAATACTTTTACGATCGTCGCCAGGGACACTAAAAAGACTATGGAAGCCTTACTAAAAAGGCCGGCCCTTGTGGACTATTTTAGGACGGCGGAGTTTTCCCCCGTTTTTATGCTTACGGACACAAATTCCGATGCGCTATACGATAAAAACCTCACCTTAAGTTTAACCTTTAATTGTGGGAGAAACCCGTCTCCTGCCGCGGTCAAACTAGAAACCATAAGCCTTAATCGTTGGGCGGGCGGACAAGGGAATCAAGGTCAACAAAAAGATCGGGACGAGAACGACAAGCAAAATCAGACCGCCAATCATGGGGCGCTGGACGCGCTGGAAACCCAGTCAACAGAAGTCCTAAACTTCCCTGGATGCGAGCAAAAAATGTCGCCGGAAACCTTCCAAGTTCCGTTGGACGCGTTTTTACTGCCGGAGGGTCGTCCGATATTAAGACTTAGGGGCATAGACACAAAAAGTCTTGCCGGCGCTAAACTTTACGCGGATGGACAAGAAATCCCATTAATTTTTATAAACGCCAAAATCTTGGACGAAACGACCTACACCCTTATCTACCAAAGTCCCGCGATAAACCCGTCCACAACAACGGAGCTCGTCACCAACCCCAAAGCCACAACTGAATACGCCAAAAAGTCCGCAACATCCAAGCCAAAAGAAATAACCGCCTACTCCACAGAGGTAAAAAAAGAAACTGTTTTTGACCTAACCCAACCCCCCGCCAACAACCAACCCAACGGCACATACCGACCTTACCTTTTGGAAGAATCAGCTCCTCAAGGCTTTGACATCAGCTTCCCCATCAACACACTTATGAAACAAGGCCGGCTAGATAACCCCTTTATTATCTGGTCGAGCAAACCAAACGAGATAATAAAAACAGAGGACTAAACTAAAACCTATAAGTAAAACCTTTCAGCGCGACTTGCGCCTGTGTTCGGGATAGTATACAAAACGTGATAACCAACCCGAATATTCACCCGGGCACAGGTAATTTGCTTTTGGGCTCCATTTCTGCCAATGTACACATTATGTACACTAACGGAAATGCTACTCCAGAAAACGCGCTGCGGGAGTTGGCTATTTTGCCCTATTTTACCACCCAAACGCTGGCAAAACTCACAGGGTCAAGTGCAAACACCAACAACACGCTTTTAACCAGATGGAATAAAAGCGGTAGAATCATTAGGCTAAAACGCGGTTTATATACAACTCAAACCTTTTACACCCACCACATCTCTGACTTCGATTTTATCCCCTCCATGTCGGCGCTGATAAATAGGCTGTCTTATGTCTCGCTTGAATATGTACTACAAAAACACAATATTCTCACGGAAGCCACCTATACAATAAGCGCCGTCACAACAAAAAAGAGTACGAGGGTGCGCAACAAACTGGGAATTTTTTATTATAAAAGCATTATTCCTAATTTATTTGCCGGCTACACAACCGGCAACTACCATGGAATTGTTATAAACGAGGATACTCTGGAAAAAGCCTTATTTGACTATTTATATTTTAGACCGCTGTACGGTTTGCTGCGCAATTTTAAAATCAATCTGGCAGAAGAATTAAGACTAAATATCGACTTGTTTACCCCGGAACAGATGACAAACTTTGAGACTTGGTGTAAAGAAAGTCAACTAAAAAATGATTATGATTTGCGACAATTTTAGGGAGCATGCATGGAAGATCGCTTGATCAACGAGCTTAAGGCCTTTTTGGCAACAAAAAGCCCTACTTTGCCCAAGACTACCCAAATAGTTTATCTTAAAGAATATCTACACTCGTTTGTTTTGGACTTTATCTACAGCTCAAAAACTTATAGCGAGCTGAATTTTTACGGTGGCTCTTGTTTGCGCCATCTTTATGGACTTACAAGACTTTCGGAAGATCTGGACTTTGATGCGTCGGAATTATCCACATTAGAAAACTTCGAAACCGATCTAAAAAGCTATTTTAAGTCCAACACTGGCTATGATTTAATAGAAACCAAACGCCAGGAAGGGATGTGGGAAATTAATCGTATTACTCTAAAATTCCCAATTCTGTATAACTTGGGCCTTGCCCCAACGCCAAACGAACGATTTTTTGTTAAAGCAAAGTTTTCAAACCACAAACAGCATAGAACGATTGTCAACAAAACCGTCAGCCTGTATGTAAAAGTATTTAGCGCTAAACATTTTAGCCTGGACACACTATTTGCGGGAAAGATTTTAGCTTGTTTAGAAGGAGTCTTTCAAAAAGGCGCGGGAGAAATATATATTAAAGGACGAGACTATTATGATTTACTTTGGTTTATGGAGCAGAAAATAACACCAAACGCAGAAAAACTTCTCAAGGACGGCAAACAAACATACACCCAAGAATCTGCCTTTAAAGCTTTGTCAGAAAAAATTGAGACCATAAAAGAACGGGATCTTACGCTTGATCTGGAGCCACTTTTCCCTGACTCGGTTTTTGTGCGAACTTGGGCAAAGCATTTTAAAGACATGTATTTTAGCCTTGTTAAAAACAATATATGATCTTGGCCGACTACATTTACGGGTTTATCGAGGACAATTCTGGGCTTTTTGCCTTACCTAAGTTCATTGCCGGGCTTGCCGGCTGTACGGATTTTGTAGGCTATCCCACAGGCATGTGCCAAAACTTGTGGCAAAGCAATCAGCCTTTTATTTTTATTCCGGCGTTTTTGCTAGCCAAACTAATAAATCCGGCGCTGGCCTACAATTTGATTGTTTTGGGCGGGTTGGCGCTTAATTTTGTGTTTGCCCTGCGGTTTTTTAAACATCTTTTTGGGCGTTTTATCGGGGTTTTGCTGGGAACCACTTTTGTTTTTAGTCCATATTTAGCCTATCAAGGCCGGTCGCACTTTGATCTGATTCAAGTCTGGCCGGTGATTTGGTTCTTTCACACGCTTTTTTTCTCTCAAAGTCGCCATAAACCCGTTTATTTGGGACTGCTTCTTACACTAAGTGTGGGCATTAGCAATTACCTTGGCTACTTTACGGGGCTTGCCGCCGCGCTCTATTTGGTGTTTAGCTTTTTAACGACAAAAGAGAAACGGGCGACTTTAAAAATAGCCTTGCCGCATGTCGCTAAAGCAAGCGCGGTTTTTATCCTGACCTCGCTTGTTTTTACGTTGCCCTACATTAAATCTAACTATTTTGCCCCCAAAGTACGCATGGAGGACGCGACTGACCCTAAAGCCTTAAACCGCCCATTTGAGGATTTTGTGATTTTTTCTTCCCGGCCTTGGTATTATGTTTTGCCTTCCGTAGACAATCCGTTTTTTGGACAGGTGGCACAAAAATCGCTGGACCTGCTGTCCTCCACAAATAACTACCTTGCTCAAAACTATTTTAAAGCGGAGCACTCGGCCAGCTTTTTGGGTTGGGCGACTATCTTTCTTGCCTTCATCGGATTTATAGGCTGTAAAGTTCGGGGGTGTGGCGTTTTTGCCATGGGTACCAAACCTGCAAACACCAAAGATTCCGAACACACTGTGATTGTGAAAGATCATCCAATTCTCAAAACGCCACACCCCCTTCCTCGCGCGCAGTTTCCCATTGCGCTTTTGTTAACTATTCTTGGACTTATTATCCTGACCATGCCCCCGTCGATTGTCCTAAACGGAGTTGAAATTTACACCCCAAGCTACCTGCTGTTTAAAGCGTTTCCCATGTTTAGAGTTTTGTCTCGTATGGGAATCGTGATAATGCTTTATACGCTGGTATTTTCCGGTTACGGCTACAAAATCCTATCCGACTTTATGCTTAAGAAAAAAGTAAACTTGATTGCAACCAGATCCATTCTTGCCCTCTTGGCGCTACTTTCCGTCGCCCAGCTTTTTGTCCCGCCAAAAATTACCCATGTGGCGACTCCGCCAAAAGTCTACGGCCACCTAGGTCAAACCGACCCTTTTAAGTCGCCCATCGTCGTCTACCCTTATTCTAAAACCAACGAGGCTCTGTTTTGGCTGACCGCGCATCAAAAGGCGCTAATTAACCCCCGCTTTTACTCTAATAAAGAAACGGCTTTTGACTCGGAAACTTTTACGGAACTTATTAAAACAACCCGCGGGCTAGAGCAAGCTCGGAACCTGGGCGCCAAATATCTGGTTTATTTTTATAAGGTCGACAATGGGGAAAGCGCGGATTTTTTTGCCACTACAAGCTTCTTGCAAAAATTAGCGGATTTCTCCCAAGCCTCGGACGCCGAAAGGCAAATCATCGTTAAACCAATCGATCGCATCGGCTTAACTTTTGTGAGAATTGTGGAGGCTGGTTCCGCAAAAGAAAACTCCGCGATTTTGTACAGATTTAGGTAACCTCAACCAAATTAGTCGACTTTCACCCACTATAACTACTCCGGATCCACGGTCCTCGATAAAGCATACCTTTTAACAGCTTTTTTGGAAACAGGCGGATTTCCCCAAGCAGTCTTGTCCCAAAACCCTAAAGAAATTCTCCTTGCATATTGGAACGATCTGCTGGAAAAAGACTTGATAAAACGCTATGCGATAAGGAAAGAAGCTAAATTTAAGGAGCTTGCCTTGTTTTACCTTACCAATGCCTCGAACTTGGTCAGCTTTGGTAAGCTGGAAAAAAGTATGGACTTAAAATCCTCTACCGTCGAGAATTATTCCTCGTACATGGAGAACACCTTCTTGATGTTCTTTCCAACAATTTTTTCTTACAAATTTAAGGATGCCAGAAGAAACCCCAAAAAAGTTTACTGTGTGGATACGGGTCTGCAGAATTTTGCGGGCTTTAACTTTAGCCAAAACCTCGGGTGGAAGATGGAAAACCTAATATTTTTAGAGCTCCTAAAAAGTCAAAGGCAGTCGATAAAAGATGTACATTACTGGAAAAACGACCAACATAAAGAGGTGGACTTTGTAATAAAACAGCGGGACGGGCTACAGACAGTGCAGGCGTGTTGGGATGCCAGCAACCCTCAAATTTTAGAGCGGGAAAAAGCTCGTTGATGCTATGTCTGAGAGACCTAAAGCTTACCGAAGGCTGGATAGTAACCTCCGAAGTCGCCCAGGAATTAGAGAGCAACGGGAAAAAAATACACATTGTGCCTGTTTTGGACTGGATAGAAAAACTTGATTAACAGGGTTTGGTTGCGGGGCCCGGATTTGCACCGGGGTCTTCAGATTATGAGCCTGACGAGGTACTACTCCTCTACCCCGCGGTAAACCAACCTAACTTTGGAATAGTAACAACAACTCCCTAACTTTGTCAAACAATCTATTAAAAATATTTGCTTTTTGGATGCTGGATCCAGATACACCTTTTCTACCATCTCCACTGCCAGTGTTGCCCAACTCATCATCCAAAACCCCGTCGTCGTTCTCATCTTCCAACCCTAAAAGGTCGTCGCCCAAAATCTTGGGCTTTAAATACACTTCCTCGCCTGGTTTTACCATGTTTAACTTGTTCCTGGCCTCTTGCTCAACAAATTCGGGGGACCGCCTGTACTCCGCCTCTTGCTCTAAATCGGCTTTTTGTTTTTGTAACGTCTCCAATTCTCGCTTTGCCTCAATAAGTCGCCCGCCCTTTTTTAGCACATTTACCGTGGCGACAATAGAACTAACCGATAGTATTAATAATAACCCGGAAAATAGGATATTTTTGGCAGTTCTAGCGTCCACGGCAACATAATACCATTGTTGACATTCCGCGCCAAACAAACTAGAATGGCCCATAGCTTTGCCCGACCTAGCCCCAAACCAGAAGAATAATTATGAAAACAGCGATAACAAAGAGCCATAAGGATTTTGTGGAAAATTTAAAGAGCGCGGGGAGGTCCACCTCTACCGTTTTATCCTATAGTAAAGACCTTGAGCAACTTACCAAATATCTGTTCGACAAGGGTGTAACCGCGGTGGAAGAAATTACTTCCGATCACCTAACCGACTTTATCAAGGAGCTTACCGACACGGGCAAACTGACCCAAAAGTCTGTGTCGAGAAAAATTAACTCCATTAAAAGCTTCTTCAATTACCTAATATCTGTCGAAAAAATAAAAACTAATCCCGCTCAAATACTAACCCACCCCAAACTAGAAGCCAAAAAACCAAAAATTTTATCTACCTTGGAATATATGGCTCTGCGGGAAGCCTCTAGGCGAGACATTAAGCTGTACACAATGGTGGAGGTTTTACTCCAAACCGGCGTTAGGATTTCTGAGCTTTCTGGCATTGAAATTGGACATTTGGATTTGGGCGATCAACCCACCTTGTTTATTCCAAAGAGAGAAAGCCAAAAAGAGCGCATTGTCCCTCTAAACAAGAGGGTTAAAGAGCAGATTCAACAATATGTCAAGGAAAAAAATATTACGGAGGGCTTTTTGTTCTCGACCAAATCGGGTAGCCAAATTTTAATTAGAAATATTCGCGCGACTATGGAACGACTCTTTGAACGCGCCGGGCTTAAGGATGTTAGCGTCAACGATTTGCGCCACACCTTTATTGCGTACCAATTGGAAAAGGGTGTCAGCCTGCAAACAGTCTCACGGATTGCTGGCCATAAAACATCCGCAACAACGCAAAAGTACCTAAAATATTTAAATCTGGAAAAGCCAGGCAAAAAAGAGACTCTAGAGGAGCTTTAGCCTGTACTTGACAACCCTGGTTGGTGGGTGCGCCAGGACTCGAACCTGGGACCAACTGTGTATAAGACAGCCGCTCTACCAACTGAGCTACACACCCTAAAACCACTAGGCGGGCGGGTCCAAGCCTATGCAGTCCCTGCGTCATCGTCAGGATGTTAAGTCATCCTCGTCGTCGCCGATATCTAGCGCCCTCTCATCCAATCTCTTCAATTCCCTGTTTTTCTCGTAGTCGCGCTCTTTAACCTTATCTTTGTCCTTTAGATACTGCTTGTCCACCTCGTCAACCGCCCTAACCAACGCCGACTCCAGTGTGTAATCCGAATCGTCGCCAAAGTAATTTTTACCGTCAATCCAAGCTTCGACTTTGGCAAGCAGCTTGTCCGGCTCCTGCGCCTTATTCATGACAATCCTAATATTTGCCTCCTCGCGACTTCTTTGCTGTATGTGTCCAAGCAAGACCGCGAGCTTTTGTTCCGCCAGCGCCCTCATGCTAGGAGTCAGCTCCAAGTTGTCGCTCAGGATTTGGATTGGCATATTCCTATTTTAACACAGGATAAATTTGGTCGCCGTTTTCGTCAGACACTATGATGGCCGACACCGGACAGGATTTGGCTGATGTTAAAACCAAACTGAAATCAGACAATTCGGCTCCCGGCTTTATGGTAGCCTTATTGTCGGAACCCAAATCAAAAACTTGCGGAGCGACAACCGTACAAGTACCGCAACCGACGCAGGTATCGCCGTTAACTCTAACTTTAAATTTAGGTCGATTGGTTTGCGTGTCTGACATAGTCGCTTACTCGTTAAATTCTATCACCTCGTTGATTCTGACCACCAATTCCTCAACCTCGTCGTCGGTATAACCGTGAAGCTTTGCGCCCGCCTCAATAGTATCAAAATGCATGGCCCCGCAACCTACACAATGCAGACCATAGTCCAAAAGGACTTCTGCGGTTTTTGGGTAAGTAAACACTAGCTCGCCCAGATTGTGGTCTTTAGTAATCTTACGATCCTCTTTTTTCTCCTGCCCAACTTTCTTTACAACTTCTTTTCTAGTTTTTGACTTTTGCATAGTTTTTTAGGGCCTCCTGCAGCGCATGATAACATAAAAGCGCGCATTGTTGCCTGCTTGCAGTCAGGTCGAACTTGATCAGCTCCAATATCTGCATCTCTGTAAGACTTTGAAGTTCTTTGACGGTTTTTCCTTTAGTAAACTCGGTTAAGATAGAAGCGGAAGTTTTAGAAACGGCGCATGACACACCAAAGAATTTTGCGTCCGACACTTTATCGTCCTCAAGCTTTAACTGCAAAGTCATTTTGTCTCCACAAGCGGAATTTACTTTGTAACCCGTGAGAGTGGGGTCGGGCATCTGGCCGTAATTTAAGCCCGATTTATAGATCTCCATAAATTCTTCCCGATATAATTGATCTGCCATGACAAACTTTTTAAAGCAAAACGCGAGACGCCTCCACAATGCCCTCAAACAAAGCGTCGATATCTGATTTGTCGTTATAAATGTACCAACTGGCCCTAAAGGTCGGCCCGACATTAAAATGTTGGTGCAAGGGCATCGCGCAATGAAAACCTGATCTTACCGCCACGCCACACTTATCTAAAATGGCCGCAACATCATGGGCGTGCATTTTTGGATGATAAAAACTCACAAGCCCGCTTCTTTTTTTAGGGTCTTTTGGACCTAAAACCTCAAGCTGGGGAATATCTTTCTCAATTCTCTCTAATAACCCCAAGGCGTAAGCGGTAAGCTCAACCTCATGTTCTCTGATATTACTCATCCCAACTTTTTGTAGATAATTCACAGCCTCTGTCAAACCGACAGCTCCGCCCACATTAGGTGTGCCGGCCTCAAATTTATAAGGGGGTTCCTCCCAAGTAGATTTTTGTTTGCTAACTTCCGCGATCATGCCTCCCCCCGCTATAAACGGCTCCATCATCGGGTAAATATCGCTTTTAACATACAAAACGCCTATCCCCATAGGACCAAGCATCTTATGGCCGGAAAACGCCAAAAAATCGCATCCCAACTTTTTGACATCAATAGGCATATGGGGAACTGACTGCGCGCCATCCACCGACACCAAGGCGCCAAACTTTTTTGCCTCCGCCACAATATCGGACACTGGGAAAATTGTCCCCAAAACATTGCTCGCCTGAGCAACAGTTACAAGTTTAGTATTTTTCGTAAGCTTAGAGGTAAAGTCCTTAAAGTCAAAAAGCCCCTCCTTGGTAGGATGCATGTATACTAGCTTTGCCCCCGTCTTTTCCCCAATCTCCTGCCATAGCACTAAATTACTGTGATGCTCCCAAACGCCTAGTAGGATCTCGTCCCCCTCTTTTAAATTTTTAGACGCGTAAGAGTAGGCTACTAGATTAATGGCCTCGGTGGTATTTTTTACAAATATAATTTCCTCATTAGAACTCGCTCCGACAAAAGTTTTTAAGGTTTCCCGCGCCTTCTCGTAAAGGAAAGTCGCCTCGTCAGCCAAAGTGTAAGAGCCTCTGTGAACATTGGCGTTGCTGGTCTCATAATACCTATCCACCGCTTCCAAAACGCTGGCTGGCTTTTGGCTCGTAGCCGCGTTGTCAAGATAAACCAAAGCCTTACCATTTACCTTTCGCGCCAAAATTGGAAAGTCGGCCTTTATCTTTTGGACATTAAGCATGGTCTGCTAATTATACACTACCCTAGTCTATTGGGAGCTCCAAAAAAGCCTTCACCAAGACATACTCGGCCTCCTTGCGGACTAAACCGCGCGATTGCAGATAAAACAAATGGCTCTCGTCCAACCTACCAGTGGTAGAAGCGTGCGAAGCGGTGACATCGTTAGTTTCTATCTGCATGATCGGTTCGGCGTGGTTTCTCACGCCATCCCCAAGTATCAAAGTCCTTTCCTCTAAACGGGAGTCCGATCCGCGGGCGGTTTTTTCGACAACTACTTTTCCAACATAGCGCGACTCTCCTCCGTCGTCCAAAACTATTTTTACCCGAGTTAGAGATGTTGTATGCGCAGCGGTATGAATCACAAATGTGGCTAAATCAAAAACCTGACCATGTCCCACCCGACACGCGCATAATATGCTACACGACACATGGGACTTTTCTAGCTTAACTGTCAACAACCTCTTACCCTGCTCCGATAACCCCCCGTCAGGGTCGTAAATTACAATGTACTCAGTATCCTCGGTGGGAGAAAAAACCGTTTGATTTATACTGTTGTATGGTAATTCGATCCTCTTCATGGACTTGACCCCAAAATCAACCAACCGAACCTTCCATTCCCAGCTCAATTAGTCTATTTAACTCCACGGCATATTCCAGAGGCAATTCTTTGACAATGGGCTCGATAAAGCCGTTGACAATAAGCCCAGTAGCCTCCTCTTCTGACAACCCTCGCGACATTAGGTAAAACAGCCTCTCCTGGCCAACCTTGGAAACCGTGGCCTCGTGCTCAATTTGGGCGGAGGGCTCGTCAATCTGCATGACGGGAAAGGTGTCGGTTGCTGATTTGTCGTCCAACAACAAGGCGTCGCATTGGATTTTTGACTTGACATTTTTGGCCGACTCGGCAACTTTTATCAAACCTCTGTAGCTTGTTCTGCCCCCATTTAAGGAAACCGATTTTGAGACTACTCTTGACGAAGTTTCGGGCGCGGCGTGCACCATCTTGCCCCCGGCGTCTTGATGTTGTCCTCTATCCGCGTACGCTATGGAAAGCAACTCGCCCCGCGCCCGCCGTCCAACCAAATAACAACTGGGATACTTCATAGTGACTTTTGAGCCAATATTGCCGTCCACCCACTCCATCACCCCGTCCTCCTCAACTCGCGCTCGTTTAGTCACCAAATTGTAAACATCGCCCGACCAGTTTTGGATTGTGGTGTACCGCACCCGCGCGCCTTTTTTGACAATCACCTCTACCACTCCGCAGTGTAAAGAATCGCTGGAATACACGGGGGCGGTACAACCCTCCAAGTAATGGGCAAAACTGCCCTCGTCGGCAATTATTAAAGTGCGCTCAAACTGCCCCATGTTGCGAGCGTTAATCCTAAAATATGCTTGCAAAGGTCTTTCCACGCGGACGCCTTTGGGAATGTACAAAAACGACCCGCCGCTCCACACCGCGCTGTTTAACGCGGCAAATTTGTTGTCGTGCGGGGGAATTAACTTACCAAACCACTCCTTGAAAAACTCCGGGTGGGCTTTAAGCGCGCTGTCCGTGTCCAAAAAAATGACTCCCAAGTCCGCTAATTCTTTTAACAGCGACCCATATACCACCTCTGATTCATATTGGGCCTTAACACCGCTCAAAAACTCCCGCTCCGCCTGCGGAACTCCAAGTCGGTCAAAAGTCTTCTTGATGTCTTCCGGCACATCCTCCCAACGGCGCTCCTGACCCTGCGTGGGTTTTATGTAGTAGTAGATCTCGTCAAAATCTATATTAGAAAGATCCGCGCCCCATGTAGGCATATCCTTGGAAGCAAAAAGCCGGTAAGCCTTAAGTCTGAACTCCGTCATCCAATCGGGTTCGTTCTTTAACCGCGAGATATTTTTGACAACTTCCTCGGTGAGACCTTTTTGCGACTTATAAACGCTGGTCTCCGGTGTGGAAAAACCAAATCTGTAATGACTCAAACCAAGGTTTTTTATATCCTCAGATTGCGTTTTGTCGTTTCCAACGCTTTCCCTATCCGCACCTCCTGTCTGCTTACTGTTAGATAGGTTTAGTTGTGGTTGTGGTCGTGGTCGTGAATGTGATCGAGATTGGGGCTGCGGTTTGGTAGACAGAGGCAGAGATTGCGACCTTGGTTGTGACTTCGGTTTAGACATATCTTCTGTATCAAATTTCAAAATAAACTAAGGTGAATCAACTCTGACCAAACTCCTCCCCAAATTCCTTATAACCCGTTTTTTCCAGCTGTTTGACAAGCTCAAAACCGCCGGACTTTACAATTTTTCCCGCCTTCATGATATGAACAAAGTCGGGATTGATATGATCTAAAATCCTCGCGTGGTGGGTGATTATAATAAAAGCTGTTTCCGGATTTTTCTGGCGGAGCCAGTTAATTGCCCTAGCCACGCACTTTAAGGCGTCTATATCGAGTCCGCTGTCAATTTCATCTAGAATAACCAATCGGGGCTCCAAAACCAGCATTTGCAATAACTCCATCTTCTTTTTCTCCCCGCCGGAAAAACCCTCGTTTAAGTAGCGGTCCAAAAAGCTCCTATCCATGTCTAAAAGCTCTAATTTTTCTTTTAGCAATTCTCTAAATTTTATGGGCGATATAGATATTGAGTTTTTGCCACCACCGAGCCCTTTGTTTAGCTGACCAGCGCCATCTTCTTTGTATACATCGTCGGTGTGACTTACTTTGGCGGCTTGATTTCCCATGATTTCTATTTGACTTTGACCGTCGTCCGACTTTTTCGAACCCTCTCCAGAAAGCCTTTTAGTGTAAATCATCCGCAGATAGCCTGCTACATTCACCCCGGGAATTTCTGGCGGATGCTGGAAAGATGCAAAAATGCCCAGCTTGGAACGCTCGTCGGGAGTCAGCGACGCTATACTTTGCCCGTCAAACACAATATCCCCGCCGGTAACCTGATAAACCGGATTTCCCGCGATAACTTGAGCCAAGGTACTCTTACCACTACCATTAGGCCCCATTATCGCGTGAATCTCACTTGGTTTTGAAACAAAATCCAAATGCATCAAAACCTGTGCACTCTCTACCTTCACCCCCAACCCTTGTATATTCAATGTTTTACTCTGCATCACAGTATAATAAACTTTATTTCTATGACTGACAAATCTGTTTGCTAATTGTCTGAATCTAAATCGGACATGGTTTAAATCCGATTGGAAGATTTCTTCTCTTAGCAACACAATTGCCAGTCACACCCAATGGAACATTGTCGCAATAATCCTGCTTACAAAGCTCGGTATAACCGCAGGAGTTTGTAAAACTCAACGGGGTACCGTCCGAGTCATTCTTAGCAGGAACTTGAGACCACGCTATACCATTGAAGCAAGAGTGTGAGGAAACGGTGAACCAATCCTCGGTTATGTTGTCAGATTGACCGTCTTTTTTACCTGTGTGCGAAACACACGGCTGTACCTCCCCACAACCGTTGTCAGAAACTGCTAAACTAACGGTGCTATTTGCAGGCACTAAAATGTTAAGGTCGATTTCACTTACATCATAATGGCCTCCTAATGGTTGACAGGATGCATAGACATTCCTATCAAGTTTAAAGTCATACCTTTGCCCATTATAATTAACGCTAACCGTGGGAATACCATTAATAAAGCCGTTGCAACCTCTCGGGGTGGGGGCTTTGTTGCGCGAATTGATGGTGTAGTCTTGGTTGCCGTAAGTAACTGGATCCCGAAACTTGATGTTCCCACGAACCGTTACAAAGCCACCAGCACCAGGTATGTCAGTGGGTGTTTTAATCGAAGAGTCTGATGTACATGATGTCGTGTTACTGTTGTCCCAAACAATTTTACCTCCATTGCTGAAGGGCGCAAACTGGAACCGTTGGAAACAGGGCACATTGGAGCAACCTCAGGCTAATCACAAACCTCCCGCTCGCCGAGGGTATAGATAACTCCAGCACTACCGTCGCTCTTGTAACCCACAATAACTATCGTTCTCTGATTGGGATAAGCCACATCCAAAAATCTTACATCGGTGGACTTTGCTTCCTCTATAACAGGATCGTTGGGCCATAGGGTCCCGGTCCCCCAAGCCTCCCATCTCAAACCTCCATTTTCAGTAAACAATACAGTGCCCTTACCGCCAACGGCCACACAGTGTAAAGAATCGTAGCAATCAATACCGGCTAAACTTGGTGTCGAGTCGCTCTGTTGCAAAACCGCTGTCCAAGTCCTACCCTTGTTTTCAGATTTTATAATGTAACCCCCCATACCGGAGGCGTTTTTCTCAGAACCACCCACTACATAGGCGACATCAGGTCCAGGAAAAGAAACACCCCTATTGTGACCCATCCCACTCACATTACTGGTAAGAACTTTGTTCCAATTGCGCATTTTGCTAAAATCGCTACCGGCGGATGCCCACCAAACCTTTGGTGACTTCTGTCCAGCGATAATACAATCCCCCACATCGTTGCAATCCACACCCCAAATGGAGCTATCGCCCCATATCCAACAAGGTGTTCCGGCTCCCCCCTCGACACCGTCTGGGCAGTAACTAGTCTGGTTATTCCTGTCTGGGTCTTGATTTGAAACATTACCTACACAACAACAAGGAACGCTTGGGTCGTCCTCTCCACAACATCTTGGCAGGTTTTGCCACTCACCCTGACCGTTCCAGCATGCGTTAGGAGCATTACAATCCGGAAGTGGCGTCCTAGGGTCTGTGTCACACCAATTAGGATCGGTCCTTTCTGAATCCTTGTAATAACTTTTATATACGCAATAATCCGGCCAATCCCTGTTCTTACAACCTACAGTATAACCGTTGTAAGAACCGTCGTTGGGCTCGGCAATCGCGCGCCATGTATTGCTCCCATAAGGAGCGTAAAACACATAGCCGGTCCCGGTAGCTAATGCGCCCCACTGTCCCACGGCCACATCGTATAGATAGGATGTATAGTTTTCATCGGGAGGAAAATACTTGTAGAGAATGTCTTGATTGTACGACCAGGAATTGCCCACATTTCTGTAAACTCTTCCAAGTTGCCCAACAGCTATAGGAACTCTCCCAACCCTATCAATGCCTAAACCATGCACAAATCCTCCGCCTTCCGACCAATCCGACCATGTGAGGCCGGAGTCGCTTGAGTGGCTTATTAAGGCTCTCCCACTGTCATATCCCTCACCACTGACCCAACAATTGCTCCCATCGTCGGAGCATTCAACAGAGATTAGCATTTTATCCTGAGAGGCGTATCCCTTTTCCGTAACCTGCCAGCCGCGGACTGTGTGACACGCCGCGTAGTCTCCTTCAAAGGCAGGCGGTTTTGCGGAATTTACTAAATACGCAAGGGAGTTTTCAAAACTCTCCCCCTCGTACGACTCCTTACCTTTACTGTCCGGAGAGTCTCCAAGTGTAGAGTTGAACTCATAGGCTTTAGTATAAGAAGAATCTTCCTCACAGACTGAGTCGATGTCTGGCAAGAGTGTAAAGGGAGCAGTTAAAACCTCACCAACCACATACCAATTCTTCATATAGTCCGACCTGACTTTGGAGGGTATCCATATAGATGCCTTACCTATCATGTTAACTTTCCGGCCACAAATCAAATAGCCGGTAGTATTATTTGCACCTCCGACATTCAAGACACCGCACTGTATAATCTCAATTAAGTTATGGGCTGCTCTAGCCAACATTTCAATTACGCTGGTAGCTACATCTTGCGCGTAATGGGTGTCTGTTGGACTTTTGTCCCCCGCGACTTTCTCCCCCTTTTCGGCAAGTTTCGACACCTTTATCTGCCCCCAATCATAATCGGCAGCAACTCTGTTGGGCTCGCTGTCTTCATCAAAAAGGCCATAATCACCTCCCTCATGCTCCAGTTTGTAATCCTGCGTTGAATCAAAGCTATTTAGCGGAGCCCTTGGGTCTGGGGCAATATCCCCAATCGCTTGAGCATCGTGAAAACAATTCCCTAACTCCGAATCTGCTGAATTTGTTCCATCCTCAACGTGCGAGCAGGTACACAAGCTATCTAGAGAGCCTATTCTCGAAACCCCGCCGATATCTTCTGATTTGACCACAGTCACAGCCTGACTAACGCTTCTTTTAACAATCTCGGCAGAATCAGAAGAGTCCACAAACTGAGGGGGCGACATTACCATATGATGAGGATATGTGGCGTCTTTGTCGGCAGAAAGCGTGTGAAAAGTAGTAAAAAAACTTACCCCATTTATCGTACTCGGTCGCCTAACAGAGAGTTGACCTAAAAAGGCTTGGGAGGTCTGCCCTTTGTTGTGACATTCCGCTCTGGTATCCGGACGGGAAGCTCCTTCACTACCTTCCCTCCTATCAAACCAGCCACCATCAGTCACACCTCTCCCACACCAGTCAGATTTGTCATCATTATTCTCAAAAATCCGGTAGTTGTCCTCCTTACCCAGAGTCCTAGTGTACTTTACATCCAGTGCAAATTGCGGGAAATATCTAACATCAAACTTGTAATAACCGGGTCTCCCATAACCAGATAAATCCTCGTTCTGAACTCTTACAGAAGCGCAGTCCACCTCTCCCTCGCTGGCATTTATACCATTGCCGTTATAATCACCGCAACTAAATCTCTCGGGACAAGGCATCTCCCCGCCATTTATTGCCCTAGCTCCAGCCACAGACCCTGAATTATCCAGATCCCCACAATAACCTTCCGGAGGCATAAACTCGCCTAGATAGTGCAAGTTACCAGAGTCGTCCTTACACACAGCCAAGCCTGTCGCTGGATCCGTGCTTTTATTCGCGGCCAAATATCTGGCGACATCTCCAGAAAGATAGGGATCTATGGAACCATCTGTTTTCCTAATCAAACCGCCAAAAGGTATACCAAGGTTGTTAAAAAAACCTCCTGAGGTTTGCGCATTAAAATCCTCATAGCCTTCCTCTCCTATTGCCAATGCGGACCTCCTCAACATCTCACAGTTAAAAGGCTCTTGTTTTTCTTCATAGTTGTTAAATGTTTCAACCCCGGCGGGCGCCCCTTTTGAGTAATATTTGGGGATATGTAAAAATCCTTCTTTAACTCCTCTAAAAAAACCTGGGGTCGTGCCATAAATCTTCCTCATGTCGCACATAACCCTCTGCAAAGAAAGTCGGCCTTCAGTTCGTCCCTTAAAAGGTGCCTGTCCAAACAATTCGTTAAAAAACCAGCTAAGTAACCTTTCCTTAAATAGCATTATTAAGTCACCTATAATCGGCGTGTCGTTGGTGTCTTCTGGGACATACTCGTCCCTAAAAGTAAGCCTATGGTCTCCGGCACGATGGGAGTAGCCGGTGAGGGGTAACTGCTCTGTGAGTTTGGGAGTCCCGCTACAAGCAAGAAAGGTATCCTTATCCCTAAAAACATAGTTCAAATCGTCTGGCGCAGAAAGAAGACTGGAGCTGGATGCGGCCAGAACATCCGCCCCATCAGCCGATGTCGAAGCACCTAAAACACCAGATAATGGAGGAACTACATCACAATCAATATTAATATCCCTAAGATCTAAAACCGCATCGGTCACACCCGGCCTAAGGTGGAAGGAGTAAAGGTCCTTAAGCATCATCCTTACGCCATTGCCGTCAGGATTATCCAGGCACATAATGGCAAGATACTGTTTCCAACCATCCTTCGCGCCGTCCCAAACTTCTTCACAGGTTACGAAAGTTTCTATTTCAAACACGCCGTCGGCTTTTGTCCTAAAATCAGGTACAGCCTTTCCTACAATCTTCCCGTCCTTCTTGCCCGTAAAATTGACCATTTTAACACCGGGGGGGAGGTCTGGAGGATCAGGAACTTTTTGACTTTTATACACGGCGACAACGGCTCCCGCCACTTTTTGATTTGTGACAATCGGATAATCTCGCCTATGGGGGTTTTTAGCATCCTGTTCAGGCACCCGGATTAGTTTATCGGGATTCACTGGATCATAGGTAAACAGTCTGGAGCTTTTTAAAGTACCCTTAATTTTAAGCTTGGACAATCCTGGAACACAAGCCGGTCCCTCCTCGTCCGCCCCAGTTGGATTTTCGGGATTCGGTAACTCATTAATTACTGGCGGGGGTGTGGACGGATTATTCCTAGCGGACCCCCCTGCGCATATCTCATCCCCACAACTTGTTCCAGCACATTGAATATAGGAAATCCCACCGGCATCTTTATAAACGACAATATATTTCTCCACATCACTCATAAGCATGGGGGTAATTGCCTCAACATCACTCATAAGCATGGGGGTAATTGCCTTAGGATTCAATCCTTTATAGTTACCATCGGGGTAACTGGCGTAGGCGTTTTCCAAAAAAGCCTTCCTGGCAGAAATAGATTGACCTGGATGCAGACCAAACTCCATCCAAATATTTGGTGAGTTCGAGCCTCCTTGCTGGCTATTGTAATGTCTATCAATGTCTATATGCTCGGGGATATTTAAAATTGTCCCCGCTCTGTATGCAGTACCCGGGATTCCTGGATCATCGGGAAAAGGTACGCTGCCTAACTCGTAAGGATTGGAAAAAAGAACTCTAGACCCCGACATGCTACCAGCTCCTTTCCCAGCGACACTAGAGTAGAATCGCTCCGCTCTGTCACCAGGTCCTTCCTCATCAGACCAACCCTCTCCCGCCTCCCCTGGAGGAAACGATAGGTTTACTGCACCATGACCAACAACATAATTACTATTGCCAGCCATTGCAGAAGCAAAGGTTCTAAAGAAATCGCCGTACTCCGGAGACGGGTCGGTCGCGCCATCCCACTCGTTAGCCATGTGAGTTTCATTTCCAAAAGAAACATATATGGGACCGGGAAACCCCGTTGGGGTGACGGCATTTAACATTGTAGCGGCAGCCACAGGATCTATCTTGGACCAATTCTCACCGCCTTGCGCTGTTAAACGCAATATGGGGTACAGTTTTTTGTTGTTACTGGTAGCGTTAGCAAAAAGTGTTTGTAGATTATCGACCCCTCTCCCGTCCACACCTATCATTACAGTAACCGGGTACCAATCATTACCTCCGTAGGTCGTCCATATAAGATTAAAAATCGTCTCGTTAGCCCAACAATACGCATGCGAACCCCACACTTCATGCACTTGAGGTGTCTCAAGAGGTACAGGAGATGACACAGCATGAGCCCGTAATGGTAATAAGAGTGTCAAAAACATGAAAGGCCACTTTATACCATTGGATGAAAATAATCCCGCAAGCATAATCTGCCAAAAATTATAACATCGCAACAGAAAAATGCTATCATAACTTTATGCAAGCCCTCAAAAAATTTCTTAAACGGAATGCGCCGGTTTTCATTTTTGGACTTGTTATTGCGCTCGTCTTTTTACTAATTATCTTAACTCAACCCAAAGACGAAGATAGAACACCATCCGGTTTTAAAAGAGTGGAAGAAGAGGTTTTTGAACGGGAGCCAAAAGAACCTGAACCCACAGAAAAACCTGTTGAATATGCTCCACAGGTCGCAAACCCAGAAAACAAAGGCAAACCATATTTCTATGGTGAGTACGACCCAAATCTCAGAGACGAGGAGGGTTACCCCAAATCTCCAGAACTAGGCTCCACACCGATACCGCCCGGCGCCGATGAAACCGATATTGCCATGCTTAAATCCCTAGAGTACGAGGCTTACTACCGTAGGAAGAGAGTCGCGGAAATAAGCTTTACGGACGAGCTGGGATTTCAACCCGCTGACGAAGTGGCCTTCACCGGAGGCCGAATAGTATGGAAAAATAACACAAATCACGATATATTGATTGAGCAAACTTTGCCTATCCATGATGCCCTAAAGGGCGGAATAAAGCTTGGACCCGGAGAATCCTTTGAATTTAGGCCTTTAATAGATAGGTTCTTTTCTTATGTGGAAGCAAACTCAAAGAAGTACGGCACCGTGTCCATCGCTGATGTTACACGCCCTCTAGTTGAGAATTGGGAGTAGGTTGAAATGGATATGAAGAAAGTTGTTGCATCTCAACTGAGCGCAGGAAGAGTTTATTTTCTAACAGCCTTTATCCTTGTAGCTGTAACAACGCTAGTCGGAACTAGAAAATACGCCCCACCAATGGAAACCGGCCTCAAAATAATAGCGCAGGAAATACAAACCGACTTTCCCAAAAGCCTTGACATAGCAATTACCCCGGAAGGAATCAAGGGCGAAGCGGATTATCCCGTTGTACTTAAAACACCAACTAGTCTCCAAAACTATCTACCCCCAAATTTTATTATCATCGACCCAAACGGTCAGGAATTTATGCTCGAAACCCACCAAGCTCTGATCCTAGTAACCAACGATAGAATCGTGGTACTTTCCTCTCAAGGATATCAGGAGCTGGACTTGGCAAGCATTCCAGCTATCGAGCTTAACCAAAAGTCAATCAATAAATTAACAAACAACCTCTTACAGCTGGGGGAAAGGGCTCATTTGTATATTGCGGGATTTTTCCTTGCGCGAGGCCTCATTAACGCGCTGGTAATTTGGCCGTTGTATCTTATGATTCTAACCATAGTTTACAACATAACCGACAGATATATACAGCAAAGAACAAAAGCGCACTTAAAGGAACTGGTTTTTACCTTTTCTCCCCTGATAGTTTTACATACCATCTTACAAGCAATGAACATTAGGATTAGCTTTGTACCGTGGTTCGTGGTCGCTCATATACTACTTGTGCTTTATTTGAAGGGACGAAAACTAAAGGAAACTAATCCCATATCAAGGGGGGATGGTACACTATGAAAACCTTTCTCCGCTCATTCATCCTCAGCCTCGCCAAACCATCATACTACGAGGATGTCTTAAAAGCGCGGACTAGGTTCAGCGTCAATTACTACATTCTGCTTGCGCTTATCTTGACATCCGCAACCTCCACCGCAGGTGTTGTTAGCTACGCCCCCGCTCTCAAGGCCGATTTTACCCAAGTCGCCCAAGAAATCACTCAAAACTTCCCGCCCGACCTTGTTGTAGAAATCAAGTCAACAGGCATCACCGCTAACAAGCCCTTTCCCCTCGTCGCCCAAACCCCAACCGCCTTTGTAAAAAGTCAACCCGGCAGTCTGCCAAAAAACCTGCTTATCATTGACCCACAAGGCCAAGTGGGCATGCTTGCCGAGTACGACGCGCTGGCTTTATTAAACAACTCCTACCTTATTGTTCGCGACGGGGAATCAGTGCAAACCGCGCCGTTAAAGGATTTCCCCGACTTGCGGATCGACGCCAGCTTTATGGAACGGCTTGCGAATACCGCCCGCTTTGTCGCAAACAACGCTTTTTGGCTTACGGGGCTTTCTTTTTTGGCCTCCGGCCTGATGAATTTTTTTGTCGTTAAGCTTGTGTATCTAATATTTTTTGCTCTTGTTCTGCGACTTTTTAACAGGGCTCTTTTTGGCGCCTTTGACCAAGCTTTTAGAGTAAGCGTTCATAGTTTTACCTTTCCCATTTTAATTAGTACGACGCTGGGAATCGCGGGAGTTAACATACTGTTTCCGGGTTGGTTTGTTATTCTGCACACCATTTTTGTCTTGTATATTTTGTCTAAACTAGAAAAGTCGGCCGCCCAGTCGTCTCAATAAGTCGATAGATACAGACTAATAAGGTAAGATTGGCCCTAAATACGATTTAAAACCTCCCTACCTGCAATGGACTGAATGGCTGTGATTTTTCCCCTCAATGTGATATAAATATTGGGCAAAAATTGTTCCGGCGTGGCGCAACGGCAGCGCGGGTCCCTGTTAAGGACAAGGTTGTAGGTTCGAATCCTACCGCCGGAGCCAAATTGTATGTTGGAAAGAAGCCACCACGGCGGGCAGCGAGCCGCGGGGCGGGGTATGCCGCGCCTGCGGCGCGGCATCAAAAATCAGCATCCGGATTTTCGCGGAAAAAGGTTCGGATTTCGTTCAATATGCGGAGCCAGTTGATATTTGATGTAGTCAGCTACCACAATACACAATAATAGACACTTGACTGTTTTAAACATTTAGTTTTAGTTTGTCCCAAACAGTAAAAACGACGATAAAATTTATGAGATTCCTTGACATTCTAAAAAAACTTAGGGTTCTCCGTTTGGGGTCTTCTGTTGGTACCTCTACTGACGCTGCTAATCGTCCAGCTGAACTTCAAATAGAAAAAACTAAACTTGTTTTAAGTTGGATATTAGGGATATTTTTTATCGCCGTTGGGATTTTTTCTTTTAGTTCCAGCTTTGTTGCGGGATTTTTTGGAGTTCTGATTGGGTTGGCAATTTTTCCTAAAACAGCCAACTTCTTAGTTTCGAGGGTTAACTTTTTGGCGAATAAAAAGTGGCGGGTTGGGTTGATTGTCGCTTCCTTCTTAATTTTTCTATTCACTTTTGGAGATTCAACAAAGGAGTATTCGATAAATATTGGGTCGGGGCAAGACGATCCTCAAATAGTTATGGATTTTCAGAAAGATCTAATAGCGCTAATCAACAACTATAAAGAGGCGCAAATAAGGACGGTTGTTATTTCTCAAATTAAATTTGGTGGAGCAAAATTAGAAGAAGCGCAAAAATATACCAAAGAAACAGAAGAAATATGGGATGAGGTAAAAAAACTAGCTGGGAAGATGGAACGGTACATAGAATATCAGGAAAAAAGGGAAATAAAACCACCGGATGGTTTAACCTCCTAAGACCTAGAAGGGCTTCGGCTGAAGAAAACGATTTGCAGAAATATAAGGTGGATGTGGACATGGGAAGCAAACCGGGAGAGTTCACTGGAACGGAGAATAGCAACACTAAAGAGGTTGAATTACAAGACAAAGAAAAGAATCTGATACAAACCAGATGGGATATGGTTGAAATAACCAGAGCAGGCTTGCCGGATAAAAGTATTTTAAAGGCGGTTATGATTGAGTTTGGAACGACCGCCAAAAAATCCAAGGAATTAATTGAACAATACCACGGTGAGATGGCAAAGGTTTGGGATGATGAGGAAAAATATAATCAGTCTCGAGAGAATTTTTTTAGAGTTATGGGCACAGCTTCTAGCGTTGGACTGACAATAGGCGGTGGGGTAGTTTTTATGGGGGATTTAGTGGCCGTCACAGCCGGACCAACAGCGCTTTCGGGATTGAAATTGGCGACGCGGAAACAGCGGTACTGGCCTTTGCTAAAACAGACGCAATTTTAGAAGTAATGGAAACTGGCATAATCGTTGCCACCGGAGACGAAAAAAACGCGGCGGGATTACCCAAGTTAGAGAAAGTACCGCCAAAATTAATGCCGTAGTAGCGGTAAAAGATTTGATAAAAACTCCAACACTGGCCGATGGCGGGAATCTTTCAACCGTGTACAATTTAGGCGAGGCAGTGGCTAACACAGCGGGCAATGTTTTTCTTTTTGATGAAGGGGTTGACAAAATGAAAGTTAAAGTTGGAGGAAAGTTTACTCCAATGAGTTCAGATGGGATTGTGAGTGAATATTTTCCGACAAATTTTGAATACGAATATTCTAATTGGGGAGATTATTATCAAAAACAGAAATCAAGGCAGTCGGATCAGGAGTGGAAAAAGACTAAAAACTATCAAGGTAATTCAGCCTGCTGGAGAGGAGACTCAATGGATAACGAAACCTACCAACGAATCCTGAAATTTCAAGATAGACACAATACTGCTATATCCGAATGTAAAAAGGAACTAGGAATAAGTGGAAATTTTGATCTTGGACATCCGCGCTGGCTGGAGACAATGCAATGCGCTTGCGATAAAGACCCCGAAGCTGCGGTAGCGCGCACATATTGTTGTTCAGACGCAACGATGGAGGAAATACGTCAAGGATTAATGGACAGTATTCGATCGGTGCAAAATGGCGAAAAAAGATGAGGACGAAAGAAAGTGATATGAAATCTGCGACTAAAAATTTCTAGTTGTAAATTTCAAAAAGTTAACTTATACTTCCCCCATAGGGCGTAGAGGTAGAGAACTCTCGCGAGGATTTATGAAGTTAATCGATCTTCTAAAAAAGCTAGGCATTTTCCGTTCCGGATTTTCCATGGGAACATATAAAAGCGCGGTTGATCGTCCGACCGAACTTCAGATGGATGGCGTTCTTGACGCTAAAAAGGACCTGACCACTAAGGAAGATGTTAAAAAAGCGAGGGAAAAGTTTACCGGAGTGGATTTGGAATAACCCTCTGATTTAAACCTAAAAATTCCTAAGAATTTAAAGACCCATCATGTGTAAGCCTATGTAGGTTCGGAGGGGCTTTGCAAAACCCACCGCGATGTATTTAAATAACATCATGTCCAGTAGGAAAATTCTGATTCTTTCCGTCGCTCTACCAACTCTGGCCATGGCTGTGTACTCAACAAAATATTCCGGCAAACCTTGTGGCGGAGAAAACGCCAAATTAAAAGAATACCAGTGTCCAAGACTATACGAGTGCGTGCTGGAAAGCAACAAACCTAAAGCTCTAGGCGTATGTAGATTTCTACCAAATGGTTTGCGGCTCGGCGCCCAACCGCCACAGGGGAATGTGGTAGTAGAAAACCCGCCGGAAAAGGACCCGTCCGTGGAGTACGATATGCAGAACAAGAAGGCCCAACGCCTGAGCCTAGCCCAAAACAAGTTTGGTTTTCAGCTACTTAAAACCTTAGCGTACACGGATCAAGCAAACTCCCAAAACATAGTAATCTCCCCAACCAGCATGGGGCTGGCCTTTAACGTACTATATAACGGTTCTTACGGGGCGACAAAGGACCAATTGGCTAATGTCCTCCAACTTTCTGGTTTTAGCTTGTTCCAATTAAACGAGGCTTCAAAAATTTTGTTG
>FWPV01003278.1_pt1 | contig 37153 bp, 34 predicted proteins | sample 2228371 | NCBI WGS metagenome assembly FWPV01 (sample SAMEA103939776, study PRJEB20133) | metagenome | reverse complement strand
CACCCGACGGGTCCTGTCGCGGTTCACCCCCGGCGCCCCCGAGCGGTCTATCTTATTTATTTTCAATCAAGAAGATGGGTGGCATCAAACGCTCGGGTCGGCGGGGGGCCCCCGAACCACGCCACCCATCGGGTGCACCTCTTTATCATGCTAATTTCTTGGAATATCATGCATTTTCGGATCAGGGAAATTTCCTATCGGCAAATTTGCGTATCCCCCCGGAAGCAGATGGAGAGAATGAACCTTTCCAGAAATGAAGAAGACTATTTTTTGAGGAGTCGGGCGATGCGAGCGAGCAGGTCATCTGGCTTGACGGGCTTATCGATATAGTCGTCCGGGCCGACCATTCCTTCCTCGTCGCCCTTGAATTGAAACCTGGTTCCGGCAATTTCTTTGACTGCCGAAACGAAGATCACTGGCGTATTTTTATAATCTTTAAATTCTTTTGATGTTTTGATCGCATGGCAAAGGGAGAAACCGTCAAAAAGGCTGTCCATCATGATATCGAGCAGGATAAGGTCCGGCTTTTCCGCAAAAATCTTCTCTTTTGCTTCTTGCGGGTTGGAAGCGGAGACCACCTCGTAAAGCGCCGATTTCAGGATGGGCGTCACGGCCGCCACGAAATCTGGGTCGTCGTCGATGACCAGGATTTTTGGATTGCTTTTGCTCATTATTTATCCTCCTTTACTGTCGAAAAGCATTTTTGATGGCGAGTTTGAGCTCTTCTTCGCCAAAGGATTTAATAAAATAAAAAAAGATATCTTGCTGTCGGACCTTGGCTTCCAGCCGTTTCGTGTTTTTCTTGGTCGTCATGATGATTTTCAGTCCCGGGTCGAGGTTCCTGAGGATGGAAACAGCTTCATAGCCTTTCATTTCTGGCAAATGGGTATCCATGACCAAGCAATCAAAATTTCCCTCTGCAACCTTCTTGATGGCCTCGGAAAGGTTCTTGGCTGTTTCGATGTCATAGTTCTCGTTTTTTAGAAGCTGGGCCAGCTCTCTTCTGTCCCGAGAATTGGGCTCGATAATGAGAATTCTCTTCTGTCCGGTCATCACAGCCATGGTCTCCGGAAGGAGAAAAGAGCAATTTGTGTGCCAAGTGCCAGAAAAAAAAGGCGTGGCAGTATATTTTAACTTATTGAAAACAAATGGAATAGCTTCAGCCATCAAATATTCCTTTTGTCCTTTTCCGTTCTTCTCCTTCGCCTGAGGAAAATTTCCCCACCCCTATTCCAATATTTCCTCGCCCAAAAATTTTTTTTATTTTAGCATGTTTCTAGGAACATCACAATAAAAAAGAAAGGGCCCCAAATTGCCAATAGAAACACCCGACGGGTCCTGTCGCGGTTCACCCCCGGCGCCCTCGAGCGGTCTATCTTATTTATTTTCAATCAAGAAGATGGGTGGGTTCAAACGCTCGGGTCTAAGGTCGGCCCCCGAACCACGCCACCCCTCGGGTCAACTCGCTATCATGACCATTTCTTGTAAGATCAATCAATTTCGCTCGACGAGAATTCTCTATCGGCAATTTTTGGAAAGGGGACGGTCCTTTTAGGAGAACCGTCCCCGTAGGAGTCGCCCAGCGGGATATTTTAATTGATGCAGGTAGGAGAAGGGCGAACAGAGGGATTCCTTAATAATCATTCTGGCGCTTTTCCCGCTGGGACAGAAGGAGGGTCCAAAAGCCGTCTTCGAATTTTTTCAATGGCCTGGCGCACTGGCCTGGCCATTTCTTTTCCCTCTTGGATTGACTGGGGCTGAATGCCGAGGATAGAGGAGCGCTTTATTTGTTCATAGGAGAGCCGATTGGCGAGGTCAGGGAGAAGCCTGTGGCTGAGTACGGAGTTCCAGAAAACATGCTGCAACGGAAGCAAAGCGATTTTTCCCGGCTGCTCGCCCATGCTGATAATGTCGAAAAAGATCATCGGACGGTCAGTGTTTTCCTCCAAAACGTGGTCTTCCTCCAGTTCTTCCTCCAGGTAGACGTCTTTGAGGCCGGCTTCTTTCAGCTCTTCGGCCAACCGGAGTCCGGCCTCGTCGTCACCGCGGCCTTTTCGGCCAAGTCCGACAAAGATAGGATGGGAAGCTAATAACCGGGTTAATTTGGCTTCCCAGTCCTCGGCTGGAGCCATTTTGACCTCGGCCATATGGACAGAGCAGCTGATGCAGGGGTCAAAAGCCCGTACGACAAGCTCCATCCGTTCCTTGATTTTTTCTTCCTTTCCCTCATCCAGAAGCTTCTGGGCGGCGACATAAGCATAGCGTTCAATCTCCTCGGCGTTTTGTGCGGTTGGAGTAATGATGTCGACGTGGGCGATGAGGCCATCGGCAATCTCGTAATGATGGATAAGAAGGCCCCGGGGAGCCTCAACCAGCCCGGTGCCCTGGCCGTTCTTGGTGCGATAGGGAACTGGCTTGGGGTCTTCGGGATGCTTCAGAATCTCGTCGATGAGCTCGGGGATCCTTTCGAAAGCATAGAGAATCTCCAGGGCTTGGGCAGCGTTGTGGAACAGTGGATTTTTTGTCCAGCGGTCGTTGAAGAACTTTTTGAACATTCGACCTGCTTCGCCCTCCAGCCTTTCGCCAAGGACATTGACTCGAGCCAGCGCTCCGACCGAATAGGTATTTCCTCTATATCGGCTTCGTTTGCAGAAAGAATGGGGAACAACGAACTCGTTGGTCAGGCTTCGGTAATCATCCCTGAAAATTTTTTCACCTGTCGAAAGGATGATCTCATCTCCCCACAGCCCATACTTTCCATCGCCAGGCTCACAGCAAGCATAGACTGTCTCCGCTTCCGGAGTATCTGGATATTCCAGGCCGCAGAATAGCTCGACCGTCCGGAAGACAAAGGGCATGAACTGGATGGCCCGGTTTTTGATCCAGATGAGCTCCTCTCGACTGGGAAATTTCCCAAACCCGCCGATGATCGGGTTTTCTCCGTGGATATAACGCCCGCTCAGGACTTTCATAATATGGTTTCCAAACTGCTTCATCTCCAGGGCAATCTTCACTTCAAAGGGGAACTTCGAAGCCATGGCGATGGCGTTGGGGAAACCGACATAATCGGGAAGGGCAAGATAATAAACATGGAGGGAATGGCTCTCGATGAACTCCCCCAGGTGCATGAGCTCACGCAAGAGGGTGACTTTCGCCGGGACTTTAACGCTGAGGGCATTTTCCATGGCCCGGAGCACAGCGTTCTTGTGGGACAGGGTGCAGATGGCGCATATGCGGGGAGCAATGCTGACATCCTCTTCAGGTGTTTTGCCGATGGTTAGCCTCTCGATGAGCCGAGGGCCTTCGTGGACGAGGAACTTGACCTCGGTCACGACCTTGCCATCAATCGTGACCGAAAGGCCGCCGTTTCCTTCAACGCGAGCGAGGTGGTCGATATGGATTGTTTTCATCTTTTCTCCTTTCTGAATTGGGTAAAGAAATCGGCAATCCTTGTTCCGGAGTAGATGGCCATCCGATTCAGGACTAGCTCCGGGTCATAGCCTTTTTCGAGGAGAAGATGGTATTCGGAAGTCCGGTTCGCTTCCTCTGTCGGACCCCAGCAACCAAAGCAGGGGACGTTATGGTTAGGGCAAATCGACCCACAGCCGGCCAGAGTTAGAGGGCCCAGGCAGAGGATATCCTTGTTGAGCAGGCAGTCGTTCTCGTGCCATTTGCACTCGACGCAGACGGGGAAACGGTAAAGCTCGGGGGGGTTGCCGCCGAGCAGGCGAGCAAAGGTAGAAAGGAATTGTTCTTTGCCGATAGGACAGCCGGGAAGGTAATAGTCGACACGAATATAGGCATCAATCGGTTTGCTCGGAACAGGTTTGTTATGAATGAAGCCCACATTTCCGTATACTTTTTTCAGGTTCTTCTCCCAATCTTTTTTATCAAGAAAAGCAGCCTGGATGCCGCCCACGCACGCACAGCTGCCGATGGCGATAACGACCTTAGACCTTTTTCTAATGTCCAGGAGCTCCTCTTTTTCTTTTTCTGTGCTCACCGAACCCTCGACCAGGGCAACGTCGAGTTGGCCGTCCCGGTTATCGCTCTTGGCCATGAGAAAAGCCTCGATGTCCGCAGCCTTGAAAATGTTGATGAGCTCCTCCTCGCAGTCGAGGATGAGTAGGGCATCGCCGGCGCAGCCCGTAAACCCGTAAACACCGATTTTCAGTTTGGCTTGGTCCATCTTTTCCTCCTTAGATGAGCTCCCTCATGTGGATGACATCCCAGTAGGTGAAGACAGGTCCATCGAGACAAGTATAGATATAATCAATGGCACAATGACCGCATTTACCGACCCCGCACTTCATCCGGCGCTCGAGGGTCATGAGGATCTGGTTCTTGGGGATGTTGAGCTTGACCAGCTCCCGGATGACGAACTTATACATCACCGGCGGACCACAGACAAGCGCATAAGTATTTGTGGTGTCAACATTCTTGAGATGGGGAAAGAGCGTTGTCACCACGCCGACATTCTCTGTCCACTTGCCTGTGTCATCGGCGTCGACAGCTAAGTGGCATTCGAGGTCACCGCGCTGTTTAAGAGCGAAGTACTCTTCTCGGAAAATCATCTCGGCCGGGCGCTTGGCCCCGTAGAGGACGGCCACCCGGCCAAATTGGTCCCGGTTATCGAGGCAATAGAGGAGGACAGAACGGAGGGGTGCTGCGCCCAGGCCCCCAACGATAATGAGGATATCCTTCCCCTTCATGGCCTCCACGGGAAAACCGTTTCCGTATGGCCCGCGCAAGCCAAGGAGCGAGTTTTCCTTCAACCGGAAAAGGGCGTTGGTGACTGTACCGGCGCGGCGGATGCAAAATTCAAGCAGGCCCGGCCGCGAAGGCGTCGAAGAAATTGAGAAAGGCGCTTCGCCCGCTCCAAGAACAGAAATCATGGCAAACTGTCCAGGCTTATAGCTGAAGGATAAGGCTCTCTCCATGTCGACGAACCGCACCTGAAAAAACTTGACATCTTCGGTGAGGTGGTAAGTGCGAACAATCCGGGCTGGCTCAGGAGTAAAAGGATTGGCGTCGGCGAGACATTTGTCCTGGGCACTCATTTCGTCACCTCCTTGGCCAGGTTTTTCCAGAATGCTTCTGGCTCTAGTCCCTCCAGGGCTGCGGCAATGGTCTTGACGTTAATCTGGACAGGGCAGGTCACCAGGCAGCGACCGCATCCAACGCAGCTGGGCTTTCCATACTTCGAGACATAAGCCTGGAGTTTATGGGTATACCAGAGCTTCAAGCGCTGGGATTTCTTTTCCCGGAAGTTTTCTCCGCCGGCGACCTCTGAGTACTCGGGTAGGGTACAGGAATCCCAGTGGCGGATGCGCTGGCCCGGCTTTCCTCCCAGGAATTCCTTGTCGGAGACATTGTAGCAATTGCATGTCGGACAAACCATGGTACAGGAACCACAACCCAGACAGGCAGCACCAACCTCTTCCCAGAAGGCCGAGTTGTAATTGAGCTCCATCAGGTCGGGCATGCGGATAAAGTTGATTTCCGTCTTAAAAGCTTTGTCTCTTTCACTCTGCCAATCGATGTAAGTCTGGATATCTTTTGGGCTCAGGTTTTCTTCAAAGAGCTGGGGGGCGAGCCGGACAAGGTCATCGCCGCGGCTGGAGCCTATCCAGACGAGAAAGTGGTTTTCCAGGTTGCTGAAAAAGAGATCGTAGCCTTCCTGGACGATATGGGTGTGGGTGGATTTGCAAAAGCAGTGTTCGTCGGGCCAGCAGGAGAGACCAAGAATGAGCGTTTTCTTTCTGGGTTCAAGGTAGTAAGGGTCGGGATAGACCTGAGCAAAGATCTTATCCAGGATGAGGAGGCCGTGGATATCACAGGCATGAATCCCGAAGAGGATTCTGTCTATGACGCGGCTGAAATCTTCCCGATAGCCCTTGTCACTGAAGTGGAACATGTTGAAGTGAGGTGGAAGCATGATCTTTTTTGGAGGAATGATAGTTCGGGTAGCGTCCAGGGCGATCTGAGAGAAATCGGACACCCGGTCGAAGATGAATTTGTCTCCTTTGGCCACGGGTGCCCAGAGCTCAGCTTCCTGGGAGATAACCTGGAGAAAAGGAAAAAGGTGATCCTTGTGGAGTTTAATGATTTTCATGATGTCCGTCCTTTTCTTGGCCCATGACTGATTTCACGTGGAGAGGGCCGAAAGTTTCCTCCGTCAACGGTAATGGCTTAATCATTTTTATCATGAAATGATGGACTCAGCAACTCAAGACAATGAATTATGCAAATTCTGTGCCCGTTTGGAGATAGCGAGACGTCGGTCGATTACGTTCTAATAAATTGATATAAAAAAAGATATAAGGATTTTCTTCTTTTGGATATTGGAGTAGAGAAAAACTGCCTGCGCTGGAGTGGCGTTTTTCCCCATCCCTGGGGACTTTGGGGACGGCACCGAACGGCAGCCTTCCTGATTTTTTAGATCTTATATTTCTTGATCTTGGCCCAGAGAGTTTTCCGGTCAATGCCTAAAAGAGCCGCCGCCCGGCTCTTGTTTCCATACTGAGCCTGGAGGACTGCCTTGATGTAATCTCTCTCCATTTCTTCTAAGGTCTTGTATTTCCCGCCAGGAGCTATGACCCCAGTGGCGGCGCTTATTCCGTGATACATCAGGTCCTCGATGTCGATGCCGTTTGTTTTGGAGAGGACAACTGCCCTCTCGATGGTGTTTTCAAGCTCGCGGATATTTCCCGGCCAATCGTATTCAGTCAGGGCTTTGAGAGCCCGGGGAGAAATGGTCTCGATGCTCTTCTTGGCCTTTTTATTATACTTGCGCAAAAAGTGTTCAACGAGTAAAGGGATATCCTCTTTCCTGTCGCGAAGCGGCGGCAGATGGATGGGAACGACGCTCAACCTGTAGAAGAGGTCCTCCCTGAATTTTCCTTTTTTTACTAATTCGGCCAGGTTCTCGTTGGTCGCAGCCAGAATGCGGACATCGACCTTGATGGACTTGCTCGAGCCGATGCGGGTGATTTCTCTCTCCTGGATCACACGAAGGAGCTTGGCCTGGATGTTGAGCCCGATATTGCTGATTTCGTCGAAGAATATTGTCCCTCCATCAGCGACTTCAAAACGCCCGTGCTTTGTTTCATGAGCGCCGGTGAAGGAGCCTTTCACGTGTCCAAAAAGCTCGCTTTCAAACAGAGTTTCAACCAGCGCTCCGCAGTCAACGACAACAAACGGCGCCTGGGAACGCAGGCTATGGCGATGGATTTCCCGGGCGATGAGTTCCTTTCCCGTTCCGCTTTCTCCGGTGATGAGGACCGTGCTTTCGGTCGGGCTGACCCGCTCGACAAGGTCGAGTACTTCACGCATCGCCTTGCTCCGCCCGACCACCATCTCAAACTCTGTTTTGGCCTCTAATTCCCGGCGGAGATAGATATTCTCAAAGAGGAGTTTCCGCCCGTCCAAAGCTCTCTTGGTGATTACGCGCAGCTCTTCGGGGGTAAAAGGTTTAGCCATGTAATCGAAAGCGCCCCGCTTCATCGCTTCGACCGCTGACTCAATCGAAGCATATCCAGTGATGATAATGACTGGAGTCTCCGGGCTCAACTCTTTGATTTTGCTCAAAACGTCCATTCCTTTGAGACCGGGGAGTTTAAGGTCAAGAAAGACCACATGGAAGAACTCTTGGGTGAATATTTTCAGGCCCTCTTTTCCCTCGGCTGCTTCTTTGACCTGATAACCTTCCTTGCGGAGGACCTGACTCATAGAATCACGGATGGAAGGCTCGTCGTCGATGATGAGGATATTAGCTTGCTCTTTCATGGGCAATTTCTCTTTTTAATGGCAGGACGACAGTAAACACCGACCCTTTACCCACCTCGCTCTGGACCTCGATTGAGCCCCCGTGCTTCTGAATGATGCTATAGCTAATGGCCAGGCCCAAGCCTGTTCCCTTCCCCACTTCTTTGGTTGTGAAAAAGGGCTCGAAAAGCCGGGGGAAATCTTCTTCTGGAATGCCGTGCCCGGTATCCGCAAATTCAATTCTTAAGCAATCGTTTTTTGCATCGATCGATGTTCGGATGGTCAAGGTGCCGTTCCCGTCCATAGCCTCGGCCGCGTTAACGATGATGTTGGCGAAAACTTGTTGCAGCTGACCGGCATCGACAACGATGGACGGCAAAGGAGTGTATTCCCTATTCACTTTGATGTTCTGGAAGAGAGCTTGGCGCTCAAATATGGACAGGGCCCTATCGACAATCTCGTTGATATTGGCCGGCGCCATCTCTGGCTCCTTGGGCCGGGCAAACTCGAGCAGACCTTTAACGATATCTTTGCAACGCGTTGTCTCCTTGACAATCTTCCTCAGGTTTTCAGCTTGGGGGCTATCTTTTGGCGTTTCCTCCAGCAAAAGATGGCTATAGATTAAGATTCCGCCCAGCGGATTGTTGATTTCATGAGCAATTCCAGCCGCCAACTTGCCCAGTGAGGCGAGCTTTTCCGATTGAACAAGATGGGCCTGCATCTCCATGAGTTCCTTAGTTCTCTCCTGGACTTTCTTCTCCAGTGTTTTGCCCCATTGGAGAAGTTCTGTGTTGGCGGCCTTCAGCTTCTCGGTCATCTGGTTGAACGAGGCGGCCAGGACTCCAAGCTCGTCGGCGGAGTGGATATCCACCTTGTGGTCAAGGTCGCCGCGAGCAATTTCCTGAGTTGCGAGGACCATCCGCTGGAGAGGCTTGATGATGCTTGTCGTCGAGAAATAGAGAATGACGAGGAGAAAAAGGACGCATAAGAAAGCCAGGCCGGTAAAGGTCAGCATCACTCGGTTGGCAATATCGATATAAGGCTTTTCAAGTGTCCCCACATAGAGGATGCCGATAATTTTGCCCTCGATATTCTTGATAGGCTCGTAGGCGGTAATGTACCAGTCTTTGACCACAAATGCCCGGTCATTCCAAGACCGGCCTTCGTCAAGCACCGCTTTTTTGACTTCTTCCGAAATCCGGGTCCCGATGGCCCTCTGGCCCTTGGCATCGGTAACGTTCGTCGAGATTCGGAGGTCTCCCTGGAAGATGGTGGCTGTGCCGGTCTCGACGCCCTTGTATTTTTCTCCCCGGAAAACAATTTCCTTGACCCGGTCGACGATTTCGTAGTTTCGGTTGAGAAGAATGCCGCCATAAAGGACGCCCAGAAGTTCGTCAGTTTCATCGATGACAGAGGCGGCTGCCTTGAGCATCAGTCCGCTTGTTTCCCTGTCCTCGGGCCGGGGCGCGGCTTTGGGCGTGGGGATGAATTCCATGTAGGCTCTTTGGGCTAAGTCTTCTCCCTCCTTGATTAGCTCATCGCGCGAGACAATCTGGGGAAAAGCGAGGATGTTCGGTTGGAGCGCATAACGGACGATTTCATCCCGGGAAACATCATCACCGACCACTTGGGGATTCCTTGTTCTGGTGATGACGCGGCCGCGGCTGTCGGTGAGGGTAAGAATATCCAGCCCGTATTGATTTCTCACCCGGTTAAGGTAGCGGAGGAGAATATCTTTCTGGTTTTGTTTAATGGCCTCGTGGAGACTCTCCCTGGCGGCAGTCAAGCTGACGATGTCTTTGATATCGTTGAGCTTCTCGTTGAAAACCATCCAGGCCGACGCCATGTCGTGGTTGACTTTTTTTTGGGCTTGTTGAATGAGCGTGTTTTTGACCAGCCGTTGACCGAAGAAGAGAGAAACCAGGCCCCCAAAAACAATGACTGCCAGAAAGCTAAGGATGAGTTTTGTGCGCAGGGAAAGATGAGGAAAATGCATCAGTGTTTACGGGGTATTCTTACATAAGTCATTATACTTTAAAAAAATTAAGGTGCTCAAGGGGAATAAAGGGACGACCCATTTTCAGTGCTCTCCCCGCAAACTTCATCTTTTTAGCTGGTGAATGAGCTCTCCATGTTGGTCATGAATGCTGATGAGGAGAGGCATTTCGCCTGGTAATGCGTGCGTGCCGCAGGCATGACAGGGGTCATAAGGCCGGAAAGCCATTTCAGCCAGGTTGAGTAGCCCCTCGGAAATTTTCCCACCTTTGATGAATGTCTTGGCTGCTTTCTCGATGGACATGTTGATCGCTGCCGAATTGTTGACCGTGGCGACGATGAGGTTGGCTTCCTCGACGATGCCTTTGTCATCTGTTTTGTAGTGGTGGATGAGAGTCCCCCGCGGAGCCTCGACGATGCCCACGCCCTCGGTCGGAGTCGCCGTGGGGATTGTGCGGATATTAGGGTCGGTGATGGACTTGTCTTCGAGGAGCATGACCATGGCTTCTGCCGCCTGAAGGGCCTCGATCAGACGAGCCCAGTGGAAAGCCAAAGTGTTGTGAGCAGGTTTACCGCCCAAGGTTTCGTACATCCGGTCATGCTCCTTCTGGGCCAGAGGGGTAGCCATACCGTCCGATGCGTTCAGCCTGGCCAGGGGAGCAACTCGATATACCCCCGAATCCGGGCCTTCGACAAAACCTTTCCAGCCAACTTTTTTCAGGAAGGGGAATTTAATATAGCTCCAGGGTTCGACATGTTCCGCGATGTGGTCGAGGTATTCATTCGGCCGGAATTTAGCGAATTCCTTGCCCTCGGGAGTGACAACGCGGACATACCCGTCATAAAAATTGACCTTGTTCTTGTCGTCCACAAGACCCATATAATAGGTCTTGATTTTGTAGGCGTCGCCGACGACGAGGTCTACATAATCCTTATTCTTGAGGACGACGTCGTTGAAAATCTGGAGGGCGAATTGGGCGAACTCGACCGCAAACTTGGCGGTTTCCAGGAACTTCACCCGGTGGTCTTCGTCCAGGCCCTTGGAGACTCCACCCGGAAGCCCGCAGACGGGATGGATGACCTTGCCGGCCAGGTAGTTGATGATATCCCGGCATTCCCGCCTCACCCGGATAACCTTCCCCCCGATTTCCAGACCAACCTTGCCAATAACCCCCAGGATGTTTCGCTCCGCGGCCGGGGCTTGCGGTCCGACGACAAAATCCGGCCCCCCGAGGAAAAAGAAATGGAGGGTGTGGTCCTCCATCATGAAGGTATTATAAATGAGCTCGCGGATTTTTCGGGCGGTGGGGGTTGGCTCGACATGGAAGACGGCATCGACAGTTTTGGTAGAGGCCATGTGGTGGGCAGTGGGACAGACGCCGCAGATGCGGGGTGTAATCCGGGGCATTTCTTCGACCGGCCGGCCGACAGCAAACTGCTCGAAACCTCTGAGCTCAGGAATCTGAAGAATGGCCCGCTCAACATCGCCCTTATCATCGAGGAAGATCTCGATTTTGCCATGGCCTTCTAAACGGGTGATGGGGTCTATGGTTATTCGTTGCGTCATTTTATTGCCTCCATGCGTCTCCGCTGCAAGATGGATTTGGGGAGACTGAAACGATAGAATGTTCCAGCCGGGTCGACAATAGTCTGAACAATTTTCTCCATCTCCTTCTCATCGGTGGTCTCCAAGATTGAAGCAAGGGCGGAGAGGAATTTGGCCCCCTGGTCATAGACCTGGTCAGTTGGACCAAAACAACCGCGGCAGGGCATGTTTGCCTCGATGCATCTCTGGCCGCACCCAGCTCGCGTGGCCGGGCCCAGGCAAATAACTCCCTGGGCCAGGAAACATTTTTCTGGGTCAAGAATGATTTCCCAAGGCCGCTTGATTTCTTTGATGGTCAGCTTTTCGGGTTTGGTTTTGTTCCGGTTACACTCATCGCACTCGGATTTGTTTGGGGAAAGGACTGAGCCTTTTGGAGGGAGTTTTCCTTCGAGAATGGCGCTGACCGCGTTGAGGATAAGGTCTCGGGGAGGAGCGCAGCCGGGCAAATAATAATCGACGTCAATCACCTGGTCAAGAGCGTAGACGGTGTCAAAAAAGGAGGGGAGGGTGAGCTCTTTTCCATCGACAATGCACTTTTCCTGAGGAACGACTTTTTTGGGGTTGTCGGTTGAAGGCGTCGTGTGATAGGCGCGCCGGAAAATTGTTTCCCTATTCCAGAAATTGCCCAGTCCGGGAATGCCTCCGAGATGGGAGCAGGACCCATGGGCAACGACCAGCTGGGATTTCCGACGCAGGAGTTTGACCATTTCCTCCTGCTCGCTCAGCCTTATGGCGCCGTTGATGAAACTGACGGCGATCGACCCGTCGGGCATGGCCTCGACATCTTTCTTCTTGAAATCGAGAGCCACTGGCCAGAAGACTATGTCCACCGCGGCGACGACCTTGAGGATGTCTTCAGCCAGGTCAACGATGGATTCCTCGCAGCCACCGCAGGAAGAACACCAGTAGAAAGCGACCTTAGGCTTGGGGGTGCTCATGTCTACCTCCCTTCCCTGCGAAATTGAGCGGACCGAGCTTCCGGATCTGCTCGGTGAACTCGTTGCAGACTTGCTGGAATTTTACTCCTTCGGAAGCGGACACCCATTCGAGTCGAAAACGTTCCTTTTCAATCCCGAATTGCTCCAGCATTTTGGAAAGGAGCTTGTAGCGTCTCATGGTTTTATAATTGCCTTCCTTATAGTGACAGTCTCCGAAGTGACAGCCGGAGATCAAAACGCCATCGGCTCCTTCCCGAAAGGCTTTTAAAACAAACTGGGGGTCGACACGACCGCTGCACATCACCCGGATGATGCGCAGGTTCGGAGCATAAATCATCCGGGCTGTACCGGCAAGGTCTGCCCCCGTGTAGGAGCACCAGTTGCACAGGAAGCCGACCAACCGGGGCTCGAAATTTCCGTTGCTCATCCAGAGCCTCCTTATCTTTTGTGAATTCGGGAAACAAAGAAATTAAATCTTATTATATCCGAATCCCCATCAAAGAGCTACCGCTGCTTCCTCCGGAAGCTTGACAACGCCAACCGAATTTCTTGACAACTGATTTTTTGTTTTGTATTATAGCGTGTTCCTGGCGAGTCGGCCTGTTTAGGACTAATCGCCAGGTTGTCATCATAATTACCAAATGATGCTCTTATTCAAAATTAAGAGACAGATAGAATCCTACCCCAGGGCTGAATTTAAAAGAAGCAAAAGGGTGATAGATTGTCAATTGGAAAGAGAGGACTGCGTCGGTAAAGTGGTGAAAGCATGATCAATGTTAAGAGTGATCCTGGTTTATTGGGAGAAATCCGCAAGTACGGGCATTTCGATGTCAACGCGTGTTATCAGTGTGGAAGTTGCACAGTTTCATGCGCTTTAAGCAAAGATTCTGCTTCTTTTCCCCGCCGGACCATGCGGTACGTTCTCCTGGGTTTGAAAGGCCTGGTCAAAAGCAGCTTGGAGCCGTGGTTATGCTACTACTGTGGCGATTGTTCAACTGCGTGCCCCAGAGAAACAGAGCCCGGAGAAGCGATGATGACACTCCGCCGCTATCTGACCTCAAGATATGACTGGACAGGCCTCTCGAAAAGGTTCTATGAGTCGAAACTGTGGGAGCTGGGAGCGCTCTTCGTGGTGGGTGCGTTCATGGTGGCGCTCATCCTGTCCTTTCATGGCCCCCTCGTGACAGAAAGGGTAGCCCTAAACACCTTTGCTCCTCCCCATTTGGTTCATTCTTTTGACCTAATTTTGTTTGTTGTCCTCGCCTTCTTCTTGTTCACGAACTCGTTCCGGATGTACTGGTTTGTCATGCACGAGGGGAGGAATGCTGGAATCTTGGATATCATTCGGGGCTTCAAAGAAGATGGCTTTGGCTATGTCATCCGTGATGGGGAGAAGGTCAGGATTCCTTTGCTCGTTTTTCTGTCAGAAGTTTGGACGATTGTCTGGAATTTTGCAAGCCAGAAGCTTTTCTTAGCATGCTCCCGAAACACAGGCCGTTGGCTCAAGCACTTTTTGCTTGTTTCGGGGTACGTGCTCATGCTGCTCCTGGTCGTCGTTTTTTTGCTCTGGTTCCAGACGGATAATATTTACCCTCTTCACCACCCGCAGAGGTGGCTGGGATACTACGCCACGGCTGTTCTCCTTTACGGCACGATTGAAATCATCATCGGCCGCATCCGGAAGCGAGAGCAGCTCCACAGGTTTTCAGATTTTAGCGACTGGATGTTCCCGATCTTGCTGCTCCTCACCACCGTAAGCGGCATTTTGGTTCACATATTCAGATACATGGGGTTGCCCCTGGCCACATACTATATGTACGCCGCTCATCTGGTCATCGCCGTGTCCATGCTGGTCGTTGAGGTGCCCTTCGGCAAATGGGCCCATCTTTTGTACCGGCCGCTGGCGGTTTACTTTCAAGCGGTCAGGGAGAAGGCACTGAGGAAGCAAGTGCCTGAAGGGGCGGTTTTAGAGCATGCGTGAAAACAAGATGGAAGACGAAAAAATCGGTGCCGCCCTGGTTGTCGGCGGCGGCATTGGCGGCATGCAGGCAGCGCTCGACCTGGCAGAGTCGGGAATAAAGGTCTATCTCGTTGAGTGCCAGCCCTCGATAGGGGGAGTCATGGCTCAACTTGACAAGACTTTCCCGACCAACGATTGTGCCATGTGCACGATGGCGCCAAGGTTGGTTGAGGTGGGAAGACACAAAGACATTGAAGTGATCTCGCTTGCAGACATTGAAAGAATCGAAGGAACGGCCGGTCATTTTAAGGTAAAGATTAGGAAGAGGCCGAGGTTTGTGGATGAAGAGAAATGCACAGGATGCGGTATCTGCACGGAGAGTTGCCCCGTTCATCGTATTATTTATATGACGCCTGAAAAAGAGAGAATCGACATTTCGGCTAAAGATATGGAAATCATGAACAGGATCATCAAAGAATTCAAAGATGTGGAAGGGCCGTTAGTCCCCATCCTGCAAAAAGCCAATGATACGTATAATTACCTGCCCGAGCCTGTTTTGAGATATATCGCAGATAAACTTAACATGCCTTTGAGCGTCGTGTGCAGAATAGCGACATTTTATAATGCTTTCAGCCTAGAGCCTAGAGGCAAGCATATCATTACTGTTTGCCTCGGAACCGCCTGTCATGTAAAGGGTGCGGGCAAAGTTGTCGCCGCCCTGGAAGGAGAGCTCGGGATAAAAAATGGAGAGACGACAAAAGATATGCTTTTCACGCTGGAGACAGTGCGATGTATTGGCTGTTGCGGCTTAGCTCCAGTTTTGAAGGTGGGAGAAGACATTCATGGTCTTATGTCCAAGACAAAAGTGCGCGAGTTGCTGGAAACCTATGCCCACGGTCAGTAATAGCTCAGGGAAAAGCTATTCAGGACCTGCCGCTTGAAAGCTTTGACGGAGAGAGACGATGCCGAAACTAACAATTAAAGATTTGGATGCAATTAGTGAGAGAGTGAAAAAGTCGACTCTTTTGCGAGAAGGAGCAGGCAGAGCCAAGATAACAGTTCACATGGGGACTTGCGGCATAGCTGCAGGCGCAAGGGTGATTATGAGCACCTTGATAGATGAGCTGGAAAAGCAAAATATCAAGGATGTTATTCTGACTAGCTCAGGTTGCGCGGGGTTATGCAGCAGAGAACCCATGGCCACAGTGGAGCTAAAGGGTGAAGCGCCTGTAAAATATGTGGATTTAACTCCAGAAAAAATACGGAGAATATTGGCCGAGCATGTCAATGGAGGGAAGATCGTCAGTGAGTATGCTCTGGCCGTGGGAAGCGAGAGAGTCTATTGATAGGCTTTCGCTCATTTCTTTTTATTAGAGGACAAACGGACGATGAATGAGCAAAACTTGGATCGATACAGGCTCCATTTAATGCTCTGTGCAGGCACCGCATGTGTTTCTAATAAGGCTTTTAAGATTAAGGAAGCACTGGATGAGGAATTAAAGAAGCAAGGATTAGATAAAGAGGTTCTCGTGGTCATGACAGGTTGCAACGGGTTTTGCGCTGTTGGCCCGGTCATGACTGTCTTGCCGGATGGGATATTCTATCAAAGCTTGACCAGAGATATCATTCCCCATCTTGTTGAAGAACATTTCTTGAAAGGCAGGCCAGTTAAGCGGCTCATGTTCACTCCTCCTACCGAAAAGGTCCCCATTCCAAAGATGATGGATATAGGGTTTTTCTCACGGCAAACACTCATCTCTCTTAGAAATAGAGGATTGATAGACCCTGAAGTCATCGATGAATACATAGCTAGAGATGGATATAAAGCCCTGGCCAAAGCTTTAACTGAGATGTCGCCGGAGGATATTATTGACGAAATAAAGAAATCTGGCCTCCGTGGTCGAGGAGGTGCGGGATTTCCAACGGGCTTGAAGTGGGAATTGTGCCGAAATCAGCCGGGAGATACGAAGTACATCATCTGCAACGGAGATGAAGGTGACCCTGGTGCCTATATGGATAGAAGTATTGTTGAAGCTGATCCTCATTCGGTCATCGAAGGAATGCTGATTGGAGCGAGAGCCATAGGTGCAAGAAAAGGATATGTCTATATCAGGGCTGAGTACCCGCTGGCCATGAAGAGGTTGGAGATTGCTCTCGCCCAGGCAAGAGATTACGGCCTTCTTGGTGAAAGAATATTCGATACAGATTTCAGTTTTGACATTTCCGTCAAACAAGGGGCAGGAGCATTTGTTTGCGGAGAAGAGACTTCACTCATTGCTTCTATAGAGGGCCGTCCCCCTGAGCCAAGACAGAGGCCGCCATTTCCTGTTGAATCCGGACTATGGGGAAAGCCGACCGTCATCAATAATGTCGAAACCTGGGCGACGATTCCCGTGATTATTGATCGAGGAGCGGATTGGTTTAGCAGTATCGGAACTCCCTTAAGCAAAGGAACAAAAGTTTTTTCTCTTGTGGGCAAGATCAACAATACGGGCTTGGTCGAAGTCCCCATGGGAATTACCTTAAAAGAGATCATCTATGATATCGGAGGAGGAATTCCGAAGGGGAAAAAATTTAAGGCCATCCAGACGGGTGGGCCTTCCGGGGGATGTATTCCGGCCAGTTTGATAAACCTGCCCGTAGATTATGAAAAATTGACCGAGGCTGGCTCTATCATGGGATCCGGTGGGTTGATTGTGATGGACGAAGACACTTGTGTCGTGGACGTGGCCAAGTATTTTATCGAATTCACCAACGACGAATCATGTGGAAAATGTGCTTCCTGTCGCGACGGCTCAACGGAGCTTCTTGAAATCCTCAAGAGGATATGCAGGGGGGAAGGTAAAGAAGAGGACATTCAACTTTTAGAGGAGCTTGGCCAGACGATCAAAGAGGCCTCCATGTGCGGGTTAGGGCAGACGTTGCCGAATCCTGTCCTGAGTACTCTGAGATATTTTGAGGATGAGTATATCGAGCATATTAAATACAAGAGATGCTCTGCTCTGGTGTGCAAAGGAATAATTTCCTCTGCCTGTCAGCATATCTGTCCCATTTCCCAGGATGTGCCCAGTTATATAGGGCTCATTGCCCAGGGAAAATTTGAAGATGCCATTAAGGTGGTAAGAAAAGAAAATCCTCTTCCTCTTGTCTGCGGACGGGTCTGCAACACCCCCTGTGAAAAGAAGTGCGTAGCCGGGGAATGGGATGATCCCATAGCCATAAGGATGCTGAAGCGTTTTCTAGCTGATTATGAGATGAAGCATGGCATTGTGGTCGAAGAAAAACCAAAGAGCCAAAAAGAGCAGAAAGTCGCCATTGTGGGCTCTGGCCCGGCAGGGCTGACGTGTGCTCATTATCTTGCTCTGGAAGGATATAGAGTGACTATATTTGAAAGCCAGGAAATGCCCGGTGGCATGCTTGCCTTGGGCATCCCTGATTTCAGACTCCCCAAAGATGTCTTGATGTATGAAATAAATAGGATAAAAAAATTAGGGGTGGAAATAAAAACAAATACAACTATCGGGAAAGATATTTCCCTGGCCAAGTTGAAAGAAGAGTATGACGCCATTTTCATCGCCATCGGCGCTCATAAAGGATTAAAGATGAAAATTCCTGGTGAAGAGGCGGATGGCGTCATTGATGCCATAGAATTCCTGAGGGAAGTGAATCTGGGCCGCAAAGTTAAGATAGGGAAGAGGGTCATCGTTGTCGGAGGGGGAAATTCGGCCATCGACGCTGCTCGGGTCGCCAAACGTTTAGGGAAAGATACGAAGATCTTGTACAGAAGAACAAGAGAAGAGATGCCTGCGATCAAGAGTGAAATAGAAGGAGCCCTAGCGGAGGGAGTGGATATTCAGTTCCTTGCTGCTCCGGTCAAGGTCATTTCAAGCAATGGCAAGCTAGAGGCTATTGAGTGTATCAGAATGGAACTGGGAGAGATTGATCAGAGCGGGAGAAGACGGCCTGTTCCGATAGAAGGTTCAGAGTTTAGGGTCGAAGCGGACACATTGATTCTCGCCATCAGTCAGGAGCCAGATGTGTCTTTATTGGACGGAAATGGATTGAACATTTCTAAATGGAATACGATCGAGGTCGACCCCGAAACTCTATCCACGAATATTAAAGGCGTGTTCGCCGGAGGCGATGTCGTGACCGGTCCGAATACGGTGACCGAAGCTATGGCTCATGGGAAAACGGCCGCTCAGATGATAGATAAATACATCAAGGGCGAAAAGCTGGAGAGAACATACAAAGTCACTCGTCCGGCCGTATATGTAGAAGCTGCTAAGCTGACAGAAGAGGAAACCAAAAGCCTCAAGAGGCCCGAATTCCGGTTCCGACCGGTAGAGCAAAGACTAAGCGATTTCTCAGAGGTCGAATTAGGGTTTTCGGAAGCCGAGGCCATCCTTGAAGCAAAACGCTGTTTGAGGTGTGACCTCGAGGCAAAAGAAGAAAAATAGTTTCTTTTGAACGGAGGTCGGCGTGATTGAGCTGACGATAAACGGTAGACAGTACGAATTCGAGGAAGGAAAAACACTTTTACAATGCCTTCAGGGTGTTGGAATAAAGGTTCCAACGCTTTGTTATCATAAAGCTTTAGCCCCTTATGGAGCCTGTAGATTATGTTTGGTTGAGGTGACGCAAAGGGGGAGGACGACGATTCAAACTTCGTGCACTTATCCTGCCCGCCATGGCATGGAGGTGAACACGGAGTCGGAAAAAGTCACGAAATCGCGAAAAATAATGATCGAGCTCCTCTTGGCAAGGTGTCCTGATTCAAAAGTCATCCAGAATATCGCCGAAGAATATGGAATTAAAGAAACACGCTTTACAAAACGAAATGAAGACTGCTTTCTATGTGGGTTATGCACAAGAATGTGTAGCGAAAGAATGGGTATCGCGGCCATTGGCTTTGTCCATCGCGGCCCTCACCGGAAAGTCGGACCTCCGTTTGATGCCAATTCTGATGTCTGTCAGACCTGCGGGGCCTGTGCTTTCATCTGTCCAACCGAAAAGATTAAGCTGGAAAAAATCAGCAAGAACAAAGAGGTTCCCATCCTTAATGAGTTTGATAAAGGATTAATTGACCGGGCTGCAGCTTATATCCCCTATCCCCAGGCTGTTCCTCACAAAGCAGTTATTGATGAACGATACTGTGTGAAATTGCTCAAGGACGAATGCGGAGTCTGTAAGGAGTTTTGTGAAGCGGGGGCGATTGATTACAACCAGAAAGAGAAGGAAATAGAATTGGATGTCGGCGCGGTCATCTTGTCGCCGGGATATGACCTGTTCGATGCTAAAATCAAAGAAGGCTTGGGATACGGAACTTTCCCTAATGTCGTCACCTCGCTCGAGTTTGAAAGAATCCTCTCCGCATCGGGCCCCTATTCGGGAAAAGTTTTAAGGCCCTATGACAAGACTGAACCCAGGAGGATTGCTTTTATCCAGTGTGTCGGCTCGCGGGATTCGGAGCGGGATTATTGCTCCTCCGTATGCTGCATGTACGCGACTAAAGAAGCCATCATTGCCAAGGAGCATATCAGCGGAGACCTGGAATGTGATGTCTACATCATGGACATGCGGGCGTTCAGTAAAGGGTTTGATGAGTATTATCAGAGGGCTAAGGAGCACGGGGTCAATTATATAAGATGTCGCCCTCCTACCATTAAAGAAGTCCCTCAGACTAAAAACCTGATCATCGATTATTTGACTGAAGACGACAGGAAGGCGTCGCGCGAGTATGACTTGGTTGTTTTATCTGTCGGCATGCTCCCTCCAAAAACCGCACAAGAAATTTCTGAAATATTCGGGATCGAGCTCAATGAATTCAATTTCTGCAAGACATCTCCTTTTTCGCCTGTCGAATCAAAACGCGAAGGAGTGTATGTGGCCGGTCCGTTTACGGAACCGAAAGATATACCGGAGACGGTCATGCAGGCCTCGGCCGCCTCGTCTAAAGTTTTATCGCTTTTAAAAGATGTCAAAGGGAGCCTCATTGTCCCTAAAGAGTATCCCCCGGAAATAGATGTCAGCGGGCAGGAGCCGCGAATCGGAGTTTTCGTTTGCCACTGCGGGACAAATATCGCTGGAGTGGTCCGTGTCCTGGATGTGGTCGAGTATGCCAGGACGCTTCCCGGCGTCGTTTATGCAGAGAATAATCTCTATACCTGTTCGAACGACACTCAAGAAAGAATAAAGGAAAAAATAAAGGAGCATAATCTCAACCGCGTCGTCGTGGCCTCCTGTACGCCCAGAACTCACGAGCCTTTGTTCAGGAACACAGTCCGCGAAGCAGGGCTAAACCCCTATCTCTTTGAGATGGCCAATATCAGGGATCAATGTTCATGGGTGCATATGGCAGAGCCCGAAAAGGCGACCGAGAAATCCAAAGACCTAGTGAGGATGGCCATTGCTAAGGCACGATTGTTGAGTCCTCTCCAAAAAAGAGCTGTTCCCATCGTTAAAGCCGCCCTGGTCATCGGTGGGGGGCTTTCAGGCATGACAGCGGCAATTGAACTGGCTAACCAGGGCTTTTATGTTTTTCTGGTCGAGAAGGAAAAGGAGCTGGGCGGGAATCTCCGACGTCTCCATTACTTGATAAACGGAGAAAACCCAAGAAAACGATTAGAGAGCCTTATCGAACAGGTCCAAGAGACGGGAAAAATCTTCCTTTATACAGATGCGAAGATCGAAAAAATTGAAGGGACGATCGGAAATTTTAAGACGACAATTAATACGAACGGAAAATCAGAGGAATTCGAACACGGAGTGGTTATCGTTGCCACGGGGGCCAAGGAATATAAACCAAAAGAATATTTATACGGGCAAAGTGACAAGGTCATAACCCAGATTGAACTGGAGCAACGCCTTGGTGCCAACGGAGCGTGGTCAAAGGGAGGAAATAACGAAATTCCCAAGAACATCGTGATGATTCAATGCGTTGGCTCCCGGGATGAGGAAAGGCCTTATTGCTCAAGAATCTGTTGCACAGAGGCCATGAAGAATGCCTTGAAAATAAAGGAGCTTTCGCCCGAGACGAACGTTTATATCCTGTTCCGGGATATCCGAACCTATGGATTCAAAGAAAGCTATTATTCCGAAGCCCGGCGACGAGGAGTCATGTTTGCCAGGTATGAGGAAGATAGAAAGCCAGAGGTGTTAAAGAACGGAGAGGGGTTGAAAGTGGTGGTTTTTGACCAGACGTTAAGGATGTCTTTGGAGCTTCCCGCGGATCTGGTTGTTCTATCGGCCGGGATTGTGGCTGAGGCAGGCAACGAAGAAATCGCCAAGTTCCTCAAAGTGCCCTTGACCAGGGAGAACTTTTTCCTGGAAGCCCATATGAAGTTAAGGCCGGTTGATTTTGCCACCGAGGGAGTCTTTTTATGCGGCCTGGCTCATTCAGCTAAAGGCATCGACGAGAGCATCATCCAGGCGCAAGCGGCGGCCTCACGGGCATCGACTGTGCTTTCTAAAGACAGTGTTGAGCTGGAAGCGAACATTTCCCAGGTGGTGGATGAGAACTGTGACGGCTGCGCCTACTGTGTGGAGCCGTGTCCTTATCAGGCTATTACTTTAATCGAATACATGAGAAATGGCACGGTGAAAAAGACGGTTGAGGTAGATGAAACGGCTTGCAAAGGCTGTGGGTGTTGTATGGCCACCTGTCCAAAGAAAGGAATATTTGTCAGAGGTTTTACCCTTGAACAGCTCGCCGCGCAAGCCAACGCGGCTTTGGGAGTTTAATGATGGGTGACATATTTGAACCCTTGATCCTCGGTTTTTGTTGCAACTGGTGTTCTTATGCCGGCGCGGACTTGGCCGGCGTGTCCAGGTTGCAGTATCCTCCGAATATTAGAATCATTAGAGTGATGTGTTCAGGTATGGTTCATCCCAACCTGGTGATTGACGCCCTGACCAAGGGAGCGGATGGAGTGCTCATCTGCGGATGCCATCCCGGCGACTGCCACTATAAAGAGGGAAACCTCAGAGCAGAGAAGAGAGCCGATGCAATTAAACTTATGCTGGAGGATTTCGGCCTGGAAGCAGAAAGATTTAAGTTGGAGTGGGTTTCCGCGTCTGAGGGACCCAGGTTTGCGCAGGTCGTGAAAGACTTCACCGAGAAGGTTAAAAAATTAGGGCCGAGTCCATATAAAACGTAAGACAGAGGGCTTAAGATGGCGGATTCTTCGAGAATCATCAACGGGAAAAAATTCATGTGGGATGGCGTTGTCTATGAGTCCAAGGAAAAGGCTCAAGAGGAGATGGAGAAATACAGGAATGACAATTTTGAGGTGGAGTTCGTAGAGGAAGGGGGGCAATTTCTTCTTTACACAAGAAGAAAAGTGACGAAAATTGTCGTGGAAGGCCAGCCACCCCCAGGCTAACCGGCCAGCGGTCCTGCCTTTCCGGAGTTGATATCCAGGTTACGCCTTGAACTGCTCAACCATCAAATTTTCATCCCAGGAAGGAATAATTCCATGCTTTGAAGAATATTCCCTCCAGGCGTCATAAGAAACAAGGGGTCTAGTTCTTTCAATCAGGTTAACCGTGGTTCTCAGCACGCCGGGCATTTTTTCGACGACACTCGTCAGATAATTATTCAGAGTATCTTCATTTTGGGTCAGGACCGAAAACTGGATGCTGTCCTCGAAGAGATGAAACGTGTAGGCGAGGTAGGCCAGTTTGAGCTCAGCGGGGAGGCTCGCCGTGGCAATATTCTTATAGACATCTTTGAGGTTTTTTATAAAAACCTTCAGGGAAATGGCATATCTTTTCATGTTTTTTGTATCTTTGGGCAAAGGGTAAAAAACCGGCTTAATCAGGTGGATAACCCAGATCCCCGTCACGTGGTCTATTTTGGACAACCCCTCAGCTATGAAATCTCCTAAAAAATTCGGGTCAATGGTGTGGATAAAAAGGCTCACATCCTCATGTCTGGCGCGCTTGGTCAGGTAGAGAAGCTGCCCTTTGTCTTTGAGACTTTCCTGGAGTTCATCCAGTTTGGCCATCACCAGGTCGCACATTCTTTCCTTTCTCTCCTGGGAGCTTAGCCTAATGATGGAAATCATCACCGACCTCCTTGTATTGTTTTTAAAGGATTTTCTTTGGCAGTCAAAGTTCGAATTTTCATGACTTTGCAAACGGGCGTGACATTATTATGGCAAATCAAATTATTTAAAGTCAATAGAATTTATAGTTTTAATAGAAACAATAGTATTTATAGGAATAATAGACAATGGTCACAAAGCACGGGGCGAAAAACGATAGGGTTCCCAACTGCCTAACGGCAATTTCGGAAGGGGTAAAAGTCTTTACTGGAGAATGTATTTTATTATAATAATGTTAGAGGGAGAAATTCGCGTGGGCAATAAGAACGGCGTCACAAGAAAATTCCTGGAAAATATCCTGGATAGCATGGAAGGGGGGATTTTAACTGTAGATAAGAATATGAGAATTACGACGTTTAATAGAGCGGCTGAAGAAATTTTAGGCTTCAGGCGGGAAGAAGTGCTGAACAGAGAGTGCAATAAGGTTCTTAAGAGCGACCTCTGTAAAGATGAATGCCCTGTCCAAAGGGCCATAAAAACAGGAGAAACTTTTTTTGGCTATGAGGTCCTGATCACGGACAAACAGGGGAAGAAAATCCCTGTCAACATAACGACTTCGCCTTTGCGCTCAGGAAATAAAGAGGTCATTGGAGCAGTAGAACACTTTAGAGATTTGACCAAGCACAAGGGTCTGTGGGCAAGGCTGCTCGAGGAAAGGGATAGAGCCCAGCGATACCTCAATATTGCGGGGGCCATTATCATCGCCATAAATGAAAAAGGTATCGTTACTCTTATCAATAAAAAAGGTTGTGATGTCTTAGGATATAAAGAAGAGGAGATTGTTGGGAAGAACTGGTTTGATCTGTGCGTACCGGAAAGGGTCCGAGAAAAAAGAAGGGAAGCATTCAGGAAAGTGATGGCTGGAGAAGAGCAAGAAGTTGAGGACTATGAAAGCACGGTCTTGACAAAATCGGGGGAGGAGAGAATCATTGCCTGGCATAATTCCACACTCACAGACGAAAAAGGTCAGGTCATTGGCACTCTCAGTTCAGGAGAGGATATTACCAAGCGCAAGGAAACAGAGGTCGAATTGATTAGATCAGAAAAACTGGCCTCTTTAGGTCAATTAGCGGCCAGTGTCGCTCACGAAATAAATAATCCGCTGGCCGGCATTATGGTCTACATAACCCTCCTCCTTAAGAAATATCAAGAAAAAAAACTGCAGACAGAAGAAACAGAGATTCAGCTTTTGAAGATGAAAAAAGAACTCGAGAGAACATCCGGGATCATCAGGAACCTTCTGGATTTCTCGCGGCGCTCGGACGCAGATATGAGACCTATTGAGATTAATAGGGTCGTGGAAGCGGCCTTGTTGTTAGTCAGACACCAGATAAGCCTTGAAAATATAGCGCTTGAGTTAAAATTAGCCAAGGACCTTCCTCTTGTTCATGCTGCTTTCGACCAGATTCAGCAGGTCTTGATCAATATCATCTTGAACGCCACTCAAGCGATGCCAGATGGAGGGAAATTAACAATCGCTACATCGATTGCCAGAAACGTTAAAATCAATGAAACATTCAAAAATACGATAAAGATTGACATCACGGATACGGGAGTCGGCATTCCCAAAGAAAATCTGAGCAAGCTTTTCACGCCTTTCTTCACAACCAAGGAAAAGGGCAAAGGCGTGGGCCTTGGACTTTCGGTTGTTCATGGGATTATTGAGAGGCACAAGGGCAAGATAGAAGTGGTTAGCGAGCTTAACAAAGGGACGACATTTACGATCTATCTGGAGACCATAAATGGGAAAGAAGACAACAATCCTCATCGTTGATGATGAAAGAATAGTCCGTGAATCGCTCCGGGACTGGCTAGGAAATGTCGGCTACAATGTAGAGGTGGCCGAGTCCGGAGAGGCTGCACTCGAGATTCTAAGGCGGAAAAGAGTAAAGATCATGCTGGCTGACCTTGTTATGCCGGGCATAGACGGAATCGAGCTGATGAAAGAAGCAAAAAAAATAGCCCCGACGCTCATTACGGTCATCATCACGGCTTACGGTTCAATTCAAACGGCCATCTCGGCGATAAGAGAAGGTGCTTATGATTATATCGAAAAGCCTTTTTGTCCTGAAAAGGTCGAACTTCTCATAAAGAACCTCGTAGCTCATCAGGACTTGATTGAGGAGAATATCTCCCTGCGACGGAAGATAGAGGACAAGTATCTCTTCGAGGGGATTATTGCCAAAAGCCCTGTAATGTTGAAGATATTTGAGCTGGTCAAAACAGTTGCTCCTACGACAGCGACGGTTTTGATCATGGGGAAGACTGGCACAGGGAAGGAAATTGTTGCCCGGGCTATTCATCATCAGAGTCGGCGTCGCCGGAGACCTTTCCTTGCAGTTAGCTGTGCTTCTCTTCCGGAGAGTCTGCTCGAAAGTGAGCTCTTCGGACATGAGAAAGGGGCTTTTACGGGAGCGGTCGAACGAAAAAAAGGAAAATTCGAAGCGGCAGACGGAGGAACTCTTTTTCTTGATGAAATAGGCGAAATCAGTGCCAACACGCAGGTCCATCTGTTGAGAGCGTTGGAAGAGAAAAAGATTACCCGCGTGGGAGGGAACGACGAGATCGATGTTGACGTCCGTGTCATCGCGGCGACAAACAGGGACTTAAAAACTTTAGTTAAACAGGGCTCTTTCAGAGAGGACTTATATTACCGGTTGAAAGTGGTCACCATACACCTGCCGCCGCTTCAAGAGAGGAGGGAGGATATTCTTCCCCTGGCTGAGCATTTTTTAAGGAAGTTTTCGAAAAACAATAATAAAGCAGTTAAAAAGTTTTCCCCTGACGTCATTGAATTCATGCTGAATTACTCATGGCCAGGTAACGTGAGAGAACTCGAGAACATGATTGAGCACGCGGTGATCCTTTCAAAGGGCAAAGAAATCACGATGGCCGACTTTCCTCAGGATCTTGTTCAGCCGGCTCCTCAAGAAGGGAAATCCCTCGAAGCCGTAACGAAAAAGCATATCATGAGTGTGCTTGAGGAGACAAAAGGGAACATCTCAAAGGCGGCCAAGATACTTGGAATCCAGCGGATGACACTTTATAATAAGCTGAAAAAATATCATTATACTGTAAATAATTTAGACATTTGATGTCTAAATAATATATATCGGCTCGATTCGCCTGATAGCTTAACTATCCCGTTACCTATTCATAAACGATTTATTATCAAATACTTAAGCGCTTTTTGAGATAAAGCCTTCGCCAGGGTCATGTTGGCACGCTAATTGCTATTTATTAAATGTGATGAAAAAAGGAGCTCACCGAGGAAAGGCGCTATGTAGAATGCCTTCCCCGTGGAAATAACCCAAAAAATCGGAGGTTTATTATGGAAAAACAAAAAATGTTGGTGATCGAGGATGAGGACATCATGCGCGAGGCGTTGTTTGATTACTTTTCAGACGCGGGCCATAAGGTTGATACAGCGCGGGATGGGGAAAAAGCCCTGGAAAAGCTCAATTTTGAAGATTATGACGTCATGATTGTCGACCTTAAATTGCCCGGTCGTGATGGAATTTCTGTCCTCCAGGAAGCCAAAGAAAAAAATCCCCGAGCAAAAGTCATCATCATCACCGCGTATCCTTCAGTGGAAACAGAGGAGAAGGCCCTGGAAAACGGAGCTTTGAATTATCTCCCCAAGCCTTTTGAGCTTAGCTATCTTGAGACGCTCATTAGGCAGTCTTACGAAATTGAAATTATCCCGACCCCACCCGTCGAAGAGCCCGTTGTTGAAGAGGAAATTGTCACCCCCTGTATCTGGATGCAGGCAGGAATAGTCAAAAAACGGATGTGCACTTACGGTTATAATTGCACGAGGGTCTGCGATTTTCACGTGGCGATGATGAGCAAAGAGAAATTCAGGAATGACCCGCGGATTAAACCCTTCATTGTCAAACTTTATTCTCAATTAGGAAAGAAACAATGCCGGTATGTTATGAGTGGCCAGATTTCTCACCGCTCCTGTTCTCAGCTTTTTGACTGCCCGAATTGCGAATTCGACCAGGCCATGCAGGATGAAGTCAGCCGCCAACTTGAGGTCAAAGCGGCACGCGTGGAGAGGATGCGAACAGGACGTTCTGTCGCCATGAGAATGAAGCCCAAGCCCATCCGGACAGACCACTGAATTCGCCTTTCTCAGGCGCCAAGAAGAATTAGGACTCATCGCTGGAAAAGATTCTTAGTCGGGATGTCTGAGGAAAGACCGGTTGGTCCTATGAAATAAGCTTATGCGATAAGAAGATTGTTTTCCGGTAGAGCTTCTCTTGACGCTTGATTATTTTACGTCATTTTTCAGATCTTCCTTAATCATTTTAATCCCGGCAAGAGAATCGATAGGAATATGCTTGAGCTTAGCTTTTATTTTCCCCGTGTCAAAACGGTACCGGCGGCCGTCCTTTTTATGCACGTAGACGATATCGACATCGGGATTGCCTATGATAAGAGCGACGATTGTCTGGCCGATGTCGCCCAGAGGTTGTCGGTCGATGTGGCTGTGCTGAAAATTAGCCCTGACTCTTGTGCCTTTTCCCTTTTTCGATTTTATAGAAAGACTACCGTTGGCTGCTCTGGCTGCTTGAGCAAGAAGGGATAATCCCAGGCCAAACCGCCGCACTTTTTTCGAAGTGAAAAAGGGGTCGAGGGCTCTTTTCTGGGTTTCCTCGTCCATGCCGGTTCCGTTATCGATTATTTCAATTGAAAGCAAATCCCTTTTTTTATCTTCGGTCAGTTTTATCATAATTTTGCTCGCCCGGGCCGCCACCGAATTTTCGGCAATATCGAGGATGTGCAGGGAAAGATCTTCCATCAGGACCTCGACTTGCCTGGGCTATCCACCCGGATCAGTCTTCTTCCCTGCTCATTCTTCAAGGCTTTTTTTATTTCAACCAGAGAGCCCTCCTCGAGGAGAAAAGACGTCGAGCCTTTTCCGATATCCTCGGGATAATGGGCATCAGAGGAGCAGATGATCGGATAATTATAAGGATAGGCTTTGACCGCTTCTTCGAAAGTCATCCGGGGAGAGATTTCCAGGGCGTCAAGGGCCAGGCCTTCTGGAATAAAACCCAATTGGCCGATGATGCTAAATATTTCTCTGTCTATATGAGAGGCGATGGCTATGCCGCCGAAAGAGTGGACGAGGCGGATGACCTCTTCCAGGGGAATAGTCGTGGCCCCGATCAAAAGTCTATCACTAAACCCTTTCACTTCTTCCTTCTCGTTGACAATGATTTGCTGACCAAACGCCTTTTCGTCATTCTTTCCAGGCAGGTTTTCGTAAACAAATTCCTGGAGTTTGAAAGCGGATTCCATGTTGTCAAAGAGGGCCGATATATGAACTTCTTCCCGGGAAGTCACTTCCAGCCCAGGGATCACTCTGATCCTTGTTCTTGTGGCAGCCTTCATCACGGCCAGAGAATTTTCTGACGAATTATGATCGCAGATGCCGATGATATCTATCCCCTTTCTTTTGGCTGAAGCGACGATCGTCTTTGGAGACATATCCAGTTCTGTGCAGGGAGAGAGGCAGGTGTGAATGTGCAGGTCAGCTCTAAAAGGGCGGAGCATGAACAATCCGGGCTACTTTGATGCGCTGATCAAGTCATACAATTGTCCCGATATTTTAAAGGCTGTCTCGCCGGTTGAAAGGAGAGGCATATTTTCCTCTGTTGCTTTTTGGACTGTTTCTTCTTCGGGGTTTCGGCTATTGACGATGATGATCCCGGCCAGGTCCTTCAACTTGGCAACAGCGACGATATTCTGGTGCGTCTGAAGAGTGATCCAGACGTTTCCCGCTTTGCTGTTGGCTATCACATCGCTAAGAAGGTCACTCGTGTATCCTCCCGTGACCTCTGTCTCCAAGGAGTCTTGGCCGGTTATGACTCTTAGCTGCAGTTTTTTAATAATTTCTTTGAGTTTCATTTATTCATCCTTTTTCTGTGCCTGGGTACCGAGATGATATTTGACTGGACGCAAGGAAGCATACTTGTCAAGCAATTCTATTAGTTCCTGCGACAGTTCTTTAAATTTTTGAGGGAGAATGAAGACGCAGTCGGCAGGGTCTGCTTCCCCTTTGACAACATCCTCGGCGAACGCCAAGCATGTGGGAGCGCCGCAAGCACCACAATCGATTTTTGGCAAACAATCAAAAATTTCTTCTTTTTCCTTCCTCTTTTTTATGGCTCTGGCCAGGTCCTTATCGAGAGGCTTGAGGGGGCGCGGCTCCAGCTTACCCTCAAGGAAAAAGTAGTTTTCTTTATAAAGCCTCCTCACTTCTCTTATATCTGGACAGGCTTTAATTTGTTCGAATTCCAAGCTCTCAATCAACTTTAGAATTTTATTGTAAGAGACGTAAAGGTTTTCGACTGTCAGAGAGCCTCCAACGCACCCCTGGTGGCAAGAATAGGCTTCGATGAAGTCGATGTTCTTCAGTTTTCCTCTTTCTATATCATTGAAGACCTTAATGATTTCACTCAGTCCGGAGACAGCCAGCGAGTTCTTAAGTTTCAGGGTTCGACATATGCCCCCCGCCATTGCCCATCCAATACCGAGGATACAGATGTCTTTTAAACTTTTCTGGTAGCTTTCGTCTTCGATGCCTTCCATGGCCGTCAGAAGAGGTCCGTAAATGTCTGAAATGGCGATGGCTCCGTCTATATAAGATTTCCCTTTTTCTGCAGGCTGCTTTATGGAAATCATTTTTACGGGGCAGGGGGTGATGTAAAAAGTGCCAACATCTTCTTCTCTTAGGCCGAGGGTTCTTGATTTTTTTCTTTTAAGCTCCCGGGCCGCCAACTCTCGTGGAGTATCGATAGGGATCACCTGGTCGATGAGAGCGGGATACTTAACCTGGATTAAGCGAACAATTGTCGGACAGACATTGGAAATGAGAGGCTTAAGCCCCTGGTATTCCCGGAGATATTCTTGGATGGCGAAACTGACCTCACCACAGGTAAAGGATAGGTCATGAGCGTCGTCGAACCCCAGTCTTCTTAGCCCGGTAAGGATTTTCCCGGGCAGAATTTCTCTTCCAAATTGCGCATAGAGAGCTGGGGAGGGCAAAGCAATAGTATGGCGGAATTTCGGGGATTCCCCAAAGGGATCAGTTAAAGGGATGATCGCGTTTTCCGGGCAGACGGGTATGCATTCCCCGCAATCGATGCATTTTTCTTCGAGGAATACAGCTTTGCCATTTCTGACCCGGATGGCCTGCGTAGGGCAGATCCGCATGCACTTCATCCGCCCTTTGCACTTTTCTTGGTCGATACGGATGGAGTGGAAATATTGATTCATTTTTTTTCATCTAATCCGATGATGATATCCAGCGATGTCCCTTTGCCCGGTTTAGAGGTGATCTCAAATTTATCCGCATTTTTTTTTATATTAGGAAGACCCATGCCTGCCCCAAACCCCATCTCTCGCATTTTGTCGGTAGCCGTAGAAAAACCTTCCTGCATGGCCAATTCAATGTTCTCAATCCCCGGCCCCTCGTCTTCAACCTTAAGATGAATTTTTTCGGGGGTGATGCTCAGAGTGAGTGATCCTCTTTGGGCATACATCACCACGTTCATTTCTGCCTCGTAGGAAGCGATCGATGCCCTTATGATGATCGAAGAATCAATGCCTATCTCTTGGAGAATTTCCTTGATGGTTGTGGATGCTTTTCCCGCATTCCCGAAATCCCCCCCTTTTATTTCAAAGAGTTGAGAGAGTACGATTTCATTATTCATGATTCTTCTTTTCGGGTGGGACGTCAATTCCACTAAGGCCATGACTGAAGAGAAGGCCGCAGGCTGTGTACATCATGAATCGGGTCGTCAAAAGGGGGATCCTTTTTTCACGGGCCAGTTCGGTTCCTTCTTTGTCGGGTATCTTCCCTCTGACGTAGACTATGGCTTTGGCATCGATGATGCTGGCTGTCCTGACGGATTGAGAATTCGATAGGCCGGTTAGAAGAAGAAGGCCGGGTCTTCCAAAAGCAAGGACATCACTCATGAGGTCGGACGCGCCGGCGGCTGTTATTTCTTCGTCCAGAAGGTCATTTCCCGTGATAACCTCAGCTTGAAGGAGGTCTTTGATTTGCCTTAAGGTCATTTTAACTTTAATGGGTCTCATTCCGCAGACTTCCAGGTATTTCACACATCCAGCTTCATCATAAATGGTAACTATTCAGGCCTCAAAAAGTCAACTGGAGAAATATTCTTCCGCAATCTTTTGCGCCATCAAAGGGACGGCTTTTTTGACAGGTTCAGATAATCCCGATTGCATGGTTTCCGGTATTGCCTGGATCTGGCAGGCCAGCACTCTCACTTTAACCGAGCAAAAATCCCGTAATTCTTTTAAGAGGTTCGAGGAGGGAACCTGGTGAATAGAAAAGTCATCGCTTTTCTCTTTTGGGATTTCATCAAGGCTGATTTCAAAAATTTCTCCCGGGTTTCTCCCTTTATCCACGGCATCAATTATGACGATCTCTTTAGGCCGGGGTTCGCTTAGGGAAATTGTGAACAGGATTCTTCTGATTCCAGTGCCGACGTCAAGAAGGCAGATTTTATCAGGGATAGTGTGATGGCTCAGCAAGTATTCGACGACTTCGGGGCCGAATCCATCATCGCCAAAAAGTTTGTTTCCACACCCAGCAATGAGAATTTCTTTTTGACAGTAAATCGGCAGCTCGTTCATTCCTCAACACTAACATTAGTCCTATGGAAAAGCTTCAACCACGGTTAGGCTTATCTTCAGACGTTGGAGAACGTGTCTAAAGTGTTTCCCTCCGGATCAACAATGTAAATCTTCAGGCCAATTTTACCGTCCAGCGTGTGAGTGGCGCAGGACAAACAGGGATCGTGAGCCCGGATCATCATCTCGATTTTATTCAGAATTTCCTCGTTGTAGTGGCCGTTCTTGATTAGGTCCTTGGCTGCGCTCTTGACCGCCATGTTGATGGGAGCGTTGTTGTGCGTCGTGCCGACAATCAGGTTGACATTGGTGACGAGTCCGTCTTTGTCCGTCTCGTAATCGTGAATCAGCGTTCCTCTGGGGGCTTCGACGCTACCGACACCCCTGGCGGCTCTTGGCTCGACCTTTTTTCTGATGTCGGTACTCGTAATTTCGGGGTCCTCGAGGAGGCGGACTGTGTTTTCCGCGTTGTAGAGGAGCTCGATGAGCCTGGCCCAGTGGTAGAGCAAAGTCTGCTGGGCAGGACGGCCAAATTTTTCCCTGAATTCTTGAAATTCAGCTTGAGCTAAAGGTGTGTCGATTTTGTCAATCACGTTCATTCTGGCCAGTGTATTGGTCCGGTAGATGCCGCTCGGCTTGTCCAGGTCCATAGAGAATGCACCCGCTTTTTTCATGTAGGGGAATTTCAGATAGGACCACGGCTCGACGTGCTCGCTAATATAATTGGTGTAGTCTTTGACATCGAAATCTTCATAAGAGCCGTCGGCCTGCATCATCCTCAGTTTTCCGTGATAAAGGTCCAGCGACCCGTCGTCTTTCACCGTTCCCAGAAAACCTGTTTTTATGACGCCCAGGGATTGCACGATATCCAAGTATTTCGGAAAGAGGCTCTCTTTAGCAAAGGAAATGGAGAATTTGCAGAACTCGAGCATTTCATCGGCCATCTTTTTCAACTCTTTTCTTTCTTCCTCCAGCAACGGCCGGCTGAATCCGCCCGGGACCGCAGCGTCAGGGTGAATGGCTTTCCCAGCAATCTCTTCCAACATCTTGGCTGCCATATGTCTGCACCTGACGACTTTTCTGGCAATATCCGGGGCTGCACCGATAATTCCGATTATATTCCTGATTCCGTAGTCAGCTCCCGGCCCGAGCACGAAATCCGCTCCGGCGAGAAAGAAGAAATGGAGGATATGCTCTTCCATATAAGCGATGCTGTTACAGAGTTCTCTCAATTTTTTCCCTGCCGGAGGTGGGTCGACTCCAAACACCGCATCTGTCGCCTTGGCGGAGGCGTTGTGATGAGACCAGGGGCAGACGCCGCATATCCGTGTTGTGATCCTGGGCATCTCCTCGACTGGCCTGCCGATACAGAATTTCTCAAAGCCTCTTAATTCAAGGACGTTGACTTGGGTGTCGCTAACGTTTCCGGCGTCATCGAGCTGGATGGTGACCCTGGCGTGTCCTTCAATCCTCGTGACGGGTTGAATGGTGAGTGTTTTTCCCATGATTTAACTCCTTTTGGGCAGTGGACGCAAGCGGCCGGCTCCGGAAAACCTGTTAAAAGTCGCGGCCCGGTCCGGTATTTGCTTGACATCAAGACCGATTGTGGATAGGGCTCCCATCATGTCCACCATAGGGTTGGCTGCATCCGACAGAGGGCCAAAACATCCACGGCAAGGCATATAGGCCTTTATACAGCGAGGAGTTTTGGCTGATCCGCCGCAGCCTGATCTTGTCGCGGGGCCGTTGCACAGAAAGCCCTGTTCCATAAAACAGCGGACGGTGTCCAGGGGCTTCCCGGGCACAAAATCAACAGGCTCTAAAGGCCTTTTCAGACTAGACACAGCCTTTTTTTCCCTGATCGTCGGGCAATCGTCGCAGACGCTTTTCGCCGGAAAGCTGATCTCTCTTCCTTCCAAGAGGGCGGTAAGCGCCTCGGCGACCATTTCCGGCGTCGTCGGGCAACCGGGAAGCTTGAGGTCAACCTTTACGACTTCATGAAGGGCATAAACCCGATCGGTGAAAGGTGACACTCCCGTTGGGGTAGCTGCTGAATCTGTGGAAACACTGCCCCGAAAGACTTTGTCATAGATTTCTTCCACCGTATACTGATTGGCAAGAGCGGGTATGCCGCCGTAGCAAGCACAGGTCCCTAAGGCGATAAGTGTTTTGCACTTTTTTCTCATCTCTTCAGCTATTTCTTTGTTCTCTTCTGTCCGGATTCCTCCAGAGATGATTCCGACATCAGCTTCGGGAATTTTCGGGCCTGGCTCGTCTCCCTTCTGTCCCCACATTTTATGATCCATGAGGACAGGCATATGGACGATCTCCAGCTTAGGCAAAATGTCGAGGAGCGGCTCTCCGATGTCAAGGATGGTTACTTCACATCCTGCACAAATCGTGAACCACTCTTCTGCTAGTCTAACTGCCATCTGTTTCCTCCTTCTTATTCTTAAGTTAATTCGAGAAATTAGCATATTAAAAAAATAAATCAGGTTTGTCAACAGAGTCTTTTTCTTTTTCCCAATATTCGGGCTTGCTTTTTTGCTTGAAAAAAAAGTAAAATTTAAGCACAATAATTTTAGTTTGTTTTGGAAGGAGGAGTCATGAGAAGAAAAGGCTTTATCTTTCTCGGTATCGTGACTTTTCTTTTTGTTATGCTGAGCTTCCAGAGCTGCAAATCCCATCCCGAGAAAGGTCTTTTGGAGAGATACTTCCACGCCGTCTCTCTGAAGGATACAGCGACGATGTCGAAAATGGCTGTTGAGCCGACCTCCATTGATGTCCAGACCTGGGAGATTGTCAACGTCAGCGAGGAAAAAATTGATCCAGCAACCCTTCCTGATTTGAACCAGAAAGAGCTGGAATTGAAGAAGAATCTAGAAGGGCATGTCGGCCCGGTTATGGACGCGGAAGACGCTCTTTACGGAGCCCAGGAAGAACTTAAAGCCGCCCGGACGAGTGCGGCCAAAGCTGCCGCCAAGAAGAAAGTGGATGAAATGCAAGCCAAATTCGACCAGGAAAGAGAGCTCCACCGGCAGTTGCAGAAGCAATACAACGAAGCCAAAGCCGCCGCCCAGAAGGAACAGGAAATTTCGCTTTTCTCGCTGGACGCTGGCGAAATCCCGAACATCAGGGACTTGACGGGTACGATTCACAGCAAAGAGGTTGATGTCCGAGTCGTCGGCAAAGACGGACAGGCCAAGACTTATCGGTTTTATTTGAGAAGATATGAGCTCAAGGACGAAGCCATAAACCTTACCCGGCGAGGAAGATGGATTATTTCCAAGATGGAGCCAATTGGCTGATATTGACTCTTTCGCCCTAATCCTTTATAAATATTAATTCTCGTTTTCGGGGGCCGTTAGCTCAGAGGGAGAGCACCGGCCTTTTAAGCCGGGTGTCGCTGGTTCGAGTCCAGCACGGCTCACCACTTTGTCCGCCTCGCCCCTGTCGTCTAGCCAGGACTAGGACATCGCCCTTTCAAGGCGGCAACACGGGTTCAAATCCCGTCGGGGGCGTTTCTGCTTTTCTTAGGATTCCCTTTGGAAGGTCAGCCTCTGTCCGGACTCAATTCCAGGCAAATTTTTTTTCACGGAAGAGTCTGACACAAGCTTCGACGACTTCGGCGTCGTACTGAGTTCCTTTGTGCTGGATAATTTCCTCGAGTGCCTTTTCGATGCCGTGGGCTGGCCGGTAGGGCCGGTGAGATGACATCGCTTCGACCGTGTCGGCGACAATCAAGATTCTGGCTTCCTTCAAGATCTGGTCTCCGCTAAGGCCCAGCGGATAGCCAGAGCCATCCAGTCGTTCGTGATGCTGGAGGACAATCTGGGCCACTGGCCACGGGAATTTGATTGTTTTCAGGATGTCATAGCCAACCTGGGGATGGGTTTTGATGATTCCGTACTCGATAGCCGTGATCTGGCCTGGCTTGCTCAGAATTTCGGCCGGGACGTAGATTTTCCCGATATCGTGGATGTCGCCGGCAACGCGAAGCCCCTCAATCTGGTCTTCGGGAAGCCCGAGCTCCTCGGCAATGGCGCAGGCCAGTTTGCTCACCCGGCGCTGGTGCCCGGCTGTGTAAGGATCCCGGATCTCGATTGTAAGGGCCATGGCCTGGATGGTGCCCTGGAGGGCTTGATGAAGCCTGTTTCGGCTTTCTTTGAGAGCCAGTTCGGCCTGTTTGCGAGCGCTAATGTCTCGGAAAACAAGAACATGACCGCTCGAATTCCCACCTGAAGAATTGAGGGGCATGATAATTTTTTCAACCGGGAATTCCTTCCCGTCCCTGGAACAGAGAGTGGTTTCAATTGGCGTCTGGTGGGAGCTGAGCAAAGATTCAGGGGCAAGGCCCGGCGTGGTAAAAACTTCGCTCAGAGGCTTATTCAGAGCTTCTTCTTGTTTCCAGCCGGTGAGCTTCTCTGCTAAAGGGTTGAGGAAGGTAATCAGGCCCCCACTATCTGTAGCGATGACACCGTCGCCGATGCTCTTGAGCAGGGCGGAGAGATATTCCTCCCTTTCCCGGAGCTTCAGGGACATCCGGGATTTATAAACTGCCATCTCGACGGCAATTTTGAGCTCCCTCTCGTCAAACGGCTTGAGGACATAACCAAACGGTTCACTGAGGGTGGCTCGATGGATGGTGACTTCGTCTGTGTAGGCGGTTACATAGATGACTGGGATGTGATAGACCTCCCAAATTTTTTCGGCTGCAGAGATCCCATCCAGAGTTCCCTTGATGACGACGTCCATGAGAACAAGGTCCGGGCGGAGGCTGGCCACCTTGTCTATCGCTTCGTCGGCCGTGCTGGCCAGGCCGCAGACTTCATAACCCATGCTTCGAGTCATGTTTTCAAGGTCGCGAGCCACGAGGCCCTCATCCTCGACGACGAGAATCCGGGTCTTCTCCATCGTCACCCTCTTTTCTTCCCCGCAACCTCATTAAAGACAAGGGTAAAGGCGGTGCCGTTTTGACGGTCGAGCTTGAGCTCTCCATCAAGCTGAGAGACCAGCGTGGAGACGATCTGGAGGCCGAGGCTTTCAGTTTGGCGGGGGTCGAAGTTCTCGGGGAAGCCGATTCCATCGTCTCGCACCCGCAACTGGT
>FWPV01002072.1_pt1 | contig 37159 bp, 27 predicted proteins | sample 2228371 | NCBI WGS metagenome assembly FWPV01 (sample SAMEA103939776, study PRJEB20133) | metagenome | reverse complement strand
GCCTACAACAGCTGTAGTTGGCCGCTTAAAATGCTAAAAAAGGGAATAAAATAAGATGGGAATAACAATGATAATCATTGACAACGCAAGTTATTTACTCCCGGCTCTAAACGAGGTAAGTTTCTTCCTCCAGGATTAAGCAGGGATATTTTCCAGCAATTCTTTAGCCAGTTCGTAATCTTCTTCGGCCACCATTATTCTTATTTCTCCCATCCCGTCAGTGGTTAAGGGGTAAGTGGTGGGGTTGGCTTGACCAAGGAAGAGGCATTGAATCCCATAATTGGCTAAAAAACTCTTGATTATTTCCGCTTCTGCTGGCCCCCATACGCGGCGGATTTCTTTTAAACGGGAATGAGGCGGAGAATCTTTGGTCATTTTCTTTGTTTTTCTCTCAGATAATCATCAAGGATGCGACGGTGGTCGAAAGCGAGAGGAAAATTTATTTCTTCGGGGGCAAATACACCGATGGAGCGGGCGTCATCGCGAGCCACAGGCTTTCCTTTAGCCTTGGCAATATAAACGGTAGTTATCGTATGAAACCGGGGGTCGCGCTCAGGAGAAGAATATGTGTGAAGTTGTCTTTGCAGCTCGATTTCCAGGGATGTCTCTTCCTTTGCCTCCCGCCGGGCAGCTTCTTCCAGTGATTCACCATAGTCGACGAAACCGCCGGGCAAAGCCCAGCCATAAGGAGGGTTTTTTCTTTCCACCAGGACAATTCCCTCGCGTCCGTTTTCCTGCTTGATTTCAATAATTATATCCACCGTGGGAATCGGGTTTCTTCTTTTTATTATTGTGTTCATAAAAAAACGAATTAATTCGCTCCACCGCCGGGAACAACCTGAATTTGGTTGTTTGGGGCTCAATTCAAGTTCAATCCCGAAAACGAAATCTTTTTTCTAAATTATTTATTCTTTCCACTACGCCGCCATATTCCAGTTCACTCCAAGGGAGCATGGCGGGGCCAAAAAACCCTTGTCGCCTGATGATTGACGCTTTCCTGGCCACCCGTAACCGCACCTCATCCCAGAAAGGATGGTCGAAGACATCTACCGCTTCGGTCAGTTTTCCTTCTTTGACACAAAAAGCAGCTCCGGTTATGACGGGAGGTCCGTCAAAATAACTAATCGTTGTGTTGAGGCGGCAGGGCATTAATGGTCCGTTGTGACTGCCCCTCATAAACCCCGCTACATAAGGTCCAATTTCAAAAGGTGCTAAAATTTCACCAGTGGCAGGAAAATCTCCTTGCACCCGAACAAGGGCTACGGGGTCATCTTTGCCGGTGTATTTGCCCGCAATATTGTGGAGACGGGTGGTAGAAATCGAGGCTGCTTGCTCACCGCTGCTCCGAGCAAAAATGCTCTCTATACAGTATCTTTCTGTATCCCGAAGAAGAGTGGCAATATCGTAGAGGTCTTCAGGTGCATTAAGGTCAATGATTTTATCTTTTTCCGTATAGCTCACATCAATGATCCGAAAAGTAAACCCCTGACTTATTTTCGGACTCAGCAGTAAACCTGAATTGTACATCGGATCAGCGAAAGCAAGGTAAAAAGGAAGGTTGTAGGCTCCAGGGTCAGTCTTGTCGGCGGCAAAAAAGATGAAGGGTTCGTTCGGCCTTTCCTTAAATTCGATTTCTGCTACCGCCGGGCCCATGCCTTTAATATTTCCGCTGAATGAGTCCTTGAGAAGATCCTGTCCAGCGCCATAGAGCCCTTGTTTTTTAGCCACGGCCGTACCAGCAAGAAAAGCTTCCCACGCCAATTTATGCACTTCTGGGTTAAGCAAGCCTTTTTCGTGGGTACAGAGAATAGCGATATCGTCGCCGGTAAAACTTACATAAAAATCGATAAGAAGATTTCGACCATTTTCTCGGACAAAATTTTTAACCTCTTCTAATAGGGCCTGACTCGGACGAATATGGCCGCCGACACTGCCAATATCCGCTTTCAAGACACTTATGGTGACTTTCATAATTCCTCCTTAAATTTAAATGAGACTTTACATTCTAGAATCAATTCCAAAAACATGTCAACCTTAGGGAGGTTCTAGGATAATCTGGCTGGGGAATTTAACGGCAAGGCAGCTTAAGCCAGCCAAGAGAAACAACGTGTGTAGCCTTCTTATTGGGAGAGAAAAACTGCCTTTGACCAAGACGATTTCTTGGGAGGATGGAAATTCCGGTCTTTCTTCCCTTCCTAAAATCAAGCAGACTTTTTGTTTTGATTTCTCGCCATAGAAGGCAGAAAACGCATGCCGATTTCCTGCCTTATTCCTCATAGAGCCACATATTAAGAATTGTAAAAATTAAGGGGAAAACGAAAGCCCTTCACCCAACGGCAAGCAGGCAAAACCTTAAATTATATCTATTCTTTTCGTGATGAGGCTTGTGGTTATAAAAGAGGAGGTGAGAGAGATATAATGCGGCTAAGCCGGCTACAGCAGGGTTCATTCAGGGAAAGACGCGGTATGAATCATGAATGAAGAGAACATTCCATCAGGGAAACTATCTTCCGCGTTCCTGAGGGAATTATCATGTCCTGATAAGAATACAGGTGTCTCTTATTGACAGGTGGTGTTTAAAAGAATCAGCTTTAAGTTAGCCATATAGGCTCATAAGGCGAGAGTTTTTTCCTTGGTCCAAGATTCTTTTCCCTTGATTTTTCCCCTAATCGATAAATTAAAAGGCAGCTAAATTACCTCTAGAGAAGGAATCGGGAACAACCGATTTTTTTCTGGGAAATTGGCATGAATTTTGCTAAATTATAAATGGAGGTGCCCTATGAGAAAAAGAAAAGGCTATTTCTTATTTAGTTTTGTTTCTCTATTATTGATCGCGGCAACTCTTGGGGCAGCTCAAAAGCCTTACCAAGTTATCGGGTGGGAAGATGATTTCTATTTTGGCCATATCACCTATCTCGAAGCCATAGAAAGCGGCCATCCTCCTCTTATCACCCGTGAGAGCGGCGAAAAAGAAGAAGTTTTCCTTAATTTCCCGATAATGCCAGGAGACACCATTCTTTCTCGGGACGGCCGAGTCGAGCTTCAGTTTGATAACGGAACCATAGTGCGTCTTGACCGGAATACAGAACTGCGGGTGGAAACTATCCTGGCTCCTTCCCTTAGCTCGTCAAAAAAGCTCTCTAACCTGGTTTTAGCTCAGGGTGCTATTTATGTGATGTATAAAAAATATGATTCCTTTGAGCTCTTCCAGATTCTTACGCCGGAAACCGCGGTGAAGATGGAGCATAACGCCGTCGCTTTGATTCAGGTGAAAGGGGATGGCGGTAGTGAGATAGTCAACCATAATGGTCGGGTTTGGTTGATGGCGCCGGCTGATTCTGAAAAAAAGAATCCCCGGGAAATGATGCTGGAGAAAGGTTGGAAAGCAGTGGTTTTGCCTTTGGGCGAAACCCAAATAGGTTTGTACAAGGAAGAGAATGAATTTCTCGCTTGGAATAAAGAAATTAACGAAAACTTCGAGGCTTACCATGAGGCCAGTGTCCTGCCCCAACCGCTCCAGAAATTGCCCCCGGCGGTTTTCTATTTTGCCCAGAGATATGGTTCCACCTATGGCGAGTGGGTCTGGCATGAGCTATATGGCTATGTGTGGCGGCCCTTTTACAATGATTATTATCCCTGGGGCACATGGCAGCCTTTTTATTATGGCCGATGGATGAATGTGGGCGGAAGCCTCTTTTGGATACCGGCCGAGCCATGGGGATGGGTGCCTTATCACCTTGGCCTATGGATGTGGGATAAGAATAAGGGATGGGTCTGGATCCCTGGCTCTCTCTTTGCTCCTGCCTGGGCTGTATGGGACTTCTATTTTGGCTATTATGCCTGGAGACCTTGGTCCCTGTATGATTGGTATCTTGGCTCTTATTTCTATCCTTTTGGGTATAATCAAGCTTCCGGCTACTATTATTACAATTTTTATGATCAGATGCCTCAGGCCAATGAAGCTAAACCCATCCTGGAAAAAATACGTAAAGATCAGTTAAAAAGAACAGCCTCCAGCGAGAAAGTTCCCATCCCCAAAGAATTGAAGAGAATAACGAACACAGCGATTAATGCTCTCCAGAAGGGAGACCCCGAAGCCGTGGCCTCTTTGCATCGCGCGCTGACCGGTTTAGTCATGGTTCCCAAAGAAGATTTTGGCTCTCGTTGGCCTCAAGAAAAAATGGTTCGTTATGAGGAAGCTTTGAGCCGGGGAGCCATAACCAGGCCAGCTGACCCTTCTCGTCACTCCTTAAGGTTTACACCACCAGGAGAACTTCTCCAGCCCGAGGGGAAGATAGAAGGACCGACAAAGATAATAGGAAAGGAAGGGCTTTCTCCTTCTCGCCAAGAAACAGTTTCTCCTCAGATACAGGAAGTGCCAGCGCCCAAGAGGGCTTCTTTCCGGGAAGTGGAGAAAACGAGAGCCATCGATTGGAATCCCGATGTCAGGATTGCTCATCGGTTGGGTGTAAGCATTATTTATGATAGTCGGCGCAATGAAGTCCGGTGCCCTCAGCTGGGCCTTTCCTCCCGAGATATTGCTTTTCCGCGGCGCATGGTTTCTTTCCCGGAAGGCGGGTTCTTCCAGTCGGGCAACCCCTTCATCTCAAGCTCCTCGGGCGGTTCCGCTCCTCCTTCTTTTTCCGGCGGGCCAGAAAGAGCAGCCGGGAGTAGCGGCCCAGCGCGGGAAGGTGGAAGCCAGGGACGGGCGGGAGAGAAGAAATAAGCAAATAAATCAGAAAATTTTTAACTCGGCTACCCAAAACGGGAAAGAAAGCAAGTTTCTGAGATAATTTACCTCTTGTCGGAAGGCGTCATTAAATTCAGGCCGCAAAGGTTCCGCGGGTTGAAACCTCCAGGCGAGGGGGTTGATGTATTGGCCGCGATATTTTAGACGGTAATCCAGATGGGGACCAGTTGATTCGCCCGATGAGCCGACATAACCAACGACCTCACCCGCTGCTACCCTGACGCCTTGTTTAATTCCAGGAGCAAAGCGGCTGAGATGAAGATAAAGTGATTCATACCCATTTTTATGGCGGATATGAATCATTCGTCCGGAAGCGCCATTCCAGCCGGCAGAGACGATGACTCCATCAGCCGTGGCTTGGACAGGCGTCCCTACCGGAGCAGCATAATCCACTCCGAAATGAGGCCGATAAATTTGGCGGATCGGATGGAGTCGACGAAAACTAAAGCGGGAAGTTATCCGCCCATATTTTATGGGCGAGCGAAGAAATTCTTTGCGCAAGGAATTTCCTGCCTCGTCAAAATAATCAGCTTTCCCAGTATCAGGGTAAAGAAAGCGAAAGGCCTGATGCTTTTTTCCCTGGTTAATAATTTCTGCCGCCAGAATATCACCGTAGGCCACGAATTCTCCGCTTAGAAATTTTTTTTCGAACACAAGACGGAAAGCATCTCCTGTTCTCAAGTCCAGGTAAAAATCTATGTCCCAGGAAAATATTTCAGCTAAAGCCAGAGCCAGCGAATCTTTCTCGCCCGCGCGGTTAAAAGCCTCTATCAGGTTATCTTCGATAACGCCGGTTAAACAAGCAAGTTTTGTTTCAAAAGGAATGTTTTCAATGCTGGCGATAAATTTCCCCTCTTTTTTTTCGACATTGAGGTAATGAGTTTTATCTATTTCATACTGCAGGGATAGAAATTCGCCGTGAGGTTCGGTTTTGATGGAGAGATTGTGGCCTGCCTTGATGTGGGATAGGTTATAGACCGGAGATATGGTTAAGAGGAATTCATGTAGCTCTTGGGTAGAAGAGAAAAAAGGCCCAAGGAGCTGGCTAATAGTCACCCCTGGTTGGACTTTAAGCCTTTGCTCCACGTTCTGAGGTAACGGAGACGGTTCGCTCGGCTGGGGAAAAGAAGGCGATGGTTTTTGCTCAGAAAGGAAAGAAGAGAAATCGGGACTAAGGGCGAAAAAGATAAGAGCAAGTATCACAGCCAAGGTTGAAGCCAGAAAAATTATTTTTTTATTCTGGGCCAGGGCTCGAGTTTTAAGATGCCTTTTAAACTGGCGCAGCCCTAAGAATTTTTTCTTATTTTGGTTAACGGAGATGGGCCTCATTTTGCCCACTTTTAGCTAAAGCTAATTTCCGCAACAGGCGCCAGGCTTCTTTGAGCGGGCCAGAGGAAACGTTGAGCGAAGATAGCACAAAAATAGCCTGAGCTGGATGGAGATAGATAGCGAAAATGATGACTCCAAACAATAGTCCGCGCGGCAAAGTAATGCGGCGCCAAATATATTTCTTTATAAAATTAGGATAGGGTATTTGGCTGACCATGAGAAAAGAAACAAGAGCGATAATCGAGCTAAAGAAAACCTGGTGGGATAGATAAAGGGAGGGGCGAAAATTAATCAAAATGAGGGAGACAATAAACACAGAAGCAGAAGGCACGGTGAGCCCAAGATAGCTGGCATGCTCCTTTTGTTTTCCTTGCAGGATGTTGAACCGCGCTAAGCGCAAGACACCAGCCGAGAGGAAGATGAATCCAAGAGCAGCGCTACCCCGGCCTAATTCTTCTGCCCCCCAGAGGGTTAAAAGAAGACCAGTAGAGGTGGCAAAGGAAACAGCGTCCACCAGAGAATCAAGTTCTGTCCCGAAGGCCGAATTGCTCTTTGTCGAGCGGGCAATAACGCCGTCCAGGCCGTCGATGAAAGCCGCCAGGATAATGAGCCAGCAGGCCATGGAGTAGTGTCCACGAATAGTGGCCAAAAGGCTTAAAAAGCCAAGGGAAAGGTTAAGGAGCGTGACCGCAGAAGGAAGACCGATTATAAGCTTTCTTACCCTTACTCTTTCCTCTTTCACTCTTTATTCCTTTTTAGGGCTTATTCCTTTTTTTTCCTTTTGGCCAGCACAGTGACCGCGGCTTTTGTTTTTTGATTAGGGTTTATTTTTAAAGAATACTCGGAGCTGAAGGAAATTTCAACCCGAGAACCGAAAAGCATAAGGCCTATTCTTTGGCCTGCCGAAACACAGTCTCCAGGACGGACATAACAGCGGATACGTCGAGCCAGCCGGCCGACAATCATTCTTAGCTCTGACTTTTCCTCCTGATTTTTTATAAGCAGGGTTTTCGACCGGTTGTGCTGGGAAGCTTCTTCCTTGTAAGCCGGCCAGGCCGGTCCTTCTTTTTCCAGGATATTAACTACCGTGCCTGTCAAAGGCGAACGAACAACGTGCACATCCAGAAGGGAAAGGAAAATGGCTACCGTAATACGGGAGCCATCTTGTTTTATTTCGAGCACTCGGCCATCAGCTGGAGCAAGGATTAGATTCTGGTCGGAAGGAGGTTTGCGTTTGGGGTCCCGAAAAAAGAACATGAAAGCAGAGCTGAGGACAAAGAAGAAAAGAGTGGCCGGCCAGAAATTGACCATTAATCCTAAGCCGGCGAGAAGAAGCGAAGGTAGGATGAATAGCCATCCTTCTGGAGCCAGTGGTATCCGAGAAAGAGGCATAAACTTATGCCCAAATAAATATTTCTCTTCCCGCTTTTATTAAGCTAATTTCAGTGCAGAATCCGGGAGATAGAAATAATGGTAATGGTCTCGCGGGGAACATCGCGGTAGCCGCGGTAGGTCATCGTAGGGGAATTGGCAATAGCATCAACCGTTTCCATACCAGATATCACACGGCCAAAAACAGCATAGCCAAAACCTTCGGGTGTGTTGTCCCGATGGTCTAAAAAGGGGTTATCTACGTGGTTGATAAAAAATTGACAGGTAGCGCTGTCTACCTCAGAAGTCCGGGCCATGGCGATATTTTTTTTTAAATTTTTGAGGCCGTTTCCGGCTTCATTTTTAATCGGCGGTTTTGTACTTTTCGTAACAAATTCAGCTGTTAGTCCCCCTCCTTGAATCATGAACCCCTTTATTACCCGGTGGAATATAGTTCCATCATAAAATTTATCGTCCACATAGGAGAGGAAATTTTTAACCGTAATGGGGGCCTTGTCGGCAAAAAGCTCGATAACAATGTCGCCCTTGCTGGTCTTCATCAAGACACGAGGATTCTCGGCGGCAAAGCCGGGCAGAAAAACAGTGATTAATCCCAGAATAACTAACATGGCCGCTATGCGTTGCATCTCTTACTCCTTGAGTAAAATCAACTTTATTTACCATAACAGATTTTCTTTCCCTAAATCAATTCCCTTTTTTTGCTAAGTCTGGAGTTTGAAGCTCAGAAAAGAAAAAATAGATAAATCGTTTAGATAATTAATAATATAAAGCTGTTCTCTAAATTATAGATGCAATTATTATTATCATGGAGGAGAGAAGATTAAAAACTTCTTCTTTTGGTTAGAGTCAGGCCACATCAAAACGCTAAGAAGATACTCACCTCGCTCTTGTTTTGATATTTTGGCTCTTAATCCCACTCTTGTTCCACGGAAATCTTTTCCTTACGCAGCCAGATATTATGTTTTTTATCAACTAATCGGGAGATGAGCCTAAAATAAGATGAGCTGAAAATAAATAGAATAATTCCCTTAATAGGATAAAAATACTTGGCCGCAAGCTGCAGCGGGATGGTTTAAACTATCCAGGGCGCTTTGATTTATCCTTTAATTTAGGACTAAAATTAGAAATCAAGAGAAAAAGAAACAAAATGAACCTGAACAAGGAGGAATGATGAAATCATCTCTGAGGCTTAAGTTATTTCTTATTATTTTGCTTTATTCGGTCGGAATACTAAATTTATCACCTCTTTCCGCCCAGCCATCTTCCCGACCTGCTGCTGATGAAGCCCAGATTCTCCAGGCCATGCACCAGATATCCAGCCATAAGTTAGCCGATTATGTCCGGGAACTTGCGTCGGAAAAATATGGTGGCCGACTGACTGGGACACCAGAATATCAAGCATGTGCGGAATGGGTGGTGAACCTTCTCCAGTCTTGGGGGTTAGCGCCAGGCGGGGAGAGGGGCAGCTATTTCCAGGATTATCCGCTGGCTTATACGCTAGTTTATCCTGGTTGCGAGCTTATCCTTCACCTTCCTTACGGCCAGGAAAGCTTGAAAAAATATTATCTTTATGAAACCGAATTTATACCTGGGGCTACTTCTGGCTCAGGCGAAATAACAGCGGAAGTGGTTTACGTTGGCTATGGTGTGACAGCGCCGGAGCTGGGCTATGATGATTATGCCTCGGTTGAGGTTAAGGGCAAAATTGTTTTGATGGAAAGGGAAGTGCCGGTTTCTCCTGACCGTGACCCGGAACTGTTTATGAAATGGCGTCCTTATTCCTTCCATCAGTACAAACTGGAAAATGCCTTCAAGCATGGCGCGAAAGGGATGCTTTATAATTACGGGCCGATTTGTAATCCCAATAATTCTTACATCGAGGGATTCATCTACAGCCACGTGGGTGAAGCAGTGGTTAATGATTTATTCGTCGGCACCGGGAAAAAACATCAAGAAGTTGTCCAAACCATAGGTAAAACTCTTAAACCCCAATCCTTTCCGCTGGGAAAAACCGTAACCATAAAAAACAAGACCGAACATTTTCCTAACGGGAAAGGGACAAATGTAATCGCTGTTTTTCCTGGCTCTGACCCCCAGCTCAAAGAAGAGCTTATTATCCTCGGCGGACATCTTGACCACTTGGGACGATGCTATGAGCTGATGCCGGGAGCCAATGACAACGCCTCGGCCGTCGCCGTCATGCTTGGCGTGGCGGAGGCGATGAGTCGCTGTCAGGTAAAACCCGGTCGCTCCGTCATGTTCCTCTTTTTTGGCTCGGAAGAACAGGGGGTTTATGGCTCCGAGTATTACCTCGAACACCCGACCTGGCCATTGGAGAAGACGGTTTGTTTGCTGAATTTGGATGGCGTCGGCTGTGGCGACCGCATTTCTGGCCTATCAGGGAAAAATTTTCCCGCTCTTTGGGAGTTTATTGAGCGAGCCAATAATCGTTATATCCACCGGATAGTAACCCCTCAGGCTTTCGCTAACCTTGCCCGGCCTCGTCTGGATGCCGCTCGTTTTCTCTGGAAGGGAATTCCCAGCCTTTCTTTTAGTGTTTCCGGCGCCCCTTCCTATTATCATATAACCAAGGATAGCTTTGAAACTATAACGCCAGAAATCATGGAAGATTTAGCTCAGCTTCTCTTCGTGGCTATTCTGGATATGGCTGATGAACCCAGGCTCAATTTTAAAAATTGAGCGCGAAGCAGGGCTGTTTTTTAGGAGGGAAAATGTATTTTCGTCTGCCAACAGAGATTATTTTTGGCCCCGGGGCGATTAATCTTATCCCAGAAATTATTATGACCCAGCTTAGAGCTAAGCGGCCTGTCTTAGTTAGTGATGAGGGAGTAAAAAAAGCGGGACATGTTGATAAATTGCTTTCTCTTTTTCAGCCGGGAGATGTTTTTCTTGAAATAGAACCGAACCCACGGCATTCGACCATCGACCGTCTGGCGGAAAGAGCTCGCCACCTCAAGCCTGACTTGATAATTGGGTTAGGAGGAGGAAGTGTGCTGGACGCGGCCAAAGCGATCGCTCTTCTGGTCAACAACCCGGGAAGTATAGAGCAGTATGAAGGCCGGGAAAAATATCAAGAACCGCCTCTGCCTGTTTTAGCCATACCGACTACCTGCGGCACAGGAAGCGAGGTTACCTGGGTCTCGGTTATCACCCAGACTGAAAGAAAATTCAAAATGAGCATCAAAGGGAAAGGGCTTTTCCCCCGGCTAGCGCTGCTTGACCCTGACCTTTTACTCACGCTACCTCCTTCTCTAATAGCTTCAACAGGTCTCGATGCTCTTACCCATGCTGTGGAGGCAGCCATAGTTAAGCCGGCCAACCCGTTAAGCGACCTTTTGGCCGCAAAAGCTATACAGCTTATTCTTTCTTTTCTTCCCCGTGGCTTTGCCAATATCCAGGGTGATGAGAAGGCAAGAGAAAATTTACTTTTAGCCAGCACGATGGCGGGTATGGCGTTTGGCAACGCCGATGTGGGAGCAGTTCATTGTCTCTCCGAAGCTATAGGAGCTCTTTTCGACCTGCCTCACGGATTAGCCAATGCTGTTTTTTTGGCTCCTGTGCTTGAATTTTTAGCGCCTGCGGCCAAGGGTAAGCTTGGTTTAATGGCCGAGTGGGCGGGGTTGGTGGCAGCAGGGGAGGAAGAAGCCGCCGGTCTTTTGGTCCAGAGAATAAAGGAACTGGTAAGGGAAATGCGTGTTCCGTCGCTCCATGAGATCGGGATAACCGAGCAGGATTTTCCCGCCATTGCTCAGCGGGCAGTAGTCAACAACTCTAACCCTTCTAACCCTATAATCATGGGAGAAGAAGAGTATATTTATATTTTAAAAAAAGCTTATTGATCGATAGCCATAAGAATTAAGCGTTACCTCTTTTAGTTTTCTCAGTTCTAGCGATTTAATTTTACTTAGCCCATTTCTGGATTAGTGCATAAGAAAGAAGACCTCATTAAATATTAAAAATTCATTACCCAGAGAGATAAAGCATCAAAGTGAGAATGAATAAAAGGCTTTCTTCAGCATTTTGCTTAGGCCAAATTTTTAAAAGGAACCATTTATAAAATTTTCTCTCGCCGATGATATAAAATTTTTCTAACCAATAATTCGCAAAGGAGCCTCTTTTTTACTTATTTATTATTATTTATGTCGCTCGGAAAATTAAATTGAACTTTGTCCGAGGCTAAAAATTGATGTTTTCCATTTAGGCGTGAATTTCGACAATATCCCCTTCTTGTAAAATATGCTCCCGGTTAACAATCAGACCTTGAATGGTTTTCCCTCGCCATAGCCGTGCATATTTAAAATTATCCGCCAGGTCTTTATGAATCGCTCGGGCCATGTCCAGGACTGAACTGCCCTTTTTCAGGGTAAAAGGTTCTTCAAAATCAGGCTTTTTTCCTGGCGATTTACTATATACCCTTATTATCTCCAGGAGCTGGTAAATACGGTGTTTAAGCTCTTCTAAGCCGTCACCTCGCCTGGCCGAAACAGGAAAGATGGGCCATTTTTCCGCGAAGAGCAGGCGAAGTTCCTCCAGGGTCGTTTGGCTGCCCTCAACGTCGCATTTATTCGCTAAAACAAGGGTCCTTTTCTTGGTGGGCCTTTCCGCGGGAGAAATAGGTTCATTTTCATTAACCAGCTCAATTTTTTTCTTTTTCATCTGGTCCAGGAAAGATTCCAGCCTGGCGGCCTCATCTGGCTGAGTCGAGTCGAGGCAAATCAAAACCGCGTCGGCCGTTCGGATAAGCTCAGGAATAACAGGTGGAATATCTTCATCCAGATAAGGGGGAGTGTCTATGAGTTGAATCTGAATGTTTTCCAGACGCATCATATAAGGCGCTGGAAGTCGCGTGGTGAAGGGGTAATCGCCAACCTCGGGGTTGGCGCCGGTTAGAGATTTGATCAAGAGAGATTTGCCCGCATTGGGCGAGCCGAGGACCACTACCCGGCCTGCGCCTGACCTTTCCAGATGAGCTATGGGGCTGTGGCGAGCCACGGTCGGTCGGCGTTGCATCTCCTGGCGCAGCTTGGAGATTTTGGTTTTAAGCAGGGCTTGAAGTTTTTCGGTACCTTTGTGCTTGGGGACAATGGCCAGGAGCTGTTCCAGAATTTCTAGCTTCTCTTGAGGCGTTTTAGCCTCCTTGAGTTTTCTTTCTGTTTCTATGTATTCTGGAGGAAGGTTGGCCGGCATTTTTCCTCCTCCTGATTATTATAAAAAATAAGCCCTCAAGCTAACAACTCTTCATGCCTGCCGCCAGATAGCCATAGATGTACCCCTTAGATGAAACAAATGGCCAAATTCATATAGCTTGCCTTTCGCTTTTCTCGAGGAATTGCCCTTGCCTTTTGCCTCTTCCGAGATAAAAAAATATTTCATGATTGAGAGAATTTTTCTTTACTCCCGTCCAATATTTAGGTATAATTTTACTTGATTATACAACATATGCTATTAGGGTTGTGCCGTAGACCTTCCCCCACAACCCGCATCCTTCTCGAGTGAGAGAGAATGAAAGAACAAAAATATACGGCTGATAGCATCAAGGTTTTAAAAGGGCTGGAGGCAGTACGCAAGCGTCCAGCCATGTATATAGGGAGCACCGGACCGGAAGGGTTACATCACCTGGTGTATGAGGTAGTGGATAATTCCATTGATGAAGCTTTGGCCGGCTATTGCACTCAGATTGATGTCATCATTCATGTGGACAACTCCGTAACCGTCATCGATAACGGACGAGGCATCCCGGTCGACATCCATAAAAAAGAAAAAAGACCCGCGGCCGAAGTGGTTATGACCACGCTCCATTCCGGGGGCAAGTTTGACACCAAAATCTACCAGGTTTCAGGTGGTCTGCATGGGGTTGGAGTATCTGTGGTGAATGCGCTTTCGGAGCGACTCGACCTGGAAATAAAAAGAGATGGTGGGGTTTATGTCCAGAGCTACGAGCGGGGTAATCCTGTCACCAAGCTGGAGAGAGTAGGTAAGACCAAAGCCACCGGGACAAAAATAACCTTTAAACCTGACCGGGAGATTTTTGAATCGATCGAATTCAATTTTGAAACTCTCACCCAGAGGATGAGGGAGCTCTCTTTCCTTAATCGTGGTTTAAAAATAAATATCAGTGATGAAAGAACGAATAAGAGCCATACTTTTCAGTATAAAGGCGGGATCCTGGAATTCGTCCAGTATCTGAACCAGAATAAGACAACACTTCATTCCAAGCCTGTTTATTTTGAAGCGACCAAGGAGGAAGTTGTAGTTGAGCTGGCGTTTCAATATAACACAGGCTATTCCGAGACTATCTTCACTTTTGTTAATAACATCAATACCACCGAAGGCGGAACTCATCTCGTTGGTTTTAAATCAGCGCTGACCAGGGTTATCAATAATTACGCTAACGCACATAATTTAATAAAAGACCTGAAGGAGAATATCTCGGGCGAAGACACGAGGGAGGGGCTTTGTGCGGTCCTCAGCCTCAAAATGCGCCATCCCCAGTTTGAAGGACAGACCAAGACCAAGCTGGGCAACAGCGAGATTAAAGGGATTGTCGAGTCGGTAGTGAATGAACAGTTGACTACCTATTTTGAAGAAAATCCCTCGGTGGCGAAAAAAATCGTCCAGAAATGTTTGGACGCGGCTCGAGCCCGCGAAGCCGCCAGAAAAGCCCGGGAGTTAGCCAGACGTAAGAGTGTGCTGGAATCAACCTCCCTTCCGGGAAAGCTGGCTGATTGCCAGGAAAGAGACCCGGCGCGAAGCGAGTTGTTTATTGTCGAGGGTGATTCAGCCGGAGGTTCAGCCAAGCAGGGAAGGGACCGCCGTTTTCAGGCCATTTTGCCTCTCAAAGGGAAAATTCTGAACGTCGAGAAAGCACGGTATGACAAAATAATTAAAAGTGAAGAAATAGGCATGATCATTTCCGCTCTGGGCACGGGCGTGGAACAATCGGAGTTTGATTTAAGCAAGCTCCGCTATCACAAAGTGATTATTATGACTGATGCTGATGTGGATGGCTCTCATATTCGGACCTTGCTCATGACCTTCTTCTACCGGCAAATGCCTCAACTTATCGAGCGAGGTCACCTGTTTATTGCCCAGCCACCTCTTTATAAAATTACAAAAAGCAAAATGGTTCAATACCTGAAGGAAGAAAGAGAGTTTGAGAAATTCATGATCAAGAAGATATCCGAGGAATTTAAAATTAAAGTCAGCGGGCAGCGAGAGCTTATTGAAGGCGAAAAATGCCGTCGCCTTCTCAAGCTCCTTCTGGCCAAAAAGAACTTTATCCAGGTTCTGGAGAGAAAGAACCATCCTTTCTTTATCGTGGAGGTTCTCCTTAAAGAAGGCATCGATGGCCTGGAAGCTATGCGCCATCGTCGCCAGATGGAAAAGCTGAAAAAGCTTCTCGCGACCAAAGGAGTTAAGGTTGACTTGGCCGAAGATGAGGAACACGGGATTTATGAACTGAGCATTCAATTCCAGGTTAATGGCCTGAGCCTCATCACCAAGGTTGACGCCGACCTGGTTACTTCGGCTGAATACAAGAACTTGATCAAGATTTATCAAGAGCTGGAAGGGATTAACCCACCCTTCACGATTATCTCCGACCATGAAGAAATAAAAGTAGAGAATGAGACCAAGCTCATCGAGGTTCTTTTCGAAAAAGGGAAAAAAGGGATTACCATTCAGAGATATAAAGGGCTTGGCGAAATGACTCCCGAACAGCTCTGGGAAACAACGATGAACCCGGAGACCAGGACGCTCCTTCAAGTTAGTATCCGGGATGCTGTCGAGGCGGATAAGATTTTTACTATTTTGATGGGTGACGAGGTGGAGAGTCGGCGCCAGTTCATCGAACAAAACGCCTTAGAAGCCCAGCTCGATATTTAAGGGAGAAGGGAAGAATCGCCTGCCTTTTTGAGGTTTAGCCATGGCTAAAGAAGAAGTGGTGGTCAGCTTAGAAGAAGAAATGAAGCGGTCTTACCTTGATTACGCCATGAGCGTAATCATTGGCCGGGCCATTCCCGACATAAAAGATGGTCTCAAGCCGGTTCATCGTCGCACGCTTTACGCTATGTATGAAAGCGGTACCACCTGGAACAAGCCGTATAAAAAATCAGCCCGCATCGTGGGCGATGTTATCGGAAAATACCACCCCCATGGTGAAGCGGCGGTTTATGATGCTCTGGTGCGTATGGCCCAGGATTTTAGCATGCGCTATCCGCTTGTCGATGGCCAGGGAAATTTTGGCTCGATCGATGGCGACCCGCCAGCGGCCATGCGCTATACCGAGGTCAGGCTGAAGAAACTGGCTGATGAGTTGATGGCTGATTTGGATAAAGACACGGTTAATTTCCTTCCTAATTATGACGGTACGTTAGAAATCCCTGAGGTTCTTCCGGCTAAGTTTCCCAATCTTTTAGTTAATGGTGCCTCGGGCATAGCCGTGGGCATGGCGACCAACATACCACCGCACAACCTGGGCGAGGTGATTGACGGCCTCATTTATCTGATGGAGCATCCTGAGGCCACTGTCGAGCAAATTATGCGCTTTATTCCTGGGCCTGATTTTCCCACCGGCGGCTATCTTTTCGGTAAAAAGGGGCTTCTCGAAGCCTATAAAGAGGGAAAGGGAATAGTTCACCTCCGCGCGCGCACCCAGGTCGAAAGGGGTGGAAAAAGCGAACGCGAGAGAATCGTTGTCACTGAAATTCCCTATATGGTCAATAAAGCCAAGCTTCTGGAGGATGTAGCCGCGCTGGTCAATGAAAAGAAGATTGAAGGCATTGCTGATATCCGGGATGAATCGGACCGGGAAGGTTTGCGCATCGTCTTCGAAATAAAAAAGGGTGAGCTGCCGGAGGTTGTCCTTAACAATCTTTATAAGCACACAGCCCTGCAGACTTCCTTTGGCATTATCCTTTTGGCCATTGTTGACCGCCAGCCCAAGTTGATGAATCTTGTCGAGATGTTGCGCTATTTTATTTCCCACCGCCAGGATGTTGTGCGGCGCCGGACCCGTTTTGAGCTTAAGAAAGCTGAGCACCGGGCCCATATCTTGGAAGGCCTGAATATTTGCCTGGATCATCTTGACGCTATTATTAAACTGATTCGTTCCTCGCGGACGACCGAGGAGGCCAAGCGGGAATTAATAGCCCGTTACCGGCTGACGGACATTCAGGCGCAGGCCATCCTGGAAATGCAGCTCCAGAGGTTGACCCGGCTGGAGAGAGAGAAAATTATCCAGGAGTATGAAGAGCTTAAAAAAACAATCGTCCGCCTGCGTAAGATTCTGGGAAGTGATAAACTCATCCAGGAAATAATTATTGATGAACTGAAAAAAATTAAGGAAGAATATGCTGACGAAAGACGCACGGAAATCAGAGACGAAGAAATAACCGATATTCGGCCCGAAGACCTGATCAAAGAGGAGGATGTGGCTATTATCCATACTTCGTCTGGTTACATCAAAAGAACAAGCCTGAGTGCCTATCGTTTTCAGAACCGGGGAGGCAAAGGCAGAAAGGGCATCAGCATGAAGCCGGAAGACGTGGTGGAAAATCTTTTTATCGCTTCCACCCATAGCTATCTTTTGGTCTTTACCAATCAGGGGCGTCTTTACTGGCTGAAAGCACTGGATGTTCCTGACGTAGGAGTAAGTGGTCGAGGCAAATACATCCATAACCTCGTTGATTTTCAGCCCGGCGAAAAGGTTCAGTCACTCGTCTCGGTGAAAGATTTTCCCGAGAACCAGTATGTTGTTATGTTGAGCACCGATGGGTTGATTAAAAAGACAAGCTTGGCGGCTTTTAAAAATATTAGGCGAGGCGGAATTATGGCCATGAACCTTCGGCCTAAGAGTGAACTTTTTGCGGCGCAGATAACTAATGGCCAAAACGATATCATTATCGGGACCAAAAAAGGGTTAGCTCTTCGCTTTTCAGAAAAAGATATTCGGCCCATGGGCCGGCAGGCAACTGGCGTCAAAGGTATTCGGCTTCAGAAAAAGGACGAAATTATTGGCATGGTCGTGGTTGGTAAGTCAGACAAATATATTTTTACCGTGAGTGAAAAGGGCTATGGGAAGAAAACCGAAATTTCGGCTTATCCCCGTCATCACCGCGGTGGAAAAGGGGTAATCAACCTCCGGGTTAATGATAAAATAGGTACTGCCATAGGCCTGGTTGGGGTGGCGGAGGATGAGCTTCTCTTAGTCACTCAATTCGGGAAAGTGATCCGGATTAAAACCGGTGAGCTTCGGCCGCTTAGCCGGGCCACGCAGGGAGTGAGAATTATCCATCTGGAGGAGGGAGACCGAGTCTGCTCCGTGGCTAAGGTTCGTGAAGACTGAGCAAAAACTAAAAACTGGATTAAACCCTAAATTTAATTTCTTCAAAATATTCTACTGCGTTCACTTTTCCAGCCCAATGTGTTTATTTTTCAAGCCTAATTAGTCTATTTTTAGTCAACTTGTGTTTTCCCATTATATTGGCCTTTAATTATTGAGCGGTACAAGTAGACTTCTTTTTCTTGACAAAGGGAGGGAATGATTTTACAATGCCGCCGACTCTCGGAGGAGGGAGGAAAATGGTTGAAACGTTAGCCGAGCTTTTTTTAAACACGGTTAAATCCTATCCCAAGCCAGATTTGATGCTTTATAAGAAAGAAGGCCAATATCAGCCGATTTCTACCGAAGTGTTTGGCGAAACCGTGAAGAAACTCAGCCTTGGGCTCTGGGAACTTGGGTTGAGACCAGAAGATAAATTAATCATCCTGTCAGAAAACAGGCCGGAATGGGTCATGACTGACTTAGCGACAATTGGCCTGGGCGGGGTGACAGTTCCCATATATACCACGCTGGTAGCAGATCAAATTCGTTATATCATCGACGATTCAGACGCCAAGATAGTGGTTTTTTCCAACGAAGAGCAAGGAAGAAAGATAGAGGCCATAAAATCACAATTAACCAAGGTGAAGCATTTTATCACTTTTCAGGAACAAGCGCCGCCTGGGGTTCTCCCGCTGGAGGAAGTATTGCGCCGGGGAGAAAATATTCTGAAGAACCAACCAGGGCTGTTTGAGGAGAGAGCCCAAAAAATTAGACCCGATAACCTGGCATCAATTATTTATACTTCAGGCACTACCGGAATACCCAAGGGTGTCATGCTTATGCACAGCAATTTCATCAGCAACATTAAGAGCTGTTCTTCGATTATTCCTTTTTCTCAAGAAGATACTGTCTTGTCTTTTCTACCTCTGTCTCACGTTCTCGAACGGATGGTTATGTTCACCTATCTCTATAAGGGTTGTACGATCGCTTTTGCGGAAAGCGTGGACACCGTGGCCCAGAATCTTTTAGAAGTGCGACCTCATATCATGGTGAGTGTGCCCCGGGTTTTTGAGAAAATCTATGCTCGGGTCATGGACAATGTGCTGCATGAATCACCGCTCAAAAGAAAAATTTTCTTTTGGGCCTTGCGGGTAGGCCGGGAATATGCTCGACGTCAGCTCTCCCACCAGCCTATCTCCCGATGGTTGCAGAAAAAACGTGCTCTGGCTCATAAGCTCGTTTTCTCCAAAATAATTGCTCGGACAGGAGGACGGGTGCGCTTTTTTGTCTCCGGAGGCGCGCCGCTGGCCAAGGATATTGCTGAATTTTTCTTTGCTCTCGGCCTGACCATTCTGGAAGGCTACGGGCTGACCGAGACTTCGCCGGTTATTTCCGTTAATACTTTTGAAAATATAAAACTTGGTAGCGTAGGTAAGCCCATTCCAGGAGTCGAAGTTAAAATTGCTCCTGATGGCGAGATTATGACCCGGGGGCCTCACGTGATGAAAGGGTATTATAAGAAAGAGGCTGAAACTAAAGAGGCTTTTGAAGGAGACTGGTTCAAGACTGGTGACATTGGTTATATCGATGAAGAAGGCTTTGTGGTTATTACTGACCGCAAAAAGGACATCATTGTCACGGCCGGCGGAAAGAATGTCGCTCCCCAACCGATAGAGAATTTGCTAAAAACCAGTCCTTATATTGCTAATTCAGTGGTCGTCGGCGACCGTCGGCGCTTTATTTCCGCCCTTATCGTCCCCAATTTCGAGAAGATAGAAGAATGGGCTAAAGAAAAGGGGTTAGTTTTTGCCAGCCGCCAGGAAATGGTGAAGAACCAGCAGGTGCTCAATTTTTTGCAGGCGGAAGTGGACAAGCTAACAACCAACTTAGCCGCTTACGAGAAGGTAAAGAAAATTGCTGTTTTAGACCGGGATTTTGAGATCGCCGAGGGCGAAATTACGCCGACGCTTAAGGTACGGCGGGCTATTATCGAAAAGAAATACCAAGCTCTGCTTGATGAACTCTACCGGGAAGCTGAAATAAACCAGGTTTGAAGAAAAACAATCCGGCTGAAGGATAGATTAGAGAAAGGTCTATTTAGAGGAGGGCCGGGTCGCGACGGCGGCTTTCTTCCCCGCTTCTTTTTCTTCCTCTTCTTTTTCTTGGTCTTTTAAAGGCAAATAGAGAATCCGGCCACAATTTTCACAAAGATAGATTTTTTTCATGTCATAAAGCTCGTTGAGCACCTGAGGTCGGATACGCATGTGACACATCGAGCAGAAGTCATCAGTGACCGGCGATATAGCTACCCCTCCCTTTTTCTCCGCAATCCGTTGATAAAGAGCTATCTGCTCCCGCGAGACAGAAGAACAAAGCTTCTGTTTTTCGTTCTGTAGTAACTGTACCCGAGCTTCATATTCACTTTTTTTTTGCAGGATAGCTTCCTTTTCTTTTTTAAAGCGAGCCTCTTCCTGGGAATAAAAAAGATTAGCGCTTTCTATTTCCTTTTCGATGTCATCCGCTTCCAGCATGGCTCCGATAATCTCCTCTTCCATGGCGTCAATTTTATGCTGCGTATCTTCGATTTCTTTCAACAAGGCGGTATACTCTTTGTTTGTTTTTACGTCGTTGAGCTGCCTTTTGAAGGTGGCTAATTTATTCCTTAATTCTTTGACTTCTCCTTCTAATTCTCGCCGTTTTTTCTGGTTTTGCCACAGTTTTTCTTTCGCCTTTTGGGTTATCTCGTTAGCTGCCGCGATTTTATGGTCTATTTCTTCTAATTTATGGGGGGTTATTTCTAAAAGATGGAAGAGAGAACGGAGTTCGTTATCCAGCTCCTGAAGAGCGATTAATTTTTCGAACTCGACGTCCACATCGATGCCTCGTTGCTTAAATGGGCCTACCAGGATTCGAACCTGGGACCTGCCGGTTATGAGCCGGTAGCTCTACCGCTGAGCTATAGGCCCTTTTTTCCCTTATAACAAAACTTCAGACTTAAGTCAAATGAGGGGGCTTCTATGATGAACGGGGTAGGAGCCGTGTTTTTATAAAAAACTTCACCCCTCGCTTCTTGGACCTGGAGGCTCGGTTTAACCCGAAGATTCAATCTGAATCCAGAAAGGAACGCAGTTTCTTGCTCCGGCTGGGGTGTTTGAGCTTGCGGAGGGCTTTGGCTTCGATCTGCCGAATTCGCTCGCGAGTTACTTTGAATTGTTGGCCAACCTCTTCCAGCGTATGTTCATTGCCGTCACCGAGGCCAAAGCGCATTCTTAAGACCTTAGCCTCTCGGTCAGTCAGGGTTTTCAGAGCCTCTTCGATTTGTTCGCGGAGGCTGTTATGGATGACGGTATCCGGAGGAGAAGGCATGATTTTATCCTCGATAAAATCGCCCAGGTGGCTATCTTCTTCTTCCCCGATCGGTGTTTCCAGGGAAATGGGTTCCTGAGCGATTTTAATAATTTTACGTACCTTATTGACTGGCATCTCCATTCTTTCCGCAATTTCCTCACAGGTGGGCTCCCGGCCAATCTCCTGAACCAGGCTCCGGGAGATGCGGACTAACTTATTAATTGTTTCAATCATATGCACCGGAATGCGTATAGTCCGGGCCTGGTCGGCAATGGCGCGGGTAATCGCCTGGCGGATCCACCAGGTAGCATAAGTAGAAAATTTATACCCGCGGCGGTATTCAAACTTCTCCACCGCCTTCATCAGTCCGATGTTTCCTTCCTGGATGAGGTCAAGAAATTGAAGCCCGCGGTTACTATACTTTTTGGCGATGGAGACAACTAACCTTAAATTAGCTGCTACCAGCTCTTTCTTTGCCTGGTCGCTTATCTTTTTGCCTTTGGTAATAGTGCGAATTACCTTACGTAGCTCTTGGGCATCGAGGCCTATTTCCTTTTGTTCCGCCTTGAGCTGCCGGGTTACCTGGTTCATTTTTTCTTGGAGAGCTTGGCGCGTCTTCTTGCTCTTAGCCCGGTTCAGGGCTTGTTGCAAGTTCTCTAATGAATCTTCGAGCTTGTTGACCAACCACATCTTTTTCTGGAGGAGGTCGATGATTCTTTCTTTTTCTGAGGACCGGATGGAAAGGTCGCGGATGAGATGGCTCATGGCGATGATCAGTCGACCACGGGCAAAATTGTATTTCTTGTTCCGGGGAAGCTTGTCCAATCGCTGAGCTAACTCTCGCACTTTTCTTATCTGGCTGAGGATAAGCTTTTTTCTTTCTTCAATCTTATCTTCCCCTATATCCTCTTCGTTAAAATCAAACATCTCTTGAATGATGGCGGGGTTTTCTCTTATCTTTGCTTCCAGAGACAAGATCTCATTAAGCACCAGTTTGGTTCGGGAAAGAGCTTTCATGACGGCTTTTTCCCCGCGCTCAATCTCTTTGGCCAGGGCAATCTCTCCCTCCCGGGTAAGGAGAGAAATGTTGCCCATTTCTCGCAAGTAAAGCTTCACCGGGTCAGTCGTCCTCTCCAGGCTATGGAGGGAGCTAAGCTCGAGCCGCCGCCGACGAAGGATGACCTCTTTTGGCCTGGTGTCGAGAATTTTTATCCCATAGTCATCGATTGAGTTGAGAAAATCATCAAAGGCAATGTCCGAATCAAAGTCGTCATCAAAGGTCCGGTCTATCTCCTCGAAGAAAAGATAACCTTGTCGCCGACCTTTGGATAAAAGTTGGTGCAATTCTTCTTTAGGGTGTTTGTGATTAGGGGGCAAGTTTATCTCCTTTCCATCATTTTTTTAGGATAAAAGCTTTCGCTCTTTTCATCTAAGGGCAATAATCTCCCTGGTTAAGTTTTGTTTGGTTACGAGAAGATTGATTAGTTTGTCTCTTTCTCCTTTTTTCTCCAGTTGTCTTATTTCTTGCTGGAGAGTTTTTAGCTTTTTCTCCAGGCGAAAACGACGTAGCGTGCGCAGGCATTCCAGCGCTTCTTCTTTGGTGGCCCCCACTGGTTTTTCCAGAAGAGCCCGCGCCAGCTCTTGATAAAGAGGGGGAGGAAGGAGTGTTTTCAGAGCAGAGAGATGGAGGGAAGGGCGGCCAGGGTTCTGTAGAACGTACTGAAAAATAGGTTCGCCAGCCAGTCCCTGGAAGTCTTCTGGTTTGATCTCCACCGCCAGTTGGGCCGCAAGCTGAGGGACCTCCTCCATAATTTGCAATAATCGCCTTTCTGCCGTCAGGAGTTTGGTCTTAGAGCTGGAGGCTGGTTCTGCTTCTTTTCTTTCCTGGATTAAAGCCCTCAGTTCTTGTTCCTCCAGGTTGAGGCGTTCGCTGGTCACGCGCAAATATTCGGAGCGGACTATGGGGTCGGGGACTTTTTCGATTTCTTTGATTATTAACCTGATTATTTGTGCCTTTTCTTCAGGAGAAGAAGCTTTGGCCTTAGGCCAATAGCTGGCCAAAAGGAAATCAAAACCGGGTATTGCCTTTTCCAGTAACTTTAAATAAGCTTCCCGGCCTCTCTGACGGATGATAAAGTCAGGGTCTCTTTTCTCGGGCAGCACAGCCACCGAAGCGGGCATGCCTTTTTCCAGGCAGACAGACACGGCTCTTAGGGCGGCAGTTTGGCCGGCTGAGTCGCCGTCCGTGCTGATAAGCAAACGAGAGGCAAATCGCTGGGCGAGGGCTACCTGCTGGGCGGTCAAGCTTGTGCCACAGGAAGCAGCACAATTTTTTATTCCAAATTGGTAAAGAGCGATAAAATCCATGTAGCCTTCGACCAGGATGAGCTCGTTTTTCTCGCGGACAGCTTCCTTGGTTAGGTTCAAGCCATAAAGGATATGGCCCTTAGTGTAAATCGGAGTATCGGGCGAATTTAAATATTTTGGTTCTCCTTCGCCCAGGGCTCTCCCGCCAAAACCTACAATTCTTCCCGTGAGGCTAAAAATAGGAAAAATTATCCTTCCGCGGAAGCGGTCATAGGGCTCGTTATTCTTCTGGCCAGGTGAAGCCAGGCCAGATTTAAGAACTTCCTCGCGGGAAACACCTTTTTCTCTTAAATAAGAGCTGAGGGCATTCCAGGAATTAAGAGCGTAGCCGATACGAAATTCTTCAATTATCGGGTCGTCAAGACCTCTCTGGCGGAGATAGGCCAGCGCTCTTGTGCCTTCAGCTGTGTGACGGAGATTCCGGCGGAAATGACTCAAGGCCCATTCGTTTATTTCATAGAGACGGCTCTCAAGCTTCCTCATCTCGGGAGAGAGACGGGAAACCTGGGGAAGCGGGATATGGTATTTTTCGGCCAGGAACCGAAGAGCTTCAGGGAAGCTGAGGTTTTCCTTTTCCATGATCAAAGAAAAAATATCACCCCCTACGCCACAGCCAAAACAATGATAAAGCTGTTTTTCTTCGTCTACGGTAAACGAGGGGTTATTTTCAGCGTGAAAAGGACACAAGCCGACAAATTTCTTGCCTCGGCGGTGGAGGGTTGTGTAAGCAGAAGCAATTTCAACTATATTGGCGACTTGTTTAATCTTCTCGGCGAGTTCCATTAAGCAGCTAAAAAAGGAAAAAAGCCACCTCTTATAATAGGTGTCAGGTGCGGTATTGTCAAGGGAACGAGGCTAATTATTCTATAGATGGTTAATCTGGCTGGCGATTACGGCCGCCCCGAACCCGTTATCAATATTCACTACCGCCACCCCTCCTGGGCATGAGTTGAGCATAGCCAAAAGCGCTGCCAGGCCGTGAAAACTGGCGCCGTAGCCCACGCTCGTAGGGACAGCGATGATAGGTACCTTCACTAACCCCGCCACCACTGACGGAAGAGCCCCTTCCATCCCGGCGACGACGATGATTACCCGGGCACGCCTGATTTTCTCTTTCTCCGCCAGCAGACGATGGAGGCCGGCTACGCCCACGTCGTAAACTCGGTCGACTTCATTGCCCAAAAGCTCGCTGATGAGAGCAGCTTCTTCGGCCACGGGCACGTCTGATGTTCCAGCCGAAATTACGCAAATCGTGCCTTTCCCCTTTTCTGCTTTTTCCTGAAGGAGATAGGCTATCCGGGCTTGTGGGTGGTAGGTTATCCCGGGAAGCCTGGCCCTTATTTTCCGGTAAGATTCGGCCGATAACCGGGTAATGATGAGATTGCTCTGGCTCTGGATAATGGATTGAGCAATCCGGACTATCTGGGGTGCTGTCTTGCCTTCGCCGTAGATTATTTCAGGAAAACCCTTGCGCCAGGAGCGATGATGGTCCACGCGAGCAAACTCAAGGTCTTCCCAGGTCAGACCCTCAATTTCTTCCATAGCTTCCTCAGGGGAAGTCTGACCTTGGGCTACTCTCAGGAATAATTCTTTCATTTTTTTCTTCATGCCTTGATTGTAGCATACCTGAGGTGGTGAAAATAAGTTTATGCCTAACACTGCTTAAATGAGTTAATACCCTTAGCCGACTGCCCCGTGGCTGTATCATTCTAATTTTTCTGGCGATTTTCTCTCTCGAAAGAACTTCCCCAGGTTCCTGTCTTCTGGCCATGTCTTTTCCGTCATGGCTTTCGCCCTTTATTAAACCGTTAATGGATAAAAATTATTGTTGGCCAATAGATGCTTCAATCTTTTTTGCTTGACAGTCAAAATGAATTAGGACTCAATGCAAAAAGGTTGGTCGTGGAGCATAGGTTAAGCCCCCATTTCAGGTTGCGGGGGGAAAGGTTTTTCGAGCTAAATTGTCAATTAATACGAGGAAAATTGACCAAAATAAACCCTCTTTTTGAGGAATTGGCTTGATTACCAAAAAATAATTGAGTTAGAAAAACTGAAGGGGGCATAGCCTTTTGCTCTGTATAAAAAACAGACACCTTTTATGGTTACTTTTTAATGATTCAACAAGGATGATCTCGGCTTCCTACTTAAATGATTTGACATGGAGAGCTAAAAAGGAGTTGATTTTCGGAGAAAGGTGATTAAAAGTATGTAGTATAATTTTGGCGAGAGAAAATGAAAAAGCGAACCATCGGGCGAAAGGTTCAGTTTTCAGGCCAGGGAGTCCATACGGGCGAGCCTGTCTCTATGACCCTCAAGCCTTCTGAGAGGGGACGGATAATTTTTCGCCGGCTCGACCTGGGCGGAAAAGAAGTCGCTCTTAATTGGCAAAAAGCAAGGGCGGAGAGCTCATCTCTTCTGGTCGATGGGTCAGTAACCATCCGGACAGTTGAACACTTGCTCGCCGCTCTGTATGTTTTTGGCGTGGACAGCTTAGAAATAGAGCTTGACGGGGAAGAGGTCCCGATCGCTGACGGCAGTGCACTTCCCTTTGTTTCCTTGGTAAAGCAAGCGGGATGCCGCTTACTGGAGGAAGAGAAAACATGCCTCCGGGTCACTCGAGAACTGAGGATAGATAAAGGAAAAGCCTGGATAAGATTTTCTCCTGCTTCTGACTTTAGGCTTATCTATTCTATTGATTACCCCCATCCGCTTATTGGCGTTCAAAAGTACGAGGGCTACCTTCGTTTTCAGAATTTTATAAGAGAGATCGCACCCGCGCGAACCTTCGGCTTCCTGAAAGATGTTTCTGCCATGAGAGAAAGAGGGCTCGCCCGCGGAGGAAGTCTGGAAAACGCTATTGTCCTTGATGAGCAGACAATAATTAATCCACCGCTTCGGTTCCCTGATGAATTTGTCCGACACAAGGTGGCTGACCTTATTGGTGATTTAGCTCTCTTAGGGAAACCTATTCTGGCGCAAGTTGAAGTTTATCGGGGCGGCCACGAGCTTCATCAGCAAGGTCTGGCAACCCTTCTGGCTTCCCCTGATTATTGGAGAGAAGAAACAGAAAAATTCCCTGTTTTTCTGGAAGAGATAAACTAACGGCGGGTGGAAGCAGGTGTATTCAGTTCACCTTTGAGCCTGGGGAAAAACATTTCCCCGATATCCAGCGCTTGATATTCTCGGCAAAGCTGCCCCTTTACCTCCGGAGCAAAATGTGGTGGATAGAATCATAGCCACCTCAGCCTGGCCTTTGTCGTTGACAAAGCCCCACCTCCCCCGATCGCCTATTAACAATTCCTGATGGCCGCAGAGGCCTCCCTTGAATATTTTTTATGACTTCCTTCTTCCCGGGGAACAGCGTCCGGGCTAATTTTATGCACTTGAAAGCCTCTCTCCCTTTTTTAAACCGCCAGCCCCAACCTCTTGCTGGATTTGACATGCCCACAGCCACGATTCATTCTCTCTGAGGGCGTGGAGGAGGGGAGAAATTGTCACATAAAAACTTACTCAACCTAATCAGCCAAATAAATTATTATAGCCCTTTTTTAAAATAAATTTCGGGCGAGATAATTTTTTACTTGTTTAAAAGGCTTTTCTTGGACAGGTTATCACTGCACCGTTTTCGCATTCAATTATGCATCCGCTTGGGTTTCCCGGTCCACCACAACTTGCTTTTGACGTGCAATTAGTTAGGTCATCACATGCGAGATCACCAGCCATCGATGTTTTCGTGTTAATTTCCTCAATAGCCGCAAGAAGCATGCTAACCAGAGCGAGTAACAATAATGACCCAATGATTCTTTTTTGGTTTAGCATAAGCTAATCACCTCCTTTTTACATGATTTTTATGATATTAATAACTTGTCTTCTTGACATTATTCAGGGGTAAAAACATACAATTTTGCTTCTTCACTTGATTGAAGGACATAAAACAAAAGTCTCTCTCTCAAATCCTCTATCCCTTTTTTCTTTCTTACTTCAAACCCGACTAAATTAATGACATTTTTTAGCTCTTCGCTATAATACCAATTTTTTATATTACCCTCCATATCCATTTCAATTATTTCTAAACGAGGCAAATGAGCTAAGACGAAAATACTTTTATCAACGACCTTGACGCCTGCGGTTAGCCTCGGTAGCCGGACTATATTTGGAGCAGGATTTGTATACTTCTTTTTATAATTGTACTTTTCCAGCTCTCTAAATATAGGGATATCCATTCTTATTTCCCTTAAAGTAGTTCCCTCTAGGGTATGCCTTACTACTAAAGGATAATGTTTAAATACGGCGATTATTTCATTGTTCGATAAGGCCAAAAAAACTTTGCTATCTTCCGAAAAATTACCCGGTCTGTCGATTCTTTTACCGAATGAGCCGATTATCTTCCCATAAGTATCAAACTTGACTACAAGAGGATTTGTTTTTTGTTCATCTTCAGGATAGGAACAATTAGCATAGATAAAGCCATCGCTCACGATAAAATCATTTATGGAGTAAAATATCTTGAATTCTCTTAAATAATTTCCCTCTCCATCTATTACTTGAATTCTTGGCTTTCCCCCTTCTAAAACAAAAAGGCTATTGTCACTTGTTACTCTGATTTTGCGAGGGCAAATAAATTCTCCGGGACCATCTCCTTTTTGGCCGATAGATTTTATATATTTTCCATTTGCATCAAATTTTAGTATTTGATGCAAATTACAATCAGAAACAAATATGCTTCCATCAGTTCCGACGGCTAAATCGCTGGGGAGGTGGAAATAATTCCCTTTTGCCTCATCCTCTTTGGTAGGAAAATAATTCATTGTCCTCAATTTTATCCAGGAATTCTCAATGGGATGCTTTTTTATTAATCTGGATTTAATATCTTTTTCAGACAAATTGGATATTGACGGAGAACAACCGAAAGAGGTTAGGCTGACGAGCAACACAAAAAGAGATGAACTGATTATTTTAAATTTCTTTATCATCTTTGGCTATTTTTTCTTTGATGAAACGGAAAAATTTATTTTCTCTGCCTGGTACTAGAACTTGCAATACTCGTCCTTCCCTATTCATAAAAAAGGCTCCATAAGAATAATGTCTTTTTTGAGATTCAAGCATCCATCTATGCCAAATCTCTGACCAATCATCGCTCAGTTCATTCGCCCTTTTTAAGGCAAAATTTATTTCCAAATTAATCCTTAAATTTTCCATATCATTCACCGAGAAATCCTCAGGGAAAACAGCCAAAATATGAAGCCTCTCTGACGGTTTTGTCAACTGTTTTAATTGACTGATAATGAAACCATTAGGGCAAGTTATACAAATTTGATTAAAGAAAGCGATCAAATAATATTCGTTATCTCTAATATTACCGTTATTTTCTAGTTCTCCAATTATTACATAATTATCTTTTTTTATAAAAGTGACTGAGGTCGACCTTCTAATTTTTGGTAAATGAAATTGAATAAGATAAGCTAGTGTAAAAGCTAATATGATATAGAAAAAAACTTCTTTTTTCATAAATAATAACTATGCTTTAATTAGCTCTGAATAGCAAATCTGTAAAATGAATTTATATCATTTTTTTTTTTTTAAATATCAGAATTATTTATGGAGAGCACGGTGACCACAAGGAAAGGTTTCTTGCGGAGGAGGGCGATATTTTAAAGACGGTACGAAATAAATGGGAAAAGTAAAGAGGTTTATAGCCTGCTTCTAAAGCAATGCTTTTTATTTCTTTCTCTGTGGAGAGAATTTGCCAGAGCGCATAGCAACATCTCATCTTGATCAAGAAAGTTTGAAGCCTGATTCCGGCTAATTGAGAGAATCTCGACGAAAGCCATGAACGAGAGCAGCGAAGCATTTCAGCCAGCGATGAAAGATTATTTAGTTTCAGTGGTTTTTCAGCGATTTCTCTCTGAACTTCTATTATTTTATAAAGGGGCCTATATGGTGGAAGGGGAAACTTGGATGAACCAGAATAGTATGTAGAACTTTTTAAAAACATGAGAATCTCCTCTTGCGAAGCAGAAAGAGGCTTCTCCAAAAAATGGGATAAAAAGAAACATGTAAATTCTAAGAAGCTTTCTTTTATAAAGCCGGGCCTTATGATGGCAAAGGGTATTTCTCTGTTTTGATAAAGAAAAATGAATTTCCTGGCGCATCGGTCCAGCACGCAATCATAATCACATCCGGCTATTATATATTGAATATCTCTTAGATTTTGGCTCCGCCTGTTTTCTCTATAGAATATAAGAGCAACTTTATTTTTGAAAATGTTTTTAAGTAGGCAATAAAGTTTCTGCTTTACAGAATACAAAAGAATTTTTTGCATTAAAGAGCCCTTTCCAAGGAAAAAGACCCTTCTTTCATAAATGAAAATTCCACTTTTTTATTTATTATAACATAATTTGAACTTGGTCATAAAAAGAATAATTGTTTTGCTTAAAATTTGCATAAAATGGTCTCGTTGCTCGCGAAAAAATCTAACGAAATTTGTTTAATATTTATCTATGCCAAATTCCTCCCTCCTAAATGCCCTTAGAGATAATGAATCGTGGCTCTTGAAATGTCAAATCCAGCAAGAGGTGGTGGCTGAGGGTTCAAAAAGCGGAGGGAAGATTTCAAGTGCATGAAATTAGCCCGGACACTGCTCCCTGGGAAGAAGAAAGTCATGAAAAATATTTAAGGGAGGCCTCTGTGGCCATCAGGAATTGTTAATAGGCGATTGGGGGAGGCGGGGCTTTGTCAACGACAAAGGCCAGGCTGAGGTGGTTATGATTCTATCCGCCTCAGCCTAGGAGGTAATAGGGATATAAACCTTGTCTGTCCGCCGCATCGGAATTGCCTTCCGACCACAGTGGCGTAACAGCCAGCTGGCCTACCCACGATGGTATCCTGTCAAAGCACAAAATTCATCAGCATCACTCCTTTCCTCTTCTTCGCCGCTCGCTGGTAAGAAGAAGCCAGTTCCTTGAGCACCGCTCTTTTTGTCCTCATCTCCAGCGCCATGTCTTTTCCTCCTCCTTAAGACAATTAGAGAAAGTCATAGCTTTGTCGGCTTGTTGTCCCAATTTCCAATCTCAAGTTTTCGCCTCCCTGAGGATTATCTTCTCCCCAGAAAAGCAATGGGCATAAAATTTCGTGTAGATTTTCTCGTGAGGCAACGAATCAATTTCATGTAGATTTTAAGTGACGCAATTCGAGGGCTTGCACCCAGTTTTAATCTGGGATAAAATAAAGCTTCTTTTCTGGAGCCATAAAAGGAGGAGCCGTGAAAGAAGAAAGCGGAAAAAAAGATTTATACGAAAGAGCGTTAGCCGCTTATGGCGAAGCAGTAAAGGAGTACCGCAAAGGACGCTGGGATAAAGCCCAATCTCTTTTTGAATCCTTGAAAGAAAAATTTGCCGAGGAAAAAGAGCTCGTTGACCGAGCGCAAATTTATTTAACCATCATCAAGGAAAAAGGAAAAAAGCCTCTTGGGACACCTAAAACAGCGGATGATTGTTACTATTTTAGTGTCTACCGCTTGAATCAAGGAGAATACGAGGAAGCTTTAAAATGGTTGAACAAAGCTCTGGAGATGAAAGGCGATGAAGGAAAGGTTTATTATCTCATGGCCGATGTTTATTGCCAAATGGGGCAAAACGACCAGGCGCTTGATTATCTGAAAAAAGCTATTCAGCGAGATAAAATATATAAAGTTTTAGCCCAAAATGAAATTGATTTTTCTCCTCTCTGGGAGGATAAAAAATTTAAATTAATAACCAAACTTATATGAAAAGGGAGCTTCACGTCCTTTTTTGCGAGGACCGGGGGGACGAGAAAAAAGGGACATCAGCCGATTATCTTGTCCCTCTTCTTGGCCGGACGCCCCTGGAAATAATGGCCGAATCCGTTTCATGCTTAAGGCCAGAGAGGAAAATGATCGGCCTTGAACTCGCCGGGCTCGAGGAAAGATTAAAAAAAGTCGGCTGGGAGGTCTTAAGCGAGACCAGAAAGAAGCCTTTCATAACTAACGGCTTTACCTATTTCCGCGAGGCTTTTTCAGGCATAAAGGAAGGCGACTTTCTTCTCCTCCGCCCTTTTTTCCCCTTGCTGCAAGCCAAATCACTGAAGCGCCTGGTAGTTGAACACCGCCAAAAAGGCTATGCCCTGAGCTTGCTTGTTTATGAAAAAAGCATTAATCCATCAGGGAAAAGAGGGAACAACCAAGGCCGTCAACCAACGGGAGACAGAAAAGAGAAAAAGTCTTTTGGCATCCTGGCTTTTCTCATCCAGAAAGAAGCTTTCTTAGACCCCGGCCAAAAGGCCCTTCGCTCTCTTTGGAAGTTATACCAGGGAAGCGAGGATATTCTCCATTTCAGGGAGAGAAGCGGCCTTAAAATCAACCTTATAGTTCTGGCCGCAGAAGAGGCCCTGGATATTCGTTATCCAGAGGAAAGGCTCCGGGCTGTCGCCTTGCTTAGGGAGCAAAAAAATAATGAGCTTATGGCGAAAGGCGTTATTTTGCTTGACCCTGGTTCGGTCTGGATTGACCTCAAGGTGCGTATCGGCCGAGGGAGTGTCATCTCGCCGGCTGTAGTTATCGAAGGAGATTCCCGGCTGGGTAAGAATGTCCGCGTTTATCCCTTTTCTCATATCATCAATACTGTGATTGGTCATGAAGCGACGATTCTTAGTGCGACCATGATTGAAGGGAGCAGGTTGGCCGAAGGGGCACGGGTAGGTCCTTTTGCTCATCTCAGGCCGGGAACGTTCATTAAAAAAGGGGCCTATGTGGGCAATTTTGTCGAGATGAAGAAAACGGTGTTTGGCCGCGGTTCGAAGGCAGGACACCTTTCTTACCTCGGGGACAGCAAGGTGGGGGATGGAGTAAATATTGGGGCCGGGACAATTACTTGCAATTATGACGGAAAGCAGAAGCATCAAACAATTATCGAAGCAGGAGCTTTCATCGGTTCCGGAACGGAGTTAGTTGCGCCCGTCAAGATTGGCCGAGGTGCCTACGTGGGCGCTGGTTCGACCATTACGAAAAATGTTTCTGCTGGCGCTTTAGCTCTAGCCAGAGCGCGTCAGGTGGAAATTCCGGAGTGGGCTAAACGCCGTCGAGGAAAATAATGTGCGGGATTATTGGGTATCTTGGTTCGAAGCCCTGCGTGGAAGTTCTTGTCCAAGGCTTAAAAAAGCTGGAATACCGCGGTTATGATTCCGCCGGTATGGCGGTAGTAAGCGGCAAAGAAATTCATCTTCTCAGGGTAAAGGGAAAAATAAAAGACCTCGAAGCCACCCTTCAAGGCACGCCGCTTCAGGGCGAATATGGTCTTGGTCATACCCGCTGGGCGACTCACGGCCGACCAAACGAAGTCAACGCTCACCCCCACCAGGATTGTCAAGGAAAAATCGTGGTGGTGCATAACGGCATCATCGAAAATTATCTTCCTTTGAAAAAAATGCTGGAGGCCAGGGGTCATCTTTTCCGCACCGAGACCGACACCGAGGTTATCGTTCATTTAATCGAAGAAAATTTTTCTGGCTCTCTCGAGGAAGCGGTGGAAAAAACGGTTTCCCATCTGGAAGGGTCTTTTGCCTTTGCTTGCCTTTCTCCTTTTGACCCGGGAAAAATTGTTGGCGTGCGCTCTGGTCCCCCTCTTGTCGTCGGCTTAGGGGAAGGGGACCTCTTTTTGGCTTCTGATGTAGCGGCTATTCTGGAGCATACCCGGAAAGTAGTCTTTCTTTCGGACCGAGAAATGGCCGTTTTAGACCGTAACGGGGCAAGATTTTTCAATTTTTCTGGCGAAAGCATCCAAAAAACTTTGACTGAGCTTTCCTGGTCTCCTTTGATGATTGAAAAAAGAGGGTTCAAGCACTTCATGCTCAAGGAAATACATGAACAGCCCCAGGTCGTCCGCGAAACTCTCGGCCATCGGCTGGCGCTTGATTCCGGAAGGGTTTTTCTTGAAGAACTGGAACCAATTTTAGAAGGAGTGAAGCGCTGCCAGCGGGCGGTGATTATCGCTTGCGGTACTTCCTATCATGCGGGCTTGATTGGTCAGATACTTCTTGAATCCATAGCCAAGGTGCCTACAACCGTCGAGTATGCTTCTGAGTTCCGTTATCGAGATGAGATTATTTCTAAGGACGACCTGATTATCGCGATTTCTCAATCAGGCGAAACGGCTGATACTCTGGCCGCGGTGCGAGGAATAAAGGGACGGAGGGGACCTCTTCTGGCTATTTGCAATGTATTAGGGTCATCTCTCACCAGGGATGCGGAAGCCACGTTCTTTACTCAGGCAGGTCCAGAAATCGGGGTGGCAGCCACTAAAACTTTTTCCGCGCAAGTGGTGGCGCTCGTCCTTATAGCGCTTTGGCTGGGTCAATTAAAAAACACTATAGACGAGAAAGAAGCAGCCAAAATCATCAGCGAGCTGCAGCGCATCCCTCATCGGATGGAAGAGATTTTAACTCGTGTTGACCAGGTGGAAAACCTGGCTCACCGCTTCGCCTCTTTTTCTCATTTTCTCTATTTAGGCCGATGGATCAGTTATCCGGTGGCTTTAGAAGGAGCGCTGAAACTTAAAGAAATTTCCTACATCCATGCGGAAGGTTATGCTGGAGGGGAGATGAAACACGGGCCGATTGCTTTAATCGATGAAAAGATGCCCACCATGGCGGTTATCCCCAAAGACCGGGTTTTTGACAAAATGCTCAGCAATATTAGCGAAGTTAAAGCGAGGGAAGGTGTGGTCGTAGCCTTAACGGATAGCCCGGATGAGCTTCGGTCACGCGTGGATTATCTTCTTCCTATTCCTGCAACGCATCCTCTGCTTTCTCCGCTCACCTGCGTTGTCCCTTTACAACTATTTGCCTACACCATTGCCACCCGCCTGGGAGCAGATGTCGACCAACCTCGTAATTTGGCGAAGAGTGTGACGGTGGAATAATCCTTTTTTAGCCGCGCGAAAATTTCACCAGCGAAATCGAAGCATTAGTCTTGCTTGCCGAGGTTGCTGTCTCCCCCAAACCGTGCCAAAAAGAGGGATATCTTCCTTAACATAAGAAATCGGTTTTTGACTATTAAAGAGGTTGAAGACATCTAATCGTAAGGCGAGGCTAAGGGGAGAACCTGCTTGCTTGAGAGTGAGCCTTTTTTCAAAAGACAAATCTAAATAATGATGAGGCGGTGTTTTTCTCGTGCCTCGGCCCTCAGGAAAAGAATAATAGCCACCGAAGAAAGGCACATAACCAAGTTTTTCCCAATAATATCCCGAGACATATTCATAAGCAGAAGAAATAACCAGGCCAAAAGGAGCGTCAAGAGCAAGGTTTATTTTAAGATTATGGTCGACCGAATAGGGAAGTTTACCATACCAGCCCTCATCGCCAATGCCTCTTCCCCCAAGACCCTTAAGAGCCCAATCAAGATAGGCTTTTATTTCTTTTAGCTCAGGCAAATCAGGGATGTAAAGATGATTGCCAAAAAGGCCAAGGTAGTTAGTGCTGCCTTCCTCTTGGGACCAGGCTCCTGTTTCTGTCTGGCCAGGGTTGGTTCCCATAGCTGAAGCATGAGCATAAGAAGCGTTGAGGAATAGACGACCTATTTGACCGTTCAGTTCGAGTTCAAGGCCAGAATAATTTCTCCGTTTAAGCTCAAAATTATCAAAAAGGAATTTATACATGGTTTTAGGGTCAAAAATAGCCAAGATTTCCAGCAGGTCTTCCGCTTTTGTCCTGATATAGCGGGCTTTAAACGCCCAGTTACGACCAAGACGTCGGTCATATTCAATTAGCCAGCGGTGTAAAAAATTGGGATGGATTCCCTCGGCTACTTCAAAAGGCTGGGTTTTTTGTTCGTTTTGAAAGACCCAGTTGGTCGGGTTATGAATTTCTTCTTCTGTGGGCGCAGTTGGTCCAACCCAGCGATATGTCCTAAAGGTTAATCCTGCACCGGTGTTAAGGAGACCAAGAGGCATGGTCGTGATCATGTCGGAAAAGCTTCCCCAGCCAAACTTGATTATATCGCGGCCTTTGCCGGTGAGGTCAAAGGAGAGAGTAAAGCGGGGAGAGAGAAAATCAGTGAGCCCCCAAGACCAAAGTTTTTCTCCTTTATTATCCAGACATAATTGCGTTTGAGACCTGACCCCGGCCATCACTGAGAGTCTTTTCCAGGTGACCCGATCCCGAAAGAAAAAGCCCAGGCCGCGGGAGGAGTTGATAAAGGCAAAGGGGCCGTATTCGTAGAAAAAAGTAGGTGTCGCTTTGCCCGGAAGCCAGGTGTTAAAAAAGTATTTGGTGCCGACGTCAAACCCGTTGTTAGGGAAAATATCTTCTCCTCGGCCGCTAAAGTTGACCCGGAATTCGGAAGAAAATTGGTAGGCCTCGACGCCTAAGCTGAATTCGTGGTGGCCAAAATTTGGGGTATCCACATGATGCGTTATTTTTGTGCTGAAATCCCAGCGTCTTTCATTGTCTATTACATGACCATATGAATTATGGATGTTCTGGGCCAGGTCTTCGATGAAATACATGGCTGGCAACAAATCACCATGGGCTGGTTTCTGGGAGGAATTTCTCTGGACGTGCCCCAAACCAGCCTCGATAAAAGTAGAAGGGTTAAGAATACCTTTATAATTCAGCCTGAAGAGCCAATCGTGGAAATTTTTTTTCACCACCATCTCAGGAAGCCCTAATCCTCCCTTTTGTCTTACCAGGCTGTTATGGGCACTGGTTAAAGAAAAAACATGACTCGGGTTGAGAGAAAAGGTGATTTTAGTAAAAAGGTAGTTGGTTTGTTGGGATAGACTACTTGCCGGGACAGCTAAATAACCGAGGTTAGTCGCCTCGGCCTCTTGTTGCTCGCGGACAAAGTTGTTGGACAGGAAGAACCAAAGCCGGTCCCGACGGAGGGGGCCCCCCAGGTTAAAAACCCAATTTTGGTTGGAGAAATAGCTGGGTTCGCTGACCACGGAGAGCTGTTCCCTTCGGCTTGCCTGGAGATGCTTATCTTGAAAAATAAGCGAGAATTCGCCATGGAGCTCATTTCCTCCCGTCTTGGTAACCATGTTGATAATTCCTCCGTAGGCAGAGCCATACTCGGGGTTAAATGGGTCAGAAATGATCTGGATTTCTTCGACCGCATCGAAGTTCATTCTTAGGCCGGAATTTTTTAAGCGGACGCCGCTTATAGCTAACCCGTCAACGACCCATGTGTTGCCCTCTTCGCCTTCCCCACGAAAACTGGGCTGACCTTCGATGGCCTGACCTCGGCGGGTATTCACGCGCACGCCGGTGACCCCTGGCGTAAATTTAATGACATCCACAATCGTCCGGTTAGCGGAAGGCAATTTTTCCAGGTCGTGGCTAGTGAGATGAAAGCTGGTATCCGCGGCTGTGCGGTCAATAAGCGGTATTTCGGCGGTCACCACAATTTCTTCTTTTAAAATTTCAGGCATCATCACGATGTTAAGAATAGTTACCTGACCAAGACGGACAACTACATTCTTTTCAACGACAGGGGAAAACCCGGCCAGAGTAAAGTTAAGAGTGTACAGGCCTACGGGAAGGAGCGGGAAACGAAATTCTCCTGAAGCTGAAGTTATGGCTGTCCTTATCCCCTGCAGAGCCGGCCCTTGAATTTT
>FWPV01003277.1_pt1 | contig 37160 bp, 38 predicted proteins | sample 2228371 | NCBI WGS metagenome assembly FWPV01 (sample SAMEA103939776, study PRJEB20133) | metagenome | reverse complement strand
GACGTTGGGCCATGCTGCTCTCCTCCTTGCAGGGAGTGAATCAGCAATGCTCGAACACTGCTAGTCTTTTATGAGTGCGTGACCTAGACCGAGCGCGGGCGCCGGAAACCGTCTGACCTTGTGACGTAAAGGGAAACTTCACGACTCGTGATGCAAATGGCGTTGATCGCAAATGCGCGGTCACCTTTGCCGTTCACGAGGTGAAGCATGACCAAGCCCATCCGGCTCGACGAAAGGATGACCCACGAAGCGGCCATACGGCTCTGGAACGAGATTGTCGCTCTGAAGGGCGAACCGATCGTGCTGGATGGAAGCGAGGTTCGTCACCTTAGCGGCTCCGCGCTCCAGGTCCTTCTTGCCGCGAAGCGGATCTCCTCGAACGATCTGCGGCCCCTGAGTGTGGTCTCTGCCTCCCAGCGCCTTGTTCGGGCCATTCGAACACTCGGTGCGGAGCGGGAGCTTGCAGGGGTATTCAGATGAGCCTGCGCATCCTGGCAGTGGACGACAGCTACACCATGCGCGAACTTCTGCGGCACGCCCTGACCAGCGCCGGCTTCCAAGTAGAAGTTGCCGAGGACGGGCTGGACGGTCTCGAAAAGCTCGCCTCAGCGAAGCCGGATGTCATCATAACCGACATCAACATGCCGCGAATGGATGGCTTCGGCTTCATCGAGAATGCGCGCAAGGGGACTACGGCGACGAGATCCCCCATTCTCGTACTCAGCACCGAGAGCGCACCGGAACTGAAGCAACGGGCGCGCGAAGCCGGCGCGACCGGATGGATCGTCAAACCGTTTTCCGAAGACTCGCTGGTCGCCGCGATACGACGCGTTGCTGCCTGGTAGCCCCCGAATGACAACAGACCTTCGCGACATCTTCTTTCTCGAGTGTGAGGACCTGCTTGCTGCGACCGAGGAAGGCCTGAGGACTCTTCGCGAGACCGGACCAAACCCCGAAACGCTGAATGCGGTCTTCCGAGCTGTCCACTCGATCAAGGGTGGAGCCGGTGCATTTGCGCTGAACGATCTGGTCGCCTTCGCTCACAAACTCGAGTCGATCCTCGACGATCTTAGATCGGGACGCCTCGAGGCGGAGGTGTCGTGCTTCGAACTGCTCCTCTCAGCAGGAGATCATCTGGCGGACCTCGTCACCGCCGCGCGGCGTGGCGAGACGCTGGACGCTGCAACCCTGCAAAACGCAATCGACGCGCTCGCAATGATCAGCGGAGTCGACAAGTCGGACGAGAAAGGCGACGGGTCGGCGATTCCTGCATTTACTCCACTTGCGCTGGACCTTGATCTCGGGACATCCGGCCAAGCGGGGACATCTCGCCATTGGAGTGTGAAGTTCCGACTTCACGATGCCGCGCTGGCGGCCGGGCACGATGCGGCGCTTCTGCTTCAGCAGTTGGCAGAGGTCGGGGATCTGAAAGTCGAACTGGATTGCGCGGGACTGGCGGCGGCCTCGGAGTTCGACCCCAACAGATCCTATCTCGGATGGACGGTTGAACTGTCCGCCGATGCCGGAAGACCCGAGATAGAGGACATCTTTGACTTCGTGCGAGGCAATTGCGATCTGGAAATTTCCGAGCTGGTTGAGGAAATACCCGAACCGCAGGAAGCTCCTGCCATCGCGACCGACGCAGAAGATACTGGCAAGGCTCCAATTGGGGAAGTCTCAACGCCCGCGCCTCCGAATGGTGCTGCGCGAACGACGACAGCATCGGCGACTGCCAACCTGCAGACAATTCGTGTCGAGATCGACCGCGTGGATCGCCTCGTCGATATCGTCGGCGAACTGGTCATTCACCAGGCGATGCTGACGGAGGCGATCGAAGGGACGACCCTGCGTCGAGAAGCCGAGATCGAGCGCGCCCTCGACCAACTGCGTCAACTCTCGCGCCAGATCCAGGAAGGCGTGATGTCAATCCGGGCACAACCGGTAAAGCCGCTGTTCGACCGAATGCATCGCATCGTGAGAGAAGCCTGCGCGGCGTCAGGGAAACGGGCAAGGCTCGTTACTGAGGGCGAAACCACAGAGGTCGACAAGACCATCATAGAACGCCTTGCTGATCCCCTGACCCACATGATCAGAAATGCTGTCGATCATGGCCTCGAGGCTCCGGGCGTCCGAAGCCAGAAAGGCAAGGCATCTGAAGGCGTCATCCGGCTTTCAGCCAGCCATCGTTCCGGACGAATTCACATCACGGTATCGGACGACGGGGCCGGAATCGACCGGGAGCGGGTCAAGCGCGTGGCGGCCGCACGTGGTCTCATTGCCGCAAACTCCGACCTCACTTCCGCTGAGATCGATAACTTGTTGTTCATGCCAGGTTTCTCGACAGCCTCAAGCGTTTCGAACCTTTCGGGGCGCGGTGTCGGCATGGACGTCGTGAAGAGCGAAATCACCAGCCTTGGAGGAAAGATAAGCATCAACTCGATCGAGGGCAGCGGCACGACCATCACGATCAGCCTGCCTCTGACTCTGGCCGTCCTCGACGGAATGGTTGTCGAGGTCGCGGGTCAACTTCTTGTTCTGCCGGTGAATTCGATCATCGAGACAGTCCGCCTCGATCAATGCGAAATCCATCCTCTTGGTGCAGATGCGCGCGTTCTCAACATTCGCGGAACGATGGTGCCGTTGCTTGACGTAGCCAATTACCTGGGCTTCACGAGTCAGCCTACCGAGAACAAGGAGGCGATCGTCGGTATTGTCGAGCTTGGAGACAACTCCGCTTTGGCACTGGTATTCGACGGGATTCGAGATCAGCGCCAGGTTGTCATCAAGGGGCTGGAAACGAATTACGGCCAGATCCGGGGTATCGCTGCAGCCACCATACTTGGCGATGGAAGCATAGCCCTTATTCTCGATCCGACAGATCTCAAGCCTCAATCGCCAAGCCCACCACGTAGTGGTGTGCCAATCGCTGCGGAGTAGCCGATGAACGCGAACGTCCACTCGCTCGACAAGCTCAATCAGGAGGTGGTCGTGTTCAGAACGTCAGGCCAGGACTTCGGCGTCAACATCCTTTCTGTCCGAGAAATTCGTGGCTGGACCAAGCCAGCCTGTCTTCCGCATTCGCCGTCATACGTCATGGGCGTGATCAATCTCCGCGGAGCAGTTGTTCCAATCGTCGATCTTGCAGCACGACTCGGCTTGCCGGCTGTCACCGCTGATGAAAGACATGTGATCATCGTAACGAAGCTGGAGTCCCAGGTTGTCGGATTTCTGATTGAGGCAGTCACCGACATTCTGTCCATACAAGCCTCGGAAATCCAGCCTCCACCCGATGTCGCTTCCGACAGTTCGCGGGCATTTCTTCGGGGAGTCATCGCCAAGGAGTCCCGATTGATCCGCATGATCGACTTTTCCTGCTTGATGCCACGATCCGAATCGGTTGGCCCGAAGTGACATGGTGGGGCTTCCGTTGACGTCTCCAGAATTGGCAGAGGAAGACCTTGATCGGATAGCACGAATTGTAAGAGCATTTTCCGGCATCGTTCTGAACGACAGGAAACGCCATCTTGTTGTCTCACGTCTCGTTCCTCGCTTGCAGAAACTTTCCATTTCGACGTTCTCGGAATACTGCGACTACCTGGAAAGTGTGCAAGGCAGGGACGAGATCGATTGCCTGACGCAAGCGATCACAACAAACGTGACGGCTTTCTTCCGCGAAGCGCATCATTTTCGGTTCCTGCAAGAGTCTGTTCTTCCCAGGCTGGTCCGCAAGGCATTCAGCGGAACGCCCATTCGAATTTGGTCCGCTGGTTGTTCATCCGGCGAGGAAGCATACAGCATCGCCATCTCGACACTGTTCGCCGTGCCAGAACTTGCAAGCTGCGATTTCAGGATTCTGGCCACAGATATCGATCGAGGCATTCTTCAATTGGCCTACAAGGCTGAATATTCACGCGAACTTCTTTCGCAGCTTCCGACCGAAGAAATGAGAGAGTTCTTCGAGCAGAAACGTGGAAACAGCCTCGAATGGACGCCCAAACCACAGGTAAAAGGTCTTGTTCTGTTCAAATACCTTAACCTGCAGGCAGACTGGCCATTCCGGCGTCAGTTCGATGTGATTTTCTGCCGGAACGTCGCAATATACTTCGATCGCGGAACTCAGGAAAGGCTTTGGGGTAGATTTGCCGAGCATCTCGACACGGGAGGCACTCTTTTCCTGGGTCACTCCGAAAGAATATCGGGCCATGGTTCAAGGTTCTTCAACCCGGTCGGGATTACGACCTACGAACGCATATAGCGCCTCCAGCCAGTCGACTGGGTCAGAAAGGGAACGCAAGGTTGTCCAGAAAAGACGTGCTCAAAGTCATGGTGGTCGATGATACCGCTGTCAGCAGGGGTCTGATCGTGCAGGCGCTTGATTGGCTGGGTCTGCGAAACTACCAAACCGCAAATGATGGCGTGAATGCCTTGAGGACAATCTCGGAGAGGCCCGTTCATCTTGTCATATCCGATTACTACATGCCGGGCATGGATGGCCTGACGTTGCTACAGTCCATTCGTTCCACGCGAGGAATTGAGCGGACCGGGTTCATCCTGGTCACCGGGCGAGCGGACGAGAATATGGTCTCTCGCGGAAGATCGCTGGGAATGAACAACCTGATCCTGAAGCCTTTCAGCAATGAACAGATGAAGAACTGCATCGAACAGGTCGTTGGTGTGCTTTGATGGGCGATGGTGTTCCGGCGACCGCTACGGTTCAGGAGGTGATTGTACGCATCTCGAAACTGGCAGAGAACACCGCCGCATCTTTGCACGGGCTGGAACCCAGGTTGGTTTCGTTCGCATTGCGATGCCCCACGCACCGGCCCGGATCAAACGACATTGCAGAATTGCAACGTCTTGACGTGATCGTCCAGGAGATTGCGAGCATCGCGGGCGTTCTCAAGACGATGTCGGAGCTCACAATCGATTCAAGCGAAATCAGCCTGGAACGGCTGTCGGAGTCGACCGACTTGGCTCACGTGAGGAATCTGCTGATGTTTGGCACCTCGGGACACGGTTCCCACCGCGCAGGGGTCGAGCAAGCCGATGTGAGCTGGTTCTGAGCGACCATCCAGGGTCAGGGCTCACAACCAGGACACGACGATCGCAGCGATGCAGATGGCCGAGAGACGTGGCTCGCCGCATCTGTCGTAACGGGTGACGATGCATCACCAGTCCTTCCGACGGGCGAAGAGGTTCTCGATCCGGTGACGCTGCTTGCAGAGCTTCCCGTCAGCCTTGCGGTCTTGGGGAAAGCCATCGGCAGCCGGCTACACAACGCCGGAGGGTCATTCCCCGGCCCGGTCGACCTCTTCCAGCATGTCCAGCAGCGCATGCACGGCCAGGCCATATCCCCGGGCACCGAACCCGGCCATCACCGCCGTCGCCACGCCCGAGATCAGCGACTTGTGGTAGATCGGTTCACGCCTGTGGATGTTGCTGATGTGCAGTTCGATCAGCGGCCCCTGGAACATCTTCAGCGCGTCCATGACCGCCATCGAGGTAAAGGTGAACGCCGCAGGGTTGATGATGAGGCCGGCGCCCTCGTCGGTCGCCTCGTGGATCCACTCGATCAGCCGTTCTTCCGAGTTGGTCTGGCGGAATTCGACCGGATACGCTCCGGCTGCGTCCCGGCACATGGCCTCGACCTCGGCCAGCGTCGTCGTGCCGTAGACCGCTGGCTCGCGCCGTCCAAGTCGGTTCAGGTTCGGGCCGTTCAGGACGTAGATCGGTTTCATGGGTCCTATCCGCTATAGCCGAATTGCCGCGGCAGCCAGAGAACGAGGTCAGGCACCAGTGTGATGACGATTAGCGCGACCAGCAGCATGCCCAGGAATGGGAGAATCTCGCGGACGATGGCACCCAGGGGCTGGCCCGAGATCGAGGTCATCACGAACAGCAGCAGCCCGTAAGGTGGCGTGATCAGACCCAGCATGATGTTCACGACGCAGACGATTCCGAAGTGAACAAGGTCGATCCCGAGTGCGTTGGCCGTGGGAATGAAGATCGGCACGATCACCAGGAGGATCGTCGTCCCCTCGAGCAGGCAGCCAAGAATCAAGAGGATCGCATTGACGAGCAGAAGGAAGACGATGGGCGAAAGTTCGTAGCCCGCGATCCAGCCGCTGAGCGTGCGCGGCACGTTCTCGATCGTAATGACGTAGTTGTAGACGATCGCGCCTGCGATGAGCATGCCGATGGAGGCGGTTGTGCGCGCGCTGACCGCAAGTGAGCCGTAGAGCGACTTCAGGCTGACGCTGCGGTAGAGCAAGGCCGAGACAAGAAGCGCGTAGAGCGCCGCCACGGCTGCGGCCTCGGTTGGTGTCGTCGCACCGCCGTAGATCCCGCCCAGGAGAACGACCGGCATCAACAGCGCCGGGAACGATCGCATCGTCACGCCCGGCAACTCGCGGACGGGCACGGGCGCTTCGACCGGGAACGACCTGCGGCGCGCGGTCAGGACGATCTGCGCAGCCAGCAGAAGGCCCATGAGGAGCCCCGGCATCACACCGGCAAGAAACAGGTAGCCGATGGAGGCATCGGAGACGAGCGCGTAGACCACGACCGGGATGGAAGGCGGGATGATCGGCCCGATTACCGCCGAGGACGCGGTCAATGCCGCTGCGAAGGCCGGTGGATACTTGCCGCCTTCAGTCATCATCCGCTGCATGATCCGCCCGGTTCCGGCGGCATCCGCGATGGCGGATCCCGACATTCCCGCGAAGATGATGCTCTGCACCACGTTCACCAACGCCAGCCCGCCGCGGAAACGCCCCACGAAGGCGTTGCAGAACGCGAGCAGCCTGAGCGTCATCGTGCCCGAGTTCATCAGCTCGGCGGCCAGGATGAACAGCGGCACCGCCAGAAGGATGTAGCTGGTGAAGAGCCCGTTCAGAAGCTGTTCGGCCGCCGTCCCCATGTCGAGACCTGCGAGCATCAGGTAGAGGATCGACGATGCGATCATCGCGTGCCCGATCGGCAAACCGAGGATGGCCAGCAGCACGATCGAGACGACCGAAAGGACGAAGGGATCGGTCACCGCGGCCCCTCGCCCCGCAGCGCCTGCACCAGCAGCCAGCCGTAGCGGGCCAGCGCTGCGACGGCGAAGAGGATATAGGCCGAGAACAGAAGGTCGAACCGGATGTCCAGATAGGCTGTCTTCTGGATCCGCATGAAGGTGACGTAGTCCCAGACGGCGGGCAGCGACCAGCCGTAAAGGAAGATCAGCGCCAGCGCCGACAGGATGGCCATGACCCGCCGGGCTCGGCCGCCGACCGAGGACCAGACCACGTCGAAACGGATCTCCTCGTCCTCGCGCAGAACGACTGCGGCGCCCCAGAGCACCAGCAAGAGCCACATGATCATGGTCAGCTCCGACGTCCAGCCCATCGGCCAGTTCAGCAGGTAGCGGAACACGACCTGGAGGACGAAGGCGACGAACATGGTCGCCAGCATGAGGACCGCGACGTTCTCGGCGCGGCGGTGCAGCCAGGCACCCACGGCGTTCAGCCGATCGTTCATGCGCGGACCTCCCTTCCCGGCGCGGATTGCCCGGGCCGAGGCCCGGGCGACGACACTCAGAGCGCGTTGATGCGGTCAAGCATTCCTTCCGGCCAGTCCTTCGACAAGTCGGACTCGAGATACTTCTGCTGCGCGTGCCTGCGGAACGCATCGACGTCGGGCGTGTAGATGTCGAGCCCCTGGTTCCGGAAGAAGTCGGCCAGTTCCTGCTCGCGCTTGAGGTGCTCGGCCGTGCTCCAGGCAATTGCCTCGTCCGCGGCAGCAGCGAAGGCCGCCTGCTGTTCGGGGGTCATCGCGTCCCATGCCGATTTCGAGATGACCAGAAGGTCATACCCAACCAGGTGCGAGGTAAGCGCGATCTGGTTCATCACCTCGTAGAACTTCATGTTCTCGACGTTGGGAAGCGGGTTGTCCTGCCCGTCGATCGCGCCGGTCTGGAGGCCGGTATAGACCTCGGCATATGCCATTGGCGTCGGATTGGCGCCAAGCGCCTCGCCCAGGAATTGCCACGCGTCACCGCCGGGCATCCTCAGCCGCACGCCGGCCATGTCCTCGGGGGTCTGGATCTTCTTGTCGATGCGCAGACCGACCTGGCGCGTGCCGAAATAGGTCGGACCAAGGATGTGGATCCCAAGCTGGTCCTCGGCCATCTGCTTCATCTCGGCGCCGGCGTCCGAGGCGAAGAACGACTTCAGGTGATCGGCGTCACGAAACAGGTAGGCGGAGGTCAGGATCGACCAGGCCGGGACCTGGTTGGCGATGTCCTGGGGGGCGATGTTGCCCATCTCGAGGTTGCCGCGCTGGAGGGCGACAAGTTCCGTGCCCTGCTTGAACAGGTTGCCGCCGTAGTAGAGTTCGAGGTCCGCGATGTCCGCGACTGCCTCCTTGAGCCTCTGCATCATCTGGGCGCGGATGTCCTGTTCGGAGAACACCGCCGAGAAGCGGAGGGTCGGCTTGTCCTGTGCCATGGCCGGCAACCCGGCCGACAGCGCGACGGCACCTGCAGCAAGAACGGCGAGGGCTGCTCTGCGTGTGGTCTTCATCATGGGGTCCTCCTCTGTTGTTCCATGATATGTCACTCAAAACCTCGGGATGGCCGCCGGGCGCATCAGCCGCGCCTGCGCTGCGGTGCGATAGGGCGCGTTCGGCCCGCCGTAGCCGGCATAGCCGCCGGCCCTTTCCACGATCTCGAAAAAGATGCCGTCGCCGAACGGGCGCGAGTAGAGTTGAAGGTAGTGCCCCTTCGCGTCGCGGTCGTAGAGGACATGCGCCCTGCGAAGCCGCTCGACATAGGCGGGCTCCAGCGCGAAACGGGCCGCGAGGTCGTTGTAGTAATTGTCCGGGATGGGGAGTGGCTGAAAGCCGTTGCGCGCCAGGGCCTCGGCGGTCGTCAGAAGGTCGTCGGTGGTGAAGGCCACGTGCTGCACGGACGACCCGAAGCTGTCCGCGATGAAGCGCCCGGCGAAGGTGCGATGCGTCTCGGCGCCGTTGAGGGTGATCCTCAGGGCTCCGTCCGGCGACTCGATGGCCTGCGACCGCACCAGCCCGCCGGGATCGACCACGTCCACCATAGGCTGCTTTGTGACGTCGAAGAGAGATACGTAGAACAGCGCCCAGGTCAGCATCTCTTCATAGTTCATGGTCTGGGCAAGGTGATCGATCCGCGCGAGGCCCGCCGCTTCGGGCGTGCCTTCCTCGAAAACGGGCCTGAATTCTATCTCCCACACCCGCGCCAGCTCGCTCCGCCCGTCGATGAAGTGCAGAAGGCCACCGCCGACGCCCCGGATCGCCGGGATATCCATCTCGCCGGGCCCGACGGGCTGGCGAAACGGCGCCGCGCCCAGAATGCGCGCACGTTCCGCCGTTGCAGCCGCGTCCTCGACCTCGAGGCCAACGTCGCAGACATTGAGTCCATGGACGATGTGCGAGCTGTGCGCGAAGCCCTCGCGATCGGTGTTCACGACGATGCGGATTTCTCCCTGCTGCCACAGATCGACAGCCTTCGAGACATGACGACCCGCCCGTCGAAAGCCCATCGAGCGCAGGATCTGCCCAAGCTCCGCGGCTTCGTCCTCGTCGGCCGCGAACTCGACAAAGGCGACGCCCTTGCCTGCGATGGGCGCGGGCATCGCGGGCACGTCCAGCGCGAGCCGTGGTTCGGTCCGCGCGACACGGTCCATCAAGTTCAGAAGTGCACGGTGGCCATCCACCGCGATGGTGCGCGGGCTGCCGCCGCGAAACTGGTCATTGAAGACCTCGAGGCTGAGCGGCCCGTCATAGCCAGTCGCCGCCACCGCCCGCATGAATCCGACGAGGTCGAGGTCGCCCTCTCCCGGCATGTTTCGGAAGTGCCGCGACCAGTAGAGAAGGTCCATCTCGATCAGCGGCGCATCGGCCAGCTGAACGAAGAAAATGCGGTCGCCAGGGATGCGGCGGATGCTTTCCGGATCGATCTTCCGTGCAAGCGTATGGAAGCTGTCCAGGATAAGCCCGACATTCGGGTGGTCGGCGCGGCGCACGACTTCCCACGCATCGCGATGGTCGTTTACGTGCCGCCCCCAGGCCAACGCTTCGAAACCGATACGGATGCCGCGCGCGGCCGCCCGGTCACCCAGTTCGGCGAAATCCTCGGCCATGCGCCCGATGCCGCCAAGTGCTTCCGGATGGACCGAGGAGCAGACAAGGACAAGGTCGGTCTCCAGTTCCTGCATCAGGTCGAACTTGCGTTCGGCGCGGTCGAAGGCGCGCGCGCGGTGCGGCTCGGGTAGCCCCTCGAAGTCGCGGAAAGGCTGGAACATGGTGATGTCCAGCCCGTGATCGCGCACCATGCGCCCGACGTCGCGCGGCGAGCCATCGAAGGCTATGAAGTCCTGTTCGAAGATCTCGATCCCGTCGAACCCGGCGGCAGCGATGGCAGCAAGCTTCTCCCGCAGATCCCCTGCCAGGCAGACGGTGGCGATCGAGGTCTTCATGCCGCCGTCCCCGCGTCGAAGGCTTCGAACGTCGCGCGCATGGCCTCGGGCTCGGCCGGCCGGCCCGTGAACAACTCGAACGCCCGCACGGCCTGGAAGATCGCCATGCCGGACCCGGGCAGGACCGCGCAGCCCCTGGCGCGGGCTGTCGCCAGAAAAGCCGTTTCGAGTGGGAAATAGACGACATCGGCCACCCAATGACGCGGCTCGATCAGTTCGGCGGGTATGGGCATGCCGGGTAGCTTGGCCATACCCACGGGGCTTGCGTTCACAAGTCCGTCGGCATCCGGTGCGGCCTCGGGCCCTTCCGCAACGACCGCGCGTCCCGCACCATAGCGCGCGACCAGCGCATCGGTCAGCGTCTGCGCTGCCTCCTGGTCGGTATCGTGCACCATCAGCCGCTGCGTGTGAGCATCGAGCAGCGCATGCGCGACCGCTGCCCCGGCGCCGCCAGCCCCGATCAGGAGCACCGATTGCCGCCGCACACCCGGAAGCCCGCGTCGGAAGCTTTCCGCGAAGCCCCAATAATCGGTGTTGTGACCGAAACGGCGCCCGTCGCGGAACACCACCGTATTGACCGACCCCAGCGCGCGGCTGTTCGGCGAAAGCTCGTCCAGATGCTCGACCACCGCGCGCTTGAATGGGTAGGTCACGTTCAGCCCATCGAAGCGCTCTGCCTCGAGTTCCGCAAGCAGGTTGCCGAGGGATGGGCGCCGGCCCTTGGTGTCGAGCAGCCGGTATTCGTAGTCGAGGCCCTGGCGGCGCCCTTCTTCGACATGCATCCGCGGCGTTCGCGACGCACCGATCCCGTCGCCCAACAGGCCGACCAGGACCCGCCGCTGCGGTCTGGTCGCGCTCTGCGTGGATGGAAGCGAGGTCGCCGCCACCGATTCTCCTCCCTGCCCGTTCGTTTTCGGGTCTTCACTCAGATTGTTCGCTACGGTTAAATATGTCAATAATGTTCGCAGAGGTTAATTGTGCGGCTGGGCAATTCTCATCGCGACACAGGCGGCAAGATTCGCTAGGGAGACGCACCGAGAAAGGTCAGGACATGAAGGACGGCAGCGCCGTGGACGAGCGCACCACACCCAGACGCAGCTGGAAGCAGGACCCCGACCGCGTCCGTGCGGAGATCATGGAGGTCGCAAGGGCCGCCTTCGCCGAAAAGGGCCTGTCCGGGACGCGGATCGAGGAGATCGCGGCACGCACATCGACCTCGAAGCGCATGATCTATTACTACTTCGGCGACAAGGAGGGCCTCTACCGCGAGGTTCTGGCCGAGGCCTACCGCCGCATCCGTCGCGCCGAGGAAGCCCTCGACCTGCAGGATCTCGATCCCGTCGCGGCGCTGCGCCAACTGGCCGAATTCACGTTCGAAAACCACGCGGCCCAGCGCGACTTCATCCGCCTCGTCATGATCGAGAACGTCCACGAGGGCGGCCATATGCCGGACGCAGACGCGATGTCCGGGCAGAACCTTTCCGCGATCCGGCTCCTTGAGGACATCTACCGCCGCGGGTGCGATGCGGGCCTCTTCCGCCCTGGCCTTTCAGCAGTCGAACTGCATTGGCACATCTCGGCGCTCAGCTATTTCAACGTGTCAAACCGTGCGACATTCTCGCTGATCTTCGGGGACGAGCTCTTCTCGCCTGACGGGCAGGAGCGCCTGAAACGGCATGTCGGAGACATGATCGTGCGGTTTGCACTCCGCGATCCGGCAAGCCGCTAGCAAGGCCCGCGCAGGCCTGCTCCCGCCTCGAAGGCGCTGCGCGAAGACCAATGGACCTCCAAGGGCAGGCCCCCCGGCCTCGGTGGCGCCAGAAGGCATCCCCATCGGGAGTGGCGGGTTTTCCAGGACTTCGCGCCCTCCCAGCGGTTTCCCTGCCGGGGAGCGGGCGGCGTCTGGCCCTTCCCGTCACCCGAGACCCTGCCGCCAGTGCTGTCCGCCAGCAGGGTGACTCCTTCGCAGCGAACGTTCTGCAAAGAAGTCCTCATCTTCACACCTTGCGGTCACGATGAGCCGGAAACCCCCGGTCCTTCAATCACTCCGCTCCGCCCTATCTGCGCTGACGCCGGACACCGCGGGTCGGTCTTGGGCGCAGATTGAACGATGCGGATAGCCCCGCTGGTTCTTCGATCAATCATCAGGTCTCCCGAAGACCTATTCGCCGAGGTCGCGACCCTCCGCTTCGATCCGGGCGCGGAGGCGATCGCGGACCGGAGCCCGGATGTGTTCCGGCTGGCTCTCCAGCACCTCCATGAGAAGGCGCAGATCGCGCCGGGTCCGATGCAGCCGGTCGATCAGCGCCAGGACCACCGGCACGGCGGTCGCGGGCAGCGCCATTTCCTTGCGCAGGTCGCACAGAAGGCGAAGCCGGGCGATGTCGATCTCGTCGAAGAGCGGCCCCTGCGCGCTTGCCTCCGGTCGCACCCAGCCTTCGTGCACCCAGTGACGAAGCTCGCGGCGGGTCAGCCGGCGGATCTCGGCCAGGACCATCTGCTCGGTGAATCTCATGCCATCCTCCGCAATTCGGCGCGCGGGTCAAAGCCCGCCTTGTCCCGCCAGCGGCGCGCCAGGTCTCGCAGGTCGTCGTTGATGCGTTTGGGGAGGACGATCTTCAGCCGCACGATCTGGTCCCCGGCCTTTCCCCGGGCATCCCGGATGCCCTTGCCGCGCAGGCGCAGGCGCTGACCCGAGGACGCGCCGGCGGGCACCGTCACCGAAACCGGCCCGGACACGGTCGGCACATCGACCTTCGCACCCAGAACGGCTTCGTCGACAGTGATCGGCAACTCCATCTCGATATCGTCGCCCACGCGGGTAAAGACCGGGTGCGGCCGCACCGTGACGCTCACCAGCGCATCCCCGGGGCCGCCCTGGCCATACCCCGGCGCCCCCTTGCCGCGCAGACGCAGTGTCTGCCCGTCCTTCAGGCCCGGCGGGATGGTGATGTCGATCTCGTTCCCGTCCGGCATCGTGACGCGCCGTCTTGCGCCACGGGCGGCTTCGAGGAAGTCCACCTCCAGGTGGTAGCGCAGGTCCTGACCGCGGGCATGTACCGCCCCGCCAAAACCGCCTCCGGGCCTGCCCGCGCCGCCGAAGAACTGCGCGAAGATGTCCGACAGATCCTCCTCGCGCATGCCCGCGCCGAAGCCCGGGCCGGCATCGTAGCGACGGCCCGCCTCCCGACCCGCATACTGGTGGTAATACTGGCGTTCCGGCCGCTCCTGCCCGCTGGCGTCGATCTCGCCCGCATCGAAACGTCGGCGCTTCTCGGGGTCGCTCAGAAGGTCATAGGCATGCGAGACGGCCTTGAACCGCTCCATCTTCGCCGCATCGTCCGGGTGCAGGTCGGGGTGCAGTTCCTTGACCAGCTTGCGATAGGCCTTCTTGATCTCGGCCTGCGTCGCGGTTCTGGGAATGCCGAGTGTCTTGTAGGGATCGGAGGTCATTTTCTGTCATCCATTGGATCGCCCGCGGTGTCACGCCCTTCCGGCCTCGGCGCGCTCGCGCATGTCCTGATCGCGCACCAGCCAGTAGACCGCGCCGAGGGCGAGGGCCGCGCCTGCCAGGGCCGCGATCTTGGCGGAGGCCGTTTCCCCCAGATCGAGGATGATGAACTTGCGCACGATGGCCAGCAGCGCGATCAGGATGATGCTGCGGACCTGAACGATGCCGAAACGGCGCTCCATGGCGACAAGCAGAGACCGCTTGAACTCCAGCGCGATGACCACCGTGAAGACCATGCCGAACACCGTCTGGAACGTCGCATAGTCGAGCGGATCGAGGGCACCGAACACGATCCGCAACGCGACTTCGCGCAGCAGTTGCCAGAGCGCGGCCAGAACGATGACCATGATGATGCCTGTCAGCACCACGATCACTGCCTGTTCGAACCGCTCGTAGAGAGTCATGGCTCTCCATTCTTCACGGAATGTCGGTTTCGTTTCTGGTTCGATCATTCGCTGTCCACCCAGATGAGAGGCCCCGGACCGGACGATACCGGACCGGGACCGCGCCGCACCGCAGGGGCCGGTTTCACGATCGCAGGATCACGAGAAACCGCTGCCCATCGCGCCATGTCGTCAGGGCGATGGCGCCGGGCGCTTCCTCAAGCGCGCGGTCGAGGTCGCGGATCGTGTTCACCGGCTGCCGGTTGACGGCGAGGATCACGTCGCCGACCTCGAGCCCCGCCCGCGCGGCGCGGCTGCCGGGCGCGATCTCGGCGACGACAAGGCCCTCCACCTCGCCCCATGCGGGGTGCGACCGGTCGAGCGGCACGAGCCGGACACCGGCCAGGGCATCGGCTTCCCCGCGGTCACGCACCTGCATCGAAGGACCGCCGGCATCGGTCAGCACGATTTCTGCCGTCTTGCGCGCGCCGTCGCGGACATAGCCGATCTCGACCCGTTCGCCCGGCCGGCGCAGGCCGATCTTCTGGCGCAGATCGGCCGAATTCTCGACCGTTTCGCCGTTCACGGCCACGACGACGTCACCGGCGGCCAGGCCGGCCTCCTCTGCGGGCGTGCCGGGTTCGACCGCGCTCACGATGGCGCCCGTCTTCGCCTCGACGCCGAGGGCTGCCGCCAGATCGGGCGTCAGGTCCTGGATCATCACGCCAAGGCGGCCGCGCTGCACCTCGCCGAATTCGACGATCTGCTCCATCACGGCCAGCGCCATGTTGATCGGCACGGCAAAGCCGATACCCACGTTGCCGCCGCCGTTGGGGGCGATGATCGCGGTGTTGATGCCGATCAGCTTGCCGTCGAGCGTGATCAGCGCGCCGCCCGAATTGCCCGGGTTGATCGAGGCGTCGGTCTGGATGAAATCCTCATAGCCCTCGGGGTTGATCCCCGAGCGCCCCAGCGCCGAGACGATGCCGCTGGTCACGGTCTGGCCCAGGCCGAAGGGATTGCCGATGGCAACCACGAAATCGCCGACCAGAAGATCCTCGGAATCGCCAAGCGGCACCGCCGTCAGATCATCGGGGTCGATCCGCAGCACCGCAATGTCCGTCGCGGGATCGCGGCCGACCAGCTCGGCCTCGAAACTCCGGTTGTCGCGCAGGGTGACGCGGATCTCGTCCGCGTTCTCGATGACGTGGTTGTTGGTCAGGACATATCCCTCGGCGGCATCGACGATGACACCGGACCCGGCGCTCATCTGGCGCTGCGGCGGCAGCTGGTCGAGCGGCGGCAGGAAGGGCTGGAAGAACGGATCGCGAAACAGCGGCGTCATCTGGGCCGGCCGTTCCGACACGACCGCGATATTGACCACGGCATCGTCCACCGCGTCGATCAGCGGCGCGATGGTCGGGATGCCGCGCTCATCCGGTTGTGCGGCTGCGACCTGTGCGGAGGCGGGGCCGGCAGCAATGCCGATCGAAAGAACGAAAAGAAACGCCAGGCGGGCCAGCATCTTGGTTCTCCTTCTGTGGGGACGCGCCGCCGCGGTCGCCCGCGGCGGCCGATCTGGGCGGGGTCAGGCGCCCTTGACCTCGATGCGCTTGACCTTGGCCTGGGCCTCGGGGGTCTGCGGCAGCCGGATGGTCAGCACACCGTTCCTGAAGCTGGCCTCGGCCTTCTCGCCATCCACGCCCGGAGGCAGCGGAATGGTGCGGTAGATCGCGCCATAGCTGCGTTCGGAGAGGTAATAGCCCTTCTTCTCCTCCTGGCGCTCGATCCGCTTCTCGCCCTTCACGGTCAGCATGTCGTCGGTCACCGAGACCTCGATGTCCTTCATCTCCATGCCCGGCAGTTCGATCGACACTTCGACATGGTCCTTGGTCTCGACCACGTCGGATTTCGCCTCGCTGCCGCCCCAGGGCCAGTCGAGCTCGCCGAAGCGGTTGGCGAAGCTCTCGAACACCCGGTTCATCTCGCGCTGGAGACTGGCGATGGGATTCTGGCCATCGCTCTTCGGTTCGGGCGCATGATCCTTGCGCGCCCACGGGATAAGGTCCTTGATCTGCATTTTCGTTCCACCTTCGTTCTGTGACGTTTCCGTTTCCGACGTTCGGTCAGGCGGCCTTGACCGCGATCTTCTTCGGTTGAGCCTCGGCCGCCCGCGGCAGGGTCAGGGTCAGGACGCCATTGCTGACGCTGGCCTCGATCTTCTCGGGGTCGAAGTCGTCGGACAGGGTGAAGGACCGCTCGAAGTCGCCTTCGCCGTATTCCGCATAGGCAAGCCGCAGCTTTTCGGGGCTGGTGGGGCGGACCTTGCCGCGAATGGTCAGGACACGCTTTTCAAGCGTGATGTCCACGTCGTCGGCCCCCACGCCCGGCATCTCGAGCATCAGCGTCACGCCGCCGTCGGCTTCGACGATGTCCGCAAGAGGCCGGTAGATGCGCCCGCCCGTGGTGGTCTCGGGAGTTTCCGAAGGGGTCTTTTCCGCGGTCTGGGTCACTTCGTTTGCCATTGCACAGTCCTCCTCTCAAATCGCCTTGATCTCGATCTTCTTCGGCTTGTCCTCATCGGGACGGCCGACCACGATCCGCAGGACGCCGTTCGTCATGCGCGCCTCGACCTTGTCCTCGGAGGCCGCGAAGGGCAGCCGGACGGCGCGGGCGAACCGGCCATAGCCGCGCTCGTTGCGATGCCAGCGCGCGCCCTCGGGCACCTCGGGCGCCTTTCGTTCGCCGGAAATCGTCAGGACATTTTCCTTGATCGAGATGTCGATGTCCGACGGGTCGATGCCGGGCAGCTCGGCCGTGATCGCAAGCGCCTCGTCGCCCTGCCAGACGTTCACCGCCGGAAATACGGGCTGAACGGCACCGGCCGACGTGAACCGGTCGAAATCGCGCAGCACCGAGCGCATGAGCGCAAAGGGATCGCTGCTGCGGGCATATGCTGGGTAGAGCATGTATCACCTCCTAGGTTGCTTCCGCGAAGACCGCTCCCGGCGGATGGCCGGTCGCTGCACGAGAAGCGCCCAGGAGTATGGACACGCGGACATGTCATCGCCGTGATGGCGAGCCGGATTTTGCCGCATTTCCGACACCCTCCCGAAGCGGCGAGGGATCGGCGGTCCGCAGTCACTGCCGGACCTTCCAGCGTTTCCGTGAAACCCCAGTCGGGCGCTTCGCCTCAGATAAGGTGTTGCCGATTGGCCACTTCAAGAGGGCGCCGAAAGAAATTTTCAGCGCCAGACGCCCCAGGGGCCGAAGCGCGGCGGCGCGATCCGGTCGGCGCCCGGAAAGCGCAGTTCGGCCGCGTCCGGCACCGGTCGCGGCGGCGCCGATAGCGCCAGAAGGCGGCGCACCCGCTCCTCTGTCGGCGGGTGGGTGCGCAGAAGCGAGGGTTCCGGAATGCGCCGGCCCGGCAGGAACATCTCTTCCCAGAAGCGGCCGGTGCGACGCTCGAGCTTCATCAGGGCCGAGGCGAGGCCCTCGGGATCGCCGGTCAGCATCGCCCCGCCCCGGTCGGCGTCGTATTCGCGGGTGCGCGACAGCGCCAGTTGCAGCAGCGCCATGATCGTGGGCGAGAACATCAGCAGAAGCGGCACCTGCCAGGGCACATGCGCCAGCCCCGCCAGGATCAGCGGCAGGTTCAGAAGCAGGATCATCTGCCCGATCCACGAGGCCAGCGACACCGCGCGCGACATCACGTCGGCCAGCCCCATGATCCACAGGTCGCGGTTGGCGACATGGGCGACCTCATGGGCCAGCACCCCCGCCAGTTCGCGCCGGTTCAAGAGCCGCAGCAGGCCGTCGCTGACGCAGATGACGCTTTCCTCCGGGCGGCCCATGGCGAAGGCATTGGGCAACTGGCTGGGGATGTAGTAGAGTTCGGGCACCCGCGGCAGGCCCGCGCGCCGGGCCAGCGCGGCCAGGATCGCCCCGCCCTCGGGAAAGTCGCGCCCCGACAGCCGCCGCGCGCCATAGGCATCGAGCAGCAGCCTGCGCGGGATGCCCGGTGCCAGCACCAGCCCCAGAACCGATCCGCCGATGATGGCGAAGGTCCACTCCGGCCCCAGGATGGCCGAGAGGATGAACCACGCCAGCAGCGCCATGCCCGCCAGAAGCAGGACCGAATGAACCAGGTTCAGCGCCCGGTGCCGCCCAGAAACCTGCATCGCTGAACGATTTCCGACCAAGTTTTCCAACCTCGGATGCCTTGAACCTGTTATGGATCGAAACGGGCCGGAAGGGAAACGGATGCCGGGCTTGCCCGCCGCCCCGATGCGCCTTCATCCTGGCCGTCCCGACGACGGCCGCCCGACGATGCCATAACGAAAGCCTCCGGAATTGCCATGGAAAAGAAAACGGAATTCAACATCTGGTACTGGATCGTCGCCTTTCTGGCGGTGATCTTCATCCAGGACCTGATCGCAGGCGTCAACACGACGGCGCCGATCAGCTACAGCCAGTTCGAGAAATACCTCGAGGATGGCGAGATCGCCTCGGTCGCCGTCGGCGCCGACACGATCACCGGCACCTTCGCGGTGCCGCAGGACGGCAAGAGCCGCTTCGTGACCACCATCGTCGATCCCGCGATCCTCGAACGGATCGACAGGGCCGATGTCGAGATCACCGGCGTGCCGCAGAACACCTGGATCGGCGCGCTCCTGTCCTGGATCGTGCCCGCTCTGGTCTTCTTCGGGCTGTGGATGTTCGTGTTCCGCAAGTTCGCCGAACGCCAGGGTTTCGGCGGGTTCATGCAGGTCGGCAAGTCCAAGGCCAAGGTCTACATGGAAAGGGAGACCGGCGTGAGCTTTGCCGATGTCGCCGGCGTGGACGAGGCCAAGGCCGAGCTTGAGGAGATCGTCGAGTTCCTCAGGAACCCCGCGGAATACGGCAAGCTGGGCGCCCGCATCCCCAAGGGGGTGCTGCTGGTCGGTCCGCCCGGCACCGGCAAGACGCTGCTGGCCCGCGCGGTGGCGGGCGAGGCCGGGGTGACGTTCTTTTCCATCTCCGGCTCGGAATTCGTCGAGATGTTCGTGGGCGTGGGTGCCGCGCGGGTGCGCGACCTCTTCGAGCAGGCCCGCAAGGCGGCCCCCGCGATCATCTTCATCGACGAGCTCGACGCCCTGGGCCGCGCCCGCGCCGCGGGCCAGATCGCGGGCGGCCATGACGAGCGCGAGCAGACGCTGAACCAGCTTCTGACCGAGCTCGACGGGTTCGACCCGTCCTCGGGCATCGTGCTTCTGGCCGCCACCAACCGGCCCGAGATCCTCGACCCCGCGCTGTTGCGCGCGGGCCGGTTCGACCGGCAGGTGCTGGTGGACAAGCCCGACAAGAAGGGGCGCATCCAGATCCTGGGCGTGCACATGAAGAAGGTGACGCTTGCCCCGGATGTGGACGCCGAGAAGGTCGCCGCCCTGACGCCGGGCTTTTCCGGCGCCGATCTGGCCAACCTCGTCAACGAGGCGGCGCTTCTGGCCACGCGCCGCAGGGCCGAGGCGGTGACGATGGACGACTTCAACAACGCCGTCGAGCGCATCATTGCGGGGCTGGAGAAGAAGAACCGCGTGTTGAACCCGCGCGAACGCGAGATCGTCGCCCATCACGAGATGGGGCACGCGCTGGTCGCCATGGCCCTGCCGGGGGTGGATCCGGTGCACAAGGTCTCGATCATCCCGCGCGGCATCGGCGCGCTCGGCTACACGATCCAGCGCCCGACCGAGGACCGGTTCCTGATGACGCGCGAGGAGCTGGAGAACAAGATCGCCGTCCTGCTGGGCGGGCGCGCAGCCGAGAAGATCGTCTACGATCACCTCTCGACCGGGGCGGCGGATGACCTGGTGAAGGCGACCGACATCGCCCGCGCCATGGTGGCCCGCTACGGCATGGACCCCGATCTGGGCCATGTCAGCTATGACAGCGAACGTCCGGGCTTTCTCGGCACCGGCGACCAGTCGTCCTGGCTGAACCGCCGCTACAGCGACGCGACGGCCGAGCGGATGGACCGGAAGGTGCGCGAGGTCATCGATGGCGTCTTCGACCGCACGCTCTCGATGCTGGAGGCCAATCGCGACCTGCTGGCCGAGACCGCCAGAAGCCTTCTGGAGCGCGAGACGCTCGACGAAGCCGACCTTGCCGCGATCGCGGCCAGGGTGCGGCGCCCCGAGCGGTCGGCAGCTTGACCTGGCGCAAGGTGCTTGCCGCATTTCGGCTGCATGCGGTCTGCTCCAACCCGCGATAGCTCCGCCATCTGATGCTTGAGTCCGGTCCTCGTCTAGGACCGGACCCCGAAGCGTTCGAACCCTGCGGAGACTCAGATCATCGGCGTCCTGCGGCAACAGGGCGAGGCATGAGCCCGCAACAGGGGGCGCTTCGGGCGCCGAACAGGCGGGCGACGCGACCCCTGATTGGCAACCGGCTTGCCCAGGGCCCGGGTCGCGCCCCTGTCGGCCTTCGGACAGGGCATGTTCGATCGCGGGCATCGCGGCCATCGCGGCCTTCGGCGTCTTGCGCCTCGGTAACGTTGCGCGGCCATACATGCCGCTTGCGAATCTATAGGACTCCTATGTATATGTGCTCTGGAAGGTGGAGCACATGACGACACACACGCATATCGCGACCGGCCTGGCGAAGATCGGACTGTTCCTGCGCTCGGAGAACTGGCGGCAGGCGGACGCCGCCGACCTGTCCCCGACCCAGGCGCAGATCCTCGCCCATCTGACCCGGCGCGGCCCGGCGCGCGTGACCGCTCTTGCCGAGGTGCTCGGCGTCACGCAGCCGACGGCCAGCGACGCGGCCGGCGCGCTCATCCGCAAGGGCCATGTCGCCAGACATCCCGATCCGGACGATGCGCGGGCATCGCTGCTTCACGCGACCGCCAGCGGACGGCGCGCGGCGGCGGAAACCGCTGTCTGGCCGGACGCCCTGCTCGGCGCCATCGACACGCTCGCAACGGACGAGCAGGCGGTGTTCCTCAGGGCCCTCACCAAGATGATCCGCGCGCTGCAGGTCCGGGGCGCCATCCCCGTCCAGCGGATGTGCGCGACCTGCCGCTTCTTCCGGCCGAACGTCCATGGCGATCCGGCTGCCCCCCATCATTGCGCCTTCGTGGACGCCGCTTTCGGGGAGGCCAGCCTGCGCCTCGATTGCGACGAACATGAACCGGCCGACACGTCGGATGCCGACGCCCTGTGGCAGAGCTTTCTCGGCGCGCCGGCCGGACAAGCGGACGCCCCGCCCGCGGCAACGGACGAGGCATCCTGATGTCTGAACCCGCCTCTCAACCAGGACAGGAGACACTTCCACCATGACACGGAAAGCCATCTTTTACCACGCCGGTTGTCCGGTCTGCGTCGCCGCCGAGGACAGGATCACCGAGATCATCGACCGCAGCCGCATCGACCTGGAGATCGTCCATCTGGGCGACGCGCCGGGCCGGATCGACGAAGCCGAGGCCGCGGGCGTCAGATCCGTGCCCGCCCTTGTCGTCGACGGCGCGGCGCTGCACATCAATCACGGCGCCGACCTCGCGGCGTTGCGGTGATCGCCATGAGGACCGCCACAGCGATTGCGGCGCTCGCCGCCACCCTGACCGCGCCTGCCCTGGCGCAGGCGCATGACCACGACGGCGGCATCGCAGCCGCCGCCTCGGACGCCGTCGCGGCGCCGTTCGACATCGTCCACGCCCGCATCACGACCGAAGGCAATGTTGCGGTCTTCCACATCGCCGTCTCCGGCCGCGCGGGCGAGAGCAAGCCGGCGCCATCGGGACAACTCGCGGGCAGCGAGGTCTTTTCCTACGTCTGGCCGACGAGCATCGACCCTTCCGAGGTCGGGTTCGAACGCGCGGCGGGCATTCTCGCCCTCGCGGTCACGGCCCATCCGGATTTCGACGACACGCCGCTGTTCGACGAGAATGGCGACAGCGATCCTGCCAATGACGGCGACATCTGGCACAGCCACTGGGTGGTGCTCGGGCCGGACGAGACGTGCGGGCCCGGCGCGCTGAAGGTCATCGACATCCCCGAGGGCGCCAGCCCGCGGCTGCCGAAGACCTGGCCCGGCCTGCCGATCCTTCTCGACAGTCCGGGCTGGGACCCGCTCATCGACGCCGAATCCGTCGAGGTGCGCGTGCCGTTCGACGACATCGCGGTCGTCGAAGCTGCGTCCCATGACGGCGTGACCGCCGGCCTGCGCGTCAACGAGAGCGCCCATGCGCCGCTGCTCTGCGTCACCGACGTCTTCGACGTCGCCTCCGGCGATCTGAGCCTGCCTGGAAGGGTCAATGAGTGAGGCTGTGATTGCAGCAGCGCCCCCCGCGCGGTTCATCGGACGCGTCAGGACCGACGGCCCCGCCGCGTGGCGCGGAAGTTGTCGCCGTAGCTCTTGATCACCGGCTTGCGCCGGTTCTCGGGCAGGACGAGCGGGCGCCACCCCTGGAGACGCGCGAAGTCCACGGCGGCCTCGCGCGTCGTGAAGGTCAGCGAGATCTGGCGGTGCGGATCGTCCCCCGCCGTCCAGCCCATGAGGGGCTCCAGCCATTGCGGCCGCCTGGCCTCGAGGCTCAGGCGCCACTCCTTCGGCCTCGGCCCGGATGTCATTGCGGATCGCGCCGGCCGGTAGATCAGTGCGACCGGAGCATCCTCGGGAAGCTGTGGCGCGCCGTCCTCGGCCTTGCGTGCCTGAGCGGCGGCAAGGTCGATGACCTCGGCCGCCTGCCGCTCCGGCTCGGTCTCGATCGGCGTCCGGACGTCACCGTCAGGACGCAGCAAAGCGGATCGTTCCATCCATTCCCTCCATCCCTTGGTCCACGAGTCTGCCCGTGGCGCCGTGACCGGGACACGGGCGACGGCGATCTGGGGGCGAGATGCGAGAATTCAATACTTGGGGGGAGGTCACACCCTTGCGCCCACAGGGATCCGACGAGCCACCCTTCAAAGTCCGTCCGGGATCTTGAAATCGACATTCTTCCTTCCGATCTGATCGGCGCGCGAAAGGCCACTTCTTTCGCGATCCAAGTCTGACCAAATGAGGAATGAGCCGTGTCGCAGTTGGTGAAATCCTCGCCGCGCCATTTGCGTCCGCATCACGCGCCATTTGGAAGTCGGACCTTGATACCGATTGCCAGGGACCGGGTTGCTTCATCGAGATCGTGGAGCGACGCCGGGTGTCGGCGCAGGCGGCATCTGACGCCGACGATGCCGGCGCCCCGGAGTCGGTTCCTGCTAACGGCATCGTTGCGGAGCGTGCAGCGTGGCTGGCCCTGCCGACACTCTCAGCATCACGAAGGAGGAGCATCCAGATGGCTTTGACCGAAAAACTGCCGCAGCAGTTCAATTGGAAGATCTGGGGTGGCGTCGCCGTTGTCGCAATCGTCGTCGCCGCCGCCCTCGGCTACTGGTTCGACTGGTTCGGCACCGGCGCGGGCGATGTCGTCGCCCCGGCCGTCGAAAATGCGGCGCCAGCGGCTGAATAACCGCCGGCACTCGGATCCGAGCGTTCGGCCCGGCGGAGAGTCCGCCGGGCTTTGTTTGTCTCGGACGACGCCAGACCGCAGAGGGCGGCATGCGTCATATCGAGATCGGGTTCGGCAGGGACGGCCTGCGCGGGAACGACGCGCAAGGTGCGACCTTGACATCGTGTCGTGATTTCCCATCTCCCCGTCGCCATGACGCAGGTTGACAAGGCGTCATCGGTGACCGTCCGGAAGAGGCGGCCCGTTTCGTTCGGCGGCACATGCGGGGGAACTCTCGCTCGGACGGTCTTTCATTCAACCTGCCGATGGCGCCGTGGCTGGCGCCTCGGCGTGAACAGGGAGTGAAGGACGAAGGTCATGACGCTTGTCTCAGCGAAGGGGCTTCGCAAGCGCTTCGGGGAGATGATCGCGGTCGACGGAGTATCCCTCGATGTTGCACGCGGGGAGGTCGTCGGGTTCCTCGGTCCGAACGGAGCGGGAAAATCCACCACCATGAAGATGATCACCGGGTTCCTGGAGCCCGATGAAGGTCGGGCCGAGATCGCCGGCATCGACGTCTGGTCGGATCCGGTGGCTGCCAAGGCGCGGCTCGGCTACCTGCCGGAGGGCGCGCCAGCCTATGGCGATATGCCCGTCGCCGATTTCCTGACATTCTGCGGCCGGATGCGCGGCCTGCGCGGTGCGGCAATTCAGGATCGCCTGGCCGAGATGGTCGAGCGGGTGCAACTGGCCGATGTCTGGTCGAAACCGATCGAGGCCTTGTCCAAGGGGTATCGCCGCCGGGTCGGCATTGCCCAGGCACTGATCCACGACCCGGACGTGCTGGTCCTCGACGAGCCGACCGACGGGCTCGACCCCAACCAGAAGCACGAGATGCGCGAGCTGATCCGTGCCATCGCCCCGAACAAGTCCATCATCATCTCGACCCATATCCTGGAAGAGGTCGAGGCAGTCTGCACGCGGGCGGTCATCATCGCGAAAGGTCGGATCGTGGCCGATGACACGCCCCACGCGCTGCTCGAACGGGCTGCCGAGGGGCGCGCGGTGCGGGTGACGGTCGGCTCGACGGAAGAGGCGAAGGTCATGGAGCGGATCAAGGCTCACGCCGAAGGCGCCGAACTCGAGGTGATGGAGCGCGTGAACGGTTCCACCAGGATCCTGATCCGCTACGGCGACAGGCCCGCCGACACGGCCGAACTCGCGGTCAGGCTGAAATCCGCGGAACTGCCCGTCGAGGAAGTGGGCGTCTGGCGTCCCCGCCTCGAGGACGTCTTCCGAGATGTCACCTCTCGCCTGCACTGAGAACCCGACAGGAGTGACCCAGATGACCACGTCGCTTTCCACGGTGGGCGTCGTCTTCGGGCGCGAGTTCCGCGCCTATTTCGCGACGCCGCTTGCCGCCATCTTCCTTGTCGTCTTCCTCGCCCTCGGCGGTGCGATGACCTTCTTCGTCTCGAATTTCTTCGACCGCAACAGCGCCGACCTCGCGGCCTTCTTTGCCTGGCTGCCCTGGTTGTTCCTCGTCCTTCTGCCGGCAATCGGCATGCGGCTCTGGGCCGAGGAACGGCGGCTGGGCACGATCGAGCTTCTGATGACCATGCCTGTCAGGCCCGGCGCCATCGTCGTCGGAAAGTTCCTCGCCGGCTGGGCGTTCACGGCCGTGGCACTTCTCTGCACGACTCCGCTGTGGATCACCGTCAACTGGCTTGGCACGCCCGACAATGGCGTCATCGCGGCCGGATACCTTGGCGCACTCCTGATGGCCGGCGCCTTTCTGGCGGTGTCCGCCTGCATCTCGGCGCTGACCCGGAACCAGGTGATCGCCTTCATCGGTGCAGCCATCGTGACCTTCCTGCTCGTCACGGCCGGGGTCGACGTCGTTCTTGGTGCGCTTCGGGGCTGGGCGCCCCATTGGCTGACCGAAGGGGTGGCCGCCCTTTCGGTGCTCGACCATTTCGAACGCATCACGCAAGGCCTCATAGAGATACCGTCCCTGGTGTTCTTCGGCTCGCTCATCGTGATCGCGCTGATCGTCAACACGTCCATCGTGGACCTGAAGAAGGCTCAGTGACCATGCCCCGGATTTCTGCCGTGACAGGATGGGTCGGGCGGCTCCCGCGCCGTCGGCTCGTCGGCATTTCCATCGCGCTATGCGCTTTGCTCTTCATCTCGCTCAACATCTTCGCCTCCCGCGCCTTCGACACGTGGCGGGCGGACGTGACCGAGGCGCGGGTCTGGACGCTGTCGGACGGCACGCGCGACCTGCTTGCCGGGCTCGACGAGCCGCTGCACCTGCGCCTCTATCTCTCGGAGGGTCTCACCGAGGCCGCGCCGCAGCTCGCGGCCTATGCGGACCGCGTGCGCGGGACGCTCGAGACCTATGCCGAACTCGCGCGCGGCCGGATCACGCTCGAGGTGATCGACCCCGCGCCCTTCTCGGACGCCGAGGACCGCGCCGTCGGCTTCGGCATCGACCGCATCGCGCTGCCCGGCGCCCCCGAGCCACTGTTCTTCGGCCTCGCCGCCACCAATTCGACGGACGGGCGGGCGACGATACCGGTCTTTTCCCCGGATCGGGAAGCGTGGCTGGAATACGACCTGACCCGCCTGGTGGCCGAACTCGGCCAGCCCGTGAAACCCAAGGTCGCGCTGATCGACGGGATCGGGCTTTCGGGCGACCCGATGACGGGGCAACCCGAACAGCAGACCCTTGCGATGCTGCGCGAACTCTACGACGTCGAGGTGCTGACGGGCGATGTGCATTCCTTCCCCGAAGGCACGCAGGTCGTCGCCGTCGTGCATCCCCAGGACCTGTCCGAGCCCACGCTCTACGCGCTCGACCAGTGGGTGATGGGGGGCGGGGCCCTGATGGCCTTCGTCCATCCCCATGCCGAAACCCAGCTCGGGCCGCGGGGCATGCCGCCGGCGAATGCGGCCTCGGACCTCGCCCCCCTCTTCGAGGCCTGGGGCGTCGCCTACGATCCTGCGCAGGCGATCGCCGACCCGTCCCTTGCCCTGACCTCGGTGCGGCGCATCGACGGGCGCGAGGTCGAAATCGGCAACCCGGCCTGGCTGCGCCTTGGCCCCGATGCCATGGATCGGGAAACCCCGATGCTCGCGCGCCTGTCGGCGCTGATCCTCACCAGTGCGGGACACTTCCGCGCCACGGGGGATGCTGACCTGTCGCCGCTGGCCACGGCCTCCGGCGACGCGCGGCTGACGGACGCATCCCTGGCCGGGGACATGTTCGGCGATCCGCGTCGGATGCTCGACGCGGGAACGGTGCCCGACGCGGCGCCTGTCCCGATGGCCCGGCTGACCGGCCGGCTCGCGAGCGCGTTTCCGGACGGGGCGCCGGAAGGGTCGGAATGGTCGGGCGAGCCTCTCGCCGAGGTCGAGGCGGCGAACGTGTTGCTCGTCGCCGACGCGGACATGCTGATGGACCGCAACTGGATCCAGACCCGCCGCATCTTCGGCGCGGAAATCCCGCAGGCTTTCGCCAACAACGGCGACTTCTTCCTGAACGCCGTGGAGCAGATGGCCGGCGGCGCCGCCCTTGCCGACCTGCGCGGGCGGGCCATCGACTGGCGCCCGCTGGAGCGGATCGAGGCCATGACCCGCGCCGCCGAGGCCGAGTATCGCGCCACCGAGCAGGCGCTGCTCGAGCGCATCGCCCAGGCCGAAAGCGCGCTGCGCGAACTCGCTCCCACGGACGCCGAGAGCGGGGCGCTCTTCAGCGCCGAGGCCGCAGCCGAGGCCGAGGATCTGAGGGCCGATCTGCTCGCGGCGCGCGCCGAGTTGCGTCAGGTGCGATACGACCTGCGCCGCGACGTCGAGAGCCTGCAATCCTGGGTCACGACGATCAACGTGGGCATCGTGCCGGTTCTCGCGGCACTTGCCGCCCTCGCCGTCGCGCTTCGCAAACCCAGGCGCGCGCTGCCCGGACGGCAGGCAGCCTGATCCGAGACAAGGAGGACGGACATGACAGGCAAATCCTTCTTCATCCTGGCGGGCGCGACGCTCTTCTCGGTCGTCGCGGCTGCCGCTTCGCTGACCTTCGACCGCACTGGTCCGGCGACCTCGGCTGCGGGTGAGAAGGTGTTTCCGGGCCTCGAGAATGCGGTGGCGGATGTCGCGCGGCTCACCTTCCGTGAAGGCGATTTCGAGATGGTGGTCGAGCGGCGGGACGGCGTCTATGTCGATGCTGCCTCGGGCCACCCCGTCGATACGGAAGTGCTGCAGGACATCGTCGGCGCGATGACGCTCGCCGAGATTGCGGAGGCCAAGACAACCGACCCGGCCCGGCACGCCGATCTCGGTCTCGCCGGGATCGACGCCGAACTGGGCGCGGGCAGCGAGGTGCTTCTCGAGAACGCTTCGGGCGAAACCATCGCCCACCTCATCGTCGGCGATCGCGACTTCACGCTGGGGGGCATCTCCGGCGGGCAGTATCTCCGGCGCGGCGGCGAGGATGCCACATGGCTTGCACGGACCCGGATCGACCCGCCGACGCGCCGCTCCGGCTGGTTCGACACGAGCCTCTTCGAGATCGAACCCGAGCAGATCGTGCGGGCCGCCCTGACGGCCGAGACCGGCGAGACGCTCGACTTCGCCCGGGACAGCGCCGATGCGTTCGTTCTGACCGCGACGCTGCCCGAAGGCCGGGTCGCCCGCGACAGCCAGATCGCCCGCATCCCACGCCTCTTCGCGACGCTCGACTTCGACGATGTGCGCGCGGAAGGCCCGGCGGCGGAGACAGGCGCGCGACTCTGGGCAGAGACAGCGGAGGGCGTGAAGATCACGCTGACTGCCGTCGAAGCGGAGAACGGCGAGGATCGCCTCTGGGTGCGCATCGGCGTGGAAGGCGGCGGAGCGGCGGCCGACAGCCTTCGCGTCCGAACCGACGGGTACGAGTTTGCCCTGCCAGCGAGCGATGCCGAGATCCTCGGCTGGACGCTCGACGATCTGACCGAAAAGGTCGAGAGCTGACCGCCAGGCAGTGCAGCGCCGCGGACCGGGGCCCGGGCGGATGTCCGCCCGGGCCCTTCGCTTGCGCCGGGTTCAGTGCGTCACGAACAACTTGGCGCCGCCCGAGCGCCTCAGGACAGATGCGGCGATCCCGTCCGCGGACCTGTGCACCTCGACGTCCATGCTCGCGCCCCCCACGCTCAGGTTCCTGAGCGTCACGGTCTCAAGGAAGTCCGGCAGGACCGGATCCTCAAGCACCACGCGTTCCCGCAGAGGGTCGAAGGACAGACCGAGACAGGTGGCGAGCAGAGACAGGGGGGTCGCTGCCGCCCAAGCTTGCGGCATGCAGGCGACAGGGTAGAAGGTGGGCCCCTGCGATCGGCTGCGTCCGAAGCCGCAGAACAACTCCGGCAACCGTCTCAGATCCATGTGGGCGGAGGCATCGAACAGCGCAGCAAAGAGGCGGGCCGCCTGCCGCTTGAAGCCGTATCGCGCCAGGCCGGCAGCGACGATCGCGTTGTCATGCGGCCAGACCGACCCGTTGTGATAGGACATCGGGTTGTATCGCGCCTCGCCCAGCGGCACCGTGCGGACTCCCCAGCCTGAGAAGAAGCCGGGGCTCATGAACTGGTCCGCGATCGCGGCCGCCCGATGGGGCGACGCGATCCCGGACCACAGCGCATGCCCGGCATTCGACGCCCGGACCCGGCACGGTCGCTTGTCGCCGTCGAGCGCCATGGCATACATCCCGATCTCGTCGCACCAGAACGCCGCGTCGAACCTGTCGCGCAGGGCTTCCGCCTGCTGCGAAAGATCGGCGGCGCGCGGCGCATCCCCGAGTGCGGCAGCCACCCGCGCCGCCCCGACCAGGGCGCCGTAGGCATAGCCCTGCACCTCGCACAGCGCGATCGGCCCCCTCGCGAGCGTTCCGTCGGCGTGGAAGACGCTGTCATGGCTGTCCTTCCATCCCTGGTTCGCCAGCCCCGTCTCCGATCTGCGGCCATACTCCAGAAAGCCATCGCCATCCCGGTCGCCATGGTCCCGCATCCAGACCAACGCCGCGTCGATGGCCGGCATGAGAGCGCGAAGCGTCGCCAGATCCCCGGTGCGGTCCAGATAGGCCGCCGCCAGCATCACGAAAAGCGGGGTCGAGTCGACACTCCCGTAGTAGCGGCGGAAGGGCACTTCGCCGGTCCGGGCCATCTCGCCGTGGCGGATCTCGTGCAGGATCTTGCCCGGCTCCGCATCGCTGGCCGGGTCGCTCCCGGTCGCCTGGTTCGCCGCCAGATACTTCAGCACCCCACGGGCTATGGCTGGATCGATCCACAGCGTCTGGAAGGCCGTGAACAGGGCATCCCGCCCGAATACGGTCGAGAACCATGGGATTCCGGCATAGGGATAGGGGCCGTGCTCGGTCTCCGTGTTCAGCATGTAGAGGTCGGAAACCGACCTGCGCACCGCTTCGTTGAATACCGCGTTCGACGTCATGACCGCCGCCGCGCGCGATGCCGAGCGGCGCAGGGTCCGGCGCGCCATGCGCATCGCCGACAGGAACCCCGAGCTGCTGGCGACCGCTTCGCCTTGCGTGTTCACTGCGACATGGATCGACAGGGCCTCGCCTGGCCGCAGCCTGAGAACGTAGGTCGCCCGTTCAGGCGTCAGCACATCGGGCATTGGCGCGAAGCCGATCGCGGTCGTCCGGTCCACTCCGTCCAGTCCAGTGTAGCGGAGCGAGACACTCGCGCTGGCCACCTTCGGGTCGGCGAAGGTGCCTCGGCGGTCGCGCCTGGAGCCCCTGACCTCGAAGATGTCGGCGAAATCCGACGCAAAGGCGATGTCGAGAGGCACGCGCACCGGCTTATCACCGAAGTTCCTCACCCTGATCCGCTCGTTCAGGGCGCCGTTCCAGAGGAACTGCACCCGGCGGAGATGAAGCGTCTCGCCCGGCAGGCGGTCGCCCCCGGACGTCACCAGGTCCGGATTCGAGAGATCGCAGACCAGCGCGGCATTGTCCTCTCGCAACGCGGAAGACAGAAGGATCGGCCGCGCGCCGCCGAGGCGTAGCTCGAGACGCGACAGGTGCCGTGTGTCGCGATGATAGAGTCCGTCGGCCGATCCGGCCCGAATGTCCCCTTCGACCGTGAGCACGGCGAAGCTGTCGCCATGTTTCAGTGTGCGGGCGCGCCGTTCGACCAGCGACTCCGAGGTCGCGACCCCACGCGAGCCGAGATCTTCGGCGGCGACGCCCTGCGCCATGTGCAGATCGTCCATCTCCCGGCCCTCAGGCGACCGAACGCATCGGCATGACGGACCGGCGAGGCGACGGCGGGGCAACGCGCGGGAAGGTCGTCAGACTCTCGTAGATCCGCTCGTAATCGCGGGCCATCCGCGCCGCGGTGAAGCGCTCCTCGAACCGTCGCCGCACGGTCTGGCGATTCAGCTGCGGCAGCTTTCGCACGGCGCTCACGGCGTCCTCGACCCCGTTCACCACGAAGCCGCTGACCCCGTCCTCGATGACCTCCGGCACCGAGCCGCGATCGAAGGCGATCACCGGCGTGCCACAGGACATCGCCTCGATCATCACCATTCCGAAAGGTTCGGGCCAGTCGATCGGGAAAAGCAGTGCGGCCGCGTCGCCGAGAAAATCCGCCTTCGCCGCTTCGTCGATCTCGCCGACATAGTCGACGTTGTCGTGCGCCGCGACCATGGGTCGGATCTTCTCCTCCCAGTAGGCAGGGTTGCCTTCGTCGATCTTCGCCGCGATCTTCAGCTGCATTCCGGCCCGCACTGCGATGTCGATGGCGCGGTCGGGCCGTTTCTCCGGCGAGATGCGGCCGAGGAAGGCAAGATATCCTCCCCTCGGATGCGACCGGAACGGAAGAAGACCCGAGGGCAGGCCGTGATACACCGTGCCGGCCCACTCGACGGGAGGCATGGGCGCGCGCTGGCTGTCCGAGACCGAGACCAGCGGGTGCCCCTCGAAATGCCGATAGAACGGGTCAAGATCCGGCAGGTCCAGACGTCCGTGCAGAGTGGTGAGTGCCGGAACGTCGAGCATGCGCGCCAGCGGAAGGTGCCAGAGATCCGTATGGAAATGAATGACATCGAATTCGTCTGCCCTTTCCCGCAATTGATCCAGAAGAATCATGTGCCAGGGTGTCGCGTCCTTGACGGCGGGGTCGAGCCTGAGTGCCCGCGGGGAAGCGGCAACCAGTTCGGCGGCCGTGACCGAGTCCGCCGAGGCGAACAGCGTCACATCGTGGCCACGTCTCAGGAGTTCCTCCGTGAGATAGGAGACGACACGTTCGGTCCCCCCGTAGAGCTTGGGCGGAACGCTTTCGTGAAGGGGTGCGACTTGGGCGATCTTCATCGGCAAAAACCTCCTCGGATGAGCAAGATCAGGACAATGAAAGGCAGCCGGCATGTGGCCTGCTTCACCCGTGATCGGACTTAGGAACCCGCTCAGGTCACGGCAAGTCGAACCGACTGGATATGCACCCCGCGAGACCGTTGCGTGAACCGACTTCCGGGCCTGCCATGTCGTCGGGAAGCTGGACCGTATCGCTCGGCAGGGGGCAGGCCGCTGAGCATGCACGTGGACGACGGCCCCCAGTTCGCTGGGCGAATGCTCGGCCAGTGGGCCTATCTCGAGAAGGTCGAGCTCGATTTCTCCCGAACCGGAAGGTCGCATGACGCCCGGCCCAGACACCGGGTGAGGTCCGAGACCGAAGGGGAACTAGGCGGGAATTCTGGGTGCGCGCGCGTCCCGCTCCGTTGAGTTTGATCGCAGATCGTGAGACATTTTCATTTTGGCCGCATTGCCCCGGGGGGAGTGCAGTGAGATTTCGGCTATCGCTTTTTGGAGTTCTTCGCCTTACCGCCCCTGACGGGAGCGATGTTACCCCGCGAATGGCGAAGACGCAGGGGCTTCTTGCCTACCTCGCCATCGCGAACGGACAACCGGTGCATCGCGCGACGCTCCAGGACCTGCTGTGGAGTGACCGGGACCAGCGGCATGGACGCGACAGCCTCAAGAAGGCGCTCGCCGAGTTGCGGCTGTGCCTGTCGTCCGTCGAGCCCAACCCACTGGAGACAAGTCGCGGTCCAGTTCGACTTCGTCCGGAAGCTTTCGATGTCGATGTCTTCGACAGGTCCGACTCGACTGCGACAGGCCCGCCGATCTATCGCCCGGGCTTCCTCGATGGCCTGGACATCCGGGATAGCGAATTCAATCGGTGGCTCGGCGACGTCCGGTCAAGGCTCGAAGAAACCGATGCGACAACGCCCGCGGCGGGCGGGCAAAGCGCTCGGGCGACAAGTGAAGGAGAGCCCGAGCAGCGAGAGCTGCTCCACCCGCTCTTCGAGGTCGGAGTGCTGCCGGCCGACGTGACACCCGGCGATGGATTGGCCGAGAACATCGCCAACCTTCTCGTGAACGAAGTTATCGCTCTCTTCGACCAAAGTTCGGTCATCCGCCCCTACGACTTTCGCACTCGGCTGGACTGCGCGCCACGAGCAGGGAACGGTCCCGATGTCCTCCTCCGGATGCAGGTGACGAGGCTCGGTCAGGACTACGCCCTGTCTTGCTCGGCCTCTCATGTCGGCAGCGGTCGCCTGGTCTGGTCGACGATGGACGCTGTCCCCAGGAACGATCTGAACAGTGCCTGGATCGCTGCATGGGGTGCATCCGCTTTCGACCAGCTTTGCGAACGCCTCAATACGTTCTCCGGGTTCGGGTCCGAAGAGCACGCAGCGGCACGTATGGTGCTCACAGCGGTCGATCATATCTTTCGTCTGGCGCCTGCGGATCTCGATATGGCCGGGCGGCTGCTCGATTCAGCGTGCGACCTCGTGGATGCCTCAACGATCTACGGCTGGAACGCATTCCTTTCGGCCTTTCGTGCCGAGAAAGAGGGACGAGCCCGCAACTCGGCCCTTCTCGAGCGCGCCGAGTGGCTGGCTGCACGCGCAACGGAGCTCGACAGGAACAACCCCCTGACCATCGCGCTGGTGGCGCATGTCTACAGCTTCGTCCTGCGCGATCAGGATCGGGCGGCAGAGATCCTGGCCCCGGTGCGCGATGCTTCCAGCAGGTCGCCGTTTCTCGCCGACACGCTGTCGATGCTGCACTACTACGCGGGCGACTATGAAAAGGCGCGGTCCTACGCCCGGCAGGCAGTATCCGTCGGAAGGTTCAGTCCCTTCCGCTACAGCTTCACTACCTCGCTGGCGATGTCAGAGATGATGCTCGGCCGATCAGAGGACTCGCTTCGTCACTGCAAGGCCGCGCTGGCGCAGCATCGCATTCGCGGCGGGCATCTTTACGAACCCACGCTCAGGACGTTGGCCGCAGTGTCAGGCCACCTCGGACTACTGGACGAGGGGCGTGCAGCGTTGAACGTGCTCGCCAAACAAGGCGGCTACGACCCATACGATCGCTTGAACACGTCGGATACGCCTTATCCCAATCCTGATGTTCTTGCCATCGTGAAGCGAGGAATGGAGCGATTGCATGTCCACTGAAACGCCTTTCCCGGAAGTCCCCGATGAATTCCGCAATCTCCGGCTCACGGTTCACGGCGAACTGTTTTACGACTTTGCCGACATTGTTCCGGCTTCGGGCCGGAGCACGATCTCGTTCGGTGCACTTTCGAAATCGAAGTCGAAGTCCAAGTCAAAATCGAAGTCCAAGTCAAAATCGAAGTCGAAGTCCAGGTCGCTGCCACTGGGCGGATCGGGTGACGAAACCGTCGTCATCTCGGCATCCTGGGAAGAACAGCGCGAGCTGTTCCTGACGCTCCACCCAAACAATCGAAAGCTGGCGCAACCCTGGGAAAACCTGCCGCTTCCCCTGCCTCCCAACCCGGATACGACCTGGAAAAGCGAAGTGCCGGTGCTGCTGCGCAAGGAAAGGGAACTCGTCACCATGGAGCTTCGGCAACGCGAAATCCTTTCCCAGGTTTCTGCCGACGACCTCGCCGAGGTTCTCAAGCCCCTGTCGATCGATGAAGGCGGCTTCCCGCAAACCGTGGGCCTGATCCGAACGGTTCTCGATCTGACAGAGCGCGTCGGATATGTCTACAAGCGCAAGATAGGCCGTTTGAGGCCCAACCAGTTTGCAACGGTCCTGCGGCCTTTCCTCGCCAATCCACCCCACGAATCCTATCCGTCCAACCACTCGTTCCAGCTGTTCTCGGTCGCCGAGGTCATGGCGCGGCTCCTGCCCGAGAACCCCGCGACGACCGAGCTCTTCTACGTGGCTCAAAGGGTGGGCGAGAACCGGGAGTTTGCAGGCATACACTACCCGTCCGACACGTTCGCGGGCCGTGAACTCGCCCGGCTGTTCTCGCCCTATCTTTTCAACGCCTGCCGCCGCCAGATGCGCGACGCTGTCGAGGAGTGGCTGTGATGAATGCCGACAATAAGGATGGACGTCCCAAGTATCATGACTTCTATCTCTGGCACCTGGTGAAGCTGAACCTCGTCCAAGAGATTGACGCCGAAACAACGGAAAATACGCCCGCATCAAACGGAACATCTTCGTCGAGTTACCGACCGATCGGCGACTACTGGAAAAAAGCGGCCAGGAACGACCCAGTGACGGTCGCAATCATCGATACCGGCGTGGACGTGTTTCATCCGAACCTCGAGGAAAACTGTCTTGTTCAGGTGGATTTCGGACCGAGCGCGCACGGCGTGGTGTATCTGCCACCTCTGAAATCGCTGAGAAGACTCGAGGCTTTGGGTGCGGACTTCGGAAAAGTTGCCCCGAGCGAACAGCGCACGCTGCTCACGGCCGCAGCGAACGAACTCAAGGACCTTTGCTGCCAGCAGGGTATTGATGCCGATCAGACCATGCGGGTCCTGCGAAGACTGGGCAAGACCAGTGATGCGTCCGAAAAGGACCAGATCAGAGATGATGAACTGCCCGCACTCGCAAACGATCTTCTACGTGCCTCTCAAGCCGGCAAGGTGCGTCCCTATGCCGCGATGACCGAGAAATCGAAGGGCACCGATGAATCCTCGAACTGCGAGGATGGCCAAGCACGGAAGCGCCCCCCGCCTTCTCTCCCCGACATCGACAAGTTTGAAGACAATCTCTCACCCGAGGCCCTCGATGTCCTACAGAAACTTCTCGGTCAGGTTCACGACCGCGAAGTGCTAGAACTTGACGATCCGTCCACTTTCTTTGGCAGTCACGCCACGTCCTGTGCTGGCCTGATTGCAGGCCACCCGCCGAAGCGGACACAGACCGAAAGCCCACGACCGGGTCCCATCCCCTACTACGGGGTAAACCCTTGGGCGAAGATCCTTCCGATCGCGACACCCTACAGCCACGAACTGCTGCCCGTGCTGCGCGCGCTGCTATGGGCCTACGCCAGAGATGCGCAAATCATCTTCATGCCGCGCGCGCTCCCGGATCCGGTCGCCCGAATGGAAGTCATGAAGGGCTCGCCCTATACCACCCGCATCGACGCAGAGCCGGACAAGGACAAGTCTGACAACCCACGACCGGGGGATCAGGCCGTCTACGATCGACTTCGGATCCACAAGGAAATCCTGGAAGCCCTGCTGAAATTCATTTCCGCCAAGCGCTACGTGATCCTGGCCGCGGGAAACGACGGCATGGCAAATGGCCTTTCCTACCCCACCAATCTCATCCTCGAGGAGGGATTTGAAAACCTGATCGTTGTCGGCGCGAAGAACAAGGCTGATGAGTATTCGGCCTACACGAACGGTTACGGCGACAATCTGAGCGGCAAACTGTTCTGGATGCTGAGCGACGATGCCGAGGCGCTGGACGAAACACGATTCAGCATCAACGAAAAGAGCTTCTACGGCGCCGATTACGACTACACGAGCTTGGTCCGAGAAATGAAGAACACATTCAACCCCTGGAGCATCCTGGCCCTTGACGTTCGTGGCAGCTACGGGCGCACTGCCCGCCCCGGTCCCGAAGAGCCCATCGGCGACCGCGGTCACGATGCCTCGTCGCTCTACACGCTGTTTTCAGGAACCTCGGCCGCGAGTTCGCTATTCGCCGGGCTGACCTCATTGCTCATCCAGACTGGCGAGGTCGAGGTCCCGCCCGACCTTGGAGAGCTTCGAAAGAGCATCAAGACTTTCTACAGCAACGTGTGAAGCGAGAGAGCCTGCCATGTTGGGGCCTGCGAGGTCGCGACGTTGTCCACGACGAGAGCCGGCATGACCGGCGCGCTGCCCCGTCACGCGATGCACCAACGACGAAAGGGCGGCACAGCCGAAGGCCGCGCCGCCCAGTGCCTTCGACGTTCTGCGACTCATTCGTTGCCGCCGACCTT
>FWPV01003276.1_pt1 | contig 37174 bp, 32 predicted proteins | sample 2228371 | NCBI WGS metagenome assembly FWPV01 (sample SAMEA103939776, study PRJEB20133) | metagenome | reverse complement strand
AACCTGAATCAGATAAACGTGCTTTTTGCTCTGCAACTATTTGTAATATCTATACCGCTATGTCTTGTTATAATTATCTTGGACAGCAATGAAAAAATATATTTTTTAAATGCAAAAAAATATAATAATAGTAATATAATGACATATTTTTTATCATTTTTTCCTTGCACCAATGATATTCTTGTACTATAAGAAAGACAGCTTGAAGGCATTCCAAGCACAAATAAACCACTTGACAAATGGGTATAGAGTGCCTAAAGTGTGAAATAAACCGGAAACTGTGGAGATTAAACATGCTGAAACTGGTAGCGTTCCCGGAAATTATGGTACCTACGGTACCTAAAACTCGTATTTTTGCTACCTAACAGAAAATGCCATTATGTCAAGTAGTGGCATTTCGTCTTTTATTACGCAGACAAGATATTTGTATAAACAACACTACATAATGTAAGTGAGTACATATATAGAAAAGCAGAAAGAAAAAAGTTACAGAAAAAAACCTAAACGACCAATTTTAAAGGAGGAATGTCTATGAGATCAATCAAAACTGCACTATTGCTGATAGCGATCTTCATGCTATCCTTACCCTCTGCCCTTGCCCAGGAGCCTGCAGCAGCTCCGGAAAAAGCATTATCTGGTCATCAGGTAATTACTGTTCATTACGAGACAGGTATTAAACCTGAGACCCTCACGGTAAACCGCGGGACGACCGTGATCTGGATTAATCAAGCGACGCGTCCGGTATCTATCGTGTTCACCGACAAGGAAATCACTGCGGCATGTGAAAATCCTGTCAATTTTACAAAAAATGAATTGGGCGGCTTTACTGCCAAGAAGGTTAAATTCGGTGCGGTGGCAAGCATGTGCTTTATTGAAAAAGGAACCTACAAATATAAGATCACAGCTCCGACGAAAATGAAAGCTGAGCGTCTAAAAGGCAAAATGGAGACCGCCAAAGAATTTGAAGGCACTATTATTGTTGCTGAGTAAAAACCACTTGAAACATCCAACCCTAACCCATCAAAAGGAGGAATGCCGTATGAAAACCAAAAAACTTTATGCCGTAATGTTTTGTTGCGCACTTCTGATTGGCGCTTCTGCTGTTGTTGCAAGTGCGCAAGAACTTGCCGGAACAACGTACAGACTTTCTATCTATCCCTATGGCTTACCGGGATTTAATGCTGATGCTGAGTTTTTAGATAATGGAGTTTTGTTACTGGGAATTGGTGCTGGTGATGGCAACTATTATGAATTCCCGCCAGCCTTTGTCGCCAGTTACAGTGCGCTTAGTGTTGAATTTGGCGACGCAATTGGAGATCTCTCGGTGTACATTATTGGGACCGTGTTAAGCGAAGGGCAGAGTTTGTTCGGTCTGGGGTTCTCTTTCTATAAAGTAGAAGGGGTAAGAAATGGGCCTTACTTCTTCTTCTTTACGGGAACATTAATATAAGGTTAATTACGTCGCGAATTAAAATAAACAGAAAAACCAAACAAAAGAAAGGAGATAAATGATGAAGAAAAAGAAAATGATTTTTTCCGGGGTTCTTATTTTATTCATGGTGCTTGCGTTGAGCCTGCCGGTTATTGCCCAAGAGCAAGAAAAAGAAGACCGGCCGACAGCAGACCTCTCATGGCAATTCTATTCAAAATATGTGTGGAGAGGTTATGAGTTGAGCAAAGACAGTCTTGTTATGTTCCCCAGCATCACAGTCAGCTATAAAGGGTTTAGCATGAATATGTGGGGAGATCTGGATACTTCCTACAAGGGTAATGCCGGCGAAGATTCCACCAATAAATGGTGGGAAACTGACTGGATACTAACCTACAGCAACAGCTGGAAAAAACTGAACTATACCTTGGGGTGGATATATTATGACATAGACCCCTCGACCTACGATCGGGCAAGTCAGGAACTGTTTACGACGTTGGGCTTAGACATTCTTCTTCAGCCAACCCTCAGCGTGTATCGAGAGATAGCTCTTGCCGGTGAACGTTGGTATATCAACCTTGGATTTTCCCATTCATTTCCAACGGTTAAGAGAGAAATTTTTGGGTTCTGCGGTGAACAGTCCCTGGATATCGGTGGCTGGATCAGCTACATGAGCATCAATAGCCGTGATTATGACTACGAAGCAATGCACGACGGGAATATTTGGGCTGCATATAATATCCCGATAACCAGTTACCTGACCGTTGTTCCTTCAATCAATTATTCGTTTCCGCTCAGCAATACCGCACAGTCCAATATACGACAAAGCAACTTCAATTATATAAAACGCGGTCCCAGTGCCAACACTAATTCAAGCTGGGTCTATGGAGGAGTTGCCCTGAAGTTATCATTTTAACAATAACAATACAAAATGCCCCACCTAAAAAAGGTGGGGCGTTTACTTTGTAAAACCTGTATGCTCGCTGATTGTGCTATTTTTTTAAGCAAATGATTATGTTTCAATCACTTAACTAACCAAACTCGCTTTTCAAAGGAAAGGGCAAAGAGTATGAAGAGATTAGCATTAATCATTGCGATGACTGCCCTCGGGGTTTTTGCAGTGAGCACGTATTGCAGTGCTATTGCCATCAAAGACATTAAACCCGGAGAAGATGTTTTTCAATATATTCAGCGCATGAAGGGGTCGTTTGACCAGCGACTGTATCAGCAGGTTATTGGTGCTGCAAATGCCTTTAAGGAAGGTGATGAGGCAATCGGTGTCGGGGCTGATGATAATGCCAGCCGGGAAAATGCGCGCAAACTTTTAACAAACACCAAAATAAAAGATATCACTGAACACCCGCTGCTCGATGACAGTGTCTATAAGTTCATCGCTCAAGCCGTTGATATGTCCCAGTATGAGAAAATAAAAGACTGGACCATGGGGCAAATGAAAGCCTATCTTCTAACAAAGACGGAAGACGAAATAAAGTCTATTATGTATGGCATGAACAGCGAAGTGGTGGGCTGTTTACCGAAAATTATGAGCAATCAAGAATTAATTGCTGTGGATAAAAAAATCTTCAATCCATTGCCGGGGAGCAAGCTCGGGGCAAAGGGCTACATGGGCGCGCGCATTCAGCCTAATTCGCCAACAGATGACCCGGAGGAAATTGTGTGGCAGATTTTCAGCGGTTTTTCATATGCAGTCGGCGATTTAGTTCTTGGAACCAACCCGGTTGATGGGTCAAAAGAAAGTGTAACTAACATCCAAAAGGCTCTCAGGGATGTCGTCGTAACATTCAAGTTGGAGGATACCATTCCCTGGTGTGTATTAGCCCACATTGATGTCCAGCGCGAAATTTTTAATGAAAATCCGGGATTGGTTGCATTTATGTTCCAGAGCCTGGCAGGTACTGACGCAGCAAATAATGTTTTTGACGTATCCGTAGAAAAAATGGTTGACCATGCAAAATCCCGCAAGGGACAGCGGTTTGGGCTCTATTATGAAACCGGCCAGGGTGCTGACTTCACGAACGGGGCAGCCGAAGGGGTGGACATGGTCGTGCTTGAATCCCGAAAATATGGGTTTGCACGCGGATTGAAAAAAATCCTCGCGGAGGTTCAGCCAAAAGGCGCTTGGACGCATTTTAACGATGTGGCCGGTTTTATCGGTCCCGAGGTATTCAGAACCAGAGAACAACTGGTTCGTTGTTGCCTGGAAGATATCTTGATGGGCAAATTGCAGGGCTTGCCCGCTGGTCTTGATATTTGTTCTACATTGCATATGTCGGTGAGCCTTGACGACCTTGATTGGTGTATAGATCAAATTATGCCGGCAAACCCGGCCTATCTCATGGCGCTTCCCACCAAGAATGATCCTATGCTGAGCTATCTCACCACAGCCTATCAGGATCATGTGCGCATTCGCAATAAATTCGGCTATAAAGTAAATGATGACATGTGGGAATTCTTCAAGCGCATCAAGGTGATAGACAACAACGGCAAACCAACCAAGCATTTCGGTGATCCGGTGTGGGTGTATTATCAATACTGTCTTGCCAAAGGCGACAAACGCTCAGAACAGGAAATTTATGCAGAAGGTAAAAAGAAATTTGATGCAATCCACAACACCTGGCTTGAGACTGGCAATAAGGTTCCGCTTGCTGCCGGATATGGCAAGAATCTATGGGATTTAAATCCGACGCTGGATAAACGTATTCGCGAGCTCTACGCAGATGCGAAAAAAGCTATCTGGGCAGAATTTACGCCGGAGTTTATCAAGTCTATCCCCAATGCTGTGCAGGTTGCAACCTTATCCAAGGACCGGGAAAATTACATTGTGCATCCTGATACCGGGGAAAAGTTCAGTGAACAATCAGTTGCTACACTGGAAAAGCTGAGAGATTCCTGGGCCGGCAAGGAACCCGATGTGCAAATAGTTATTTCAGATGGATTAAATGCAAACTCGATCATGGCAAAGGGGCATCTCTTGCCATATATCGAGGAGGTCAGAAAAGAGCTGAAGGCAGCAGGATTAACTGTCGGTGAGCAAAATATTGTTGTTACCAGCGGTCGTGTCAGAGCAGGTTATATGGCAGGGGACATCCTTTTTGGCAAATCTGATCCGAACAAGCATAAGGCGATCCTCCACATAATCGGCGAGCGACCGGGTACCGGTCAAAATGCCTTTTCCGTTTACATTGCCGCGCCAAAAGCACAAGTGTGGGCTGAAAAGAAGTGCGACCACAACATTGTAAAAGTTGTGTGCGGTATTTCCACGATGGCCACAAAGCCTGAAGATGCTGCGAAACAGACAGTTAAATTACTGAAAGAAATGATGGCAATCTAATAATAGAGCGGCAGCCCCAACGAGGCAACGTTTGCTGCCTCATTGGGGCTTTCTTTTGTTTTGCTCCTGTTTAAGGCAAATACTCTCGTCGCAACCTTTTTCAGGCTGTTATGCATGGAACACGTGCCATCCTTAGCCCACTCTGAGTACGTAACCCCTTCCCTCGCACAAAAAATCAAACTCTATATCCTTGCCCTTGTTAATGTCCCGTTTTATCGCTATGGAGAGATTGGCAATATCTGCTATACTATCGGCAAGAATATCCTTGACGGCGTCATCCTCTATACTATGTTTTCAATGGCCGAACGCGAGCTCAAAGTTGCGGCGGTCCTTGGGGTCGTGGTGAAGTATGCTTATCCAGGCATAACGATGGTTTCCAGCACCTATACCTCAGGATTTATTGACCATCTTGAGGCGGTGCGTGATATACAGTTTCAAATTGTGCGCCTGATCAGAGCGCACGTCGGTATTGCCATCGGTCAGTCCATTGGCGCCATATGTCTGGTGCTCTGTTATCCTCCTATTTTTATGGCAATATTTTCAACTGTTACATTCAAGTCTTATCTTCTGGTGATCATTTATTTATTACATCATGTCTGCGATGGCTCATCGCAAATTATAGAAGGCAGAACCTGGTTTAAAATTATCGAAATTAAAATTCGCCGCGGAGAAAGTTTGAAATTATCCCAAAACTTTTGGGTAATTTATACCTTGGCGCAAAATTTTCAGCTTTTGCTCGGGCAAGTTTTTATCTGGTCGGCATTGGGCCTGACCACACGGTATTCTCCTGATCTAACTGCGCCATTCATAAGCGCAACCGTGTATTTCGGATTTTTATGTGTGCTGGTTTCAAAATTTATTCTGCCGACTGCTTTTAAATTAAAACTCTGCTCCTAAGGCGATATGGTCGTTTCATGCTGGACATAAACAACATTCACTTCTCAATTGACGGCAAAAAGATTCTCGACAGTATATCCTTGTCATTTAAACCTGGCAGACTTCACGGTATAATCGGGCCGAACGGTTCTGGAAAATCAACTTTGTTAAAAAACATCTGCCGCATATGGGTTCCACAGTCCGGCTCGATTCTGATACAAGGGAAAAATTACATGAGTATACCGCGCAAGGAATTGAGCACCATTGTCACCCTTGTTCCGCAAAATACCGTGGTCAGCTTTCCCATAACCGTCTTTGAAATGGTTGCCATGGGACGCAATCCCCATCTGGGACGATTTGCCGGGATTGGGCATAAGGATCGAGAAATCATTGAGCGCGCACTGCGGCAAACAAACATTTATGAGCTGAAAGACCGACACATTAATGAATTATCCGGCGGAGAAAGCCAGCTTGCCATCATCGCCCGAGCGCTTGCCACCGAGGCGTCTCTCATTCTGCTTGATGAGCCGACGGCTGAACTTGATGTCAAGCACACGCTGGCGATTGTTCATATTTTACAAGCATTAAAACAGCAGGGAAAAACTATTCTGGTAACCATTCATGATTTAAATCTTGCGCGTAAATGCTGTGACACAGTTTCCGTGCTCTGGCAAGGGAAACTGTTTTACACGGGCAGCCCAGATACTGCCTTTGCCCCTGAAAACATTAAACAGGTCTTTGAGGTCAATGTGCGGGAATATAAACATAACGCTGCCACCTACCTTGACTTCTATTTATGATTTTATAAAGCACCGGCTATGTCCAGATATATCCCATCATTGTCAATCGCACTCCTTTGCTGTTTTTTGACAGGTACGGCATCTGCGTCTGAGCGCGATGCACAACCACTGGTTCTTCCCCTTGACATGGATGGATTGCGAAAAGAGCTCAGTTTTGTCAGGGGCAGTGCTCAGCCCCAGGAAACCTGGCCGCGGGAAGTCTCTTATACATTCAAAATATATGACTTTAAAACCGACTCGTATCAGGAAGAAAAACGAACCTGCGTAATAAAAAAGAAACCTCTGCGGATAATTCCCCATGCAGTTGGGGTAGCAGAAATATTGTGGGCAATTTGTCCGCGCGAGCGATTGGTTGCCTTCAATGAATTTACAGCCGACCCCGATTTTAGTTTTATAGCTGAGGAGGTGCAAAAGAAAGGGCCGATATTCAAATCCAAACAGACCGAACTGGTCATCGGCTATCGGCCAGACTTGGTGTTTACCGTGTTTTATTCCGGCGCTGATTTCAAGGAAAAGCTCACCCAGGCTCGTATTCCCCACTTTGACCTCGGCTATTTTGGAACGCTTGAATCTATCAAAGACCAGATTCTGCTCATTGGCACCGTCATAGGCGAGGAAACCAATGCCCGGCAACTGGTGACGCGTATTGATACAAATATCAAGGAACTTCAGAGCAAACTGCCCCGCAGAGCCCAGCCGGTTCGCGTTCTTTACTATGATGAAGGCGGCTATGTTCCCGGCATTTCCTCTAACTTCACTTCTATCTGTACTGTAATTGGCGCCGTTAATGTAGCCACCGAGCACGGTATCAAATCATGGTCGCAGATTGATTTTGAAACGCTCCTTAAATGGAACCCTGACGTAATTATTGTTCCTGCGCGCAGCAACTTAAAGGAACTGCTCACCTCAAATCGGATCTTATCCCACGCGCAGGCGATCAAAAATGGTGCAGTTTACCCTATGCCGGGGGTCTATTTGCGGGTTGATTCCCAGTTCATGGTGTTAAGCGCAAATTTACTCGCCGGCATTATTTACCGTCAGCCAAGATAACGTCCCGCTCTCTATGCTGAATAAACATGCTGCCTTAACCATCCTATTAACAGTCTGTATTGTATTAGGAGGATTTATTTCCCTGGCGTCGGGCTCATGGCCGATTTCCGCCATAACTGTTGGTAAAATTATTATTTCAAAACTTGGTTTTTATAGCTACACGATCAACGAGGTTGAAGCTACCATTGTCTGGGATGGAAGGTTGCCTCGATTTCTGGTAGCACTCCTGGTCGGCTTTTCTCTGGGGGGCGCCGGCACCATCATGCAGGGGATATTCAAAAATCCCATGGCAAGTCCAGGTGTTATGGGAATAGATTCAGGGGCTGCCTTAGGTGCAGTGCTGGCAATTTATACCGGAGTTGCGTCTGGTTCTCTGTTTGCGTTACCTATTTCAGCAATCATTTTCTCACTGATAACGCTGTTTCTTGTTTTTGCTATTGCAACCTCGGGAGGGCGCACCTCGATTTCCACACTGCTGCTGTCCGGGATTGCTTTGAATCTGGTGTTTGGCGCATTAACGTCGTTCATTATTACGCTCAGCACCAGAGAGTTTGACGTCGGACGGGTCATCGTCAACTGGCTCATGGGCGATCTGAACAACCGGTCCTGGGAACATGTGAACATTGTATTTCCAACCACCATGATCGCATTTCTGGGCACGTTGTTCTTTGTAAAAGATTTAAATGTTCTTATGCTGGGAGAGGAAACAGCAGCCAACTTAGGCGTCAATATTAAACTGGCCCGAAACGGTTTACTGCTTTTTTCTTCCATTGAAACCGGCGGTGCCATTGCGGTGTCCGGGGTCATTGGTTTCGTTGGTCTGGTTGCGCCACATATAATGCGTAGCATCGTAGGGCCGGACAACCGTAAGCTGATTGTTTCCTCCGGTCTGCTTGCCGCAGTTTTTATTATTTACGCAGACCTTTTTGTGCGGTTAATTATTGCCGTTGATTTAAAGATTGGAATTATAACGTCAATGCTTGGCGGACCGTTTTTTCTGTATCTTATTGTGAAGCACCGTAAACGATTTGAATATATGTAAGTTTTTGCCGCCGATGCAAAGCAGACATACGGCAAACTAATAATTCATCATCAGCAAGTTCCATATGCAGCAACGTACTGAATCCACGGTGAATGCTGTTGATCTATTTGCACGGTATGCGAATACCGTGCAGCGGATCAAAGCCGAAATCGGCAAGGTCGTGATCGGCCAGGAAGAAATGATTAATCTCATGATTTATACCCTTCTCTCGAAAGGGCATATTTTGCTGGAAGGAGTTCCCGGGCTTGCGAAAAGCCTTGCCGTTGAGACGTTTGCAAAAGTCATTGGGGGGAATTTTAAGCGCTTTCAGTTCACGCCTGACAAAATGCCCAGCGACATTACCGGAACCATGGTGTGGAATGAGAAGGACAAACGATTTGATTTTTATTTCGGTCCTATCTTTTGTAATATTTTTCTCGCTGATGAAATAAACCGCGCCTCTCCTAAGGTGCAGTCGGCTTTATTGCAGGCAATGCAGGAAAAAGAAGTGACTGTTGAATGCATGCGCTATGATCTGCCCAATCCATTCATGGTGCTGGCTACCCAAAACCCCATTGAACAGATTGGCACTTATCCGTTGGCTGAATCGCAAGTTGACCGTTTTATGGTAAAATATGACGTGGGGTATCCGCAAAAAGACGAGGAGTTTGAACTTATTTTAAGAAAAAACACAAACTTTGATCAGCTCAAAGCCGACGTAAAAACCGTTCTGGCGCTTGAAGATATCATCGCTATCCAGCAACTTATTCACGACCATGTCAGAGTGAGCCAGAAAGTCATGAACTATATTTTACAAATATGCATCGCCACACGGCCGCGGGATACCTATGCAGTGCAGCATCTGAAAGCTGATATCCATCAATATATCCGGCTTGGGGCATCGCCGCGGGCAACCGAGTCGCTTCTGGCGCTGGCAAAATCCTTTGCCTTCGGCCAGCATCGCGACTTTGTCAATTTTGACGATGTGGCTACCTGTGCCGTGCATGTGCTCAGGCACCGCATTCTGTTGAACAGCACAGCGCTTTCACAACAGATCACCGCTGACATGCTTATTCAGGAAATTCTAAAAATGGTGGAACCGTATTGATCACCATGCTCAAGTCAGAACAAGACCTGCTCTCAAAAAAAGAACTGCTGGAAATATTTATTAACCATCGGGTGCATTCTCCGTTCCCGGGGGATTGGGAAAGTATTTTTAAAGGGCTGGGATACGAATTCTGGTCGCTGCGGGAGCTTGAGCCAACTGATCCATTCAAAAATATTGACTGGAAAGCTACCGCTAAAACAGGAAAGTATTTTGTGCGGGAATATCTCGCGGAAAGCTATTTCAACGTCATGATTTTGTATGATATCAGCTCATCAGTACAGTTTGGCAGAAAGGAGCTGCTTCAGGCGCACATCGCAGTATCCCTGGCATACAGCGCAATCATCAGCAATGACGGTTGTGGGCTCATCCTGTTCGCAGATGATATCATCGAGTATCTCCCCCCCCGCATGGGCAAATCCCATTTTATGGAAATTCTGTATGCCATAACGCGTGCGCAACCGGTTTCCTGCAGCAGCACAAATCTGAATATTGCTCTGACCAAACTGATAAATGAAGTTCCCGAGAGTTTGACGTTTATTCTGTCGGATTTCATGTTTCCCCTGGAGATTCGTTACAGTTTTCACCATACTGTGCATGGCACCAACAAACACGAGGTAAAGGCTATTCAAGTGCTCGAGGAATGCGAAATTGCATTGCCACCTGATGCAGCAGGTATTATGCCGCTCTATGACTATGAAAGCGGGGGCCTGACCGTGCTTGATCTGAGCGCCTGGCAAGCATATAATGATGCAATGCGTCAACAACATGCTGCCACCAAACATCAGCTTTACCGCGCGGGTATTGACCTGGTAGCCATCAGCCCGGCAGATGATTTTGCGCTCAAAATCAATGCATTTATGAAAAGAGCTCCAGCCCGTTTCTAACGGTACCAACACTATGTATCAACGGTTCAAAGAATATTCTCAGGCTGCGGTTATAATGGCGGTTGTTATCCTTGTTACCGCCAGCATCGCGCGTGCGGTAACTCGTTTTAACCCGGTTACCAGCGAAAAAAAGACCGCTGCGCCATTTCCTTTAGACAGCATCTGGTTTTATAGGGACGGAGCAAAAATAATCCCCGAAATAAGTCTCCATTGGCTTACGGTTGTTTATGATCCCCGTTATAGTACAGGCGACAATGAATTTGAAACAACCTATGATACGTTCATCGAGGAAAAGTCCAAAACATTACTCGCGGCTCATGACCGCCTCCATGATTTTTTCTACGATCGCAATCTTGCAGAAAATGCCTGCTTTCTGAGAATGCGTGACGGGATGAAACTTCAGGATGTGCAGGAGCTTGTGAACCAGATAAATCAGGATGAAGCGGTTCAATACGTACACCCGACGCTGGTACTTGATAACAAAACGTTTGCATTTTTCAATGTAATTCAATTGGACTGGAAAACCGCCACTGATAAAGCGCAGCGCGAATCTCTGCTCCGCGAGGCATCGGCAGTGTTCATCGAACCAGAAAATTATTACGCGGTTGATGTAACCGCACTGCCTTTCTTTAAAGCACTCAATTTATTAGCTGAAGACATCCGGGTGCTGAGAGCCGCCCCCTATCTGGTAGAGATTAAACCATCTATTAAAGCCCAGTTTTCTCTCTTTATGAGCGGCGGAGCCATCGGAGACAGCATACCCTTTATGTTCACCATTTCTTTTTCTGATCGTGTGGCGATTGACCCCAGCTCTCTTGCCCTGATAAATCTGCGGCCGTCAAATCTGCAGAAAGAGTTGTTTGAGTGCGCCTTTGACCCGTATGATTATTCTCAGGCGGTCACCAAAAGCCCCATAGTCATTACGGGTAAAATAAAATTCTTTGCGCCGGGTGAATTTACTCTGCCGCCGATTGTTATAAACTATACGTGTGCTGCGTGTCCGGGAAACCGGGTGCGTTCCTTTGAAACAAAACCAGTGGCTTTTAAAGTTGCTTCCATAATGCCATCAAAGACGGAAACTCGCCTCATTGTTCCTACGGAGCACATAGCACCGGATTTTCGCTTCTCGGAACTTCATAGACAGGCGATGTGGAATTTATGGCTGACACTAAGCTCAGGTGCTGGGTTTTTACTATCTGTCTTTTTCCTGTTTTATCTATTCGTTAAGGCCAGAAAAGAGCACGTAGCCGATACCGTCAGAAAAAAAGAAGAGCTACTTGCCGAACAACTGCGGCGGATGCTGCAAACCACCCCTCCCCTGCCGCACTGGAGTTATCTGGCCGGCATCGGCTCACTGTTGCGGGAGTTTCTGGTTGTTCGCTACCGCATTGATGTGAAATATCTAGGGGGCAGCAGCGCCCAATTTTTGGCAACAATCAAAGGCACTTTGCCGGAGGCATGTGTTGACTCTGTTCACGGTATTCTTGCCGCCATTGATAACAGCGTTTCTCTTGAGACAGAAACCTACCCTGACATCGAACAGCTCCGGCAGGAGATACGCGTGTTACTTGATTCTGCATCCTCTCCGGGTGCAACAGCGGGCTAAACGTGTATGAGTATTCAATACCCATGGGCATTTCTGCTGATGCTGCTCATCCCGGCAGTACTGATCCTTAAAAAAAAATATACAATCAGAACCGGTTATGCATGGGTTGCCATCATCCACAAGCAGATGCAGCCATCAGTCATGAAACAATATAGCGCTCCGGTGCTCGCGGGCGGAGCTTTGGTGCTTATAGTGGTTGCGATCGCTAACATTCAATATTCAACCTATTGGAAAAAGACCTACCTTGAATCGAAATGGATAATGCTGGTTCAAGACTTGTCGGGATCCATGGGCCGTCCCAGCGATGAGTTTGGCCGCATGACCCTGGGCGATGTAGCCCTTGAAGGCGCCCATGCTTTTATTGATATGCGCAGTAAAGATGATTTGATCGGCATTATCGCGTTTTCGAATGTCGCCCAAGTTATTGCGCCGCCATCGTTTGACAAGCACATTCTCACGCAGAAGCTTGAACTGCTGAGCAGAAAACGCGATTCAGTTATTTTTCGGGCGTTAACGGTCGGAGGTGCCACCAATGCCTCCTATGCGGCCTGGCTTGCGGTCTGCGTGTTTTTTATGTTGCTGCCCGAGGAAAACCAGCCGTCATACGAACAAATTAACGATTTGCGTTTTTCTCTGATGGGCGCCACCGCTCAACCCATAGACATTCCGGAAAAACTAAAAAAAATCAATTTCGGCCAGGGGATGGCGATTGTTCTTTTCACTGACGGCCGCATTGAGGCGAACAACACCGCGGACGATGCACAAAAGGGGCTTTTAAATTTTATCCGTGTTATCAATCTCATAAAGCAGTTAGGCATTAGATTGTATCTTATTGCCGTGGGCGGCGAGGTCAACAGCGACGTGCGTTTTGCTCTTGAAGGCCCTGCAGGTGATGTCTCTGCTGGCCATATCTTCTATATGCCGCGAACGTTTGACATCAAAAAAATTACTGCGGTCTACAATGAAATTAACACGCTGGAGAAAAACCGGCTGCTGGTTACGTTGGAAAAGCGCAAAAGGGATACCCGATGGTTTTGTGCAATCCTTGCCGCATGCCTATTGGCGGGATACTGTTTCTTAGCAACGGTGCCGTCTTTTCGAAAGATTTAACACCATGAATAAAAGTAGTCGCAACAGTGCGCTCATTATTCTCGTCTCTGCGTGCTTCTTATGCTGGGGCATCTATTGTTTCAACCAGTACCGCAGCAGCGCGTCACAGGAAGACCAATTCCGGCTTCTCCAGCAGGAACTGCAAACTGCTGATGCGCTGGCGGATGACCACGCTGCAATCAATGCTTACAAAAAGCTGACCCCGACACTGCCCGAAATTCAATTGCGCATCGTGCAGCGACAATGGCGCATTGCGCTTTCATTGATCGAATCTCTCCAACGGATGCGTTACCATAGCGAACTGTCCAACGAAGCAGAAGCTTACCGCACCCTGCTTCATAACCACCTTACCGAAATGCTGGATCAGTGCGGCATAATGCTGGCCGATGCGACATTGCTGCCACCTGCCATACTGTGGCAGGTGTATAATGCGTCAGGCTGTGCTAAATTGATGAAAGCCTTCCTTCTGCTTGAGGATCGGCAAAATGCAGATAAGGTGCAGGGCGTGGTGCGCGATGCACTGACCGATTTGAAGGCTGCCATTGAAATGGTTGATAAAACCGGCAGTCCGCACTTGCACCGAAATATCCCGCGCTGGAACTTTGAACTTCTCAATGGTGAGCAATATATAAAAAAAATAGAAGCTGCCCGCACTGACGTGGAAAAAAATCAGGTCCTCAAAGAAAACCTTGAAACACTTATTCCTGAAATGGGCGGGTATGCGCCCGGCGAACCCGTAGAAACAAAAATTAAGAAGTAGTTACCGGGAATGAACATTGAATATCCCATTTGTTTATGGCTTCTCATCTGTATTCCAATCTATATCTATTGTGCCGTGGTATCCCACCATGCGGCGCGGCGCAAACTCTTTCAATTTGCGAGGATAAAAAACCCCCTCGCCCCTGCTGTAGTTTCAACGGTATCTTTCAGTCTTGCGCTGACCGCCGTAATCCTTACATTGACTGAACCAAAAGTGCTGTATAGTAAAACGGTATTTAACCGGAGCGGTATTGATATTGCGATCGGCATTGATGTATCAAAATCAATGTTAGCAGAAGATGAAGCAATTTCAGCGGAAGGGAAAAAGCTGTTCGCCATCCCCAATCGTCTGAATCGCGCGCGACTTTGTGCGGTTAATATAATTTCAGCGCTCCGGGGAGAACGGGTTGGCGTGTTTATGTTTGCCAGCAAGGGAGTCATGGTTATCCCCCTTACCACCGATTATGGATATTGCCGTTATATGCTCAAGCACTTAAACGACGCAACGATTACCAGCCCGGGAAGCAATCTGACAGAGGCAATACTTACCGGAATGACGTTGTTTGACGAGTCGGTTCGTAAAACAGCAAGGGTGATCATTTTGATTTCTGATGGTGAAGATATCAACGATGATAAATCGCCAATTTATGAAGCGGCGCAGCGTGCTGCAGCCGAGGGAATATCCATCGATACCGTCGGCACCGGCATGGGACGAAGTGTTCTAATTCCCATCCGAAATGCGACCGGTGAAACGATCATGGATTATTACCAGGATGAAGACGGCACCTATCTGAAGACCCGACTGGAACAAGAAACGCTCAGAAACATTGCTGCAATCACCGGCGGCAATTACGTGCGCGCACAGGAAAAGCGCTGCGAGGATAAAATTGTGGATGCAATCGTAACGCGCGCACGAACCATAGAATATACCAAGGTTATCGAGCCAGCATGGTTTTATCTGGCACCGGTGTTACTCGGCGCAGCCTTTTTATTTTTTGCCATTGGTATCATTATTGGGCGCTGAAGACCCCATGTTTAATGATGCAGATTTTATATTGTAAAGTTCTCCGCCTACCAGGAGGGCATCCCGGAGTTTATTCGTTTCAAATATATGCCGTTTGTCCCCGCTTCCAATGCGGTGCAGGCACGGCATGAAATTGGTCAAAACTGCTCATGAGCGTTTTATAGAACACGAAAACCGTAAAAAACAGAGAGGAGGTGATATTCTTTCCATTGTGACTTTCATCGTTAGGAAAAAAAGAATGGGCGCTGCCCACCTCTTCTATGGACACGAGTTTCATTCATAGAAGAGAACAAGCTACAAACCATCGCAGGGAGGTATTCACTATGAAAAAATTATTGCTGTTCATTATAATGCTGTTGTCATTAACTATCCTGGCAGAATTTGATTCGGCGCGGGCGGCCTCTGAAACAATTAATATTATGTGCTGGGAAGGCTATGCTGACCAGGCGGTGATTGATGATTTTAAGAGCCTTGTAAAAAAAACCTATCAAGTTGATGTCGAGGTTAAACCATCCTATGCCACCGGTCAGGAGGACTTTTATAATGCAGCCAAGAACGGCACCGCTGATCTGATTTCTCCTCCGGCTGACATGGCTAAGACGCCGCGGTTTGACTGCTTTAAGAAAGGCAGCATACTGCTCTCTGCACTTGACATGGAAAATATCCCTAATGCCAAGAACATGCTGCCGTTTTTCAAAGACGACCAGTCGCTCATCAAGGGCGAAAACCGTTATGGCCTTCCCTATAATTGCGGTCCGTATGGACTGGCGTATAATGCTGATGTGGTCAAAGAAGCTCCCACAAGCTGGAACATCTTTTGGGATCCGCGGTATGCCGGCAAATACACCATCAACAACAACTTTCATAAGGTTAATATTTGGATAACTGCCCTTGCGCTCGGATACAACTATGCAGATCTGTTCGATATTAATAAACTTGACCGAAACAAAATACAGCCAAAACTAAATGAACTCGTAAAAGGTGCAAAAAGCCTCTGGGACGGGGAAGCAAATGCGGATGAATTTCCTGAATTAGCATTAGCGACGACATGGGGATTTGCCGTTGTAAAAGCCAATCAAAAGGGTGGACACTGGAAACTGGCCATGCCAAAAGAAGGAGGTACTGCATGGATAGATTACTGGTGTATCACCCGCGCGGCCAAGGGGCAAAAGAAAAAACTATGTGAAGAATGGATTAACCTGCAGCTATCCCCAAAGTTTCAGGCTGCAGTTGTTCAGCAGCAGGGCGTTTCCCCGGTGGTCAACAATGTTGGCGACCTGGTGAGTCAGGAAGAGAAAGTTTTGTTTCATGTCGGTGATAACGATTACTTCAAGACGGTTGCAATCTGGCAGGTAATGAGTGAAAAAACCGAACAAGCATTTGATGAGATGTGGAAAGCAGCAAAGAAACTGGCGGGAAAGAAATAGACAGTTACATTCGCCGTTTTTTTGCATCGTAAAGCAATACGGGCAGATGTTTTTGCCCGTATTGCTTTCATCGAACCATTTAATTCAATTACGAGGATTGTTTCTTTTCAGTTCAAATCTGCGCTTCAAAATATCTCAAGATCTCTCAGCGATGATAGAACGGTACCGAAAAGTCGCCGCATGGTGCTGAGTTATGTTGTTGAACAGTCAGAGGGGTCACCCTGTATTTTTGAAATAGCATGGGGAATAGCTTGTAGAATCGCATTCAAATTTTCTTGTGCGGCTTTTGGACTTCCGGGAAGATTAATGATCAGGGTTTTGCCTCGTATTCCGGCCATTGCCCGGGAAATGACCGCATGCGGGGTTTTTTTAAAACTTTCAAACCGCATTGCCTCTGCCATGCCCGGGATTTCACGTTCAATGACCATCTTCGTCGCCTCAGGGGTGACATCTCGGGGGGCCACACCGGTGCCACCGGTAGTAACAACCAAATCAAGATGAAATTTATCCGCATATTCCTCAAGCTTGGCCTTTATCGTGTTAACCTCATCAGGGATGATTTCATATTTCTCTACCGCAGCGCCGATATCTGATAGCAAGGTTGATATTGCCGGGCCACTGGCATCAGTGCGTTCGTGGCGTGCACCTTTATCGCTTATCGTGAGAACCCCTGCCCGCATTTATACTTTTCCTCGTTTACCCAGCTCGCGAAGTGCCTGGCGCGCAATAACGGGATTAACATTTCTATCTTTCGCGATATTTCGCAAGTCCTTTTCCATGATATGACCCAGGAGCCGTATGGAAATCGTTGGCGGTGTCTTTGGGTTCTTAATGAGAGCAAGTTTGATTTTATAATTTTTTAGCCACTCATGTTTTAGCGCTATTTGTTTAACCACTTCATCCGACAGGCTCCGGTTCGCGGCGAAGGATAACACATCGTCTTCTTTGATTTTGGGACTATTAATAACCGCAGTTATCACGATACGGTTGGGATCCTTAATTAAAATGTTTCGCGCTTCTCTATTGCCGACTGTTGCCAGTTTAATTTTTTCGCTCACACTCATTTTAATAATTTGTGCATAGAGTGATTCGGATATTTTTGTTTCCTCTGATCGTCCGGCCGGCTCCTCGCGTTCTTCAATCAGTTCTTTCGGGAACTGACGGACATCATCATGATCAATCTGATGAGATACCATGGTTTGCAACACCGAGTTATTTTTCACTCTTAGCAGCGGCTATTATTTTTTCGCTAATATGTGCGGGCACCTCTTCATAATGATCAAATTCCATGGTGAACATTCCTCTGCCGCTGGTGATTGAGGTCAAGTCTGATGCGTAACGAAGCATTTCTGCCATGGGTACCATTGCCTTAACTACTTGACCGCCGACCCCCTGTTCCATACCAAGCACCCGCCCCCGCCTGCTGTTCAAGTCGCCAATAATATCGCCGGTCATGTCTTCCGGAACAGTTACCTCCACATTCATAATCGGCTCAAGCAATACCGGATTGCAATCCATAAACCCTTTTTTAAAACCCATTGAGGCAGCTATTTTAAATGCCATATCCGAAGAGTCAACTTCATGATATGAGCCGTCTACAACCAGAACTCGTATATCAACGATCGGATAGCCCGCAAGCACCCCTTCTTGCATGGCTTCGACCACACCTTTTTCTACCGATGGCACGTAGTTTTTGGGGATGGCGCCGCCAAAAATTTTGTCAACAAATTCAAACCCTCCACCACGAGGTAACGGTTCGATTTCCAGCCAGCAATCACCATATTGCCCTCTGCCCCCAGATTGTTTTTTGTATTTTCCCTGAACCCGGGTTTTACCTTTTATGGTCTCTTTGTAGGGGATTTTAGGGACGCTGGTTTCGACTTCCACGCCGAATTTTCGCTTCAGTTTTTCAATCGTCACATCGAGATGTATCTGTCCCATGCCCGAAAGTATAAATTCTTTTGTCTGTTCATCCCGTTTGAGAGTGAGCGAAGGATCTTCTTCAGACAGGCGTGCCAGGGCATTGCTCATCTTATCTTCATCGCCACGCGTTTTAGGATGAAGCGCACAGGAGATAACCGGGCTGGGAAACTGGATCTTCTTAAAATATATGTCGTTTTTCTCATCACAGTAGGTATCGCCTGTGGTGCTCTCTTTTAATTTTGCAATCGCCATAATATCACCGGTGATGGCTGATTCAGCGGGTTTTTGACTTTTGCCTTCAAGCACCAGAAGCTGACCTATTTTTTCTCTGGTTTTCTTGGTTGCATTATATATAGTGCTGTCAGCAAGCAGTGTTCCTGAAAACACGCGAAAAATTGTGAGCTTGCCGGCATACGGATCGGCTATCGTTTTAAACACATACGCTGCAAGTGGCGCATCATTGTTCAGTTCTACGGTTTTTGGCTCATTAGTTTTCGCATCATAAACGGTAACCGGCGTCCGTTCCAGAGGGGATGGCAAATAGTCGGCGATAGCATCCATGAATAATTTTATGCCGATATTCTGCGTGGCTGAACAGCACACCAGAGGTATGAGGGATTGGCTTATAACGCCTGTTTTAATCCCGCCGATAATTTCATCCAGCGACAATTCCTGACCTTCCAGATATTTTTCCACCAACTGCTCATTGGTTTCTGCAATGTCTTCTATCAGTTTCTGACGATATGTTGTAGCAGTTTCTCTGCATTCATCCGGTATTTCGATTTCGCTGAAATTGCCACTGCCGTCATCAGCAAACAAGCAACCCTTCATCTTCACCAGGTCAACGATACCTTTAAAACCAGATTCTTTACCGATCGGAATAAACATAATCAACGGCTTAATTTTCAGCGCCCTTGTTATGTTATCCAGACTTGCATAAAAGTCTGTGTTTTCCCGATCAAGTTTGTTAACGACAATCATCCGGGGGATCTTAAATTCATTCAGGTATTGCCAAACCTTCTCTGTTATAACCTGAACGCCTGAAGTAGCATCTATGACCACCAGCGCACCATCAGCAACCTGAAGGCTGTTATAGGTATCGGTAATAAAGTTGGCGTCACCCGGCGTATCAATAATATTGATCATGCATTTTTTCCAATTGGCGTGATGAAACTTGCTATTAATCGTGAGTTGCCGAGCGCGTTCTTCCGGGTCAAAATCCAACACTGATTCGCCCGTGTCCACCCTGCCAAGACGGTCGGTTACCTTGGCATTAAACAGAAATGCCTCTGCCAATGACGTTTTTCCCGATTTACCGTGGCCGACCAAGGCAACATTTCGAATGTCCTTAGATTCATATTTTTTCATATCGATTTTCCTTCCTCAGTAATTGAAATCTCTTTACCATCAGATGTCGCCTCAACGCGTAGTATCTCGTGAAAAATAATTTATATGGGATTAACCGCTAAATTGCAATAAAAAACCAACTGCCTTAAAAAATAAGGCAGAAGCAATGTAAGACTTCCGCCTGTTACAGGGATTAAAAGACTGGCGTTGCGGTCGTCGGCATACGCAACGTTAGTTCAATTACCGCCGCGACTTTGGCCAAACTTCTCAGTGCAGTCGAAAAACGCCCAGTTTTATCCTGTATAAAATCACGCAAAGCATTGCATTGGGTGTGCTATATCAAATAATCTGCGCGATTTTTCATAACGTGAATTTTAATTTGTAGGAAACGGCATTGGTTGGGCAATCAGTGCAGCGCAGGCAACGGATGCACTGCAGCGAAGCCCCGCCTTCTTCATATATTTTAATTGCCACCGGACAGGAGGTATAGCATTTATTGCATTTAATACAACGTGATTTATCTACTTCAATTCGGAGAAAACTAACCCTGTTAAACAAAGAATAGATGGCACCCAGCGGACACACGGTACGGCAAAAGGGCCGTTTGCTTGCGATCATCCACAGAAGAAAAACCAGCAGGATGAGAATTTTAATTTGAAACAATCGCCCCGCCAATTGTCTCAGATCTGCATTATATAAAATTTGCGGAATGCCGGCCTCAAGCGTTCCCACTGGACAGAGCTTTGAAAACCATGGTTCTTTGGTTACATAGGGGATGATGAGAACCAGAATGATCAGGATCGGATACTTTGCGTAATGAAAAAAAGCCGGGATGCTCCATTTCGGGGATTTAATTTTATACAGCACATCCTGCAACAGCCCGAACGGACAGGCCCACCCGCAAACGACCCTGCCGCCAATTGAGCCTACAAGGCTCAAAAAGCCGATGGTATAAAAACTAATATAGTACGGGCCATGAGCCGCAAAAAACTGGATGATGCCGATAGGACACGCCGACACAGCACCCGGACAGGAATAACAATTGAAACCTGGACAATTGAGAAATTTAATATTGCCTTGATAAATAGTACCGATAACAAAGCCCTTGAGATACGCATTGTAAAGAAACGTCGACAAAATTTGAGAAATTCGTTGCTTCATGGGCTGTTGTTGATCAACTAAATAATCCCGATGCAGGATAAGCATATGCGGATAGCCTGATCAAAGACCTTAATAGGCTCCTGCATAAAAACCCCCAGCAGCATCATTAATACGGCAAGGATAAAAATAAGTTTTGGCATGTTCATTTTTATCAGTGGTAACATGAGCGCAGCAGAATAAAATCAGGTGGCAATATTATATTTTTATTGTATAAAGTATTACATATAAAAAGTCAAACAGCGGGCATGATCAATTGGCGCACACCCTCCATCAGTGTGCATTGTAGGTGGTGTGAATCAGAGGGCGGTTTTCTCGTATGTTCAGCAAACAAAAACTGATTGTACAAACCATAATATTGGGATGCTTTTTATTTTTTCTAAGCACACCCGGCTATGCTGTATCGCTTAGCTCGCGGGTACAGGAATATGTCCTGGACAACGGACTGAAACTACTGCTTATGGAGCGGCACCAGTCTCCAACAGTTTCTATTTATATGCGGCTTAAGGTGGGCTCAGTGGACGAAGAAAGCGGAAGTACCGGAACCGCACATTTGCTTGAGCATATGTTGTTCAAGGGAACCAAAACTCTTGGCACCACCAACTACACGGCGGAAAAAAAGATTCTCGATGAGATAGATCGCATCGCGGAGCAGCTTGATGAAGAACTACGCCGGGACGGCGCAACACCCACACCCCGGATCCATGAATTGAAACAGGAGCTTGACCGGTTACAGAAGGAACATAAAAAATATGTTGTTAAGGACGAGATCGACAGCATTTATTCTCGCAACGGTGCCGTAGGGTTTAATGCTTCGACCGGCAATGATATCACCACCTACCAGGTCAGTTTGCCGTCAAACAGAATGGAATTGTGGGCGCGGATTGAATCCGACCGACTTGCGAATCCGGTTTTTCGGGAGTTTTATTCTGAACGAGAGGTGGTTATGGAGGAACTCAGGCAGAGTTATGAGTCCAATCCGAGACGCATGTTTATGACCATGTTTCTGGCAACAGCCTTTATGGCACATCCTTACCGCAATCCGATAATCGGCTGGAAATCCGACGTGCCTTTTTTAAGCAAAAAGAAAGTCCTTGCTTTTTATCAATCGTACTATGTTCCCAATAACGCAGTTGTTGCAATTGTCGGCGATATAGACGGTGCTGAAGCGCTGGCACTGGTAAAAAAATACTTTGGCCGCATCCCGGCCCAACCTCTGCCCGCCCGCACCATCACCGCTGAACCAGAACAGTTGGGGGAACGCCGGATTGACGTGCATCTTGACGCTGAACCGCGCATTCTTATTGGCTATCATAAACCAACCATTCTCTCCTTTGAGGATTACGTTTTTGATGTAATCGAGGCACTCCTTGCAAGCGGCAGAACGTCGCGTCTTTACAAATCCCTGGTCATCGAGAAACAACTTGCAACAAGCGTCAGCGCCGGCAATGGTTTCCCGGGAGCGCGATACCCTAATTTGTTTATTTTAGAGGCAGTCCCGAAAAAACCTCATTCCCATGTAGAGGTATTGGAGGTTATCTCCCGGGAAATTGAGCGGCTTACGCACGATCCGGTGCCTGACCGCGAGCTACGCAAAATTAAAAATCAAATAGAGGCAGATTTTATCAGGGGTCTTAACAGTAATGAAGGTCTGGCAAGCCAGTTATCCTATTTTCAAATCATCTGTAATAACTGGCGCTATCTTGAACAACACCTAGCGACAGTTGAAAAAATTAGCTCACGGGACATTCAACAAGTTGCCTCCCGCTATCTGCATAGCAAAAACCGAACTGTTGCCTTTCTGGTAGCAGATAAGAGGTTACCGTAAGCGGTTATGAAAAAAATTTGTTTTATATGCGCTGTCCTCATTGCGGTTTTGTGCCTGTTTTCATGCGCTGGCATATCGCGGGATCGGTTGCTCAAAAATCCTGACGCGTTGGTTTATAACCCATTACAATATCACGTAGCGCGACCCCAACGCGTACCGTTAGACAACGGTATGGTCATTTACCTCCTTGAGGATCACGAATTGCCCCTTATTGAAGTTTCTGCCCTGATTCGCACGGGGGCGAAATACGAACCGGCAGAATATGCCGGACTTGCTTCACTCACCGGGGAGCTCATGAGAACCGGCGGCACCACCGCACATTCGCCGGAAACAATTGACGAAACGCTTGAATATATTGATGCGCAGATTGCGATTGCCATTGATACTGAATTTGGCAATGCCACCCTGTCCGTTATGAAAAAAGATTTTGACCAGGCTCTTGATATTTTTTCTCAAATGCTCAGATCTCCTCGTTTTGCACCGGAGCGGCTTACAATTGCCAAGGAGCAGAGAATTGCCACACTGCGTCAGGTAAATGACAATCCACAGAGCCTGGCGTTTCGTGCGTTTAAAAAGATCCTATATCGGGCTAATCCCCGAGGTAATCTACCAACCCCTGATACGATCAAACGGATTACGCCCCATGATCTGTTTCAGTTTTATCAAACATATTTCCACCCAAACAACATTATGTTGGGCGTTTCTGGTGATTTTTCATCAGAGCAGATGATTACTACCATGAGAAAAGTGTTTGGCGACTGGCAGCCACAGCATAGTGAGGCTGCTAAAGTTGTTATTGAGCCACCGTCCCAGGTTTCGGGACGTATGACGTTCTATCTGGAGAAGCACGTTCCCCAATCTACAATACTTCTGGGAAAATTAGCGCCATCGAAACAAAACCGTGATTATTATGCTTTTGAAATATTGAACTACATTCTTGGCGGCGGGGGATTTTCCTCCCTGCTTACTTCTGAAATACGATCAAATCGTGGTCTTGCATACAGCGTGGGAAGTGTTTATCGGGCAGAGGTTGACTACGGGGTTTTTGCGGCATACGCGATTACAAAATCGTCATCAACTGCTGAGGTATATGAACTTATGCGCGGTCTCCTGGAACGCATTGAAAAAATGAGCATTGAAAACGAGGTAAAACAAGCGCAGGAATCCTTAATAAACAGTTTCATATTTAGCTTTACATCCAGCGCCCAGATAGTAGCGCAAAGCATGTCACTTGAATATGATCATTTGCCCGCCGATTTTCTTGAACACTATCCGCAGAATATGAGGAGTGTTACATTGGACGACCTGCGGCGGGTGGCGCACACGTATCTTGATCTTGACCAATCTGTCAGTTTGATAGTTGGTAACGCGCCATCTTTTGATAAACCACTTTCATGGTTTGGCCCGGTGCAACACATTTTTTCTGACATAAAATAATTTCGGGATTGCCCAGGTTTAAAATTGATAGAATCTCAGATATATTATAACAAAACATGCTTAATAAATTGAAATCACTTATTATTTTATTTATTGTGTGTGCGTTGCTTGTGATTGGCAACTCCTGTGGTCTCATGAAAGCCAAGCGGCCGACATCGGTACCTGTAGAAAAATACCGTGCAATACAAAAGATTCCGCCGTCAGAATTCTATTATCATATTCTGGTGGGTGGTTTATATTTAGCAGAACGTGATTGGGAAGAAGCTATCAATCAATACAAAACGGCCCTTCAGTATAATATTGACTCCCCATATTTACTTGCCCAAATCGCCACTATTTATCTTATGCAGAATAATTTTGAGGAAGCTGTCAAATGGTGTGAGCGAGCTGTCGCAGCTGATAACCAGTATCTTGAAGCTCACTTGCTGCTGGCTGGCATTTATGCAGGGCAAAACAATAAGGTCGAGGCTATTAAAGCCTATGAACGGGTTATTGCGTTAGATCCCAAACAACAGGATGCGTATCTATATTTAGGGTCTCTGTATTCAGAGTCCAATGAGCATAAAAAGGCAATCGAGACATTGCAGCGCCTCTTAACAATTAATCCTGAGTCGTCAATGGCTCATTTTTATCTCGGCAATGTTTATATGGCGTTAAAGGATTATCGGGAAGCAGAAAAAAATTATGCAAAAGCTCTGGAGATTAATCCTGGGTTTGAATCGGCATTGATTAATCTGGGTATCGTAAATGAGACGCAAAACAAAATATCCTCCGCAATCGAAATTTATAAGAAACTACTTGAACTGCGGCCACACAATCAGCAAATACGCAACCGACTTGCATATCTGTTGATCGTACAGAAGGAATTTGACGAGGCATTAGATCAATTGTTGGTCCTCCGAAGACAGACCGGAGACGAACAGGGTGAAATTGGAATAAAAATCGGCCTTATTTATGTTGAACAAAAAAAGTTTTTGTTAGCTAAAAAAGAGTTTCTTAATCTGGTTCAAAGCAACGCCCAGAACTATAAAGCCTGGTACTATCTGGGAACAGTGTATGAAGAACTGAACAAACGCCAAGAGGCATGCGATGCTTTTCAACGAATTCCCTCAGACGCAGAGATGTTCCCCCAGGCACAAATTCATCTGGGTTATCTATATGATGTCGCAGGCGACCGCATTGCCGCCAAAAAAATTATCCAGGAAGCACTGAAAATAAAGAACCAGGAACTCAGTTTATACCGATTTCTTGCTTCGCTTTATGAAAAGGAAAAAAATTATAAAGATGCCATTGCGGTGCTTAATCAAGCGCTTTCAATCAACCCGAACGACGAAGATACGCAGTATTATTTAGGCGTTTTGTATGACAAAGCATCAATGTATGTCGAAAGCATTAATGCGATGCAAGCCGTATTAAAGATTAATCCCGAAAATGCAGATGCGCTTAATTATATTGGTTATACCTACGCCGACAGGGGCATTAATCTTGACGAAGCCGAGCAATTAATAAAAAAGGCACTGCAACTCAAACCTCATGACGGCTATATCACAGATAGCTTGGGATGGGTCTATTTCAAGAAGGGTCTGTATGAACAAGCAATTGCAGAGCTTATAAAGGCTATGAAGTATGCTCCAAAAGATCCTGTTATTGCTGAACATTTAGGTGATGCATATTTAAAAAATAATATGCCGGAAAAAGCCATTGAACTGTATGAAAAATCCTTAAAGCTTGATCCTTCCAGAAAAGAAGTAAAGAAAAAACTGCAGCAACTTAAACCGCAGGATTAAATCACAATATGTCGGCACGGTCATCGTTCTTGCGCCTTGCTACGCTTTTCCTTGTGGTGTTGTCTGGTAGTTGTGCACCGTTTTTCGTAACCCACAAGCCGTTGCCTCCATTGCCTGACCAACAAGCTTTTTTGCACGCGGCCCTTCATAAAACGCTTCCCGAACGCATTGCAGCCACCGCGCAAATGAAAAGCCGGTCCCTGAAAGGCAACGTGAACGCGCGGGCAACGATTTTTGCCCAAGAGATGTCGTCGCTGCGGATTGAACTATATGGCTTTCTCAACCAGCTTTTGCTACTGTTTTCAACTGATGGAACCACGATGGCTCTTTACGATCCGCACACATCTTCTTTTTATTCAGGCGCGGCAAAGGATGGTAACCTTTCGTTTTTTTTGGATGAGGCGATTAGTCCAGCGGATGCTGTTCATTTTTTATGTGGAATACCGCCAATCATACCGTATGACCGGTTTGAACTTATTAATAATTCTGACAGTTCCCTCTATCAGTTTGAACTTGTTTCTCATGATCGCTGGCGACAACATATCTGGGTAGAACCGGTTCATAACAGGATTGTAAAATATATTCTTTCTGATGAATCAGGGGAACCTGTTCGTGAGTATCGTTTTAATGACTTTACATTTGTTAAAAATTACATAATCCCATTAACCATCGAACTTGCTTTCTATAAATCGAATACCCGTATTGTTCTACGGTATCAGCACATTGAAATTCCGAAACAAATTGATGAGCACTTTTTTTCGATCACACCCCCCGCTGGCGCAACAACCTATCCATTGCATGAATTACCTCATAGTGCTCATAGGCTGAGTCGTTAACTTCTCATGGCGATAACGTGACCAGTGGCGTCCTGTTATTTTAAGAAATTCATAAGCAGTATTTCCTTGAAAAAATCTTTTTGACACATTATATGATACATAGCACGGCAGAATTGTGCAAGGAACAGCTACTGCTCTGGGTCAAATATTGATATTTTCAGGGTACAATGTCATGCGTACCGAACCTTGTATGAGATAGGGGTTGTCTTTACTGTACGTTAATCATTTGCCAGGTGAATCGGTAGATGAGCGCCAAAAAAATCCTTCTTATTGATAATGAAGAACATATATTGATGCTCTATCATCAGGAACTGCTTGAAGAAGGCTACGAGGTTCATACTGCCCAAAACGCCCGCGAGGGAATTGATAAAATTAAAAGGGAATTTTTTGATCTGGTGGTAATGGACATCCGCATGCCAGCAATGGACGGTCTTGAAGCACTTGGACGAATATTAGGACTTAAAAAAGATATACCAATTATTTTAAACACCGCCTATCCCAGCTATAAAGATGATTTCATGAGCTGGGCTGCCGACGCCTATGTCGTTAAATCATCCGATCTGACACAGCTTAAAACCACGATTCGCGAAGTTCTCGACAAAAAAAAATCATCTGCATGAAAAAAGTGTTAGCAATGGTTTTGGCCGGAGGCAAGGGGGAACGCTTGTACCCTTTGACTCGGGACCGCGCCAAACCTGCTGTTCCCTTCGGCGCGGCGTATCGAATCATTGATTTTACCCTGAGCAATTGCATCAATTCCGGCATTCGCTGGATTTACATTCTCACCCAGTATAAATCCCTTTCCCTGGATCGGCATATCCAAACCGGATGGAATTTCCTTAGTATGCGCATGGGCGAATTTATCAATGTTATCCCTGCCCAGCAGCGTATTCATGAAAATTGGTATCAGGGAACGGCTGATGCTATTTTTCAAAACATCTATACGTTGCAAATGGAACGACCCGACTTGGTACTGGTGCTCTCTGGGGATCATGTTTACAAGATGGACTACCGCGATCTTATTGCCTATCACCTGAAAGTAAAAGCTGATCTGACAATTGCTACCATACAAGTTGATAAGAAGCAGTCCAAAGAATTTGGGGTTATTCAGATAAACGACAGGGGACAAATTACCGGATTTCAGGAAAAGCCGAGTATTCCCAAAACCCTGCCGAATGATCCCGATGCGGTGCTCATTAATATGGGCGTATATATTTTTAATACGGAAATACTGGTCAAACGGCTCATAGAAGATGCGAAAAACAAAGATACCGAACATGATTTTGGCAAGAATATCATTCCCGCAATGATAAAAAAAGACCGGGTTTTTGCGTTCCCGTTTATTGACAAGAAGACAAAGAAACCGGGATATTGGAGAGATGTTGGGACGCTCGAGGCTTATTGGGAAACCAGCATGGATATGCTTGCTACCGAACCGCCGTTGGATATTTACGACTCTGAATGGCCTATTTTAACCTATGAAGAAAGCGCCATGCCGGCACGCATAGAGGGCCATGCTGAAAAAGACGGTATTATTTATGGAAGTGTTTATAATTCAATAATATCCCGCGGGTGTTTAATTCGCACCGGCTATGTTGAACGTTCAATACTTTCACCCCATGTCACGGTTGAATCGTTCTCAACAGTAACAGATTCGATCCTGATGAATAATGTCACCGTCGGCAAGCACTGTCGCATTCAACGGGCAATTATTGATAAAGGCGTCCAAATACCTGATGGCACTGATATTGGCTATAATGCGAAAGCTGACGGCAAGCGTTTTACACTCACCAATAGCGGTATTGTGGTAATTCCAAAGGGCCCCTTTGTCTAAATTTTGCCTGCCAACTATCTGCAATCCCGCGCCTTATTTCTTTTCGCCCATTTCCATAAGTTTTAAAAACGGTTTAAACAGATCAATCGGTATCGGGAAAATAGTTGTCGAATTTTTCTCCGAGGCAACTTCGGTGAGCGTCTGTAAATATCTGAGTTGCAGCGCAATTGGTTTGTCAACAATAATATCTGCTGCCTCTCCGAGCTTGGACGCTGCCTGATATTCACCGTCGGCATGAATAATTTTTGCCCGCCGTTCCCGCTCAGCCTCCGCCTGTTTTGCCATGGCCCGTTTCATTTCATCAGGCAAGTCAATATGCTTGACTTCAACAGTGGTAACCTTTATCCCCCAGGGATCCGTCTGCTTATCAAGAATTTCCTGCAAACGAATATTAATTTTTTCGCGTTCCGCCAGAAGTTCATCCAGCTCTGCCTGCCCGCACACGCTGCGCAGCGTTGTTTGCGCAAGTTGCGAGGTGGCATATAGATAGTTTTCTACCTCAACAACTGCTTTATTTGGATTTATTACCCGAAAATATACTACTGCGTTCACTTTGACTGAAACATTATCCCGCGTAATAACATCTTGTGGCGGCACATCCATGGTAATCAGTCTGAGACTTATTTTCTGCAGTTTATCCACGAGCGGAATCAAAATAATAAGCCCCGGCCCTTTGCTGCCAATAAGCCGCCCCAGGCGGAATATAACGCCCCGTTCATATTCATTCAGTATTCTGATGGCACTGGCAAGAAACATAATGACAAAAACAATCAATACGGGAAAAAATAAGCTCATGATCTTTCCTCCTCTTGAGTAACATTATTGTTGATTCTCAACGCCTTCTACCTCAAGCATCATATTCCTGACATTTACCACTCGTATGGTAGTACCTTTCGTAATGCGCTTCGTACTGCGGGCATTCCAGTATTCTCCATGAACAAATACCTTGCCTTCCGGCGAGATATCTGTGCACGCTGTCCCCTGCGCATTAACCAACCCCTCAATGCCTGTTGCCGGCCGGCGCCGATGGGCGCGAATGGTAAGTCCAATAATTGTGAGAAAAAATGCAGACGTAATAATTATTGATGGAACCAGCACATTCCATGATATCCGCAAATACGGCACCGATGATTGGAATAGCATAAGGGAACCAAGGGTGAGCGATATAATACCACCTATGCTCAAAATACCGTAACTGGTAACTTTTATCTCAGCAATAAACAGAATAACTGCCAGCAGGATCAGCAATATGCCGGCGTAATTTGCTGATAGGGTCTGCAGAGAATAAAAGGCCAGGATCAATGAAATGCCGCCGATAACACCCGGCAATATCGCCCCGGGATTTGATAATTCGAAATAGAGGCCGGCAAGCCCGATCAACAGCAAAATATATGCTATATTCGGATCGCTCAAGGTGTTGAGAATAACATCCCGTATGCCCATTTTTTTATAACGGATCTCAACATCGCGCACCATAAGCTTTTTGCTGCCCTCGCTTGTTTCGACGGTTCGTCCGTCAATCTCCTGTAACAGGGTTCCCAAATCCGGAGCAATGACATCAATTACTTTGCTTTTTAATGCTTCTTTTTCACTCAATGAAACGCTTTCGCGCACTGCCTTGACCGCCCACTCCTTATTTCTGTTTCGCTTTATGGCAATGCCTTCAACATAGGCAGCGGCATCATTGACAACTTTTTCTGCCATATCTTTGCCCATTTCGCCGGAGCCAATACTGACTGGATGTGCGGCGCCTATATTGGTACTGGGCGCCATGGCGGCTATATGCGCCGCAAGAGTTATAATTGCACCTGCAGATGCCGCACGTGCGCCACTCGGCGCGACATATACTATAACAGGGATTTTTGATGCGAACATGCGCTTGATAATAGCGCGCATTGAGAGATCAAGGCCACCCGGCGTATCCATCTGCACAACAAAGCATTCAGCACCATCCCGTTCTGCTTCATCGATGCTTTTCAGAAAATACTCAGCCACAACGGGATTTATGGGACCGTTAATTTCAATGGCAGCGATATAATTGCCGTATGCGGGTTGCTGCAAAAAAGCAGTTGCCGTAATTATCATTAATAATGTCAAACGGATTGTATTTGTTTTCATGAAACATCTTTCATAATCTATCTTTTTTCCTACTGTTATTTCATAGCACTTCTCATGCACCCTTTCAATAAAAACTTCAAAACAACAAAGGAGTTGCCAATCAATTACCAACACCGGAACCGATACATGCCATGCAAAATCCGCCAATCGGCAGCATAACGCTGCAAGTGCAGGTACGAAAAGAGGTTATTACATCTATAGGGCGCAAAACATTCCGCGCGTTGAAGGCTTTGCAGACTTTCTGTTCATAACAGGATATCTCAGGTACCCAGGTCGGTAACGGCGCAAAAACCATATTGGTAAGGCGGTAAAACCCACTCTGCGCAATAATATCAAACGATAAATAATTTGTGGAACGTCCTGATAAATTAAATCTTGACTTCTCAAAATGAGTAGAATACATTTTTAACCGCTAATTGATAGAGGAATTTATATGGCGCCGAGGTAGCTCAGTCGGTAGAGCAAGGGACTGAAAATCCCTGTGTCCACAGTTCGATTCTGTGCCTCGGCACCATTTACATAATAAACACGGAGCACTCAATCCGGCCGGTTGCCAGCATGTGAACAATGCGTAATGCTTGCTAAAATTTGGGGAGCTAAGAAATCATTATCCCGCTGGAAGAGCGGGTTTTATTTTGTTTGCGTGCATCCATAGCCTCGATAAGATAGAAAATAAATATGCCTAATGCAGTAGTTATCGGTGCCCAGTGGGGAGACGAGGGCAAGGGTAAGATTGTTGATATTCTTGCGGAACATGCCGACATTGTGGTCCGCTTTCAAGGCGGGCCCAATGCAGGTCACACTGTGGTTGTAGGTAACGACAGGATCATTTTACACCAAATTCCTTCAGGGATACTGCATGCGCAAAAACGCTGCGTCATCGGAAATGGGGTGGTCCTCGATATAGAAACACTGCTCGCTGAAATTAAAGAACTCAAGTTGCACGGCTATTTTCAAAACGAATCCGCCCTGCTCATCAGCGATGCGGCGAATCTTATTATGCCGTATCACAAGCAGATAGATGTCGCACGTGAAATAAAAAGCGGTAAAAATAAAATCGGCACAACCGGCAAAGGCATCGGACCGGCCTATGAGGACAAGGCTGCGCGGCGCGGTATTCGAGTGATTGATATATTTAATGATGCCGTTTTTGAACACAAACTGAAAACTGTTCTTGAAGAAAAAAATTGGTATCTGCGGGAGTATCTTAACGAAAATATTTTCTCGCTTGATGAAATTATACAACGGGTCCTGCAGGTGCGAGCATCAATTCAACACTATGTTACCAACACCTCCGTTTTTCTCAGTGAGGAGCTGAAACGTGGTAAATCCGTGCTATTTGAAGGTGCGCAGGGATCAATGTTGGATGTTGACCATGGCACCTATCCATTTGTTACTTCTTCCAATACGGTTGCAGCGCAGGCGGCAATCGGCAGTGGTATTGGGCCGCAGTATCTTGATTGCATTATCGGTATTGCAAAAGCATACACGACGCGTGTCGGAGAAGGTCCATTTCCTTCGGAATTAACTGATGAAGTTGGAAGCTATTTGCGCGAAAAAGGCGGAGAGTATGGGGCCACGACCGGTCGACCGCGTCGCTGCGGCTGGTTTGATCTGGTCGCCGTCAACCATTCCATACGAGTTAACGGCATCACACAACTCGCATTGACTAAACTTGATGTGTTGAGCGGACTAAAAACGATTAAGATATGCACCGGCTATAACTGCAACAATGCGGTCATAACCCATGTTTCTGCCGATGTCAGGGTGCTTGACAATTGCCAACCGATATATCAGGAACTTGAAGGATGGTCTGATAACCTCAATGCCTTCAAAACATTTGCATCGTTGCCAATAGCCGTTCGTAACTATATTGATTTTATTGAACGGCAAACTGGTGTACCGGTAACCATCCTCTCGGTCGGCAATCGACGTGACCAGGTAATAATCCGAAAAAATCCTTTTAAGGATTGAGTTATGGTCTATGGACATCATGATAATGTTGCGGCGCAAAACTGAATAAATCAGTAGTATTGTGGATTGCCCAAATTAATTATTTGTAAATTTAAAAAACTTTGTTAATATGGTCAGTCGTGAGCCGCTAGCTCAGTTGGTAGAGCAACGGACTTTTAATCCGTAGGTCGTGGGTTCGATCCCCGCGCGGCTCACCACGCGCTCTGAGGCACTTGCAATATGTCAAGTGCCTTTTTATTTTTCTTCGTTGTTTTCCGCGGCGTAATCCGATTCCGGTTCTGGGGATTCATTAGCGACAGGCAATTGCCGATTCGTTCGCAATGATTCAATTTTGATTAAGGGCTTTTCAAGCTGCTTTCTCCGGGTGATGCGCAAGGCATCATATTCTTTTTGCACATCTTCAATGCGTTTACCCAGGAGATCCAGTTTTTTTATGAATTCATCCCACTGTTTTCTGAAAGCGCCAAATAATGAGAGTATCTCATTGCTTGTCTTTTCAAGCGCAAAATTATCAACCGCCTGCCTGATAACGGCAAGAACGGCAAATAGCGTGAGCGGTGAACAAAAAATAACGTGGTTTTTTATTGCTTCATCAAGAATCGTCTGATCTTGTTCATGAATGAATGCATACACCTGTTCGTTTGGAATGAAGAGCAGCACGTAATCCACGGTATTCTGTTCAGGGTTGATATAGTCGCGGGTAGTAATTTCCTTGATTTTGTTTCTTACATCACGCAAAAAATCATTGCGAAATTTTGCTTTATCAACATCAGTATGAGCCTCAAGATAGCGGATATAATTATCAAAGGGAAATTTAACATCCATATTCAACTTGAGATCCTGGGGGAGCAGAAACGTAAAATCTGGGCGGGTGCCCCCTTCAAGAGCTTTTTGTTTGAAATAATTTATATTTTCAATAAAACCTGCAATCTGCAGAACATCCTCTGCCATGCGCTCTCCCCATTGGCCACGAACCCGTGAACTTGACAGCGCTTCACGCAGGGTATTGGTCGTCTGGGTCAGCAGGCGGGTCTGATCTCCAACGACCTTGAGATGACTTGTCAGTTCGCCAAATTTTTCGATGCGGTCTTTTTCAAGATCCTTCATGAACCGGGAAACGTTTTCCAATTCGGCGGTCATCCGCTGCAGTTGCAGGTCAATGAGGCTTTTTTTCTCCTCAAGCTCTTTGATATTTACTTCGCGTTCAGATTCAAGCCGCGCTTTTGCCAATTTAAGAAATTCATCAGTTGATTTCGAGAGGGCATTAAGCGAAAGGCTGCCAAATATTGCTTTGATATTTTCAATCACATTCTCAACCTGGGCTTGGCGTTGCGTCTCAGTTTCCTTGAACAGCTCAGCGGCAAGCTCCTTTGCAGTCTTCGCCTGTATGAGGCGTAACACAAATGCCGCGCCTAATCCGAAAATAAATCCAGCAAGAAATGAAATCAGTATTACAAGGTAAGCCATATTAAACCATTATACCTCATCGCGTATCACCCAATCCGATCTAAACAAAACAGTTCATGGCTTTGGTTGCCACAGTTCAATCAACTGATCGAGGATTTCTGCCGCGTCTTGCACAAACCGGGGGCAGTGCTGTTTAATGAGACCCTCCTCTTTTGCACGTTTCATTCCCTCGCTGGTGCTGATATCACAATCCAACAAATCACGACACAGCACCGATATATTTCTCCCCTTAAATCGGTGCATAAATTCTCGCGCAACCGTATAGGCATTCTCACGTGCTTTTAAATCGCCTGCAATCGTGCAGCCAAATTTTAAGCCTAATACCATGATAGCTGCAGTTACTGCTCCGCACGTTTCTCCTGTTCTGCCGATCCCCCCGCCAAACGCTCCGGCAATGCGCAATGCCAGCTCGCGGCTTAAACCAAATTGTTCACCAAAAGCAGCAAGAACCGCCTGTGAACAACTAAAACCTTGGATAAAAAGTTCCTTGGCCCGTTCTGCATTATCCATAATGCTCTTCCTTTCCTTATTGATGCATGTCGCATACGTTTTTTTCGTGGTTAATATTGTGCCAGGGCAACGCCAGCCTCATAAGCCTTTTTCAATTCCCCAGGGTATTTTGCAATCACGCCTTTCCCCCTGTCATCCAGACCATGCAATATACCCTCAAAACCACAGGCAGAAAGAGCTTCAACGGTTTCGATTTTATGCAGTTTCAAAATAACCATTATGTTTTCGATTATGTGATCGTAGGTATCAGGGTACGGGTAACCCCACGTGCCAACCACCATAGCAATTCTACCGGGCTGCAACTTTGCTTCAAATTTAAAACGCTCAAAGCAATCCCAGCGGTCCAGAAACGTTGATAATTGAGCGCATTCACGGCCAGTATAGATTGGGAAGCCAATAAGTATGGCATCAGCGTTTATGATTTTCTCATAAATAGGGGCCATATCATCTTTGACCATGCACATCCCCTCATAGCCCTTATCTTTGCATTTTCGGCAGCCTATACAATAACCGAGCTTCATGCGTTGCAGCATAATTTTTTCAGTCTTCGCCCCGGCCGCTTTCGCCCCTTTGAGCGCTTCCTCAAGCAAAAGGTCTGTATTACCGCCTGTTCGCGGGCTTGCACAGAACGCAAGCACTCGTTTGGGTGACGATGAAATGGCAGTCTTTTTGTGAGACGGACGTTTCCACCGTTTAACTTTTATTGGCAACGCATTGTATGCCTTTATGTCATCGAAAGGATCAAGGGTGAGCCGCTGGAATTTTTTCATGTTTTCCATCATGTGAAAAAAAGGATCGTAGGATTTTGGGACCACAAGTTTGGTTGCTTCGATCAATAACGCGGTGTCGGCAAGTCGGACTTTTCGCGCGGCCATAAGCAATGAAAGCATGAATAATATTTTTTCTTTCCTGGATTGCTGCATGATGCGCGGCCATATTGACAGAATTCTTTGTAAAACCTGTTCTGCGTCGCTGTTCAATTTCACGGAATTCATAAAGCCCTCCAAAATATCGTTGTTGATAAATGCAATCAATTCGCCTCTATTCTCTCGTATCATAAAACATCCTGGGGTTCCAAGCTCTTTTTGCCGCATCTGTGCATCGCTCGGGCGATACTCGTTTCAGTTGTTGACTGTGCTTTTGATTCTCAGGGGTGCAAATGACATAATTCTTAGGTATCTGCACATTGCTCGGGCAAAGACTTCCTCTCGCAGATTTATTTTTCGCGTTATAACTTTCGAGACCGTAGGCACTGATCTGCTTTTGGAAAACTGTAACGAATACTTGCGAAGAACGTCCGGAGTACATAAAACTTGAAAAATAAATGTTCAGATGTCATAAAGAAAGATAATTATTCGCCGGTATCTCATATGAATGCAATATCCACCGACCATCTCACCAAGACCTTTGATACGATTACTGCGGTAGATAACGTCTCTCTAGTAATAAAACAGGGGGAATTATTTGGCCTCCTCGGTCCTAATGGCGCCGGCAAAACCACTATCATAAAAATGCTATCGACGCTCCTTGCTCCGACCTCAGGCAATGCCCTGGTTTGGGGGTATGACATTCGGCGCGAGAAAGACAATGTGCGGCGCTCAATTGGAATCGTCTTTCAGGATCCGGCAATTGACGACCAACTGACCGGCAGGGAAAATCTTGATTTCCATGCGCGCATGTACGGCATGAACAAAATGACCCGCAACACGAGAATGCAGGAAGTCTTAGCGCTGGTCGGCCTCGAAGATAAAGCTGATCTACTGCTGAAAAATTACTCGGGCGGAATGAAACGACGGCTTGAGATTGCGCGTGGTCTTATGCATTATCCGAACGTTCTGTTTCTTGACGAGCCAACGCTGGGGCTTGATCCTCAGACCCGTTACCACATCTGGGAATACATACGAAACCTGAACAGGGAACAGCAGGTGACTGTCATTCTTACCACTCATTATATGGAAGAAGCAGATGCACTGTGTTCTCGTATCGCCATAATTGATTACGGCAAAATTTGCACCGTTGACACCCCCGGTGCGCTCAAGAACTCCATTGGCCACGATCTTCTTCAGATTAAAGCGGCACCTCTTGATCGCCTTACTCATGTTCTTGAAAAACAGCCCTGGGTTCGGGGAGTAACACTCCATGATTCCCATATCTATGTCGGCGTACATCAGGGAGAGGAAAAAATTCCCTTGACAATTAATCTTGCCCAATCGTTGGGCATCCAGGTTACTGCGGTTTCGGTGCGAAAACCGACCCTGGAGGACGTATTCCTCCATTACACTGGCAAAACAATTCGGGAAGAAGAAGTGTCAAATATTGACCGAATTCGGGCTCGAATGCGCATCACGAGACGTGGTGCTTATTCCGCTGAAAGTTTCCACGTGTTACGCCCCAAAGTTTCCACCTGTTCCAGTCCAAAGTTTCCACTTAATCCAGTCTAATGTTTCCACCGACAGACGGAGCGAAGCGACGGTGTAGGGGAGCTATTCAAAAAAACGGCTTTCATATT
>FWPV01003273.1_pt1 | contig 37178 bp, 35 predicted proteins | sample 2228371 | NCBI WGS metagenome assembly FWPV01 (sample SAMEA103939776, study PRJEB20133) | metagenome | reverse complement strand
GTGCGTGCGCTTTCCCCCGCGTGCGGCACACTCCGCCAGGGGAGCGGGGGTCAAAGCCAGCGGCCCCCTCGCCCCGGCCCCCGGTTTTTTTCCTCCCCCTCGACGGGGGAGGGTCAGGGTGGGGGTGGCGACTCCTCCTGAGGAGGCACCCTCTCCTCCAGAGTCCCCCTCTCCCCACCCCTCTCCCGCCAGGGGAGAGGGAGCAAAAGGAAAGCGCCCCCGGACCCGGGCACACTCCGCCAGGGGAGAGGGAGCAGAGGAAGGCCCTGCTCTCCTCCCCGCGCTGGCCAGCGGGGCGAAATTGGGGTATCATGGTAGCACCTCCCGCCCGGCGCACCCTGCCGGCGGCCGAGGCGCCTTTGATCCGCACAAGCCCGGGAGGTGAGCATGGAATACCTCTTGATGCTGGGGGGCATGAGTCGCAGCCTCTGGGCGGAGGCCAGAAGCCTCCTGGACCAGGCGGTTTACCGCCTCTTCGAAAGCCCCCTGCTGATGCTGCTGGTGGCCCTGGCCTTGGCGGCCTTTGTGATCTGGCTGATGCGCAAATAGGCGGCCCCGGGCGCCCGGCGGACCCCGGGGCGCAGTGCGCCGGCCCCCCAAGGGCGAGCCCGGCGGGCTTGACTGCGCTCTATCCCAGATTTTCGATTTTCCTTCAAAACCGCCCGGGAACCTGCTAAGATATAAATGTTTATACCAATTCGGGTGTAGGGAGCTCGTGGAGCGGCGACAGGAATCCCACCTCTGCCCCGGGTGCGCCTGCCTGTGTGACGACCTGGACCTCACCTGGGAGGGCGGCGTCCTCCGGACGGTGAACAACGTCTGCCTCTGGGGGGCCGCCAAGTTTTTTGGCACCAAGAAATTCCATGCCGGCCGGGCCCGCAGCCGGGTCACTGCGGCCCAAGTGCGGCGCCGGGGAGTTCTGGAGGAGGCCTCCTACGAGGCGGCCCTGGCCCAGGCGGCCGAGGTGCTCAGCGCGGCCCGGCGCCCGGTGGTTTACGGGCTCACCGGCGCCGGCTCCCGGGCCCAGGAGGCGGCCCTGGCCCTGGCCCGCAAGCTGAGGGCCCGCCTGGAGCCCGCGGATCTGGCCCTCATGGCCCCCTATTACCAGGCCCTGGCCGGCCACGAGATTTTTCTGGCGCCCCTGGAGGTCATCCGGGACGAAGCCGACACGGTGGTCTATTGGGGGGCCAACCCGCTGCATTCCTGCCCCCGCCACCTGGCCCGCTACGCGGTCTTTGCCCGGGGCCGCTACACCGAACGGGGGCTGGAGGACCGGCGGCTGGCCGCGGCGGACCTCTACCGCACCGAGCTGGCCCGGTTCTGCCAACTGTTTCTCAAGGTGGTCCCCGGGCAGGAAACGGCCCTGCTGCAGGCCGCGGCCGCCCTGGTTTCCGGGGGCGGCGCCCCCGAGGAGGTCCGGGGGGCCGGCAAGCTGGCGGAATTCCTCAGCCGGGGCGATTGGGGGGTGATCTTTGCCGGGCGGGGGCTGAGTTACGCCCCCGGAGCCCGGGAACGCTTCGCGGCGTTGGCGGCCTTGGTCCAGGCCCTGAACCGCCGGGGCCGCTTCGCCCTCTTTCCTTTGGCCACCGACTTCAACAGCGCCGGACTCTATCACCTCCTGCTCACCGAATGGGGGAGCCCCCTGGCCCCGGACTTCGGGGCGGCGGGAGGCCTGGCCTGGAGCGCCGAACCTTTGGACTTTCGGGAGGCGGATGCGGTGCTGGTCACCGGGGCCGACCTCTTCTGGCTGCTGCCGGAGGAGCAGCGCCAGGATTTGCAGGCGCGGCAGGTGCCGGTGGTGGCCGTGGGCCCCTTCGCCGACCGCACCGTGAGCCAGGCGGCGGTGGTTTTACCGGCGGCCCTGGCGGGCGTGGAGACGGAAGAGATCGCCTACCGGATGGACGGCCTGCCGGTGGCCCTGCGGCCTGTGCTGCCGGCCCCGGCCCCCGGAGCCTGGCAGGTCTTGCAGGACCTGCTCGGCATCCTGTGAAGGACGCTCTTACTCAGAGGTGACGCATGACGGAAGAAAAAGCCCCCTATCCGGTGGTAACCCTCAAGACCACCCTGGGCGACATCAAGTTGGAATTGTGGCCCGACAAAGCCCCCATCACCGTGGAGAACTTCCTCACCTACGTCCGGGAGGGCTTCTATGACGGCCTCATCTTTCACCGGGCGGTGCACAATTTCGTGGTCCAGACCGGGGGCTACGAGCCCGGCATGGTGTATCGGGAGCCCACCCATCCGCCCATCAAGAATGAGGCGGACAACGGCCTGCAGAACAAGCGGGGCACGTTGGCCATGGCCCGGGCCTATCCCATCAACAGCGCGGCGGCCCAGTTTTTCATCAACCTGGTGGACAATCCCAAGCTGGACCACAAGGGGCCGGAGCCGGTAAATTTCGGCTACGCCGTCTTCGGCCGGGTGATTGCCGGCCTGCATCATCTGGAATTGCTGGCCACCCGGCCCGTCACGATTCGGGAGAAACACCAGAACGTGCCGGTGGAGGAAGTCATCATCCTCAAAGCCACGGTGGAAGAAGCTTAAGTTGCCGAGGGAAGGGGGAAGGGGTAGCCGAGGTGCTCCCCGGGCCTCTTTTAAAAGCCATTGGCCGACATGCGGCTGAAAATCGCGGGCGGATGTCTGTTTGATCCGGCCTCCGGGTGGACCGGCCAGGTGGGCGACCTCTATATTTCCGGGGACCGCCTGATGGAGCACCTGGCAGAGGTGGACCGGGTTATTGAGGCCGGGGGCCTGGCGGTCCTGGCCGGGGGCATCGACCTTCGGGCGCCGGTGGCCGGCTTCGGGCAGCACCTGCTGAGCCTGCGGGGCGAAGGGGCTTCCCCCCGGTCCCTGGGGGAGAGCTACGCCCGACTGGGCTACACCCACGTGCACGAGCCCTTTCTCACGTTGGCTACCGCCGGCGCGGTGCACCGGCGCCTGGCGGCCCTGGCCGTGGTGGACGCCTCCGCCTCCCTGGTGGTGAATCTCCGGGACCTGGACCTGGCGCTCAGGGAGACGGAGAGTCTGGCCGAAGTGGGCGAGACCCTGTGCCACCTGCTGGAGCGCACCCGCTGCCTGGACCTGCGCCTCGCCGAGCCCTTCGTGCGCTATCGCCAGGAGTTTTACCGCCACCGGGAGCTGGCCCCGGCCCGGGCCCTGGAAATTTTGGCGGCGCTGGCCGGCCGCCATGACCTGCGCCTCGCCCTGGAAGCCGGGCCGGAGCTCTTCACCTGGCCGCTGCCCGAGCCGGGGCGCTTCCACCTGGCCGGCCTGAGCCGGGCCCTGGCCGGGGAAGAGGCGGTGCAGGCCGCGGGTGCCCTCCTCCTGGCCGGAGCCACCTGCGACCTGGGATTGGCCCTGTCCCACCCCCAGGAGTTGCCGGTCCGGGTGGACCTGGGCTGGTTTGCGCCCCGGGTGCTCAACGCCCGGCCGATGCCGGACGCAGTGGGCCGGGCGGTGCGGCTGGCCCTGAATTTTCCCGGGGCAGGGGCGGCCTTTTCCAGCCTGGGTCCAGCCTCCCGGCTCCTGGAGGACATTCCCCGACTCTCGGCCTGGCTGCTGGATACCCGGACCAGGCCGCAGGAATGGCAGGCCGGCCGCCGGGAGTGGTCCCTGGCAGACTGGGCTTACGCCACCCGGGCCCTCCCTGCCCAGATCCTCAGGCTCCCGGACCGGGGGCGGCTGGCTCCGGGGTGCCGGGCCGACCTGGCCCTCTACGAGCTGGCCCCGGAGGAGCAGGGCCGGGGCCGGCTCCGGCAGCCGGGTCGCTGCCACACCCTCATCAAGGCCGGCCAGGTGGTCATGCAGGATTATGAGCTGCTGCCTCGGGGCGTTGCCCGACACACGCTGTTTCGGCGCACCGGCGCGGCCGAGACCCCGCTTTTTCGGGAGCTCTGCCAGTCCCGGAGCTTCCGGCCCGAAAATCTCTGGATGGCCGAGTCTCTGGGCGGCCCCTGGGCGGACCTCTGAGCCATGGTCACGGCGGCGGACCTCTTGGAGTTTCTCCCCCGCACCGACTGCGGCCAGTGCGGCATGACCTGCGCCGACTTCGCCGGGCTGCTGCTGGGCCGGGAGCTGGCCCCGGAGGACTGTCCGGTGCTCCATGAGCCGGAATTTGCCGGCTTTATCGAAGCGCTGGCCGAGCTGCTGGCGGCCGCGCCGGCGGCCGGCCGCGGCATGCGCATTGACCCGGAACGCTGCACCGGCTGCGGCATCTGCGTGACCATGTGCGAACACCACCTGGCCCAGGTCCCGGAGGCCCGCCTGGGCCGGGGCCCGCGTCCGGGAGACCGGGTCATCTTCCGGGTGGTGAACGGCAGGGTGGAGGTGGCGGCCCAGGAGTTGTGCGTGCGCCTGCTGCAGGCGGCGGAGAAATGCAGCAAGTGCGCCGAACACTGCCCCACCGAGGCCATTACGTTAACCTGATGGGGGGAAGGGCTGCGGCAGCCGGACGCAGTCCCTCTCCCGGGCTTGGGTAAGGGATGGGGGAGGAGCTTTGGGGCAGGAAGTCAGGTCTTGCAACCCCAAGTCCTCGCCCCCAAACAGCCATGCCGATGGATGAACGGCTGAAGATCCACGAACTGGACCCCTGGTTCGCCGAGGAAGTGGCCCGGGAGCCGGGGTGCCAGCACCTGAGGCGCTGTTTCGCCTGCGGCGTCTGCACGGCGGCCTGCCCGGTGAGCGCCCTGGAGCCCGCCTTCAGCCCCGGCCTCATCATCCGCCAGGTGCTCCTGGGACTGAAGGCCCAACTTCTGGCCTCGCCGCTGCTGTGGCAGTGCGCCCGCTGCGCCCGCTGCTCCTTCCAGTGCCCCCAGGACGTGCGCTTCCTGGATATCATCCAGGCCCTGCGCCGTTTGGCGGTGCGGGAGGGATACGTCAGCGAAGGGCAGGCCCAAGCCCTGGAGGAGGCCGAACGCGCCCTGGCGGACCTGCGCCGCCGGACCCTGGCGACCCTGACCGCCACCCCGGAGCCCGAGCGGTCCCTGGTCAAGCTCCTACGCCAAACCCTGGCCGATTTGGATTATCCTTCCGATGAGTAGCCGTGTCGTCCATCCCGGGTGCCGGGTGGGGGGGAGCGGGGCGCCGTGTCTCTGACCGGCCCCCTCTCCCGGGTGGCCAGCTCCAGGGTGCTGGTGGTGGGCGGCGGCATTGCCGGCCTGCAGGCGGCCCTGGACCTGGCGGTTCTGGGTCTTCCCGTCACCCTGGCGGAACAGGGCCCCTCCCTGGGCGGCCTCATGGCCCAGCTGGACAAGACGTTCCCCACCAACGACTGCGCCATGTGCATCCTGTCGCCCCGGATGCTGGAGGCGGCCCGCCACCCCCTGATCGAAATCCTCACCCTGACCCGCCTCACCCACCTGGCGGGCGAAGCGGGGAATTTTGTGGCTTCCCTGCTGCAGCGGCCCCGGTATGTGGATCCGGCCCGCTGCTCCGGCTGCGGCGAGTGCGCCCGGGTCTGTCCCCGGAGTCTGCCGGACCCGTATAACCTGGGCTTGAGCCGGGCCAAAGCCATCCAGGTGCCTTTCCCCCAGGCCATCCCGCAGGCTGCGGTCCTTGAGCCTGCCGCTTGCCGTCATTTTCAGGGCAAATCCTGTCAGGCCTGCCTGGCGGCGTGTCCCGCCGGGGCCATCGACCTGAGCCAGGAGTCCGCTGTCATGGTCCGGCCGGCGGGTGCGGTCATCCTGGCCACCGGGGTCCGGCCCGCCTCGGCCGCGGCATTCCCCGGCGCCGCCCTGCCCGACGTGGTCACCAGCCTGGAGTTTGAGCGCCTCATGAGCGCCACCGGGCCCCTAGCCGGAAAACTGGTCCGCCCCTCGGACGGCGCCCCCTTGCGCCGCTTGGCCTTTATTCAATGCGTGGGCTCCCGGGACGCGGTGCACGGCGCCCCCTACTGTTCGGCCCATTGCTGCATGGCCAGCCTCAAAGAGGCGGTGATGGCCCAGGAACTGGGGCCGCCGGGCCTGGAGGCCGTGATCTTCGCCATGGACCTGAGGGCCTCGGGCAAGGGGCACGAAGAATATCTGGAACGGGCTCTGGCCAGGGGGGTGCGCCTGGTCCGCTCCCGGGTGGCCGAAGTCAAGGAGGGCCGGGCCGGCGGGGTCGTGGTGCGTTACGCCGACGCCCATGGGCGGGCCGGGGAACTCTCCTTCGACCTGGCGGTCTTGGCGGTGGGCCAGCGCCCCGGGGCCAGCTTCCCGGAGTTGGCCCGGCAGCTGGGTTTGCCCGTCGGAGCTGCCGGCTATGTCCAATATGCCGGGCTGGAGCCCTGGAACAGCCGCCGGACCGGGATCCTGGTGGCCGGAGCCGCCCGGGAACCCGCCAACATCACCGAGGCCATCGTCTCCGCCGGCGCCGCGGCGCAAACCGCCGCCACCCTGCTCACCCTGGGGTCCCGGCTCTGGCCGGTGACCAAAGCCTTCCCGCCGACCGCTCCGGGGACCGCCGGAGAGTTGCGTCTGGGGGTCTTTTTGTGTACTTGACCCGGCTGGCCGCGGCCGTGCGGGAACTGCCCGGGGTGGTCCTGGTCTCCGACCCCTTGTTTGCCTGTTCGGTGGATGCCGCCAGCAACCTCCGGAAGGCCATCCGGGAACACCACCTCAACCGGGTGGTGGTGGCCGCCTGTACGCCCCGGACCCACGAAGCGGTGTTTCGGGAGGTGCTGGCCGACGCCGGCCTCAATCCGGGATTTTTGGCGTTCGCCAACATCCGGGAGCAATGCGCCTGGGTGCACCAGTCGGATCCGGAAGGCGCCCTGGCCGCCGCCAGGAGCATCGTTTCCATGGCAGTGCGCCGGGCTGCGGTGCTGGGCCCCATCGAGCTGCAGTCCTTCCCGGTGATTCCCCGGGCCCTGGTGGTGGGCGGCGGCGTGGCCGGCCTCAAGGCCGCCCTCTCCCTGGCCCACCAGGGCTTTCATACCTACCTGGTGGAGCGGCAGGCGCATCTGGGCGGCTTGGCCCGGCGCCTCTTTTTCACCCTGGAAGGCGACGATCCCCAGAAACTCCTGCAGGAGCTGGAAGCCGCGGCCTTCAGTCACCCCAACATTGAAGTGTTCACCAACAGTGAAGTGGCGGCGGTGGCCGGCCAGGTGGGCCGCTTCGCCACCCGGGTGCGGCGCCGGCGGGGCAGCCCCCGGGAAGTGGTCCTGACCCACGGAGTCCTCCTGCTGGCCACCGGCGGCCGGGAATTCCTCCCGGTAGGCCGCTACCTTTATGGCGAGGACTCCCGGGTGCTCACCCAACTGGAACTGGAGGAGCGGCTGGCCCTGAAGGACCCGGAGCTGGACCGCCTGCGCCAGGTGGTGATGATTCAGTGCGTCGGCTCCCGGGAGCCCGACCGGCCCGCCTGCAGCCGCCTCTGTTGCTCCCAGGCCTTGAAAAATGCTATCCTTCTCAAAAGGCGCCAGCCGTCTGCCGAAGTGACGGTGCTCTACCGAGACCTCAGGGCCTACGGTCGGCGGGAGGTCTTCTACCAGGAGGCCAAGGAGCTGGGGGTCCGGTTTCTGCCTTACGACCCCGGCCAGCCCCCCCGGGTGGCGGCACCCCGGCGGCGGCCGCTGACGGTGACCATCTGGGACGAGCTCCTGGCACGGGAAGTCCCCCTGCCGGCGGACCTCCTGGTGCTGAGCGCCGGCCTGGAGCCCGCGGCGGGCAGCGCCCGGCTGGCCCAGCTCCTGGGCCTGCCCCTGACGCCGGGCGGCTTCTTCCAGGAAGCGCACCCCAAACTCCGGCCGGTGGAGACGGTGGCCGAAGGCGTCTTCGTCTGCGGCTTGGCCCATTCCCCCCGGAGCCTGGGCGAGACCCTGGCCCAGGCCGAGGCCGCGGCTCTCAAGGCCGCCGGACTGCTGGCCCGGACCGAGCTCCTGAGCGGCGAGGTCTATGCCCAGGTGGCCGAGGGCAGGTGCCGCCGCTGCCTGACCTGCCTGGGGGTTTGCCCCTACGCCGCCCTCACCGTGGGCCCCGACGGCCGGCCCCGGGTGGCGGTGCAGGCCTGCCGGGGTTGCGGGGTGTGCGCCGCGGCCTGCCCGGCCCATGCCATCACCCTGAGCCGGATAAGCGAGGCGGAAATCCTGGCCCAGATTGAGGCCGCGGTGGCAGATTGAACCGGTTGCGTCCGCTTCCCTGGCAACCGGCACAGGTCGTCGCCTCCGCCGGTGGCAGGGCGGGGCCGGAGGACTCCCCCAAATTTTCCGGTGGGCCTAAACCCGGCCACCCATTTTCGGAGGCCGGCAGTTTCCCCCGGCGGGTACAAGAAGTGAATTCCCCGGTTGTGACCCGGGCATTCCCGGGTTTTAAGGAGAGGAAGTCATGAAAGAGAGTTATTGCGGTCTGTGCGACGACTGCCAGTTGGGCAACCGGGAATTCCTGGAAACCGTCAGGCGGCTGAAGGAGTTCGTGGACCGCTTCCGGATCAACTGGTGGATGCACTGCTTCCCCGCCACGGAAGGCTTCGATTTTCCCGAATTCCGCCGAGGTTTGGAGTGGTTTCTGGCCCACACCGAGTGCCCCGGCTGCAAGGGCGGGCGGGGGTTGGAGCTTTGCCCCATCCGGTGCTGCGCCATCGAGCGGGGCCTGCCCCAATGCTCCCACTGCCCGGACCTGGACGCCTGCGATAAGTTCGATTATCTGATCACCGAATTTCCGGACGTGAAAACCAACCTGCGCCGCAAGCAGCTGCGGCTCAAGGCCCGGGCATTCCATCTGAAGCTCCAGGGCGATCAGAGCTAGCGCCCCCAGGGATATGGGCCCACCGGCCCCCGCGGGCTAAGAGTGATTGCCGGACGTGCCATGGACCCCCTGCCGCCCCTCACCCTCCGGGAGACTGAGCGTTTCCTGGACCTGACCCTCACCCTCTTCGTAGACGAAGTGCGCCTGCGCCTGGACAAGGCGGCTTGCATCCGCTGCGACGTCTGCTCCCTGGTGTGCCCCAAAGAGGCGGTGCGGTTGCTCCCCGGCGAGGAGGAGCTGGACATCGCCATCGACCCCCGGCGCTGCGTGCTGTGCGAGGTGTGCTCCCATTTCTGCCCCGCCGGGGCCATCTCCTTGACCTATAACCGCCAGCCCAAGACCATCCTGGCGGACCACCAGGCCTTGGCGCCTTTTTATCCCAAGATTGACCTGGACCCCGGCAAGTGCCCGGAACCCTGCCCCCCCGCCCCGGCCGGTGAGGAGCACTGGTGCCGCACCCAGCTCAGGCTGGTGCCAAACCTCCTGCCGGAGTGCCCCAAGCATTGCCAAAAGTGCCTGGCGGCCTGCCCCCGGGCGGCCATCATCCTGGACGAGGCCGCGGGGCACACCAAGCCGGAGCCGGACCACTGCCTGCGCTGCCGCCAGTGCCTCAGCGCCTGTGAGTCGGGGGCCATTACCGTCACCCCGCAGTTTCGGGGCCGGGTGCTCATCGAAGACCGGAAGTGCCCGCCGGACTGCCGGAAGTGCATCAATCTCTGCCCGGTCAAGATCATCGTGCGGGAGGGCCCCCGGGTCTTTCTCAAGGCCGAAACCTGCAGCCTTTGCGGCGTCTGCCAGGCCATCTGCGATCAGGACGCGGTCACCCTGATCCGGGAGGAAGTGGTGGCCCGGCCGGGCGAGTTCTCCCACGCCTGGGACCAGGCCGTGGCCCGGCTCCTGCGGCAGGGCGGTTAGAGGCAATTTTGCGGGTGGGGCCGTGGAGCCTGGCTCCCCCAGCCTACAAAGACGCCTCCTGAACCTGGAACATGACGGAAGACCTGCGCATCGGCTTGTATATCTGCCACTGCGGCCTCAATATCGCCGGGGTGGTGTCCCCCGAGGATTTGGTGAGCCGGGCCCAGGGCTTGGCGGACGTGGCCGTCTGCCGCCATCACCTTTACACCTGCTCCGAGGCGGGGCAGAAGGAAATCGCCGCGGACCTGCGGGCCGAGGGACTCAACCGGGTGGTGGTGGCCGCCTGCTCGCCCAAAATGCATGAGCCCACCTTTCAGCGCCTCCTCAAGGAGCAGGGCCTCAATCCTTATCTACTGGAAATGGTGAACCTCAGGGAGCACTGCACCTGGGTCCATGCCCAGGAGCCCGGGGCGGCGGCGGACAAGGCCCTGGAGCTCATCCGCATGGGGCTGGCCAAGGTCAGGCTGGCCCGCCCCCTGGCGGACCGGCGGGTGCCGGTGACCCGCCAGGCGCTGGTCATCGGCGGCGGCCCGGCGGGCCTCAAGGCGGCCCTGGAGATCGCTGCGGCCGGACACCAGGTCACCCTGGTGGAGCGCCGGCCGGTCCTGGGCGGCCTGGCGGCCCGGCTGCACCGCACCTTCCCCTTCGGCAGGCGGGCCCAGACCCTGATGGGCCCCCTCATGGCCGCGGTGACTGTCAACCCCCGCATCCGGGTGCTCACCAACACCGAGGTCGTGGCGGCGGGCGGCCATTTGGGCAACTACCGGCTGAGGCTGCGCCGAACTCTCCCTGTGGTGAGCGAGGCCTGCGACCGCTGCGGCGCCTGTGTGGCGGCCTGCCCGGTGGCCGTGCCGGATGAAGCCCAGGCGGGCCTGAGCCTCCGGCGGGCCGTGTCTTTGCCCTCCCCGGCCCTCTTCCCGGCCCGGGCCGTGGTGGACCTGGAGTCCTGCAATCGCTGCGGCGCCTGTCTGGCCGTCTGCGAGCGGGGGGCCATCGACCTGGAGCCCCGGGAGGAGGAGGAAGAGCTCACCGTGGGAGCCGTGGTGGTGGCCACCGGGGCCCTGCCGTTTAACCCCGGGGAAGGGCGCTACGCCCCCTGGCTGGCCACACCCGGGGTCATCACCACGCTGGCCCTGGAGCGCCTGTTGGCCGAAGACGGGCCCACCGGCGGCCAGCCGGTGCCTCCCGGCCTGGCCGGCGAGCCCCGGGACATCGCCTTTGTTCTCTGTGTGGGCTCCCGGGAGGAGGAGGGCTTTCGGGCCTGCTCCCGGGTCTGCTGCCCCACGGCCCTGAAGCAGGCGGTGGAGCTGAAGAAACGTCTGCCGGCAGCCCGCATCCGCCTGTATTATCGGGACATCCGCACCCCCAAGAAAGAGTGGGAGGCCCTGTACGAGGCGGCCCGGGAGGCCGGCGTCCTGTTCCTCCGGGGGCCGGTGGAGGAGGTGGTCCCGGCTGCCGAGGGCGGCATCATCATCCGGGCGCACCACGAACTGCTCCAGCAAGCCACCGAGGACCGGGTGGACCTGGTCGTGCTGGCGGTGGGGCTGCGCCAGGGGCCGGGGGCGCCGCTCCGGGAGGTGCTGAAGCTGCCGGTGGGCGAGGACGGCTTCTTCCTGGAGGCCCACCCCAAGCTCAAGCCCCTGGAGACCGTGATGGACGGGATTTTTCTGGCCGGCGCCTGCCAGGGCCCCAAAGACCTGGCCGAGACCTTCACCCAGGCCACCGCCGCGGCCGCCAAGGTGCTGAAGCTTTTTGCCCACGACGCCATCACCCTGCCGGGCCTGGTGGCGGAAATCGACCCGGAGCTCTGCGTGGGCTGCGGGGCCTGCGCCCAGGAGTGCCCCTTTCAGGCCATCCGCCTGGTGGGCAAGGGCAAAAAAGCCAAGGCCCGGGTGGTGACTGCGGCCTGCAAGGGCTGCGGCGTCTGCGCCGGGGCCTGCCCCACCGGCGCGGCCACGGCCCTGGGCTTCACCGACGCCATGCTGATGGCCCAGATCGACGAAGCTCTGGCCCGGGACCCGGAAGCCAAGATCCTGGCCTTCTGCTGTTCCTGGTGCTCCTATGCCGGGGCGGATTTTGCCGGCGTGGCGCGGTTGGCTTATCCTCCCAACGTGCGCATCATCCGCACCATGTGCGCCGGGCGGGTGCATCCCAAACTCATCCTGCACGCCCTGGAAAGGGGGGCGGGACGGGTTTTGGTGTCGGGCTGCCACCCCCCGGGGGACTGCCATTACGTGGCTGGGAATCTGAGGGCCCAGGCCCGGGTGGAAAAGCTCAAAGAGAAGCTCCCGACCCAGGGGATCGACCCGGAGCGGCTGCGCCTGGAGTGGATTTCGGCCACCGAAGGCAAGGCCTTCCAGTTGCTCATCACCGAGATGGCGGCGGAATTGTCCGGGGCAGCCTCCTCAGCCCGGCCCTCTGCCCCTGCCGGGGGGGAGGGGGAGAAGGAACCCGTTCCCCCGTGACCAAACATAGTCTGCCGGAAGCGGGGAAAAACCGGCAGGTCTGTATCAATGATGACTTTGGACTTTGAACTTTGGACTTTGGACTTTGGACTTATGCGCCACCTCCTCCTGTGCCCCTGCCCGGACCTGGCATTCGAGCTCCGGGAGCTGGCGGAACGGCTCACCCGAAGCGGCGCCCCGGTGCGCCTGGCCGGGCCTTTGTGCACCCCGGCGGGCCTGAAGGAACTGGCCGCCGCCCTGGCCGAGCCCCGAAACTGGGTCATCGCGGCCTGCGGCCCGAGGCGCTGCGCCGAATTCCTCAGCCCTCTGGCGCTCCAGCCCCTGCCAGAGGTGGTGGACCTGTTGGCTGCCGCTGACCTGGAGGACGCCCAGGCCCGCCTCGCCCTGGCCCTGGATGCACCGCCGGCGCTGCAGCCGGTGCCCCCGCCGGTCTCCCGGGAGGTCCTGGTGGTGGGCGGCGGCATCGGCGGCGTCCAGGCCGCCCTGGACCTGGCGGACGCCGGCGTTAAGGTCTATCTTTTCGACTCGTCGCTTTCCATCGGCGGCGCCATGGCCCAATTGGACAAGACCTTTCCCACCCTGGACTGCTCCATCTGCATCCTGGGGCCCCGGCTGGTGGAGGCGGCCATTCACCCCGGGATCGAGCTCATCACCTGGGCCGACCTGACGGGCATCAGCGGGGAGCCCGGCAACTTTACGGTGGATCTGGTGGAGAAGCCCCGCTACGTGGACATGGCCGCCTGCGTGGGCTGCGGGGCCTGCTCCGAGGTGTGTCCGGTCATCCTGCCCAGCCGCTGGCAACTGGGACTGAAAGCCCGCAAGTGCATCCGGGTGGTCTTCGCCCAGGCGGTGCCCCTGCGGGCCACCCTGGAAAAGGAGTATTGCATCGATTGCCGACTGTGCCTGGCGGCCTGCGAGCGGGGGGCCATCGACCTGGCGGCCGAGGCCAAGCCCCGCCGCCTCTCCGTGGGGGCCATAGTCCTGGCCACCGGCGCCAAGCCCTTCAATCCTGCCATCAAGGGGGAATATCTCTATGGACACGACCGCCGGGTGCTCACGGGGCTGGAGTTCGAGCGCCTGGTGTGCGCCACCGGGCCCACCGGCGGCGCGCTGGTGGGACCCGACGGCCGGCCGGTGAAGCGCCTGGCCTTCATCCAGTGCGCCGGCTCCCGGGACCGCCGCTTTCTGCCGTATTGCTCCGGGGTCTGCTGCGCCGCCTCCCTGAAGCAGGCCATGGTGGCCCTGGAGCATGACCCCGAGGTGCAGGTCACCATCTTTTTCAACGACATCCGCACCTCCAGCAAGGGCGCCGAGGAGCTCTACCGCCGGGCCCGAAACGCCGGGGTGCACTTCGTCAAGGGGCTGCCCGCCCGCCTGGAGGCCGACCCAGGGGGCGGGGTGGCGGTCATCTCCGCCCCTCTGGCGGGCGGCGGCAGCGCGCCCCTCACGGTGGATTTGGCGGTCCTGGCCGTGGGGCTGGCCCCGCCCCCGGGCGACGGGGTCCTGGATGGAGAGCTTGTGGTTCGGGATCGGTTCGGCTTCTATCAGGGCCCGGACCCGGTGTTCTCGGCCGTGGACGCCGGCACCCCCGGGGTTTTCCTGGCCGGCACCTGCCAGGGGCCCAAGGACATTTCCGAAACCGTCTGCCAGGGAAGCGCCGCCGCGGCCCGGGTGCTGAACTTCCTGGCCCGGACCGGCCGGCGGGATTGAGGGCCCGGGGCCGGGGCCTTCCTTGACAGGAGGGGCTGCTTCTTCTATATTCATCAAGTAGTGAATAGGACAAAAACCTATTTCAAAACTCTTTTTCCTGTCACCCTGAGCGCCGCGAAGGGTCTCAAGTAACTGAAAATACAAGATTCTTCGCTTCGCTCAGCATGACAATTTGATAACATCAAAGGTTTTGAACCGGGTACTGGGCTTGCTGCCCCGGGGGCGCTTCCCTGAAACCGCCGGGCCGCAGCAGGCCGGGCGTTGGGCACCCCGGAGGTCCCTATGGCCAAAGAGAAATTACGCGAAGAACCTACTGCCGCGCCGCTGCCCGAGCGGCTGCCCCTGGTTCTGGAGATCCTGCCGGGCCAGGCCGCGGAGGGACTGGTGGCCATCTTCGAGGCGGGCGACTATGAGCACGCCGAACTGCGGGACCTCTGCCACCAGGTCCTGAACCGCAAGGACCTGAGCATTGAAGAGCAACTGATCCTGGAGGACATCAACCGCCAGCTTCAGGGCGGCAAACTCCTCCTGCGGGGCCGGGACCTGCCCAAATCGCCCCACGCCGCCGCCACTCTGGAGGAAACCGAGGCCGGCGAGCGCTATCTTTACGTGGCCGTGCGGGCCATCAAACCCCAGGAAGGGGGCTAGCCATCGCCGGGGACGCCGCCAAGTTTCGCTTTCCTTGGGATGCGGGCCCCAACCTGGTGACGGCCGACGGCTACCTCTGTCTCCCGCTGCTCCTGGATCCCGCGGTAGCCCAGGACCTGGCCCGCCTCACCCCCGGGGACCGGAAGCTTCCAGGCGCCCCCCCGCCGCTGCTCAGTGCCGGGGGCCGTCTCTTCACCCCCGCCCTGCGTCTGGCTTCGCTGGCGGAGTCCTGCGAAATTCTATGGCCTGAACGCTACCAGGAAGCCCGGCAGGGCCTTTTCCGGGAACTGGACCTGCCCCCGGAAGCCGGACCGGTCCTGGACGACAAGCTGGCCGCCATCGTTTTCGGGGTGCTGCCCCACTTTGTCCGCCTGACCTCCCCCCCGGCCCGGGGCCGCCCCCGGGAAGCAGAACTCCTGCACCTGCTGGCCCGGCGGTTGACCGTCCCCTCTCACTATTATCAAGAGGCCGAAGCCCTGGCCTCGCCGGCGGCCTTGGCCCGGCGGCTGGAGGCCCTGGAGGGGGCCGCCGGGCCTCCGCCAGAGCCGCCCGCAGGGTTGGTGGATGCCCAAGACCTGGAAGACTGGCTCACCCAGGCCCTCCGGGCCAGGATCGCCGGTCGGGAGCGTGAGGCCCTCACCCGGCGCCTGCAAGACACCCGGGAGGCCGGCGAGGGCTGGCTGGCGCGCACCGCCCTGCTCCTCTACCTGGCCGACAAGGGCTCCCTGGAGATTGACGGCTTCGGCTTTGCCCGCCTGCCCCGCACTCCCGGGGATTACCGGGTGTATCGGCGCACCGGGGAATATGCCCTGAAGGACTACTACGGCCGGCTCTACCTCTTCCCGGACTGCCGGGTGGCGGTCTCCACCCACCTGCGTCTCCGGCCGGTGGTGCTGGAGACCTACAAACATCCCTTCCTGCGGCGGCACGGCCCCGGCCAGGAGATTTGCCTGCCCCAGGGGTACCAGCCGCCTTTCGGGGCCAGCGCCGGAAATATCATCGCCGCCCTGGAGGCGGGTCTGAACGCCCTCTTTTACGGCTACAACCCCAGGCGGCGCAACGGCTACCACAGTCTGGACCGCATCCGCCCGGAGCCGGACCTCAGCTTTGACGACTACCGCATCCCGCCGGACGATCCCCGCCTCGTTTCCGGCCAAGTGGAGGTGAAAAATCAGTACGCCTGACCTGAAAACCCGCCTGCGGCACGCCCGGGCCGCCCGGAAGCCGGCCCCCCTGGCGCCCACTCCCTTCGCGGTAGTGGGGGGCCTGGTACGGGACGGCCGCCTGGGCGAGGAAATCTGGCGGCACTGCGAGGCCCTGGCGAAGCTTGACCCGGCGGCACTGTTGCCCGGGGAGGAGCCCCGCCCCAAGTCCCACTGGCAGCCGCCCCTGTTTCCGCTCCTGAGCCCGGCGGACTACCACCTGGCCCAGGCCCTGGTGGAGAAATTCGACAACCCCTATCTGATATACGCCCGGGACGCCGACGAGCTCTGCCTGTCTGTCTCCCTGTACCGGCGGCGCCCTGACCTCGCCGCTCCGGTCCTGAGCCGGGTGCATTTCGCCGCCCTCCTGGCCCTGGAGTTGCTCAGGGCCGAGGTTCGGGAACTGGAACCCCGGAAGGCATGGGAAGAGCTGGAAACCGGGCAGGCAGTGCGCCTGGCTGCGGCCTGGCGCCGGCTGGCCCGGTTGGAGGCCCGCCTGGCGGCCCTGGGGGTGCTCTGGGGACCGGACCATGATTGACGGCATCACCGACGCCCGGCGCCGACGCCTGGAAGCCAAGCTGGCGGATTTTCGGGAGCGGCGCACCGAGGCCGCACTGGCCCACATCCTGGAATTCAACCAGACCCCGGCCGCGCTCAAGGCCCAGGTGGACAGGTTTGTCATCGGCCAGGAACACGGCAAAAAGGTCATCGCCACGGCCATCGCCTTTCATTACCGGCGGCTGGCCGCGGCCCTGAGAAAAGCCCGGGCCGCGGGGCTCACCGACCTGGAAAGCGCCCTGGCCCAGACCCGCACCCCCAAGGCCAATATCCTGATCATCGGCCCCACCGGGGTGGGCAAGACCTACACCGGCGAGACCGTCTCCCAGTTGGTGGGCGTGCCCTTCGTGGTGGAGGACCTCACCAAGTTCAGCGAAACCGGCTACGTGGGGCAAAACACCCAGGACATCCTGGTGGACCTGCTCATCGCCGCAGGCGGCGACCCCCTGGTGGCCCAGATGGGCATCGTCTATCTGGACGAACTGGACAAGATCGCGGCCGAAGCCGTCACCACCCGGGACGTCTCCGGCAAAGGCGTGCAAAAAGGGCTGCTCCGCCTGGTGGAAGGGGTGAGCAACACCATCGAGCTGGGCAAGGAGCGCCTCAGCCTCTCCACCCGGCACGTGCTCTTCATCGCCGGCGGGGTCTTCGAGACCCTGGGGAGCATCGTCAAGAAACGCCTGGCCAAGCAGAAAATCACCGGAGAGTGGCGGCAGCAGGTGTTGGCCGACGACCTGGTGGAGTTCGGCATGGAGCGGCAGCTCATGGCCCGCTTCCCGGTGAAGGTGGTGTTCCACGGCCTGAACACCCAGGACCTGAAGGACATCCTCACCCAGAGCGCCGACAGCCCGCTGCTGGCCTACGTCAACGACCTGAAGGCCTGGGACATCGAGCTTTCCTTCACGGACGGGGCCCTCACCCTGGTGGCCGAGCGGGCCCGGCAGGAGGGGGCCGGCGCCCGGGGCTTGGTGAGCATCCTGCACCGGGTCCTCTTCGAAGATATGTTCCGCCTGCCCGGAAGCTTCACCGGCAAGCTGGAGGTGGACGAGACCTATGTCCGGGAGCGGCTGGCATGAGGCTCCGATCGCTTGCCGACCTCAAGAGGCCGCCGGCCCTGGAAATCCAACTGGCCACCCTGCCCCAGGAGCTCAAGATCACCCGCTTCGCCCTGGACAAGGCCTTTGCCGTCAACGAGGCGGTGCGGCGCCTGTTCCAGGGGAGCTTCGAGTGGTACGGCTTCACCCTGGCCCGCCGCCCGGAGCCGGAAGTGGTGGTGGATATCGGCCTGCCGCACAATGACGAGAATTTCGAAGAATTCACCCGGGTGGGGGCGGAGCGCATCGCCGCGTTCGCGGAAACGCTGCCCGCCGGGTTGGTGGTGAACGGCTGGGTGCACTCCCACGGCGACCTGGATTTTCAGGAATTTTCCGGCACCGACGCGGCCAACCAGGCCACCGTGCTGGACTACGTCACCACCCTGGTGAAGCGGCCCCTGGCCAAGCGGGAGGTGGTGGTGCAGGACCTGGCCCTCCTGACGAAGGACGCCTACCCTGCCGGCGACCTGGCGCAGGGCAGCGTCACCCTGATCACCGACGTGCCGGTGGCCGAGGCCCGGCTTTTGGAGACCGTCCTGGGCGGCTTCTGCTATGCCCTGGTGGTGGGAGACGGCGGCTGGCACCGCCAGGAAATTCATTACAAGACCCGGGGACTGCTCACCGGCGTCACCGAGGTGAGCCGGCGGCAGGCCGAGCTTACGGTGGTGGCGGTCCCGGACACCCCCACGCTGGATCAGGCCGCGCTTCAGGAAGAGGTGCGGCAAAAAATCAACCCCCTGCGTTACAAACCGGAAAAGCTGGAACGGGTGTGAGGCCTGCGGGGGTGAAGTTTTCCCGAAGATGGCGGCGGGAAGGGCCAGGGAAGCCCCATTCTCTCGCCTTCCCAACCAGGCGGGGAAAAGACCGCTCCTCCTTGGCTCTTTCCCCCGCCGCGCCTGTGCCATGAACCGCCTCAGGCTCTCCGAACGGCTGGACCGGCAGCTGCGCATCCCCGGCTGGCGCCAGGAGCCCCTGGCCCAGACCCGGGTGGGGGTGGTGGGCGACGCCGACCGGCTGGCCTCCGTCTTTGTCCTGGGAGCCGCGGCCCTGGGAGTGAATCGGCTGACGGTGCTGGCCCCCGGGCTGGACCCCGTGCTCCTGGAGGCTGCCCGCCGCCTCAATCCCGACCTTGCCCTCGCCTTCCTGGAGGGTTATTACACCCACCCCGCCATGGGCCGGGTCTTTGAGGGCTGCCGGGTTCTGGTGGACCTGAGCCGCTACGGCCTGGCCACCAAACTGGCCCTGGAGCAGGGCCGCCAAACCGGGGTGCCGGTGGTCCGGGGCTTCCTGGCGGGTGCGGCAGCCGCTCTGGAAGCCAGGTTGTTCACCTATCTGCCGGGCCGGGAATGGCAGGAACTGGCCGCCCTGCTCAGCCCCGGGAGTTTCCCGGGCCCCTGCCCGGAGGACGGCGTCCTGCTCCTGGTGGCCGCGGGCCTGGCCCTGGAGGAGGTGAAAAATCTGCTCATGGGCCGGCCCCCCTCGCCCGGTCTGTCGGCTGTCTCCCAGGCGCCGCCAGGAAGCCCTGCCGGGGACCTTCCCCTCCTGGTGGTGGGCGCCGGGGCGTTGGGGAATTTTGTGGGCCTGGGTTTGGTGTGGTCCGGCTGCAAGCGCCTCACGTTCATGGATCCGGACCGCATCGAGACCACCAATCTCAACCGTCAGGTCCTGTTTTACGACGCGGTGGGACTGGCCAAGGCCCAGAGCCTGGCGGAGCGGCTCAACCGCCTGTGGGAGGCGCAGGCCCAGGCCCGGGTGGAATATTACCGGGCCGACACCGACCTCACGCCTTTCGCCGCGGTGTTCGATTGCGTGGACAATTTCGAGACCCGCCTCGTGCTCAGTGAAGCCTGCCGCCGCCAGGGGAAAATTCTGGTGAGCGGGGGAGCGGGGGTGGAGGCCGGCCAGGTGGTGGTGTACGACCCCCGGGAGGGCGGCCCCACGCCGGCGGAACTGCTGGGTCTGGCCGAAATTGTGGGCGCCAGGGTCCAGGAAGAGGCCCGGCGGGCCCGGGAGTCCTGCGTCTATCAGCCCGACCCCGCGGTGATCATGACCAATATGGTTATCGGCGGCCTCATGGTGCGGGCCGGGCGCCAAGCCCTGGCAGGGGAGCCGGCGCCCCCCGTCTTCTATAACCGGGGCCGCCTTTCAGAGTAGAGGGGCTTGCTCCTGGCCCACCGATCCCACCGGCTGCGCTCCCCCACCCTGCCACCGGATGGCAGGCCGTTTTCACCGGTGGCCCGCTGAGGTCGGCGGGCCGTTTCCGGGAAGGGCCAAATCGCCGCACCCCTTTCGCCCCGGTGCGCTTGCCCTCCTGCCGGCCAAGAATCGTCCGGGGCTTCGCCCTCAGAGAACCTCAAACCGGGAAAGTTCTCCGGTTGAAACAATCAATGGCGCGAACGAACTAAAAATGCTGGCGCAGGCTTTTCAATTTGTAAATCAAACCGATGGTCAGCAACACCACGGCCGCCCCTTCGCAGGCCAATAATAGCCAATAAAAACCGTAGGTTATCATTTAGATCGCCTTTTTTCGGACCAGCCCGGCCCCAGGGAAAGTTTGCCTCAAGGGTCAGGGAGGGGGTTTATGAAGGCTTTCTGCCCCTGCCTGGAGAGAGGAAATGCAAGGCGGATGCCACCTGCACCGGTGCGTCAGCGCGACGATCTCCTGGAGGCGGACCTGAAGGAGGCGACCACCCGGCTTGGGCCAGAAAGTATAGACTTTCAGGGAGCAATGACGCCCTCTGGTGGAACAAGTCTAGACTCAGGAGGTCGCCGCCGGGGTGGCTCAGGGCAGCCGGCGCCGGCTGGCTTGGGCTGGAGAAAGGTTTAAAAAAGTTGACTGGCGTTCCAGGAAATGAACACCGGCAGCCTCCCGGGTTGCCCAATTTCAGCCGGTCTCAGCCCGCCTGGGCAAGGGAAGGGGACTTTTCAGCCGGCCTACCAGGAGCGCTGCCAGGCGCCGGGCATACCCCGGGAACCTCCCTCCGGCCGCGGCGTCTCCCCCGCCCACGGCCGGTCGGTGGCCCGAAAGTAGTCCCGCCGGCCCCTGCCCACCAAGCGGTTTTCCTGAAAGATCAGCGGCGTGAAGCCGCCCCGCACGGTGTTGCTCCCCTCGTAGTCCATGTTGTGGGTGCGGTAAAAAAGAAACAGGAAGCGCCCGCCCCGGAAATCCCCCTCCTCCTGCACCTGGGGAGGGCCCATGATGCCCTCCACTTCGCTTCTGCTCATCCCCGGCCGGACTTCCTGCAGGCGGAAGAAGGTTTGAAAGATGCGCTCCTGGGGCCATTGGGTCAAGACCGTCTCCCCGCACCCCCCCAGAAGGCACGCCAGCGCCATTATCAGCCAGATGCCGCCCATGAAGTCCTTTCTGCCCGCCGGCTGCCGATCCTGCAAGGAGGCGGTTTCCCTCTGAACCGCGGGTTCCCCCCCTGCCCCTGACAACCTTGGGCTAACGCCTTTCAGGGAATATAAAACGCCGGGCGGCGGGCGTCAACCAGAAGCAGGCCCCCACCCAGTGCTCAAGGGTCTCCTGCTTCGTCCCGGCAGGCGGGCGGGACGGCAACCTGGGGGCCGCGGCCAAAAGCCGGGCGGCCGCCGGCCCTCCCCTTTACAGGGAAGCCGTCTCCAGGAGTTGCGGTTCCGGGGGGGACTCGAGGGCCTCCGCCCGATCCAGGGCCCGCTCCCGGTAGAAGTTCTTCAGGCGCCGCCTGATGGCCGTGCCTTCCCGGCCCATCTTGGCCAGGATATGTTCGGTCAACGGGCTCAGGTCATCGTGGGCCAGGACCACCGTCCGCTTGTTGCGCTTCATGGGCGTCTCCTCGGGAACCGTTTCCCCAGGAGCATTCAATTTCGGTGCCAACCGCCCCCTCAGCCCGAAAGCGGCCCTGGACGCCGGGCCGGCGGCGCGGCTCAGGCGCTCAAACCGGCAAGGCGGCAAAAATTTCCCCAGAAGCGGCGAAACCATTGACCCACAGCTTGGTCTTGGGCCCGGGCCGCCGCCTGAACCGCCTCGGCATCGCCCCCGGAGCCGCTCAGGGCCCAGTCGCCGTCTGCCGCCAGCCAGCGGGAGACGTCCTCCGGCGCCGCATGGTTGTCGAATTGCAAGCCCACCACCCTGGGGTTGTGGGCCAGCCCCAGGGCCTCCACCTTTGCGGCTTCGGAGGTGGCCAGAATCGTGACCCCGTGGGGCACCGGCAGGTGCACGCCCTGGCCGTGCCATTTGAACAGGGGAAAATCGCGGGGAAGCCCCTGAAAGGCCGGATGGGCCACCCCCCGGGGGGTCAGCCGCCCGGAAATATAGCCCACGGACTTCTTCGCCAGGGGGCCCACCCGGCAGCCCAGAACGTGGGCCAGCAGCTGGTGACCCAGGCAGAATCCCAGATATGGCGTGCCCGCGGCCAGGGCCTCCCGGATCAAGGCCTTCAAGGGAGTCAGGTAGGGAAAGCGCTGGTCTTCGTCCACGTTGGGCGAGCCCCCCAGGACGATGAGGGCGCGGCAGGCGTCCAGGGTCGGCAACGGCTCACGCCAGGCCTGCACCACCCGGTATTCCAGACCGAGCTCCGTCAGGCCCGCCTTCAGGTGCCCCCCGGGGCCCTCCCAGTCCATGTGCTGGATGATGGCGATGGTCTTGTGCCTCATGACGGCCTCCGCTGACCGGCTGCCGGCCGAGGCCGGCCCTTTGCGGCCGGCTGGAATTGTGCTACAGTTCCCACTCCAGGGAGGAGGAGCGCCCGTGATTCTCACCGAAACAGGGGCAGGGCTGAAGTATTACCGCTTTCCCGGGCTGGCCGCCCTCCCGGGCCTGGTGCACGGCGTCTTCACCCGGCAGGGGGGCGTGAGCCGGGGGGCCTTTGCCACCCTGAACGTCAGCTTCAGCGCGGGAGACGAGGTGGAGGCGGTTAAGGAAAACCGGCGGCGGCTGGCCCAGGCCCTGGGGCTGGCGGCGGTGGCCGGCGCCGGTCAGGTGCACGGGGCTGCGGTGGCCTTCATCCGGGAAGGGTCTCTCCTCCCCCCCGGCCCGGAAGACCGGGAGGCCGATATCCTGATAACCGACCGTCCCGGCGTCGGCCTGCTCATCAAGCAGGCAGACTGCCAGGCCGTGCTGCTTTACGATCCGCGGCGCCGGGTGGCGGCCAACGTGCACTGCGGCTGGCGGGGACAGGTGCAAAACGTCCTGGGCCGGGCGGTGCACACCCTGCAGGAGGTGTGCGGCTGCCTGCCCGCGGACCTTTACGCCGCCATCGGCCCGGGGCTGGGGCCCTGCTGCGCCCAGTTCGTCAACTACCGTCGGGAGTTCCCCCGGGAGTTCTGGGGCTACCAGGTGCGGCCGGACTTTTTCGACCTGTGGCGCCTCAGCCGGGACCAGCTCCTGGCCGCGGGGCTCCGGGCAAACCGCATCGAGTGCGCCAACCTTTGCACCCGCTGCCGACCCGAGGACTTCTTCTCTTACCGCCGGGACCGCCTCACCGGCCGCCAGGGAACGGTCATCGCCCTGGCCGGCTGAGGAGAACCCGGGGCGGGCCCTTGGGGACCTGGGAAAAGGGGGCAGAGTCCGCGCCGCCCCTCCCCCCTTTTGTCGGCATCTCAGCACCCCGCTTATTCCTGGGGCGGGGCCTCTTTTTTGGTGATCTTGTCTTTCAGGTCGCAGTACAGCTTCTTGGCCTTGTCAATCAGATTGTTCACCTGATCCGGGTATTTCACCCCCACCACCGCTCCGGCGGCAAAACACAACAGCCCGAAAATCAACATGCCCATGCCGTCATCCTTTCTGAAGGTTTAGAGTTTCTCGATTATGAGGCACTGCCGTGCTCAGGTCGGGGCCGCCAGCCGGGCCAAGGCCTCCCGGGCCAGCTCCCCCACCGTGGTCTGCCGGAAGTCCCCGGCCTCATAGAGCCGGAAGGCCGCGGGGTCGTCGGTCAGGGCCATGAGGGCCTCCCGGGCCGCCGTCAGCCGCATCCGGCCGGCACACCAAGCCGCCAAAGCCCGGACTCCGGGGTCCGGGTCAGTCAGGCAGGGGAGCACAAAGGGCCCCACGTCGCTCAGCACCTCCGGGTGGGCTTCGGCCAGACGCCCCATCCCCCACAGCATGGCAGCCCGGGAAAACGCCTCCTCCAGGAAGCCGCAGAACATGGGAATGATGTCCCGCACCACCGCCAGGTTGTGGCGGCCGATTTCCCCCAAGGCCGCGGCGGCGCCCCAACCGATGCTGGCGGAGTCCTCATTCAGCAGCCAGAGCAGGCGGCCCACCACCTTCTGCACCTGGCCGGGATAGGCTGCCGCCACATGGCCCAGACCCTCCAGGGCCCGCCAATGGAGGAGCTCCCCGGGGTCATAGAAATATTGCAGCAGGAGGCGCACCACCATGCGCTCCCGCCCGGCCAGCGCCACCAGCCCGGCAAAATCGGCCTGCCGCAGCAAGTCATTGAGGCGCTCCCGGAGGGCGCCCTGATCAGTTATCGGTCTCATCTCCCTGCTAAAAGGGAATGTCGTCTTCCGGGGGCGGGCTCTCGGGGGCCCGCCACTCGGGCTCGGCCTCCCGCTCGGCACCCCGGCCGCCGCCGCCCAGCATCCGCATGCCGTCGGCCACAATCTCGTAGGAATACCGCTTGACGCCCTCCTGCTCCCAGGTGTCCGAGCGGATCCTGCCCTCAATATAGACCAGCTTGCCCTTGGCCAGGTACTGCCCGCAGATCTCCGCCAACTTGCCCCAGGCGGTGATGCGGTGCCACTCGGTGCGCTCCTGTTTCTGGCCGTTGCGGTCGGTGAAGGTCTCTGAGGTGGCGATGCGGAACTTGGCCACCGCCGTGCCCGCCGCGGTGTAACGCAGTTCCGGGTCGGCCCCCAGGTTGCCCACCAGGATCACTCGGTTGACGCCCCCAGCCATGCTCCCTCCTTTGGGGCCTGAAAGCTCCCAATTCCCATATCACAGAACCTGAAACCGGGCAAGTGCAAATCCTCACAAAGCTCTGCACCCTCGGGTCCCCTCCCGCTTACTCCGTCCGTTCCCAGTCCAGCAGCCGAAACTCCGGTACCAGCTTTCCCTGAAAATAGGAGACACGGGGGGTGAAGGCCACCTCCAGGGGGCCTTCCCGGAGGCGGCTGCCGGCGCCGTCGAAGAAGATGGCCTCCTGGACGCAATCCTCCTGGCCCAATTGGACCTTGAGATGGCGCTCAGCCACCACCCGGGTGCCCAGGCACCTGACCCCCCGGGCCACGAAGACCGGCTCCGGGTTGCCGGGCCCGAAGGGCCTGAGGAGCTCCAAATGGGCAAAAAATTCCTGGTTCAAGTCCCCCAGGGCCACCTCTGCATCCACCTGCAAGGCGGGTCGGGGCGGGTCGGACCCCAGTTGGCGGTGAAAGGCCGCCTCCAGCGCCGCCTGCAACGCCGGCAGGTTCTGCTCCGGGAGGACGAAACCCGCGGCTGCCGCATGGCCCCCGTATTTGAGGAACAGGGTCCGGCAGGCGCTCAGACCTTCAAACAGGTGGAAGCCCTCGATGGAGCGGGCCGAACCCCGCCCCTGGCCTCCTTCCAGGCTCACCAGGGCCACGGGTCTGAAAAACTCCTCCGCCAGCCGGGCGGCGACGATGCCCAGGACCCCCTGGTGCCAGCCCTCCCCGGCCACCACCATCACCGGGCGCCGGTCCAGACCCTGGGACCTGATGACCCGCAGCGCCTGGCGGAGGACTTCTTCTTCCAGGGATTGGCGTTGGCGGTTCAGCAGGTTGAGCTGCTGGGCCTGGGAGCGGGCCTCCGGGACATCTCCGGCCAACAGCAGGGCCAGGGCGCCCCGGGCCTGGCCCAGGCGGCCGGCGGCGTTGAGCCGGGGGGCCAGGCGAAACCCCAGGTCCCGAAAGGAGACGTGCCGGCCGTTTAAGCCCGCCACCTCTTTCAGGGCCACCAGCCCCGGCCGCCGGGTCTCCTCCATCACCCGCAGGCCCTGGCGCACCAGGATGCGGTTTTCCCCCACCACCGGCACCACATCGGCGGCGGTGCCCAGGGCCACCAGGTCCAGGTAATTCCGGAGGTTGGGCTCCCGGCGTCTCTCGAACCAGCCCTGGCGGCGCAGCTCCGCCCGGACCCCCAGGGCCAGAAGGAGGGCCACCCCCACCCCGGCCAGGGGTTCGAAGGGATGGCCGGCCCCGGCCCGTTTGGGGTTCACCACCGCCAGGGCCGGGGGCAGCTCCTCCGGCACCTGATGGTGGTCGGTGATAATCACTTCCAGACCCCGGGTCTGGGCCCAGGCCACCTCTTCTTTGTCGCTGACGCCGCAGTCCACCGTCACCAGCAGGCGGGCGCGTTCTCTGAGGGCCGCCAGGGCCCGCAGGTTCAGGCCGTAGCCCTCGGTGAGGCGGTCCGGCACATAGGCGTGGCAGGGCACCCCCAGTTCCTGCAGGTATTGATAGAGCAGGGCGGCGGCGGTGAGGCCGTCGGCGTCGTAGTCGCCATAGACCACCACCGGCTCCCGGGCCCTGACCGCCCGGGCCAGCCGGGCCGCGGCCTGCGCCAGGTCCGGCAGGTCGAAAGGTGAGCTCAGCCGGGTGAGGGAAGGTTCCAGAAAGCCCAGGAGGTCATCGCCGGCCTGAACCCCCCGGTTCACCAGCAGCCGGGCCACCAGCCGGGGCAACTGATGCCGGGCGCTGAGCTCTGCGGTCTGCTCCGGCCGCTCCGGCAGCAGACGCCACACCTTTCGCCGCATGGGGGCTCCTTTGGGATGAGGTTGGGGGGGCCGGGGGCCGGTGCTCCCCTGCCCCTCCCCTAACCCCCTCCCCCTTTCAGAGTGGGGGGGAGTGCTACTCCACCGTCTCCCCGGGTCTCAGCGGGAGGAGGTGGATGTCGGGCAGGTCTTTCAGGTGCTGGGCCAATTCCTCCGGGGTGCCGGTGAGCACCGGGAAGGTGCCGTAGTGCATGGGGATGACCCAGCGGGGCTGAAGCAGCCGGCAGGCGTAGGCCGCCTCGGCCGGGTTCATCACGTAGTGGCTGCCGATGGGCAGCATGGCCAGCTCCGGGCGGTAAAGGTCCCGGATGAGCTCCATGTCCCGGAAGACCGCGGTGTCGCCGGCGTGGTACACGGTGAAGCCGTTGGGATAGCGGATGACGAAGCCCACCGGATCGCCCGCGGCCACCATCTGGCCCTCCACCTCCGCCGTGGAGGAGTGCACCGCCTGGGTCATGGTGATGGTGAGGCCCTTATCGGTGAAGGAGCCGCCTTTGTTCATGCCCACCACTTCGGCCACGCCCCAGCCCGCCAGGATCTGGGAGAGTTCGTGGATGGCCACGCAGCGGGCCCCGGTGGCCGCGGCCAGCGCCACGGTGTCGCCCACGTGGTCGCCGTGGCCGTGGGTCACCAAAATCAGGTCCACCTGCCCCACCCGGTCCACCGGCGTATTCAGGAGGGGATTGCTGAGCCAGGGGTCGATGAGCAGGCTCACCCCCTGGCCCGCCAACTTGAAGGCCGCATGGCCGTAATAGGTGATGGCCACCCCGCGACCGATCTTCGCCGCCATGGTCTCCTCCTTCGATGTGAGGGTTATATGATGGCTGGGGGAGGGCGGGGGAGCCTCCGGTCCCCCGGCCCCCCTTAAAATTACTGCCCCACGATGCGCTCCAGGGCCTCCAGGTTCTGGCGCATGCCCACCGCGATGAGGGTGTCGCCCGCCAGCAACACGGTATCCGGGGTGGGATTGAAGAGCATCTCGCCGTCGGCCCGTTTGATGGCCACCAGGATAAGATTCAGCTCCCTCCTGATGCCGGTGTCCTTCAGGGGCACGCCGATGAGGGGCGAGTGCGATCCCACCGCGATCTCCTCCATACTCCACTCCACCCCCTGGTGCATGGCCAGTTCCATAAAGGTCACCACCGTGGGCCGCATGATGGACTGGGCCATCTTGGTGCCCCCCATTTCATACGGGGATTCCACCCGGTCGGCCCCGGCCCGGAGCAGTTTCTGGCGGGCCCCCGGCTCTTCCCCCCGGGCGACGATGAACAGGCGGGGGTTGAGGCTGCGGGCGGTGAGCACAATATAGACGTTGCCCGCGTCCGAGCGCACCACCGCCACCAGGCCCTTGGCCCGCTCGATGCCCGCCTCCAGGAGCACCTCCTCCCGGGTGGCGTCTCCGGCGACATAATGATAGCCCGCCGCCTCCAGCCGGGCCAGGGCCTCCGGGTTGTTTTCCACCACCACCAGGGGGATGTTCGCCTGGGAGAGCTGGCGGACGATGATCTCGCCGATGCGGCCGAAGCCGCAAATGACATAATGGTCTTTCAGCCGTTTCAGGTGCTTTTGCAATTTCCGCTTCCCCAGGACCTCCCGGATTTCCCCTTCCACCACCACCCGGGCCACGGTGCCGAAGACGTAGAGCATGAAGCCGACGCCCGTCAGGATGAGCACCATGGTGTAGGCCCGGCCTACTTTGGTGAGCGGCCGGACTTCGCCATAGCCCACGGTGGTCAGGGAGATCACCGTCATGTAGAGGGCGTCAAAGAAGCTCCAGCCTTCCAGCCAGACATAGCCCAGGCTGCCGAAGAGGAGCGTGGCGCCCAGCAGGGCGCTCAGCAGCGCCAGTTGTCGCAGCGCCATTAGGCCCGCCGCACGGAGCTGACCGCCATGGACCGCCTGCCTACCCCTGCACCAGCGCCTCGGCCGTGTAGGCGTCGATGATGAGCACGTTGAAGTAGCGCCCCTTGAGGCAGGCCCGGATGGCCTCGATCTTTTCCAGGCCGCCGGCTACCGCGATGATGGTGCGGTCGGCCCGTTTCGCCCGCTCCCGCAGGTCCTGGGCGCCCACCCCGATAACCCGGCGCACCAGGGCCCTGAGTTCGGGATCCGGGGAATCGGTGAGGGGCTCGCCCTGGGCATTGATGGGAATGTGGTTGATCTCTCCCACCACCCCTTTGGCCGCCAGGTCCTGGGCGGTAAGGCCCAGTTCCTGTTGGGCCAGGGCTCGAAAGCCCGGCAGCGGCCCGGTGAGGTAGCCGATGCCCAGCACCATGAAATCCACCTCCCAGATCTCCCGATAGTTCTTCAGGAGTTCCGGGTTGGCGGCCATCTGCCGTTCATATTCCTCCTGGGAGAGCCCGGGGATGCAGGGCAGGTTGACGGCGGTGGCGTCCGGATACTTGGTGCTCATCATGCCCACCAGGGCGTTGGCCGTGAGGCCTGGCATGGTGAGGATGGGAGTCATGGTCAAGGGGTAGAGGTGCAGGCCGCTGAGGCGCTCCGGTTCCAGATAGGTGATGAGGTAATAGAGGGTCTTGCCGCCGGAGAGGCCGATCTTGGCGCCCGCCGGCACCACCTCCTCCAGGTAATGCGCCCCCTCCCGGGCGATGGTCTTCTGGATGGCGTCAAAATCCCGCACCCCGGGGTCCACCACCCGCACTTCCCGCAGGTGAGGGTAGAGTTGCTGGAGCTGATCTTCCAGGTCGCTGCGCCGGGGGATGGCCGACTTCTCGAAGATGAAGGCCATCACCTGGGGCAGGGTGGTGTATTCCATTTCGTGCAGCCCCAGGCGGTGCGGCTCGAAGGGACCGTGGCGCCGCATGTAGGTGGCGATGCGGTTGGCCTCCTTCCGGACCTCGTCGTAAGCCACGTCGCTGAACAGGTCCACCGGGCCGATGAGCCGGCCGTTGCTGATCTGATAGCCGGCGGCGATGACCCGGGGCGGGCCGTCGAAGCGGATGGGCCGGGCGTCGGCGAACCCCACCGGCATCAGCGGGCCGTGGTGGGAGCCCCGCATCCACCCCTCCACCAGGTGCGGGAAGGCGAAGGGCTCCAGGGCCTCGCCCACCGCGGGAAACCCGGACTGGCAGCGGACAATCATCACCGGGTCGTCCTTGCCGACGTAGCGGCCGGCAATGAGGCCCAGCTTCTGGGAGGAGGCCACCGCGGCCACCTCATTGTCCCGCTTGCGATAGACGTTTTCGATGACGTAGCGTCCGCTGGCCCCCACCAGCACCAGCAGGTCGTACATGTCCTCGGGGCAGGAAAGGATCCACTCCTTGTTTTCAAAGACGTCCAACACCCGGAAGCGGAAGCCCCGGTGCATGGCCGGGTCGATGACCAGACCGGCGGTGTTGAACGGGTCGGCAAACATGCGGAACAGGGGCAGGTTCCAGGCCCCGGGGGAGGTCTTGTCCGCCATGAAGATGACCACGGGCTCGCTGGGGCGCTCCACGAAGGAGACTTCCGCCACCCCGGGCCCCATGCCCTTGACGTTGCCGGAGAAGGTGTCGGCCAGCATATCCTGGCCGGCCCCGTAGAGCTTGAGCTGCTTGGCCAGCCGGGTGAGGTCCAGGAAAGTGTCCCAGGCGAACTGGTGCACCGTGGCGTCGTTTTCGCCCCGGTGGTGCGTCATGATGAGCTCCACGTCGTCGCCCACGTTCAGGACGTGACCGTCCACCAGCAGGCCTTGCTCCACCGCCTTCGCCAGGTGCTCCCTGGCCAGGGCCAACATGTCCGGGTGGCTGGTGCAATGCCCCACCCAGCCTCCCACGTCCGCCTTGATTACTGAAAGCGTGAGTCTCTCGGTCGCCATGGGCCCTCCTTTTTGCCTTCGCTCGGCAAATTGTCGTGGTATCCGTCCCCTGGTTGTGGTAATCACATGCCATGCAGGCCCACCGTTTCGGAAGCCTCTTTCTGTGTCTGGCCCTCCTGTTGCTGGCCGGCTGCCGGGGCCTGTCCCTGCCGCCGGCCCCCGCCGGGGTGGCGCTGCAGCCGGGCCAATACCTGGCGGAATATTACGCCGCCCCCGACTTCACGCCCGCCCGCCTGCGTTATCACCTGGCGCCCTTCACCGTGGAGGCGGCCCAGGACGTGGACTCGGCGGCGTTCCTGAGGGTGTTCCAGGCCGAGCTGGCCAGGGCCTTCGAAGCCAACGGCCTGGCGCTGGCCGGGACCCGGGAGGCCGACTGCCGGGTGGCGGGCGTGGTGCATCGGGTGCGGGTATCCTCGGCGTGGCGCTTCCTTCGGGGCCGCATCTCCGGGGAACTCCAGGTCTCCGGCACCTTCACCCGGGGGCCGCTGGTGGTCTTCGCTTTCCGGGACGCCCTCCGCCTCACCTCCCCCCTGGCCCCCGGCCCGGCGGCTCCCCAGGAGGCGGAGCTCCTGCTCCGGCAACTGTCCCGGGCCTTTGCCCAGCGCCTCCTGAACCAGCTCCTGCTCTACGGCTTGGCGGCCTCCGGGTAGAGGTCGGCAAACACCCGGAGCACCAGCATGGGCCGCTTTTCGGCGTTGGTGCGCACCTCGATCTTGCCGGCATAATTTCCCGGCTGTTCGGCCAGGTTTTTTACGGTGATCACGTAGGTTTTGCCGGGTTCCTCCGCCTTCAGGGAGGCGGCCACCCGGTCCGGCAGGCTGTTCCTGATCTCTAAGACTTCCAGAGGCTTGGCCATATGCGACACGAGCCGCACCTGGGCCTCGTGCTTGTGCTTCAGCGGCCCTTTGAACCGGATGATGTGGCTGGGGATGACGTCCAGGATGGGCTTGGAGACCCCGGTCAGAATGAGCACCGTCTGGGGGTTGTGGGGGTCATCGGTGCGGATGCGGGTCTTTTTCTGGAACTGCTTGAGCACCGAATAGGCTTTGAGTTTCAGGGTGATCTTGCCCTCGCCGCCGGGGGGAATCTCCTTGTCGTAGGCCGGCACGGTGCAGGCGCAGTCCGGGTCCACCTCCAGGATGCGCAGGGGCGCCTGGCCGGCGTTCTTTACCGTGAAGGTGTGGCTCTGCTCCCGGTCCTGAATGAATTCGCCGAAATCGTGGCTGGTCTCCGGAAAGACCGCCTGGGGCTGGCCCTGGGCCGCGCCCGCAATTGCCAGGGTCATTGCGAAAGTTACCAAAATTGCGGGAAATTTCTTCAAGCCACGCATAGTGTTGTGCAGGGGGAGATTGAAGGATTTGGGGCCCCGCCCCGGCCTTGGCCGGGGTCCGGGGGTTTTTTTTCCATCATAGCACAAAGCCCGCGCGGCGGTAAGGGAAAATCAGCCGCCGCGCCCCCGCCCCTTCTGAGCCTAAGGGTTTGCTCCACGCTCCGCTGTTGTATAATGACTCAGTACCCAAGTCCGTCAGGGGGGAAAATCCATGGCTCAAACTCCCTTCTCCGGGCCCTGCACGGGGCAGGGGGCGGGGGAGGGGCCGGCGGCCTTGGGCCCCCCTACTACTTCCCAGGAGCCACCGCCATGAGTCCCATGAGCCGCGTCACCCGCACCACCAAGGAGACGGACATCGACCTGACCCTGGAGCTGGACGGCCGGGGCCGGGCGGACATCGCCACCGGCATCCCTTTCTTCGACCACATGCTGCACCTGTTCGCGGCCCACGGCTACTTCGACCTGACCCTCAAGGCCACGGGCGATTTGGAGGTGGACCAGCACCACACCGTGGAGGACGTGGGCATCTGCCTGGGGCAGGCCTTCCGGGAGGCCCTGGCGGCCCGGCCCGGCATCCGGCGCTACGGCGCGGCCCGGGTGCCCATGGACGAGGCCCTGGCCCAGGTGACGGTGGATTTCTCCAACCGCCCCTACCTGCACTTTGCGGTGAAATTCCCTCCCGGCGGGGCGGGGCTGGACCCCCAGCTGCTCAAGGAATTCTGGCGGGCGGTGAGCGTGCACGGCGGCCTGACCCTGCACATCGAAGTGCCCTACGGGGAGAACACCCACCACATCATGGAGGCGGTCTTCAAAGCCGCGGGCCGGGCCCTGGACCAGGCCACCCAGCCGGAGCCCCGGGCCGAAGGCGCGCCCTCCACCAAGGGGATGCTGTAGCTCTAAGGAGAAAGGCTTTGAGGGGAGGGCGGGGGAGCGGGTTGCCAACCCGCCCCTCCCCACCTTCTCAGGAGCCCCGCTTGCCTCACCCATCCAGGGCCGCGCCCCGGATCCCCCGGCCCAGCTCCGGGGGGTGCGGCGGCCGGGTCAGGAGTTCCTCCACCTTCTCCTCCAGGCGGGCGATGAGCGGCGGCAGGGTCGCCGGGTCCAGGGCGGAAATGGCCACCCCGTCATGGATGCGGCATTGCAGGGCCGCCAGGTTGGCCGGGGCCAGGTCCGTCTTGTTGAAGACCTTGAGCACCGGCTTGCCGTCCAGGTGCAGGGAGGCCAGGATCCCCTCCACCGCCTGGATGTGCTCCAGGAAGCGGGGGTTGGAAAGGTCAATGACGTGGAGGAGCAGGTCGGCGTCCTCCAGTTCTTCCAGGGTGGCCTTGAAGGCCTCCAGGAGATTTTGCGGCAGGTTCTGGATGAAGCCCACGGTGTCGGTGATGATGACCTCCCGCTCCCGGGGGAAGCGCAGCCGCCGGCTGGTGGGGTCCAGGGTGGCGAAGAGGCGGTCCTCGGCCAGCACGCTGGCGTGGGTCAGGGCGTTGAACAGGGTGGATTTCCCGGCGTTGGTGTAGCCGATGATGGAGAGCACCGGCAGCTGGTGGCGCTTGCGCCCCTCCCGGCGCACCTTGCGCTCCGCCCGCACCCGTTCCAGGTCCTGCTGCAGCCGGTGCAGGCGCTCCTGCATGCGGCGGCGGTCGATCTCCAGGCGGGTCTCCCCCGGCCCCCGACCGCCGATGCCGCCGGTGAGGCGGGAGAGGGAATCGTCCCGGCCCCGAAGGCGCGGCAGGAGGTACTTCACCTGGGCCATCTCCACCTGGAGCTTGCCCTCCCGGCTGTGGGCCCGTTGGGCGAACAGATCCAGGATGAGCTGGGTGCGGTCGATGACCTTGAGCTCGGTGAAGTCGGTGATGGAGCGCACCTGGGAAGGGCTGAGCTCGGCGTCGAAGACCAGCAGGTCGGCGCCCAGTTGCAGGGCCTGCATCATGAGCTCCGAGAGCCGGCCTTTGCCCATGAGGAAGCGGGGGTCGAAGCGCTCCCGCTTCTGGAGGATGCTGGCGGCCACCTCCAGGCCGGCGGAACGGGCCAGCTCCGCCAGTTCGGCCAGGGACTCCTCCGCGGCCAGGCGGTTGCGGCCGGTGACCCCGATGAGGATGGCCCTTTCCCGGCCGGCGCGCTCCCCGGATTCCCCGGCCCGGGCCAGCTCCTCTTCCAGGGACTCCACCAGGGCCGTAAAGTCCAGGTCCACGTGGGCGGGGTGGGCGAAATCCAGGACGGCCCAGCCCCGGCCCGCCACCTCCCGGGGCAGCAGGTGGGCCGCCTGCACCGCCCCCGGCAGGCCCGCCGGGGTCACCGCCACCGCGGCCACCGCGTCCAGCCGGAGAAGCGCCAGGTCCATGAAATCGTCCTGGGTCAGGGGGCTTTCGTCCAGGTGGGTGTGGATCAGGCGCAGGCCCTTGAGGCGCCCCCGGGCGCCCCGCTCCCGGGGCAGGAGGGGAATGACCAGCCCCTTGGCGTCCCCCACGATGACGTAGCTCACTTGGCCGGTGCGGTCCAGAAGCACCCCCACCTGGCGGTGCAGGTCCCGGGAGAGTTCCGCCAGTTGGCGGGCCAGCTCCGTGGTCAAGAGCTCCCTGGGGGGCACCCGCCGGCGGTAAAGCCGTTCCAGGCGCCGGAGATGCTCATGCTTGAGGCCGGTCAGATTGCCTAAAGGCTTATTGATAACGCCTCCCTTTCGCCTCTTCACCTCTTTCCTCTTCCCCTACAGGGTGAGAAGAGGAAAATATCTTAAAATCTGGGATTGGGGGAGGAGGCGTGGGGCCACTGCCCCTTAGTCCCCTCCCCCCTCCGTTCATCTCAGCCGCCGGATGACATTCCCCGCCGCGGCGACTTGGGGTTGCAGCACGTCCGCCAGGGCGATCTCCAGCCCGGCCCCGGCCAGCAAGGCCATGACCATGGTGTCCAGGGTGACGGCGTAATGTTTCCGCAGGCCGCTCCTGAGGTTTGAGATACCGGCCATGGTGCGGGCCGCCTCGCCGAAAATCTGCCCTCCCGCCAGCCAGCGCACCGCCTCCACCGTTTCCCCGATGCGCAGCAACGCGTCGGGCCACCTCAGGTTGGGGAGCACCGGGTCGAAAATGAGGCGCTGCGGCGCCAGACCCGCAGCCACCGCCTGCTCCCTGAGCTCCACGGCCAGGGCCAGTTTCTCCTCCAAACCCGGGGGCGCAAAGGACTTCTCGTTCAAAAGGAGCACCACCAGGTCAGTGTCGTGCTCCACCGCCAGGGGCAGGATTTCTCCTATCTTCCTGGGCTCCAGGGTGAGCGCGCTGAGGATGGGCTTCTCCCGGCAGGCCGCCAGCCCCCGGGCCAGGACCGCCGCTTGGGGGCTGTCCAAAATCAGGGGGAGGTTGACGGCCTCCTGCACCGCCTCCACCAGGAAGGCCATGCGGTCCCACCGGCGCTCCGGGAGGTAGCCGGGGTTCAGGTCCAGGAGCCGGGCCCCGGCCTCCTGGCAGCGCCGGGCCAGGTCCATCAGGGGCGCCGGGTTCAGCTCCTCCAGGGCCCGGGCCACCGTGGGGTTGGTGGAGGTCAGGCAGTCGGCGGCCAGGCGCATCATGGCTCGGACCCTTTCAGGCGCGCCCTCAGGACCGCCTCGGTCTCGGCCGCCTGATCCTCCAGCCGGGCCATGACTTCCTGGAGGCGCCGCCGCCAGGCCTGCCGCTGGGCCGACTCCGCCAGCCACGGCAGGTTGGCCCGGGCGATGGCCCCAGCCCCCCGGCCGGCGCCGGCCAGGATTTGCGCGGCCACCTGGAGATCGGCCACCAGGTGAGGGCGGCAGCTGCGGCCGGCCTCCGCCACCAGCACCAGGGCCTGGGCCGCAACCGCCGCAATCCGACGGGGCGTGTCGGTGGCTTCCAGCACCGCCGCCGGCAGATCGTCCCCGTCTCCATTTCTGGCCCGGCTCAGCCGCTCATAGGCCCGCACGTCCGCGGTTTGCAGGTGCCGCAGGCTCTCGGCCAAGGCCTTAGCCTCCTGCAACCGCCGCTCGCCGGGCTCCCGGCCCTCCTGACCGGCGGCGGGGCGCCGGTGCTCCAGATGCACCACCTTGAGGAGCAGCGCCAGGGCCACCCGGGCCCCAAAGGCCGCAGCCGCCCCACCCCCGGGGTCGGGCCGGGGCTGGGCCAGGGCAGTGAGGAACTCTTCGGACATCGCACCCTCGCCAACTGATTCTGGAAGAACGTGCCAGAACATCTGGTTCTATTTTACCCCAATTTCCTCAGGATTTTGACCCCTCTCCGAAAACTTGTCACCGGCCCAGGCGGCGCGCCCCCCGGAAAAGTCCGGTCCGCCCTTGAGGCCGGTTCCTTAGGCGGCCCGGCCTTGCGGCGCCCCCGGGAACTGCATATAATATAGGCATATCCATGGTTAAACACCGATATCGCCGCTTCTTGCCCCCGGCTGCAGCCGGCCCCTTCCTGGAGAGCAAGTCGGCGCAACACCAGCACCTAAATTAAGGGAGCCCAGACACCGTGACCGCCAGTCATTCGCCCCAGCCGGGTGAAAGAGAATCCAAAGAGCGCGCCAAGACCGGCAGGCTCAGCCGCATAAACTTCTCCTTGAAACCGGAGGAGCTGGAAAGCTATCTGAACGAATACGTCATCAAGCAGGACGAAGCCAAGAGCATCCTGGCCACCAAAGTCTGCACCCACTTCAACCGCATCCGCCACTTCCTGGAGCGGGGCCGGGAGCCGGAGCCCGGAGTGGGGGCCATCAAGAACAACATCATCCTCATCGGCCCCACCGGCGTGGGCAAGACCTACCTGGTAAAGCTCATTGCCAAGAAACTGGGGGTGCCCTTCGTCAAGGGCGACGCCACCAAATTCAGCGAAACCGGCTACGTGGGCGGAGACGTGGAAGACCTGGTGCGGGATCTGGTGCACGCCGCCGACGACGACCTGGAGCTGGCCCAGTACGGCATCATCTACCTGGACGAAATTGACAAAATCGCCTCCTCCAATGCCTGGTGGGGGCCGGACGTCTCCCGCACCGGGGTGCAGCGGGCCCTGCTCAAACCCATGGAGGAGACCGAGGTGGACCTCAAGGTGGCCCACGATCCGGTGAGCCAGATCCAGGCCATCGAACACTACCGGCGCACCGGCAAGAAAGAGAAGCGCACCATCAACACCCGGCACATCCTCTTCATCGTCAGCGGCGCCTTCAACGGCCTGGACAAGATTATCAAGGAGCGCCTGGCCAAACAGGAGATCGGCTTCGGGGTCCTGGCCACCACCAAGGAGCACGACCAGCGCCTGCTCCAGCGGGTCACCGCCCAGGATCTCATCAAGTACGGCTTCGAATCGGAGTTCGTGGGACGCCTGCCGGTCATCGCCGTGCTGGAGGAGCTCACCGCCGAGGACCTTTACGAGATCCTGGCCAACCCCAACAACCCCATCATCAACAGCAAGAAGCGGGACTTCAAGGCCTATGGCATTGACATCAGGTTCGAAGACGAGGCCCTGAAATTGCTGGCCGAAAAGGCGGCCCGGCACAAGACCGGGGCCCGGGGCCTGGTGAGCGTCATCGAACGGGTGCTCATCAATTTCGAAAAGCGCCTGCCCTCCACCGAGATCACCCAGTTCGTGGTCACCCCCGAGGTGGTGCAGGACCCCAAGGCAGAACTGGAACGCCTGCTGGCCGACCCCCACGACCCGGCCCGGAGGGAGCGCTTCGCCCAAGCCGCCAGCCGGGAGCGGGAGCTGCTGCACCGGTCCCTCTGGCGCCGGGAGCAGGAAATCCTCACCCTCTATCACCTGCCCCTCACCGAAGCCCGGGTGGACCTCATCCTGGAGCAGTACGGCAAGCTGGACGGGGACCTCAAAGGCGCCCTGGAAGAGATGGCCCGGGCCTTCCAGGAGGTGCGGCGCTTCGAAGAAAAGTTCTTTGACGATCATCTCATTGAAATCCACTTTGACGATGAGGCCACCGATGAAATCCTGCAGCAGTCCATGGAACGGCAGGTGCCGGCCCGGCAGGTCTGCCAGGGGCTGGCCAAAGACCTGGAA